>Ga0187771_10001828_pt1 | contig 14591 bp, 13 predicted proteins | sample 0116_SJ02_MP15_1_FD_133139 | JGI IMG/M metagenome (GOLD analysis project Ga0187771, IMG submission 133139) | Tropical peat soil microbial communities from peatlands in Department of Meta, Colombia - 0116_SJ02_MP15_10_MG | ecosystem: Environmental > Terrestrial > Soil > Wetlands > Peat | place...
AACGCGTTCCGTTGAAAAGTGAGCGACACTTCTCAAGCCGCAAGGGCTGCGGCGGCCGTTCCGGTGCGCTGCCTCCAGGCAGTGTCCAGAGCTTTGACGAGCACCGGCATGTGCCCGTACCCATGAATCTTACTCCAGTTGCTTCAGGCGAACAGGTTGTCTGAAGCGACCCAGCGCAGGCGATGATCGCTGCCTTGCCAGCGTTTGACCTGCTGGCAGATCTTCGCCACAGTGGAAAAACCGGATTCGATCGCGTTGGTGCTGCAGAGGGTTTTGCGCAATCGCCGCGTGATCCGCAGATCCGGGAGGGTCAGAGTTTCGTCCAGTCCTTCCACCAGGCTGGCTGCGGCACCGGGATTTTCCTCGATCAGGACATCGTGCAGCTTGTAGAGCGCGTTGCGTGCGTCGGCCGGTTCTTCCATTTCGCAGGCTGCCCGCATCCGGAATTTCACAGCATGGCGCTTCGCCTCCGGCAGATACTGGGCCACGTTACGGATCTTATGCACCTGACGGCGCTGGATAATAGCAGCATCTCGTGCATCGGCAATCACCGCGGTGCCCAACGCTGTGCTTCCATCCAGCAAATATAACCGTGGCTGATTGAAATCGACGCCGCGCTCCACCGCTTCGCCGAACAGATCCTGCACCACGGCCGCATTCTCGACCGCACCCTGCCGCAGCCCCAGCACAACCTTGTTCCCGAGCCTGTCTATCCCAATCGCCACGATCAGATGCTGGCCTTTGAAGATCGTGTTATCCACCAGCATTGCGGTGAGCGGAATGTCTTTCAGAGTGCGCCCGAAGTGTTCCGATGCCGTGCTCTTCTCCAGCCCGCGGGCTTCGGCACACTGCTGCACGACAAACGCAATATCAGCGCCGGGCGAAGCGCGCGATCAGCGGCGCATTGCCGCCCTGGGCGTAGAGGAAATCGGTGAGGCCATCGCCATTCAGATCGACGGCCGCGGCGACGGAGAGATTGTTGGCCGGCTTGAGATCGACCGGCGTCCAGCTTCCGTCATGCTGCCGCGCGAAGAAAAGCGGCGCTTCGCCGGGGCGCGTGACAACCAGGGTTGAACCCTCGAGAGCGATGCGGCGCACGCCGTTTTTCGAAGGCGCGAGGGGAATGGTGCTCCGCTCGCCGTGCGCGCCGTAAATATCGATCGTGTCATTCGACCAGCCGACGATCACTTCACCCGGCCCGGCGACGGCGGTGCAATCGCCGGTCCCCTGCGAGGGCTGCAGCGCTTTGCCGGGTTTGAATCGGTCTCTGCCGTGTCTGGTGAATTCCGCGGCTTTCCCCGGCGCGAAGGCCAGCAGTTTGCCTTTTACCAGAACGCCGCAGGTGAAATGATCCGCGAGCGCCGGAAAGGCGTTCCCGACCACGCGGAAATTTCCATTGCCGCCGTTGTGCAGCAGTTCGAGCTGCGAGCCGAAGAGCACGATGTCGTCGACGCCGTGGCGGTCGATATCGCCGGCAATCGCGGCCTTCGCGGCCAGAGCCGGGAGCGCGGCCTGCTTCAGCGTGTCTCCCGAGGGCAGAGCCAGCCTGCTGGTTTCACCCGGGAAAAAGTAACCGGCATGGCCGGAACGATCGAAATGCCCCGCCACGATGGGCGCGCACGCGACCACCGGCGCTTCTCCTTCGAATGCCACCGGATGCAGAAGGCCATGCCCGTCCCTGCGGAAAAGCTCGACCGGATTTTGCCCGAGGGATGTCGTGACCACGAGGTCCGAAGAAGCATCGATCGCGCAGGGCGGGCCGGGTGTCTCATCCGGTGTGTCATCCGGCGTGTCAACCCGCGCGCCGATCTGGACTTCGAGCGGCCCGGTGAATGGCGGCGGCGTGCGCGATGGCTCGGTTTCATTCCAGGGAGTGAGCCCGAGCGCCGCGCTCACCTGTGGATCGATACGCCGCGAGCCATTCGCCATCTCGGTCACGTCGAATCCGGCCGCGTAGTCCCAGACCGCCCAGCCAAAGTGCTGCTGCTCGATCGCGCTGCGCACATCGTGCATCCAGCGCATGCGCGAATCGGGCGCGGTGAACTCTTTGTAGGCGCCGAACTCATTCACGATCACGCTGACGTTCCACTCGCGCGCCCACTCGGCCGCCAGATGCATGTCCCACTCGATGTGGCTGCGGTCCCAGTCCTCGGCTTCGTAGGCAGCCAGGCGCTCAGTCGCGGCCGGATCGGACTGCTCCGGCGCTGGCAGCCACGCAGGCCACGGCACGCTGCGCAGTTGCGCGATGCCGGGCTGATCGGTCCATGTGGCGCCCTGGTGGGTGAAGGTGGAAGGCGCGTAGTAATGGAGCACGTAGATGACGTTCGGATCATCGTACGGCTTCATCCGCAGCAGGCTTTCGAGTCCGCTCCAGCCGGCCGGCGCGAGCAGCACCGTGTGATGCGGGGCGACGCTGCGAATCGCGGCGAGCGCGGCCTTCTGCACCTGGTCCCAGGCCGGCTGGGTGAAGCGCGTATCCGGCTCGTTCATGATTTCGAAGAACAGCAGCTCCGGATTGCGATTGGCGTAGCGCGCGGCCAGCATGCGCCAGGTTTCGATCAGCTCCCCGGGCGCGCCGGGCGTCGCAAGGTAGTAGTTCAGGTAATCGACATCGGCCTGGAAATCGAGCGTGACCGACATGCCCGCATCGAGAAACATGTCGATGCCGCGGTCGAGCTTCGCCAGATTCCCGTCGATCCCGGCCGGTTTCGCCCAGTTCGGCAAAAGGTACTGCGGCGCGACGGCGATGCGCACCCCGGTGAATCCGGCGGCTTTCAGCATGTCCCGCGCCGCTTCGTCGATCGGGATGTAGCTGCCGTACTGGAACCAGCGCGTCAGATTGACGCCGCGCGCCAGATGCGCGTAGCGTTCCGGATTGACAGGAGCAGCCTGAACCAGACCGCTCAGGAGCAGAAGCGACGCAACCCACCTCATCCGCGCACTCAGTATAGCCGGGAACTCATCGGCGAAGCCGTTCGTTATCGTTAGTGCATGGCGGAATTCGCGATCCAGACCGAAGGGCTGACGAAAGTCTTCCGCAACCGCTGGAGCGGCCGCGAGCTGACCGCGGTGGATGACGTCTCGCTGCGCGTCCCGCGGGGCTCGACCTACGGGCTGCTTGGCCCGAACGGCGCGGGCAAAACCACCTTCGTCAAGATGCTGCTTTCCTGCGCGCACCCGACCGCCGGCCGTGCCCTGGTTTTCGGCCGCGACACACGCGAGCCCGAAGCCCGCCGTCCCATCGGCTACCTGCCGGAGAATCATCGCTTTCCCACCTACCTCACCGGGCGCCACATGCTCGATTTCTACGGCGCGCTCTCCGGCATGGAGCCGGCCGCGCGGCGCAGGCGCGTCCCGGAACTGCTGACTCTGGTGGGCATCGAGGAGCGCGCCTGGGATCTGCGGCTTGGCAAATACTCGAAGGGGATGCTGCAGCGCGTGGGCCTCGCGCAGGCCATGATGCATTCGCCGCGGCTGCTGGTTCTCGACGAACCGAGCGACGGCGTGGATCCGGTGGGCCGCAAGCACATCCGCGACATTCTGCACTCGCTCGAAGAGCGGGGCGTCACCATCTTCCTGAATTCGCATCTGCTGGCCGAAGTGGAACTGTTCTGCCGCGAAGTGGCGATCATCCAGAAGGGCAAGGTCGCGCTGAGCGGAACGGTGGAAGAGCTGACCAGCGGCAGCGGCTATAAAGTCGAAAGCGTCGCGGTTCCCGAACGGCTTCAGACGGAACTGCGCGCCAAAGCCAGATCCGTCGCGGCGCAGAACGGTTCGCTCACCCTGCTCTACGCGACGCGCGAGGAAGCCAATCAGGCGGTCGATCAGCTTCGTGCCAATGGCTGCGAGATCGAGTCGCTCGCGCGCAGCCGCAGCACGCTCGAGGAGGTTTTCATGCGGACCGTTGAATCCGCCGCGGGAGAAGCCAGATGATCGCGACGATTGCTCTTGTTCAGGACACTTTCCGCGAGGCCTTCGCGCGCCGCATCTTCTGGGGCTTTTTCGCCGCCTGCACCGCGCTGCTGCTTTTCCTCATGTTCATCATGCGGGTGGATGTGGTGGCCGGCGCGCTCGCGACGGTTACGATCTTCGGCCGCACCGCGCCGCGCTCGGAAGAGCTGCAAATGCTTGTGGCGCAGACGCAGAGCGTCATCGCCATGGTGCTCTATTTCGCCGGCATGGCCCTCGCGGTTTTCGCTTCCGCCGGTCTCGTCGCGGCCGTTTTCGAACCTGGCCGCATCGAACTGCTGCTCTCGAAGCCGATCTCGCGCACGCATCTGCTGCTCGGCCGTTTTCTCGGCAACGTGCTGGTGATCGCCGCCAATATCCTTTATCTCGTCATCGGCTCGTGGATCATCTTCGGCCTGAAGACGCAGATCTGGGGCGTCGGTTTTCTCGTTTCGAGTTTCTTCACGATCTTCGTCTTCGCCGTGATGCTGGCCGTGCTCGTTCTCGCAGGCGTCCTCTGGGACAGCGCGGCCATCGGCATCATGACCACCTTCGCCATCATGATCGTGACGCCGATTCTGGCCCAGCGCGCCATCATCGAGCGGCTGCTCGATTCGGAATGGTCCCGCAACGTCGTTCGCGTGCTCTACTACGCGCTGCCCAAAACGGCCGAGATCAGCGTCATCATTCGGCACGTGATTCTGAACCAGCCGGTCGAGAGCTGGATGCCGGTCTGGAGCACCGCGATCTTCGGCGCGGTAGTGTTGGGTACAGGGCTCTGGTTATTCCGGAGACGAACTTTCTGATGCTGCTGTCGAAACTTCCGGCCATTTTCATTGCCTCGACGCTCGCCCTTGCCGCGCCGCGCGTCGACAACGTGCTGGAGAAGATGGTCCCGCCCGACGCCAACTCGCTGGTGGGCGCGCGCATGGACGTGATCAAGTCCACCAGTCTCTACCAGAAACTGATCGCCGCCCAGAAACTGCCCCAGATGGATCAGTTCGCCGGGGACACCGGCTTCGATCCCCGCCGGGACGTGCGCGAACTCCTGTTCGTGACCACGGGGTCCAGAGGACGCGTGCTTCTGGCGCGCGGCGCCTTCCATCCGAACCCGGAAGTCCTCAAGGGCGTCCGCAAAACCCGCCACGGCCAGTACGAGATCTGGGGCCAGGAAAACGGTGGTTTCTGCATCCTCGATTCCTCGCTGGCGGCGGCAGGGGATGTCGAGGCGATCAAAGACGCGCTGGACGAATGGACCTCCGGCACCCACACCACCGGGCCCAAACTGATCTCCCGGGCGTCCGGAGTCGGGGAACGCGCTCAGATCTGGGGTTATTCCACCGGCCTGCCCACTTTCCTCGTCGACAATATCCCGAAAGCCAGCACCGGGATCGATTTCTCCCGCATCTTCAAAGGCCTCGAAGACGTCTGGTTCGAGGCCGATCTGAGCGCCGGACTGCTCGCCAACGTCCGCGGCACCACGGCCAGCGACCAGGACGCGATCAACCTGCGTGATGCCGTCCGCGGCCTTGTCGGCCTTGGCCGCCTGAGCGTGCCGGAGAAGACCCCGGAACTGCTGCGCCTGTGGGATGGCATCAGCGCGGAACAATCCGGCCGCTCCGTCACGCTGAAGGGCGATATCGCCCAGGACCTGATCGAGAAACTGGTTGAAATGCTGGGCGCCGCGCGGCCGCAGGTCCCCAGGTCGCGGGTATAAACCCTTCTGTAGTACCATGGAAGATCAGCCCACCAGAAGGTTCCCGAAATGCAGAACGCGTTGTTGAACAAATTTGTTGAAAAGAACCGGCGTGCCGATATGCCGGACTTTCGTCCCGGCGACACCATCAAAGTCCACGTCAAGATCAAGGAAGCCGAAAAAGAACGCCTTCAGGTCTTCGAAGGCACGGTGCTGGCCCGCAAGAATTCGGGTATGGGTGAAACCATCACGGTCCGCAAAGTCAGCTTCGGCCAGGGCGTGGAACGTATTTTCCCGCTGAGCGCCAAAATCATCGACCACATCGACGTCGTTCGCACGGGCAAAGTCCGGCGCGCCAAACTCTACTATCTGCGCGGACTCAAAGGCAAGGCCGCCCGCCTGAAGGAACGGGACTAAGCACGGCCGTGCAGCGCGCGGCGGGCACCGCGGCAAGAGCGGCAGCAGCAGCGCGGAGGCAATGGAAGTGCCAGGGCACTCTCGAAGCCGAATTGCGCGCGCGGGGCTTCCGTTACATTGCCGGCGCGGATGAAGTCGGCCGGGGATCTCTTTTCGGCGCGGTGGTCGCGGGCGCGGTGATTCTTTCGCCCGGCGCTCCCATCCGCGGCCTCAACGACAGCAAACAGCTGGAACCGGAACGCCGCGAAGTCCTCGCCGGGCGCATTCGCGAGCGCGCCCTGTCCTGGGCCGTCGCCGCCGTCGACGCGGCTACCATCGACCGCATCAACATCTACCAGGCTTCCCGCCTCGCCATGAAAATGGCCATCCAGCAGCTCAACCCCGCGCCGGATTTCATCCTCGCCGACGCCGTCGCGCTCGATCTTCCCGTCCCGCAGCAGCCGATCGTGCAGGGCGATGAGCGCTGCCACGCGATCGCCGCGGCATCCATCATCGCCAAGGTCTATCGCGACCGCATGATGTGCGAATGGGACCGGTTCTACCCCGAATACGGGCTGCGGAGCCACAAGGGCTACCATTGCCCTGAACACATGGCCGCCATCGTGGCGCATGGCCCCACGCCCCTGCACCGCCTCAGCTTCGAACCGGTGCGGCGCCACGCGCTCTATTCGCTCTTCGATCGGCAGATGGAGATGTTCGCGTGACGCCGGAACCCATCGCGCCCGAAGAGCAGCAGCCGCCGCAGGCGCAGGCGGCGAAGACCGGCTGGTTCCGCCGGCTCACGTCCGTGATCTACGTCATCTTCTGCTTCGAAATCGGCCTGTTCCTCCTCATCTACCCCTGGACGGACGCCTGGGCGGCCAATTACTTCGCGTGGGTCGCTCCCGGCGCCATGCAGGCTCCCTGGCATGAATTCTGGAATAATACTTATGTACGCGGAGCGTTGAGCGGCATGGGGGTGGTCAACCTCTGGATCGCCATCACCGAGGTTTTCCAGATGTTTTCGCGCCGCCCGCAATGAAACATATTTCGTGCCGCGCTCATCCAACCCGGGTGGGGATGAAGGGAAGACTCTTCGCTGCAGTGCTGGTGGCTTTTGCGCCCTCCGCGATCCTTGCGGAACCGGCCGAGCGCGCCCTCGAACTGTTCAACACGGCCAACTATCAGGGCGCCATCGCGCTCCTCGGCGAAGCGCGCGATCCGCACAGCCTCGAAATTCTGGGGCGCTGTTATCTCGCCGAAGCCGACCACAGGAAGGCCACGGAAATCCTGGAACGCGCGGTCGCCGGCCGGCCTGACGATTCCATGCTCCACACCTGGCTCGCCCGGGCCTATGGGCATCGCGCGGAAAACTCTTTCGCGATGACGGCGATCCATTACGCCAACCGCACGCGCGAGAGCTTCGAGCGCGCCCTCGAGCTTGATCCCTCGAATAAAGACGCTCTCGGCGATCTTTTCGAGTTCTACCTGCAGGCGCCCTCCATCGTGGGCGGCGGCGTGGAAAAAGCCGAGGCGCTGCTGCCGCAGATCGCCCGCTACGATCCGGTCGGATTCGAACTGAGCAAAGCGCGGCTCTCCGAGCATGCGAAGCGATACGGCGAGGCCGAAGCCCACCTGCGCCGCGCCATCGAAATGGGGCCCGGGAAACCGGGTCTTTACATCAATCTCGCCAAATTCCTCGCTCGCCGCGGCCGCTATGACGAAAGCGAGCAGGCTTTCCGCGAGGCCCGCAAAGTCGCGCCCAACGCCGCCCGCATCGATTTCGAGCTCGCCGACACCTATATCCGGACACACCGCAACCGCAACGAGGCGCGCGACCTGCTGAAGCACTACCTTGCCGCGGATAACCTCACGCCCGACGATCCCTCCCGCGCCGAAGCGGAACGCCTGCTCCGGAAGGCGGAAGGCGGGTAGCCGGTGCACCTCGGGGAAGCGCTCGGCTTCAGCATCCAGGCGCTGCGGCAGAATCCGGTCCGGTCTTTTCTCACCGGGCTCGGCATGGTCATCGGGACCGCGTCGGTGATTCTCGTCGTCACCATCTCGCTCACCAGCCAGCAATACATCCTCGAGCAGATCGAAGGCGTGGGATCGAACATGATCTTCGCCTCCTACACCATCGGCACCCAGCAATCCTCCGCCGAAGTGAACGCCGACTTCGTCAAAACTGCCGACGTCCAGGCGATCCGCGACCAGCTCGCCGGCCGCATCACGGCCGCCACCGGCATCGAAAGCAACTACGACGAGATGTTCATCAACGGCAAACCGGAACGGCTGCTCGTGATCGGTTCCGATGAGTACTACAAATCCGTCCGCAATCTGGTCGTCGTCTCCGGCCGCTTCCTCGACGCGGGCGACGTCAGTCTCCGCCAGAAAGTGGCGCTTCTCACCGACAAGCTCGCCATCCGTCTCTACGGCACGCCGGCCGCCGCTCCCGGCAACACCATCAAGATCCACGGCCTGCAGTTCACCGTCATCGGCACCTTCCGCGAGAAAGTGGAAAGCTTCGGCCAGTCCGAACTCAACACCGAAACCGTGGTCATCCCCATCACGGTCCAGCAGTATTTCGTGCCGGTGGAACGCATCGACCCGGTCTACGTCCAGGCGAGATCGCCCGAAATCGTCGAAGCCGTCACCGACCAGGTGAAAGCCGTCCTCTCGAGCCGCCATCGCGCCGGAGCTTCTTACAAGGCGGAGAATCTCGCCGGCATTCTCGCCGCCGCCAAAAGCATCGCCCAGGTGCTGAGCCTGGTGCTGGTGCTCGTCTCCACCATCGCGCTCGTCATCTCCGGCATCGGGATCATGAACATCATGCTGGTCACCGTCACCGAGCGCACGCGCGAAATCGGAGTGCGCATGGCGGTGGGCGCGTCGCGGCGCGAAATCCTGCTGCAATTCCTCGTCGAAGCCGTCATGATCAGCCTCGGCGGCGGCATCATCGGCATCCTCGCCGGCGTGGCGGTGCCTCTCGGCATCGGCTATGTTGTCGAGACAATTCACATTCCGATTTCGGTCTGGTCGATCGTCATCGCCTTCACGGTGTCGAGCCTCGTCGGCCTGATTTTCGGCCTCCTGCCCGCCAGCCGCGCCTCGAAGTTGAACCCGACGGAAGCGCTGCGCTACGAATAGGGAATGCGTATTCCCTTGCTGTTGATGGCAGCGGCTCTCGCCGCGCACGCAGAAACATACACACTCACCCTGAAACAGGCGACCGATCGCGCCGCCGCCCAGAATCCCGACACCGTCATGGCGCGCCTCGATGAACTGAAGGCTTCGCAGGCCGTGAAGGTCGCCCAGAGTCCCTTCAAACCCCGCGTCACCGCCGGCAGCGGGCTGGCTTACAGCAGCGGCTTCCCGCTCAGCATCGAGGGGTCGGCCCCCGCCGCTTTCGAAGTGAAGGCCAATCAGTATCTGTTCAACCGTCCGCAGAGCTGGGCGATCGAACAGGCGAAGGAATCGGCGCGCGGAGCCAACCTCGCCGCGTCGGAAAAAGGCGACGAGGCCGTGTACCGGGTCGCCACGCTTTATGTCGACGTCGCGCGCGCCAGCCGCCTTGCCGAAGCCGCGAAGAAACAGGTGGAAAGCCTCGGGAAGGTTCTGTCCACGGCCACGGCGCGCGTCGAAGAAGGCCGCGAACTCCCTGTCGCCGTCCAGCAGGCGAAGGTGAACCTCCTGCGCGCCGAGGAGCGTTCCATGACGCTCGAAAGCGATCGCGATTACGCCGAACGCACGCTCGCCATCACGCTCGGCTATACCGCGGGCGATCTCGTGCAGCCCGCCGATGAGGAACTCATGCCGCTCCGGATTCCCGAGAGCGAAGACGCCGCGGTGCAGACGGCCATTGCCTCGAACAAGGAACTGAAGCGCCTGCAGTCGAACGTTCTCGCCAAGGGGCTCGAGATCAGGAGCGACAAGGCGCAGTATCTGCCGCGCGTCGATCTCGTCGCCCAGTATGCCCTGCTGACGAAGTACAGCCACTACCAGGAGTACTTCGCGAAGTTCGAGCGCAACAACGGCCAGGTCGGCGCCTCGATCCAGGTGCCGCTGTTCACCAGCGCCAGCGTGAAGGCGATTGTCGCCGAAGCCGAGACCGAGCAGCGGCACATGCAGAATGAGGCCGACGCGCAGCGCAACCGCGTCGTGCTCGACGTTCACCAGAGCTATCAGGAAGTGCAGAAGGCGGATATTGCCCGGCAGCTCGCGCAGGCCGATCTCGATCTGGCGCGCTCGCAGCTTTCGGTGGTGCTGGCGCTGATGGACGAAGGCCGCGCCACGCTCAGCCAGGTGGAGGAAGCGCGCTTCGCCGAGAACGAGAAGTGGATCGCGTTTTACGATGCGGAGTTCGGCGTGGAACGCGCGCGCCTGAGCGTGCTGCGCCAGACCGGCGAACTGCGTGCCGCGCTCCAGTAGCTACTGCGTGATGCCGGCGTTTACGAGCGTGGCGTTGATGATGTTCAGGGGATTGAGCGCGCCCGTCTGCGTGCTGCCCGCGGAGAAGAGCTGACTCAGGCTCTGGCTGCTCGAAGAAGAATCGGAATCGGAGCTCGAGCTCGAACTGGAACTCGCGTGGTGGTGATGGTGGTGGTGGTGCCCGCCGCCGACGGCCTGCGCGAGATCCGAAATATTCGGGAGCTGGCCGGTCTGCGAAGCGGTCGAGAAATCGTTCGCCAGCTGATTCAGCTCATTGGCGAGCGACGTGTTGCCCTGCTGCTGCGCCGTCTGGGCCGCGGACTGCAGGTTGGTGGAAATCTGCTGGGTCACCTGCTGGTATTGCGTGGGATTGCTTTCCTGCAGTTGCTGCAAAGTGTTCAGCAGCTGGGCGAAGGGCGAGAGCTGGTTGCTGTCCGAACTCTGCGCCGAGCCAGTCGCGGTCGCGCCATTCACGTTGTTGCCTGGTGTCTGAATGCCGAGCAGTTGCTGAAGCGCAATCTGCTGGAGATAGTTGCCGGAGAGTGGACTAACGCTCATCGATATACTTATCGGCATTTTCGACGCCAGCTTTAACGCCCGCCTAATCCGTTGATTTCATTCCCCCGGCCGCGGCCCCGAATCGCCTCCCGCCGTCAATATCCTGCCAGTGGCAATAGAATGACAGCATGAATCTCGGGGATCTGGTGCGCTCGGGCGCGGCGCAAAACCCAAATGTAACGGCCCTCATCTACCGCGACAGAGCCATGTCGTTCGCGGAACTCGACAGCGCGACCGACGCGCTCGCCGGCTGGTTCATCCGCCAGGGGCTCAAGCCTGGCGACCGCGTCGCGCTGCAGTGGCCGAACGAAATCGAAGCTGTCGAGCTCTATTTCGGCATCTTCAAGGCCGGGCTCATCGCGGTTCCCATCAATCTCCGGCTCAAGGCGCCCGAGATCGCCTGGATTCTCTCCGATTCCGGCGCATCGCTCTGCTTCAGCCATCCCTCGCTGGCGGCCGCGGTGCGCGAGGCGGGATTCGAGCCGCGCACGGAAGTGCCGCGCCACGAACACAAGGCCCCGGCCGTTCTTCCCGGCATCGAGGAAGACGATCCCTGCGCCATCATCTACACGTCGGGCAGCACGGGCCGTCCCAAAGGCGCGGTCCATACGCATCGCAGCCTGCTCGCCGTCACGCGCATCATCGCGCACGATATTCATGCCGAGTTCGGCGAAGGCGCCGATATCAGTGCCGTCATCCAGCGCTGCCTCATCATGACGCCCATGATGCACGTGAGCGGTCTCTATGTTCTGCTCTGCACGCTGTGGCTTGGCCAGGCCTCGGTTCTGCTCGCCGTCTTCGATCCCGGCGCCGTTCTCGACGCCATCGAACAGCATCGCTGCAGCCTCACGCTCACGCTTCCGGCCCTCATGCAGTTCGTGCTCGAAGAGCAGCTGCGCAAGCCGCGCGACGTGAGTTCGCTGCGCGTGATCTTCGGCGGCGGCGATACGGTGCCGCTCGCGTTACAAAACCGTGTCCGCGAGATTCTCGGCGTGGAGCTGCTCGAAGGCCTCGCCCAGACGGAAACGGGTCCGATCGCGGGAAACCCGCCGAATGCTCCCAAGCCCGGCTCGATCGGCACACTCCGGCACGGCGTCGAGGCGCGCGTCGTCGATTTCGACTACCACGATGTCCCGGAAGGCCAGGTGGGCGAACTGCTGGTGCGCAGCTCGGGCGTCTGCAGCGGCTACTGGAACAATCCCGAAGCCAGCGCCGAAGCGCTCAAAGACGGCTGGTGGTGCACCGGCGATCTGGTGAGCCGCGATCCTGACGGTTACTACTGGTTCCGCGGACGCCGCAAGGAAATCATCATCCGCGGCGGTTCGAACATCTCGCCGCAGGAAGTGGAAGAGGCGCTTTACACGCATCCGGAAATTCTCGAGGCGGGCGTCGTCGGCGAGCCGCACTCGGTCTGGGGAGAGCTCGTCGTCGCCTTCGTCGCGCTGCGCGAACCGGCTACGGCCGATGAGGCCAGCATCCGCGAGCACGCGCGCAAACACCTGGCCGATTATAAAGTTCCCGAGCGCGTCCACATTCTGCCCGTTCTGCCCAAAGGCGCCACCGGCAAAGTGCACCGCAAAGCCCTGAAAGACAAGCTGCTCGGCGAAAAAGGAACCTCCCGCCCGAAACCATAGTCTTTGGAAACCGGGTTGCATGTACGCTCGTCCGGAAAATCATGAGTAAACGGGTCCCGCTGGCTCTGGCAGTGGGTCTGGTTCTGTGCGCGGGGGCGCAGAATCTGGCTGCACAGAGGAACCGTATCGCAGCACCGGTGGATCGCCGCGACACAGTCCGGCTCACCGGACACATTCATCCGCTTGCCACCGCGGCCAACGAGCGCGGGCGCGCGGACGCCTCGATGCCGATGCCCGGCATCACGCTTTTCTTCCGGCCCACGGCGGACCAGCAGAAAGCCCTCGACGATCTGCTTGCCCGCCAGCAGGATCCCGGGTCACCGGACTATCACAACTGGCTGACGCCCGAACAGTACGCCGACCGCTTCGGCCTCTCCCAGGCCGACATGGCGAAGATCAGGGCCTGGCTCGAAAGCGAAGGCTTTACCATCGCGCTCACCGCGCGGGGCCGCAACAGCATCACGTTCAGCGGCACGGCCGGGCAGGTGGAGAAGACCTTCCAGACCGAGATCCACCGTTATTTTGTCGACGGCCAGATGCACTACGCCAATTCGACCGAGCCCTCGATTCCGTCTGCGCTCGGCGGCATCGTCGGCTCCATCCGCGGACTGCACGATTTCAAACCTCGCGCCCCGCGTGCGCGCATCACGAAGCCGCGTTACGACAATCCGCCGAACCAGGGCGGGGGTTACCAGATCGCGCCCGACGATGCGGCCGTCATCTACGATTACAAAACACTTTACAGCCAGAACATCAACGGCGCGGGCCAGAACGTGGTGATCGTCGGCCAGGTGCAGATTGCGACCAGCGACATCGCCGCGTTCCGCACCATGTTCAACCTTCCCGCCAGCGCGCCCACGCTCGTACCGGTTCCCAACCTTCCCCTGCCGCCTACCGGAGCCCAGGACTCCGGCGACCTCGGCGAATCCGACCTGGATATCGAAACCGTCGGCGGCGTAGCCCGTGGCGCAACCGTGATTTTCGTTTATTCCAACAACGTTGAGGACGCGATTACCTACGCGATCGACCAGAACCTCGCGCCCGTCCTCAGCTCGAGCTACGGCCTCTGCGAAGCGCTGGCCACTCAACCGGGCACTCTGAGCGACCAGACGCTGGCGGAACAGGCGAACGCCCAGGGCATGACCTGGCTCTCCGCGGCAGGCGACAACGGAGCCGTCGACTGTTACGGCCAGGTCAAGGGCGATCCCGGGCTCGGCGTCGATGAACCCGGTTCCATCCCCCAGGTGACCAGCGTCGGCGGAACGGAACTCAACGAAGGAAGCGGCAACTACTGGGCCTCGACCAACAACGCCAGCGACGCCTCCGCGCTGTCTTACATCCCCGAAACCACCTGGAATGACAGCGCGATCGACGGAACCGCCTCGGCATCGGGCGGCGGCTCGAGCATGTTCTTCACCCGTCCTTCCTGGCAGACCGGAAGCGGCACGTTCTCCAGCGATGGAATGCGCGATGTGCCGGACGTATCCTTTTCGGCGTCCGCCGATCATGATGGCTGGCTCATTTACTCGGGCGGAAGCCTCTCCATCTTCGGCGGCACGTCGGTCTCCGCGCCGCTCTTCGCCGGTATCCTGACCCTGCTCAATCAATACGAGGTCGTGAACGGGTACCAGAAGACACCGGGTCTCGGCAATGTCAATCCGAAGCTCTATTCGCTTGCCGCGTCTTCGCCCGGCGCCTTTCACGACGTCACAACGGGCAACAACGCCGTCGATCCCTGCACCGGGAAGTCGAGCGCCTGCAATACCGCGATTGGCTTCAACGCAGGGCCGGGCTACGACATGGCCACCGGATGGGGCTCCATCGACGTTTTCAAATTCATCACCGCGTGGAACAGCAGCACCGTCAGCAGCAAAAGCACGCCGACCATCAGCCTCTCCGCGACTCCGGCAACACTCGCGCAAACCGGCAGC
>Ga0187771_10001829_pt1 | contig 14591 bp, 12 predicted proteins | sample 0116_SJ02_MP15_1_FD_133139 | JGI IMG/M metagenome (GOLD analysis project Ga0187771, IMG submission 133139) | Tropical peat soil microbial communities from peatlands in Department of Meta, Colombia - 0116_SJ02_MP15_10_MG | ecosystem: Environmental > Terrestrial > Soil > Wetlands > Peat | place...
CAAGGACGGGGGCCATGTGCTGGCAATGGGGACACCAAGGTTCCATGAACTCAAGAAACACGACTTTCCCGCGAAACGATGATAAGGTAACAGATGTGCCGTTGACCACGTTCGGCAGTGTGAAGTCGGGTGCCCCGCCCTTAGACGTGCCAGTGGTCGCAGTCTGCGTGGTACTGGTTATGCTGGGTTGGGTTGCTGAGTAAACTATCCAAATAGCGATTATGATAATGATTGGTATGGCAATTTTCTCGGCTTTGCTTAGCCGTACGCGGTTACTTTTTCGATTTTCCTTCGCTGGGCGATTGGCCAAACCTTGGTTCGCTCTCCTGTGTGTGAACTACGCTTTTCGTGGGCCTTGAATAAGGTTTCCTTCTTTGCTCCCATGCTGAAGCATACTTCGTGCGTGCTGTAGTTTGCGGGATGGTTCCTCCCGCCCTCTCCTTAGACTGCTCTTTTCGAATCGTGGTATTTGTTTGATATGACGCCAGCAAACTGATGGAAGTCTAGGAACGCTATGCCCTGGTGCGTGGGAGGGGATTTTGACCCCAATGAGGTGTGCGAAAAGCATTTTCTTTGGACACCTGTAATGATCCATCGGGTCCTTTCATGTCTTGGAAATATACGGATGAATACTACAAGAACTATACTCGTGAGATGTGGGATGATTGTGCAGAAGAATATGTGCCCCTCTCACTGCAGTTGGCACAATTTCACAAGTCTGTACTAGACTTAGTCAGGCCTCGTCAAGGAGAACAAATCTTAGACGTGTGCACAGGCCCAGGTGAACCGGCGATGAGCATCGCTTCAATTATCGCTCCCACTGGCCATGTAGTGGGCATCGATCTCTCAGCTAACATGACGGATATTGCGAAAAAGAGTGCTGAGAAGAGAGGGTTGCGGAACGTCGATTTCTTAACGATGGATGCGGAGAAGTTAGAATTCCAGGAAAATAGCTTCGATGCAGCCGTATCTTGCTTTGGATTCCAGATAGTGACGGAGCCCGAAGCGGCTGCCAAAGAAATATTTCGTATTCTAAAGCCTTCGGGTCGTGCGGGGTTTACGGTCTGGGGTACTGGAGACAAAGCGCCGGCCATAGACGTGATAGTCGGCCCAATGTTGGATTATGCCACACCTGATGAAGACGGCTACCTACCCACTCCATACGAGCTAGGTGGACCCGGAGAACTAACGTCAATGCTTGAAAAGATCGGATTCGTTGACTCGAAAGAGGTTAGAATGAGAGGAAACTTTGTAGGGGAATCAGTTCAGGATTACCTAAACATGTTTTTGCAAGGCTCCCCACTCGGTCACTCCCTAAGTGAAGAGTCCAACGAAGTCCAGGACGCAGTATTAGCGAAGGCTCAGGCAAACATAACACGATATGCGTTAGGAGGGAAGGTCTCTATCCCTGCGGAGTGCGTAATAGTCGTAACTCAGAAACCAGGATGATTCTAAAATGCTAGGTTTTGCAGAACGGACATGTCCACGTCCAAAGCCAGCCCTATTCCTTCCATCAGCGTTTCCTTCGAACCCTTCAAATCAATACCGCCTCTTACAGGGTCGATCTTTAGGTCCGTATGACCGTCAAGATCGGCGTATTTTACGATGGGAGAGGCGGTAGCGAAATGACACCCTGCGGTAACGCCTATCTTTGTCTCAACCATACAGCCTACCATGCACGGGATGTCGGCTGCTTCTGCTATTGCGGCGATCTTCCGCGCCGATCCTATGCCGCCAGACTTCATGAGTTTAATGTTGATCATGTCCGCTGCGCCCTTCTTAATGACCTCAAGTGCGTCGCGCGGTGAATGCACACTTTCGTCGGCCATAATTGCAACCGGCGAATTCTTCCGTACTTCAGCAAGGCCGTCAATATCTCTCCAGTGAACGGGCTGCTCACAGAAATCCACTTCATACCTCTCAAGCCTCTTCAACACTTGAATTGCTTGTCTGACAGAGTAGCCCTGGTTGGCGTCAACCGTTAGAGCGAAATCCATTCCGAGACTCTCTCTCACAGCCCGAATTCTCTCAACATCTTCGTTCTGGTCGCCTCCGATCTTGATTTTGATTCTGGTCACCCCGTCGCCGCGGAGCATTCGAGCTTGCTTCACGGTCTCTTCCCGACTCTCCAATCCAACAGTTTGCGTTGTCTCCAGTTCGGTCATTCTTTTACCCAAGAATCCGTTGAGCGGCATTCCGGCATATCTGGCGAGGGCATCATGAATTGCTATGTCGACTCCGGCTTTGGCGCTCGTGTTACCTGGAACTGAACGATCCAGCCCTCGCATAGTGTCCTCGAACACCATCAAGTCACTGCCCAAAATCCTCGGCTTGATCTCACGTTCCAGGATTGCCAAAGAGGTGCGTGCGGTATCTTCCGTGATCGTTAAGAATGGAGCTGCCTCGCCCCAACCCGCGACACCATTCGACAACTGAACGCGAACTAAGACAGCTTCAAAATCGTAAACCGTGCCGAGCGAAATACGAAATGGAGCTTTTCTCGGAATGCGAATAGGAAAAAGATCCAACTGCGTGATCAAAGAATCTGACAAGAAAGAAACATCCAAGCCTCTGCATAGGAAGTTCGTGCTTTAAGCCTGTTTTCACAATATTAACTGGAAAAAGTTAGCACCTTTCTGAGAAGGTTATGGCTCGAGGAGAACGTAACGAGCCGATAACTTTACCGACGCCGCGTAGTCAAGTGTGTGGGGATTGTCTCTGCAGCTACCAGATCTTCGTAGCTGTCCCGCCGCCTAATGAGCTGACCCTCGCCTTTGCTTACCAGAACCACGGCAGGCCTGAGTTGCCCATTATAGTTGCTCGACATCGTGAAGCCATAAGCTCCCACGTCGAGCACCGCCACTAGGTCACCTTCCGTTAGCTTTGGCAGTGAGACATCTTTGGCGATGACGTCCGCCGATTCACAGCAGGGACCACCCAGGCTGTACTTTACATTCGTTGGGTCGGAGGCTCGGTTTGCGGCAACAACACGATGTTTGGCATCATAGAGCGCGGGCCTAAGAAACGTGTTCATACCCGCATCGACTATTCCCCAATTCAGGTCGCCTTGACGCTTGACGACCTCCACTTTCGTGAGCAGGATTCCCGCATCGGCAACGATCGCTCTACCCGGTTCGAAAATCAGTGTCGGTTTCCCCAGTCGCTCAAGCACTCCTATGTTTTGGGCGAGCATGGCGGAGGCATATTCCTCGTACGTAATTGCGGGTGAGTCGGGTTGATATTGGAAACCCAAACCACCTCCCATATCTAGCTTGGTCAATTTCAACCCGGCCGTTTCGTTGACCTGACCGGCGAGTTGGAGAACCACGGCCGCCATTTCCCGGAATATCTGCGGCTGCGCGATGTTCGACCCGATGTGACTGTGCATTCCCACAACATTTAGTCCAGGCATCTTGGCTGCCGCCCTGTACGCTGCGAGTGCTTCATCGACCCATATGCCAAACTTGTGTTCTCTTTGGGCAGTCGCAAGGTGCGGGTGCGTTTCGACGCTTATGCCCAGGTTTACCCTTATGCCCACATTGCAGGGTCGTTTGACTCGCTTTGCTATCTCACTCATATGTTCAATTTCAGAGAGTGAGTCGGCGTTGGTCAGACCGACGCCGGAGGATATCGCAAACTCGAGATCGTCAGGTTTCTTTCCTGGCCCATTATAGACGACCTTTTCAGGTTCTACGCCGCAGTCCAGTGCCATCTTCAGCTCAGCGCTCGAAACCACTTCTGCCCCCGCACCTTCCGTCTGGTAGATTCGGCCTACGGCCAGATGCGAGTTCGCTTTGTATGCTGGGCAGACGAGCACGTTACTGTAGAGTTTCGTTAGCGCATTATGAAAAGCTCTGTAGTTGTGACGGATCCTATCTTCGCTAAGGACGTAGAGCGGAGTTCCATATTTCTCTGCAAGTTCTTCGCAAGAAACGTGACCTAGTGCTAGCTGTCCACCTTGGGCAGTTAGGTGGTTCCTGAAATTCAGGGCATGGCCGCTCATAAGTCAGCCTTCAGTAGCGTTTTCTTCAATCCACAACGTTCCTTGAGTTGCGTCCAATCTCGCCTCCACGCCGATGGGAATTGTTAGGTGGTGTGTTCCGTGGCCGAAACAGAAACCGTAGACGGCAGGTTTCCCTGTTAAGCCAATACGATCCCTGAGCATGTCCCAAAGGCTTAACGATGCCTCGTTTTCTCTCGGTTTGCTTCTCACTATCTCGCCCACGATGATGCCTGCGGCATCTTGGAGTTTGTCTGCCAACGATAGGGCAGTTAGATTGCGGTCGATTAGGTACGGTGGGTCGTCTACCTCTTCCACGAACAGCAGTTTGTTCTTCGTGTCGATTTCGTATGAAGACCCCAGGGTTGCGGCCAGAAGCGAAATGTTACCGCCCACCAGCTTCCCCGACGCTGTTCCGTCCGTAATCGTCTTGATAATGGGTCCGTCGATCGGGTTTGTGACCGCGCCTAATGGTTCTGGGTTAGTGACGGCTCGGATAAGACACTTCTCGGTGTAATCGCTGAACTGTGAGCCCATTGAGATTATCATAGGGCCATGGAAGGTCACTAGATCGGATTTCTGGTGGATGGCGATGTGAAGGGCTGTGATGTCGCTTAAGCCGAGAAAGACCTTCGGTTTGGATTTTATCAGAGTGTAGTCCACGTAGGGAAGCATTCTAGGCGTCCCATAACCGCCAGTCGCGCAGAACACGGCCGCGACTTCATCGTCGCGGAAAGCTTCATTCAATTCCTCCGCTCTTTCCCGGTCACTTCCAGATAGGTATCCTAGGGTCTTGAGTTTTCTGACACAGTCTCCCAGCGAAACCTTGAAGCCAAGCTCACGGAGCTTGGCAATGCCTTTCCCGAACTCGGTAGGGTTGTCTAGCTCGCTGCTCGCTGGGGCGACGACGCGAACCATGTCATCCTTCTCAAGGATACTAGCTTTCTGAACCATAGCAAGTGTCACCTGATCTCAGTGCGTGCCCAAGATCCTTTCCACCGGTTATAGAACCGGATTTGTACGAAGACCGCCAGCGCTAGGGCAGCGGTGAAGATTGCGTAGGAAAGCATCGTCCTATTCAAGCTGATTACTATCCACGGAAGAAAGACGCCATCCAACAAAACGCAACCAGTCGCATAGGCCGTTCTGAGCATCAGCAACCTAATCGGTAACTTCGAGTCAGCCAGCAGGCGCCTTCTCCTCCATCGACTGTATTCCATTAGAAGCCTCGTCAATGGGTCCGGTCTATCGTTTGAGGTAGAGTTGCGATCTCGTTCAGTTGATTCGTTCATTTTGATTTCATTTCTTGGATGGTGGCCCGAACACATGGCATGCAGCGAAATGGCCTGGGTATACTTCCACCAGCTCGGGTTCTTGTTGGCATATAGGAATAGCATGTGGGCAGCGTGGTGCGAAACGACAACCGACTGGAAAGGCGCGGGGGTTAGGCGGCTCCCCTCCCAGAGTCGTTGTGATATCTGCACCCTCCGAGCTTACTATTTCCAAGAGCCCACGGGTGTAGGGGTGAATCGGTCTCGAATAGAGCTCAATGGTTTCGGCCAGCTCAACAACCTTACCTGCGTACATTACGCACACTATATCGCTGATATGGTAGACGACACCCATGTCGTGGGAAATGAATAGGTATGTGAGTTGAAGCTGTTTTCGAAGGGAAATCAGGAGTTGAATTATCTGGGACTGCACCGACACGTCCAGGTTTGAGGTGGGTTCGTCGAGGATCACGAGTTTCGGTCTGAGCGCCAATGCGCGCGCAATCCCGAGCCTTTGCCTTTGTCCCCCCGAGAATTCATGAGGGTACCTGTACAACTGGGTCCTATCTAATCCCACCATCTCTAAGTTCTTGATTATCTCGTCTCGAAGTGCTTCTCCTTTCAACTTCGTATGGATCTTTAGGGGCTCGCCTACGATGTCGATTGCGAGCTGTCTAGGGTTGAGGGAGGAGATTGGGTCTTGAAAGATCATTTGATAGTTCTTTCTGGACTTTCTGAGTTTCGACCCCCTGAGGGCTGTCAGGTCTGTGCCAAGAAGCGCGACATGCCCAGTTGTGGGTTCGATAAGGCGGGCGATTGCCCGGGCTAAAGTGGACTTGCCGCTCCCAGATTCTCCGACGATGCTGAATGTTTTGCCTTTCTCGACTGTGAGGTTGATTCCGTCAACTGCTTTGATGAAACCTCTGAGGAGGGAGAGAATGCTTGACCTTACTGCAAAGTATTTCTTCAGTTCATCAACTCGTAGGAGTGCGCCCTCCCCTGTATCCTGCGTCAGTTCTGTTGTCATGATGCCGACTCGACTCCTAATGGATGATGGCATGCTGCATAGTGGTTGGTTTCAAGTGGGACCAGCTTCGGGACTTCTCGTCGACAAATGTCCGTTGCCTTCTCGCAGCGGTCAGCGAAGAGGCATCCCGTGGATGGGTTCTTGAGGTCCGGAACAACTCCCGGAATGACGTAGAGATTTCCACGTTCAACGAACTTTCCTTCCTCCCGAATCAAGGGCCTGGACAACATCAGACCGTGTGTGTACGGGTGGAACGGACGTTTGAACACTTCATCGAGGCGCCCTTCCTCAACGATCCTTCCCGCGTACATTACACCGACACGGTTGGAGAAGCGTCTTATCACGTTCAAATCATGGGATATCAACAGAATGGAGATGCCCAGAGTATCTTTGAACTGCTTGATGAGGTCGAGGATGTTTCTTTCCGAAACAACGTCAAGTGCGGTAGTGGGTTCGTCAGCTATCAGTAGCTCGGGGTTGCACGCCATCATCATCGCGATAACTACCCGCTGCCTCATTCCACCCGAAAGCTCGAAAGGATAGAGATCGCCGGTCTTCTCTGGAGCAGGGACCATTACTCTTCGTAAGTCTCGGACCACGAGCTTTCTGCATATTTCTTCTAATCGTTTGTCTGGTGGGGCGTCTACGCCGAGTTGGGTCTTCTTGAAGTTCTTGTACAACTCGACATACTTCAGTAGTTCTCTGTGCTTACCGAAGTTAACGCCCTTTTCTGGGTCCTCGTCAAGCGACCAACGCTCTCCCTCTCGAGGCTCAACTATGCCGAAACATTTGGAACAGATCCACGAATCCTTTTCCACTGTAGCTCCGCAATTTGCGCATTCACGTTCCGCGTAGGCGTTCCTCACTTCATTCGCTGCGATTTGGAGGAGCATATCGAATTGGTGGAGGAGGTATGTCTGGCTCATCTGAAACGCGATTCGGTATGAGGGGTGGAGGGAATCTAGAACGTCCTGAAAGATCATTGCAATCCGCTTTCCACGGATCCGGTTGATCTCGGCGTCCTTTAGGGTCAACATGTCTACGTACGCGTTAGTCGAGTCGTCCTTTTCTGTTCGCAATAGGACCCGACCAGAAACAGTTTCACCCGGAGGGCGTGGTAGAAGGCCTATTACATCATAGGCGACGGTTGATTTTCCGCTGCCGCTCTCGCCGATCAACCCGTACGCTTCGCCTCTGCGAATGTCAAATGAAACGTTCCTTACTGCTTGCACCGTTCCCTGGTACGAATGGTAGTCAATGGACAAATCTCTAACAGCCAGGACGGTGTCTCCAGTCGGAAGCTCCGTGGGCTTCTCTGTTTCCTTGGTCGCGACAGCAGTTTCCGGAACTTCGGATTGCCAAGTTCTCGCTGTTGGATCTAAAACATCTCTTAGTCCGTCGCCGAGCAAATTGAAGGCCATAACGGTCGCTATTATGGCTATCCCGGGAAAGACCGGGTACCACCACGCGCTGAAGATGTAGCTCTGGCTTTGAGAGATCATAAGCCCCCATTCTGCTGTTCCGGGCGGCGCTCCCAAACCCAGAAAACTAAGGCCGGCAACCGCGAGTATCGCCGTCGCCATATCGGATGTCCCCTGGATTATCACTGGCGCTAAGACGTTCTGCAAAATGTGTTTGAAGAAAATTGCCGTGCCACTCAATCCAGAACTTCGCGCTACGTCTACGAAATCCCTATGCTTGATTTTCCTCGTCTCACCGTAGACGAGCCTGGCGTACCATGCCCACCAAGTAGCGATCATGGCTATGACAATGTTCGTAAGTGACGCTCCTAGCGCCGCAACAAGCGCTAACGCAAGTATGATACTAGGAACCGCCAGGAAGACGTCGGTAAATCTCATAAGGGCTTCTTGGACGAATCCCTCAAAGTATCCCCCCAATCCTCCAATGACTACGCCGATGAGCGCCGAGAAGATGACGACCTCCAAGGGAAGGATTAGGTCAAGCTGCGCACCGTAGAGGACGCGGCTGAATATGTCACGTCCCAATTCATCCGTTCCGAACGGGTGATTGGAGTTTGGACTCATCAGTACTGAATGCAGATCAACCAGCCATCTTTGCTGTTGTGTTCCGCCGATGAACACGAGGCTGGGATGCTGAGACGCGATGACAGGTGAGGAAACTGCCAGCAGCGCAGCAGCAGCGATTACAAGGAAACCACTCATCGAAATCCGATTCGATTTGAAAGCCTTTATCGTGAGTTCAGATTGCTGCTTCCAAACCCCGAATCGCGCGGCTAATGAGCGATATTGAGTCGAAGCCAACCTAGACTTCCTCGGCCAATCTAATTTGTGGCTCTATCCAGGCGTACGCGACATCAACGACAATGTTCATGATCATGTAGACGATTGCGATGATAAGCGTGAACGCGACCACTACGTTGTAATCGAATCCGAGGATGGCTTGGTAGGCCCAGTTTGAGAAGCCTGTGATCCCGAAGATTTCTTCTATGAAGACGGTCCCGCCGAGTAGGCTTCCCGCCGACAACCCGATTACGGTGAGAGTGGGACCCATCGCAGCGCGGAATGCGTATCTGAAGATTATGGCGTTTTCTGGCACGCCCTTGGCACGGAGCGTACGAACGAAACTTGAGCTGAGGGTTTCGAGCATGCTTGATCTTGTCATGCGTAGAGTCAGGGACATCCCAGAGAAACCTAATGCGAAGACAGGCAGTATGAGGTGAATCATTGAGGAAGAGAAGTCAGAAAGGTTTCCTGCGAGGAGCGAGTCAAGTGGGTAAAAGCGAGTGATGGCTGTGGGGGCCTCCTGTCCTGGATAGAGGACACCGGTTAGAGGAAGCATCTTGAGTTGAACGACGAAGATTAGTTGAACCAGCACCGCTAGGAAGAACGTGGGTACGGACAGGCCGAAGTAGGCTATTCCACGTGACAACGTGTCGCTAATTTTGTCCCGTCTTGTCGCTGAAATAACACCGAGAAGAATCCCCGCGGGCGCGGACCAGGCAATCGTCAACAGGGCTAGCCCTAGCGTCGTCGGGAGGAAGAGCGAGATTCCTTGCGCCACGCTCATTCGTATTGAGAGCGAATACCCCAAGTCACCGTGGAAAAGCGCTACGAGGTAATACCAGTATTGAACGGGCAGGGAACTGTCGAGATGTAGCGATCTGCGAATTGCGGCGACGGTTTCCGGGGACGCTTTCAATCCTGCATAAAGGCGAGCGGGGTCGGCGGGTACGATATGCGTAACAAAAAAGATTAGGACGCTCAAGCCTATGATGATTGGGATCCCAGCGATCAGACGTCGAACCATGAATTCCCAGAGTCTCATGGCTTACTAACTCGGTTAGTCGTAGGGCAGCAATCTCAGGACTATCTTCCTCAAAGACGCTTCGCACTGACGCCGAAGATGGGTAGGCGCCAGCACGCGGTCTTCTCTGCGTGCTTCAGCGTGTTCTCAGACGGGTGTGTAGAAGTAGAAATTGTATGTGATGATAGCATTGTAACTGTAGTTAGACAGCGTGTTTGAGACAGCAGCCACGTTTGTTGTAACTGCCATGAATATCATGTTGGGGTTACGGTTTGCTTGATCCCATACAGTGTGGTAGTCCGCAATCTCCCTGCTTGTATCTTGCGTTAGCATCGCATCGAGAAGTGCCGAGTCGATAACTGAGTTATTGTAGGATGTGTTGTAGGTATCGCCACCTATCGCTGCGCTGCCGACGAACGGGAGAGCGTAGTCGCTCGGGTCATTGTAATCTGGGCCCCATGTAACTATCATCAAATCCCATCCGCTTCCCTTCCGCGCAGCGTACACCGTGCTCGGGGGAACCGAGTGAATGTCTGTTACAACGCCTATTTGCGAAAGAGCGCTTTGATATAGCTCATCGATCGTTGTCGCCCAAGCCTCGGTTGACTCCGAGTAGAGGACGAGCGCTGTGCCGTTGAAGCGTAAACCATTCGCTCCCTTAGTATATCCAGCTTGATCCAAGATAGACGCGGCTTTCTGCAAGTCGAAGCTAAAGTACTTCGATGGCTCCGACTCTTGTCCAAGGTATATTTGGGCAGCGACTGGGCCGTTGAGGTCGGCCGCATAGCCTTTGAACGCCTGGTTAATCACATCATTGTAAGGAAAAGCCCAGCTTAGAGCAACTCGAACATTTTGATCCTTCATGAAACTGTGTGTGGAATTCAAGTTGAAGGTCATCAGTTTTGTGCGCGGGACAGGGCTTGATTCGATCTTGAAATTCGTAGCGTTAGCTAATGATGGGGCCTGATCGAAGGGTATGTCGGCGATCGTTGCATCACCGCTCTTGGCAGCCGCGATTGCGGTAGATGGTTGCTGATTCAGCAGCATTGCGACCTTGTCGTAATGCGGCCCGTTCCAGCCCCGCCAGTAAGTAGGGTTCTCAACCATCAGAACCTGCTGGCCGTGCGTCCAAGATTGGATAATGTACGGTCCAGTGCAAACTGCATTTGCAGCCATCCAAGTATTGTCTTGGTTAGCGACTACTCCACCATGCGCTTCCACAACTGCCTTGTCTACGATACCGTTCGGTTCAACTGTCGCGAGAGTTTCCAGGAATGGACTGAAGGGGTGGCTCAATGTGAACTGCACCGTGTACGGGTCGAGTGCTTTGATGCTAGAGGAATTCATCTCCTGTGAATCTATCCAAGCTACACCCGAGGAAGGAGAATTCATCGTTAGAATCCGTTGGAAGCTGTAAACAACATCGTCCGACGTAAATGGATCGCCATTGCTGAACTTGACATTCTGCCGCAAATTGAACGTGTACACACGTCCGTCACTTGAGACGTTCCAACTTGTCGCCAAGTCAGGAAGCAGGGTGGTAATGTTCTCCACAGGATATGTGACAAGGGTCTCATAGCAATTCTGGAGTGGTATGAATGAGCCAGAGTCATACGCATCTGCAGGATCCAAACTTTGAATATCATATTGTGAGTAGTAGACCAGGACCTTGCTTGCTGGCGGCGTTAGTAGAAAATAGTCGGCAAGCCCCGCAACTACTATGATTGCAAGCACAGCAACTATCAAAACTTTGATGCGTGTTTTCGTAAGAGATCTCTCCTAAACAGCGCTAGCAGGTCTCTGAGCAAAGTAATAACTCTACCGCATCCTTCAGTCCTAAACCCCCTTGTGTGCGCACCATTAGACTAAGTACGCGATCATTTGGTGTTCGGGTTATCATGCCGAATTTCATGGTTAGAAATCTAGTCTAGTGACTTGAGTATGTCTGCCGTCTTTCTGACTCTGCCGATTCTCTTCAAGACGAATTCAATAGAATTGTTATGTGCTTCTTTGGAACGGTCTGACATAGCATCCTCAGCGAAGATTTGTTGATAGCCATACTCATACGCGAACCTCGCAGTGCTTTCAACTCCATAAGTGGTCGCGATGCCTGCAAGCACTATTGTGTCCAGCCCTCCACGTCTGAGCCGCAGGTCAAGGTCAGTTCCATAGAATGCGCCCCACTGCCGCTTCGTTATTACAACGTCAGAAAGCGCGTGACCTAACTCTGGCACTATATCAGCCCAATCCGGTGGCAATTCACCTCTCGAAGGCATCGCAAGGTCGGCAACGGTTTGGAGGGTCGTTTCCTTGGAATGCGCGACATGCACTAGGAAGACAGGCATTTTGTTGTCTCTGAAGGCCTTCGTAAGTTTCGCAGCGTTCGATATCACAGTCTTCGTGTCGTACGGCTCAGTCTGCATCGATGTGATTCCTTTTTGTAGGTCTATGACTACGATGCACGTCTTTCGTTTGTCTATGCTGAGTTCACTCAATCCACATGAACCCCATTTATGCCGCAGGATTCGCCGCGTAAATCTTGCTTTGGGTAAGCTATTAACAGTTGCCGAGAGATCTTAGCTGCCGTTTCGTACCTCTCATCTTATCTCGAGCAAACCTCAATGTCAATGTCATTATATCATTACGTTGAAAGCAACATATCGTGACGATGTGTGTCAAGAACTAGGTTTTTTTTCCTTCCGAGAACGGTGAGCTACCTAGTTCCTTACCTACTCATTACCACATTCCAATATCAAGTGGCAAAGGATGGTTTGAGTTACTCTTCGCCTTTTGTTCTGATGGGCCTAAGATACCTAATCGCTTCTCTTCTTCTCTTTGGAGTAATTCGTTCGTTTAGGCCTATAATGAACAAGGACACGATCCTGTTATCAATTTTCACGTGGGCAAGTGCCGGCTTCTGGGCATTTGGCCTACAATACGTATCACCTTCAGAATCTGCCGTGTTAACTTACACGATGCCGTTGATCTCGATTCCATTATCTTCCGTTATTCTATCCGAAAAAGCGTCCGCCAAAGAATGGGGAGGCGCTGCAGTGGGGTTGGTCGGGGTCATAGTTTACTCCTTTACGTTCGTAAACCAGACGTTAACAACGCTTGGCGCGGTTCTCACTCTGCTGAACGCGTTCTTTTGGGCAATGTACACGATCTACTATAGGAAACTAAGGAATCAAGAACCGACCAAGACCGTGGCAACACAATTCCTGTATGGAGCCCTCTTATTCTTTCTCATCACCCCATTAGACTACAGGTTGAAGGTGACTTCCAATTTCTTATTTGACCTGGTTTACTTGTCCACACTCAGCGGAGTTGTTTCCTTTTTGTTGTGGAATGCCATGGCGAGGCAACAGAGAATAGGTAAGACGTCGACGCTAATTTATTCGATTCCGGTTACCATAACTCTTGTGGAATATATCGAAACCTCCCTGATGCCTCCCTTAGTTTCATTGATCGGTATTTGTTTAATGATTCTCGGAATATACATTTCAAGGTTCGAAAGAACGAGAGCAAGAGTCTCCTAGGCTTCACGGTTCTCTACGCTAATCTCATTCCATGGAGCTTGGCTCAGGTATCGGAAAAGCAGATGACGAAGAAGACTTTGCGTCACGGAATGGCTTCTTGCGAGGTCCTTCACCTGGCTCTTTAGTTCTGCGGTTATCCAGATGGGGACCTCTCTGCGCTTGCTTCTTCTTTGAAGTGTTGCAATTTCAGAGTTTGCCAGGCTCGCTTTCAGCGCCTCGAAAACTAAGAGGCTTCTGGTTAGGGCACCGCTCTCCATCACAGCACAATCTAGCTGTTCAATCTCTTCTTCAGTAAGCAAGATTCGCAGCCTAACCCTACGTCCGGGGCTCACAAAGGTCTACTTCCATCGCATTGCGCTACTCAACAGGCGAAACCGGGCTGTCACCCTTGACCTAGGCGTGCTATAGGACCACACAAGCGGAAGAGTAAAACCAGTATAAGTTTCACATGCCGAAAGGTACCGACAGTCGACCAAAACAAAAACAATGCCCGCCAGCCACACGGCGCCATCCCCGGACCGGGAACATGGTCCTCCCCCCCTGGTCACCCTCTCAAGCGTGCGCGCAGGAATAATGGTGCGGGGGAGGGGATTCGAACCCCTGAACCCCTGCGGGACAGGAGCCTCTGGACACACTCGGCAATTAGGAGTGTTCAGTCCTGCGCCTTTGACCTGGCTTGGCTTTGGGGAGATTCATGCTGAACCTTACCCCCGCCTCCAGGCCAAACAAGTACACCCGTAAGGGTCGCGGCGAGAGCGCGTGTGGCAAGTCTTAAAGATTATCTACTCACCCTCATTCACACCAGCCTCGATAAGGGCGAGCCAGTGGCCTAATTGAAGTTCGTTTACGGAAAGAAACAGAAGGTTGACAGCATCGACCTAGACCAACTCTTCACTGAGCTACAAGCGGCCCTCCAGAAGCACCCATTGGTCCCCGCACCAAATATCCCAGATCTTGTCTCTGAGTGGATCAATGACATACTCTTCGTCGCTGGCAAAATAACCGAGGAAGAGCTTCAAGAGGCCATGCAATCTTTTGAGAAGGTTGAAACCTCAGGCAAAGAAACAGCTACGGAAGGCGAGGGTGAGGAAGACTCAGACGAGGACGAAGAGGGCGACGAATAGTATGATCCGAGGCGCACGCAAAGTATTTTAGAGCTTGAATGGAACTGCCCAGAAACAGCCAACCCTAACTGGTGTCTTTATTGGGTCACAGGAAAGTTCACGCCCCCAAACGAGGCTCACTGGCCTACCTTCCTAGGGGACGCGCTTCACGTTGGGTTGGCAGAATCAGGTTTTGGCCCGAGGTTGATGAGGGACCACGCCTCCTTGCTTTCGCCGGGTTCAAAGCTGGCATGAACTACGCGCTCGCTATTGATAGCAGGCAAGGGTCACTAACCTTTGGAAAGGAAATCGTCATCCCGTTGACTACGATGGAAACACCACCAATGTTGGCCTGCGCCGTACGTG
>Ga0187771_10001830_pt1 | contig 14589 bp, 16 predicted proteins | sample 0116_SJ02_MP15_1_FD_133139 | JGI IMG/M metagenome (GOLD analysis project Ga0187771, IMG submission 133139) | Tropical peat soil microbial communities from peatlands in Department of Meta, Colombia - 0116_SJ02_MP15_10_MG | ecosystem: Environmental > Terrestrial > Soil > Wetlands > Peat | place...
GCGTATTCGGCAATTCTTAGAAGAGTCAGCGGCGTCAGTTCTGCAGGCTTTGCTATGATTGTATTTCCCGCGGCGAGCGCTGGGGCGATGCTTCTTGCGGCCAGGGCTAATGGATAGTTCCAAGGGATGATGTGTGCTGTCACGCCGAGGGGTTCTCGAAGCGTGTATGTTAGCCTGCTAGCTGTAACGGGAATCGTTTCGCCTTCGATCTTGTCCGCGGCTCCACCCCAGTACTCGAAGGCGCGCATGGTCCAAGCCACATCTCCCTTGGATTCTCGAATGGGCTTACCTTGGTTGAGGGTTTCAAGTTTCGAGAGCTCATCAAAGTTCTGACGCATTAACGCGGCTACTTGCATCAGTAGCTTGCCGCGTTTCGTTTGCTCCATGTCACGCCAACTAGTGGCCTCGAAGGCTTTGCGCGCTGCTTCTATGGCTTCGCGAACATCGTCCTTGGTAGCCCTCGGCACACGGCCTATCACATCACCTGTCGCAGGATTCTTCAGCTCAAACGTTTCCGTTGAGTTACCGGTGGTCCATTTACCGTCCACAAAGAATTTCGAACTTTCAATTTCCAAAGTCAATCATGACACAGACCTATTACTGCGTGGTTCTGGACCGCAAATGATGCTTATGATGTTTGTTAACGGTTGCTATCAGTCGCTATGCTAGCTTAGAGTTTGCTTGGGCCACTAACTCGGCTAAGCTGGTCTCCTTGCACAGCTCTGGCGGTAGACCACAAAGGCAAAGCAGTGCAGAAATTATGTTCGCTTCATCATCTATCGTTTTTCTTATTTCCGACTCAATCTTCTTCAGTTCAGTTTCTGTTTGTCTAAACGTATGGCCTATGAAGATCTTAGGTGTGAACCCGGCGCCGACCTGCACGAACCTCCCCCCAATCAGCAAGAATGGGATTTCCTTCTCGGAGTTGAATTTGCGCACCAATTTCTCTTCAGTCTTCAGCAGTTTTTGGAGAGGTTTGAACTCTCTATCCTTGGTTTCGCGAGAGGCGAATTCAATGTGTGGACTGTTGTACGATGCATTCGTGAAATCATATGTTGGCAGGTTGAGGAACGGTTCATCCCTGGCAGCGCTCATTGTCTGTTTGAGCCCATCCCACTGCCCGAATTTCTGGAGAGCCCTAACTACAGCCCAGCGCTCAGCCGCACAGTACGGGTCGTATTCAGTGCCCATGAAGAAGACATAGAGTTTCCCGCCCCGCTTCATAGTGTCCTTTGAGACTTCGACAAATTTTCCTAGAACCTTGGCTTGCCTGCTCATTGCCTGCTTGTTCATTGCTCGGCCGCGCCGCCACGGCATATGAATAGTCATCATTTATTCCTACCTGTACCTTTCCACAAAAACTAGCTAACTCTTTCTCTCTCTATGCTTTCAGAAAGCTAAAACGCGCCCGCTGGAGCGGCGGTTCATCACCCACAAAGGTGTCAAAGGTTCCCGAACCTAGACTGCGTACGTCCTCTCAGGGCTGGTCTAGTTATTCAGGACGGAGGAGCACCGTTAGCTTCAATGGAGTCTAAATCAACCGTTTATGAGAGGCAATAACAGGTCTTTTAAACGAAGCAACGAAAACGATTCAGCGTTGGTGAATCCGCATTGCCGGTTGAGGTATCTGAGAAAGACACACTCGGCCACGTGATGAGCAGCCCAGTCACAACAATGGATTCGAACGGTACGCTTGGCGATGCCGCGCAACTGATGATTCAACATGACATAGGATCCGTTGTTGTGGTCGAAGGTAAAAATCCTGTCGGAATAATTACCGAGCGAGACATAACTAAACAGGTAGTCAAAGGTACTGACGTGCTCAAGAAACGTGTCAAGGAGGTAATGTCTAAACCACTTCTTACGGCGCCACCGAGCTTAGCCGTCCAGGACGCCTTTGAATTAATGTTAAAGAGCAAGGTCCGGCGGTTGCCGATTCTTGATGGAAAAGAATTGAAAGGAATAGCGACGACACAGGACATTATGCGCTGGGTGCTACGCGTTTCTTATGAGCCCAACATTCCAAATCACATCAAAGCAATCCTAGGAGCACGTTAACCTACCCTGCCTCTTAGATTTTCATTACTCTTACGTCTGTTCCCAGGGGAACGCGTGCTTGGAGGGAGAATGAATTCTGAAGGTTGCGATCTTCGGTTCGGGATTGATGGGTTCAGCGATAGCTCAAGATCTAGCGAGATCGAGACTTGTTGACGAAGTTTCGGTTTATGATGTTGACCGAAAACGCCTGAACGCCCTAGCACAAAGAGTGCGTTCAGGCAAACTATCGGTCAAAGCCCATGACGTACGCCGTCGTTCAGACACAGTCAGGCTTCTGAAGCAATTTGATGTTGGCGTAGGGGCTCTACCCCATGGCTTGAGCGAATATGCTATCGAGTCAACAATTCGAGCGGGAGTGAATTTCGTTGACCTGATCTTCGGATGGCGATTCGGACAAAAGGAGATTAATAATGCAGCACGAAAAAGAGGAATTACGGTCATACCCGCGTGCGGACTGGCTCCTGGTTTAACCAATCTTCTCGCTATGGCTGGAGCAGAACAGCTGGAAGAGGTTAGCGAGGTTCACATAAAAGTCGGCGGAATACCGGAGCAACCAAGACCTCCGCTCAACTATCGAATCGTCTTCTCGTTTGACGCGGTTCTTGAAGAATATCTTCGAAAAGCAAGAATCGTCAAGAACGGGAAAATCACAGATGTCCCCGCCCTAACTGGACTTGAGAAGATAACATTTCGCCCCCCTATTGGAGTATGTGAATGCTTCTACACCGATGGGCTGTCAACTCTCGTACGGACATTGAGAGGCGTTCGTGAAATGGATGAAAAGACAATCCGTTGGCCGGGCCATGTTTCCCAAATTAAGACCCTGATAGAATGCGGGTTACTCGAAACCGATCCAATACGGTTGGATGGAAAAATGGTGATTCCACGAAAGCTGGTGGGAAAAATTCTGTCAGATCGGCTAAATTTGGGTAAAGAAAGAGACCTAACCCTGCTCAGGGTAGACGTGTCCGGGAGAAAAGAAAATGTGAGCGTTCACCATCGGTATGAAATGATAGACCACTATGATGGTAAAGATAGAATGACATCCATGGCTCGCACCACAGCCTTCCCGTGCTCGATAGCTGCACAAATCCTCGGTACAGACCAGATTGTCGAGAAAGGGCTAGTTCCACCAGAACTTGCCTTTAGAGGAAAGCTTCGCGAGAAATTCCTAAGATACTTGCGTTCCAGAGGAATGAGAATCAGTTCAAGGGTCATGCGGTAAGCTGATTCTGTCTCTATTAGACGCCCGCCATTCGTCAAACGCGTTTCTATTTGTCTTCGATTTCGAAAACCGCTTGTGGTAACCATTGAGTCGTCTTATATCAAATTCTGAGTTAGCCATCGCAAAGACAGAGCTGAATTCGACTTATGCCGAATCACGAGAAAACTCGAATGGATACAGTCGCCGACGTAATGACAGAATGGGTAGTCACGGTCAGTCCGTCAGACTCGTTGCAGACCGCGCGAGACCTAATGACGCGTAACCGAGTGTCTCAACTAGTAGTCGTAGATCAACGTAACCGGCCTGTCGGCTACATATCCAAGAGAGCAATCGCCCAGTTTCTCCTAGAGGACTCCACAACACGGAGCCTAGGAGAGATACTGGTCTCAGAAGCTAGCACCGAGTCGATCCCAACGCTCAGACGGAACTTCCCGGTCCTCAACGCCGCACGCTTGTTCGACACGGAAAACCTCGGCTACACCGTCATCACAAATGACAACCCCCTCTCAGGAATCATGACGGAAACAGACCTCTGCCACTACTACTCGCAGAAATGGCCTCACAGATTCAGAGTGGCTAATTTCATGACCAGAGATTTCATCTTCGCGAAGAGCAACTACCCAGCGGTACACGTGGCTCAGGCAATAGTTTTCCGTCAGCCAAGCGTCCCCGTCATAGACGAAGAGTTAGTGGGCATTTTAACGCTGTCCGACATTCTATCGATCCGAGAGAAGACCCCCAAAGCAACCCTTGGAAGGTTGACAGCGAAACCGGAGAGCGAAGACGCACTCATTACAACGAAAGAGCTGATGACACCAAACCCGATCATAACTTACGAAGATGCAGACTTGGCACAGGCAGCACAGATAATCATAAACAAAGGAGTAGGCAGTCTCCCCGTAACTGACGAGGAATCGAACGTAGTAGGCCTCCTCAGCAAACATGACATTGTCAAAGCACTCGGTACAATCGGCACAAACCTAATTGTAGAAGCCTAAATGATCCGCCATTTTCTCTAAATCAGAATTCAAGAAAACCGAGTTCCTTGAGATGTCAGCTACCGAGAGCAGGCCTACCTCCGAGGACCTTGAAGCTCACAAGAAATTGCACAGAGTAGGGTCGAGGCTGAGCGACGTGATTTTAGGTGGGCAGGACGGAATTGTGAATATTCTAGGCACAGTGTTAGGGGTCACAGCTGCTACTGGTAATTCAAAGATCATAATTGCTGCCGCCTTGGCCACGACTTTCGCTGAATCTCTTTCGATGGGAGCGGTGGCCTACACGTCCACCTTAGCAGACAAGGACTTCTACGAAAGTCAAGTCGAACGAGAGAAAGACCACATCAGAAGGTTCTCCGACATCGAACGAGAAGAGATTAGGAGAATCTACGAAGCAAAAGGATTCTCAGGAAAACAGCTTGACGAAATAGTTGAAACCATCACGTCGGACGAAGAAAGATGGGTTGGCGTTATGCTCGCTGAGGAGTTGAAGGTTTCGCCGGTTGAAAAGAGAGGACTTGCGCAGACGGCTGTAATCGTGGGTTTCGCCGCGGTTATAGGCTCCTTGATCCCTGTTGCTCCGTTCTTTGGACTGCCTGTTTGGATAGCGATGTGGGGATCCGTGGGACTGGCGGGTGCCTCGCTCTTCATTGTTGGTGCGTACAAGGCTTCGGTGACGGTTGGTGTTTGGTGGAAAGCTGGCCTTCATATGTTAGGCATAGGTTTAGTGACCGCACTGGTGAGTTACATTATCGGTGCCGCCATAGTACGGTAGAACCTCTTCACCATCGAACCATGCATTGGAATCAAGCTTGCCGAACAAACTCAAATAACTTGACGGAGCCGTTTTGTCCAACGAAAAGAGGCCTGCTCATTATGGATTTATTCGGTTTCGTTATCACCGTAATTGTAGTAACAGCTTCAGGGGCGCTTGCTCCAGGCCCGTTATTTTTCGGTTTACTTATGCACGGTTCTAACGAGGGAGCTCAGGCAGGTTTCTCAGCAGCTATCGGACATACGCTAGTGGAGTTTCCATTAGTCCTCGCTCTCGCCTTAGGCTTGCTTGCGGCTGCGAATCAACCGATGGTCAAAGGAGTAATTGGCGTGGTAGGGGGTGCGGGTTTGATTGGTTTCGGCATAATGCAGATCTATGATACCATCAAGAGCAAAGCTAAGCCGGCTGGGATAGCTAAGGCGAGAAAACTCCCAGTAAGCTCCATAGTTTTGGGCCTCGCCCTAACTGGGCTCAATCCCTACTTTATTTTATGGTGGCTAACCATAGGCGCAGTCCTCATAGTCCAAGCTTTAGCGTTCGCAGCGATCGTCGGCGTACTCGTAATGTATGTTTCGCACGTTTGGATGGATTACGCATTCCTGACAATGATTGCCCATTTAGGTAAAAAGGGCAAGGCTATTGTTGGTTCACGATGGTACAAGGTCGTACTCATCGTCTTTGGGTTGATTCTCATCTACTACGGTGCAACCTTCGTCATAGGCGCCGTTAACCTGTGAGAATCACTCCAATTTCCGCGAGCGGTTGCTAGAGTTCTGAAGAAGCCTAGGCTTCAGTCCGCGCGATTCTCGCAATCTTAGCCTTGTATATGACACCTGTTGCTGTTAGCGCTGAAACTCCTATGATCATGACACCTACAATGTAAAGCCAGTAATAGAGCCCCCCGACCGTAGGATCGGCAAAAGTCCATAGAATCGTACCTAGGCTGGCTACTATGAGACCAACACCGGCCAACCAACCAGTGACCCGCCTAATCATGCCAGCGACCTGGTAGTAATCGACGGCTAGAAGGACCAAAGCTACGGCGGCGAGTGTGAAAATACCGAACATTGGGTTAACATTCGCGAACACGTCGTGGTTCGCAGACATCGTTGAACCGAAAACATCCTCATGGAACTCAATGTAAAATCCCTCAATGACGCTGTTTAGGACGGCAGCGACCCACGTGCCAAGGAGAGCGAACCGAACCCCATCTTTCCAAGAACTCTTCCCATTCAGCTTGGTCAACGCTATCGGAATCAGGGCAATCATGGCTCCAAGCGCAGTGATCGTCATGACTGTATCATCACCAGCCATTCCATTCACTCCGCCAGGTCCGCTCTGGAACAGGGTTGGGGGAGGGAAATTGATGACCGCCTCCAGTATCATGAAGGCCGTAATCGCAACTAAGCCAATCGAGGTTATCCACAACCCGATATTGGCTACGTTCTTTCTCAACCCTTTCAAGTCTTGTACTTTGAATCGGTATGCTACTAGAGCGACAACTCCGGTCATGATGGCGATGCCCATATCATGGGAGTGGGGGCCAGCCAAAGCGGCGACGAAGGTTCCCGCGTCTCCGAAGAACGGAACGAGGAAAGAGAATACACCTACACCAAAGATCATCATCCAAAGATTTGCGAAGCCGATCATCCCTGCGATAAAAGCGGAGCCTACAGAGAACAATGCTAGCCAATAGCCGGCGCCAGCCTCCTTATACGTTGAGAACTCCTTCCTCCCCGGAACCATTCTGAGCACATATTGTGGCCACATGCGAGGCGGGAAGGCCTTCATTCTCGGCTCGTATGTTCCAGCTTGCTTCCTTGGCAAGATTGCAAGTTGGATGAAGAGGGCGCCACCCACGTCACCAATCAAAATGAATGCTACAACATACAGGGCTAGCGGTATGTCCGGTAAACTGGCGTCAAGGAACGGGCTCAAGTAGAGGAGGCCGCCGACAGATGCAAAGACAACGGCGGCGTAAGCTCTGTACGATATGGGAAAATCGATTGGGGGTTCATATTTTTGAAGGTTGAAAATTGAGATCACGAGGTAGGTGGCTAAGGCGGCGATTCCTATTCCTATAGAATGGAAATACAGCACTCCGTAGTATGTATCCAAACCCGGAGGCAAACCGAGGATGGCGTATAAGCCTGCCATGACCACGGTGATTAGAACAGTAGCCCACGTGAGCGTCTTCAGGGATAACATGTAGTTGTGAGTATAGGTAACTCGGCCTACTTCCTGAATCGTCGACAAGGAAATCGCCTACCAGCGCTGGGCGTGTAATTACTTAAGACATTCGTATATGGAATAAACACTTACTCTGCAGACGTTCTGCCTAGATTGTTCGCTTTTTATCGTTCAAAGTCGACACCGTCCAGTTCGCAATGACCGCCAATAAGCCTGCCCCCGTCAAACCAACCGTTTCTATCGAGTTACTGTACAGGATCGACGTTCGCGTTGGAACAATCGAACGTGTGGAGAAGGTTAAGAATTCAGACAAGTTGGTGAAACTCACCGTAAATTTCGGTGACCACCGAAGAAGCATACTGGCCGGAATGAAGAAGGAACGTCAAAATCCGAGGGAAATTGAAGGGAAGCAGGCGCTATTCGTCGTCAATCTTGAACCCAAGAAGATGCTCGGCGAACTTTCCGAAGGAATGCTCTTAGACATTGGGTATGCTGATTCAATCGTCCCTGTGCTTGCAGTACCAGAACAACCAGTACCAAACGGCACGCGAGCGGGATGAAACTTCGTCGTTATGAATCGGATGAAAAACGGAAAGAAAACGGGGAGAAGCTCGGCGTTTTGAGCTTCAACCTAGGATTTCGACCGGATAGCAATCAGGTACCCTATTCCTCCGGCAAAGAAGCCGATGATTGCGAGGATTAGGAAGCCTGTTAAGGGATATTCGACTGGCGAGAGCGCCATCACGTGAGCCAACTCTGCAGTACCACCTAGACCGCCTTGGCTCTTTGGGGCCATAGCGACTGCGCCCCAGTAACCTCCCCACATAGCTAACAGTGCTGCGCCTGCAACTCCGATGTTGGCGAAAGCGAGGTGAATCCACGATAGGCCCCTTGCGGCACCCTTGTAGGGCTTGCCTTGAACTGACTCAATGAAGAAGTAGAACAATGAGGTAACGGCCATTGCTACCACTCCAACAATGAGATAGGTCAAGTATCCCATAACGAACCAAGTTCCCGCAGAACCACCGGCAATTACATGTGCAACCGCCACTGGTAGCAGCCCTATCTGATCGCCCACCGCGCCGAGAAAAGTTATGACCGCCGCGATCGCACCCTGAATCATCGCTGCATAGAGAAACAGGCCAGCCATCTTACTTGCTCCTTTTGTTTGCAATTTTATCCCTCCCTCAAACTTGTGATGCGGTAAGTATAATCTAACCTCATTTAAGACACGAGTATATGCTTTCCATACTCGAAAATAGGCATCAAAACCGACTAGCCTGGGGACAATGATTCTCCACAACTTCTCAACAACTCAACGTCCTCCTTTAGCGTCCAACTGTTCAATTAGTAGTGGCAGGTCGTTTACCGAGCCCAATAGGTAATCTGGTTCAGCTTGAATTAATCGCTCGCTCGGGAACGGCCCCGTAGCGACGGCGACGGATGGCAAACCTGCCTCCCGCGCGGCCATAATGTCAATGACGCCATCGCCCACAAGAATAGCCTCCTTGAGTGGCACGTGCATTTCAGCTAGGAGCTTTCGAACCGGGCGAGGGTCCGGTTTCATCTCATCGCAATCATCCCTCGTTACCACTGCATCAAAGAACCCCCCTAGCTCACATCGCCTCAAAGTTATCCCTGTCCCAACACGCCCGTTGTTCGTTACCAACCCCATCTTAAGTCCGCGGGCGCGAAGTTTTCGGAGCGTTTCAACTGCGCCCGGGTATAGGATGACCTCGTTGGCGGCTTTAACTTCCATCTCTTGAAGGAGACTGTAGAATCTTCGCCGAAGGCTTGTGAACGTATCAGCGTCTAGCTCATCTTTGAGTTTCTTGAGGATAACGTATAGGCTGAGTTGCTCAGTCATCTCCGGCGTACGTAGGTTCAGTTTCTCAACCTCTTCGAGCGCCTTACGCCGAGCAGCCATGTAGTCGAGGTTGAACTGTGTTATCGTTCCATCCATGTCCATTACGATGCCTTTGATCGTCAAGCACTCATCTTCCAGGGCCCTTGCCTGGCAACGACTACTAGTGGAATTCATTAAAGGTTGAGGGACGCTGGAGCACCGATTGGGTGCTAGGTGTGCGCGAAGTTCTCCATAATCGTCCCAGCGTATACAATTCCTTTCAAGAAATCCTCCACCAGTTCGAATTCATTCGGAGCGTGTGCTTGAGAGAAGGCTGACGCGCATCCCGCCCAGACCGAATTTAGGCCCAACCTCTTTGTGAAGAGGTAGTCTGGGCCAGAACCCGCGGCGTTCGGGGCGACGGACGCTTCATTTTTGAACACCTCTTTCGCCGCAGCTATGACTGCTCGCGCGATAGGTACGTCGACAGGTGTCTTCGAGGGTTCTAGGCTGTTCGATCTTACAACTTCTATGTCCCTGAAATTGTGTTTGATCAGATGTAGCTTCAATTTCTTAAGTAGGTCATCAGGGTTCTGGTCGTAAACCAACCTGAAGTCTAACTTGGCTGTGGCCTTGCTGGGCAAGACGGTTTTGGAACCTTTCGCTGTATATCCGCTGATGAAACCGCAAACATTGCACGTGGGTTCATAGAGGAGCATCTTTACCGCGTCCAACCCTTTCCTGTCGAGTAGGAAAGAGGAGAGCCCCATCTCTGACTTATTCCTCTCCTCGTCGAACGGGATGTTTTTCACAAGTTCAAGTTCGGTTGGAGATGGTTTCGTTACGCGATCGTACCACCCCTCAATCTTGATCTTCTCATTGGATTGTTTTATGGAGTCGAGTGCCCAGATTATGCGCCACGCCGGGTTCGGGGCGAGCGGCGCTAGGGAGGAATGAAGGTCAACCTTCGGGCCGGATGCATGTAGTTCGACGTAGAGCATGCCTTTCACGCCCAGGACCACTTCAGGCCTGCGGGTTTCATCTATCCCCCCATCAAAGCAGACGTCGGCGTCGGCTTTCAACTTGGACTTATTCTCTTCCACAAAGCGCGGAAGATGAGGGCTACCAACCTCTTCCTCACCTTCGAACAGAAATTTCAAATTGATAGGTAGCTCGCCAATTGTATTCTTGTATGCTTCCACCATTTTGACTAGAGCCATTACGTTGTTCTTCGAATCCGAAGCACCACGTGCAAAAATCTTGCCATCCTTCATCTCGGCCGCAAAAGGATCCGACTTCCATTCTTCTAGAGGTTCTGTGGGTTGTACATCGTAATGGCCGTAGAACAACAGTGTCCGCTTCGACTTGCTTGTGGTGACGTTGCCGAGTAGCACAGGGTTCCCTTCGAGTTCTTCCACGAGTTCAGTTTCTATGCCTGAATTTCGCATGAATCGTTCTAGGAGGTTGGCGCACTCACGGATTCCACGCCCCTGGGCCGAAACGCTTGGCTGCCTAAGCAATGTTCGGAAGTCTTCGAGCATCTTGTCTCGGTTGCTGGTCACGTAGGCGAGAGCATTCTGACGCATTCATTCCACTGGGGGGAGTTGATGCCGTTCACGTTGAAAACGATTTCTTACTTCAATTGCGAACTGATTAATTGTAGGCCACGGTTTGGCAACACGTCTTTCACGAGAAATTCGATTGGGTCCGAATAATGTTACGGAGGGAGGGGGAATCATCCTTCGTCGGGATTAACCCTAAGCGGAAAACGAGTAGGGGGCTGAAACCGTAGGAGGCAGCTCATTGCAGTGATAGGCGCAAATGTGGGATTCATAACAGCGACCATTTGCAAGCGGATTAACACGCGGTAATCAAATCTTGGATACGCTTAATTTAGTGGCTGGACGCTGGCGAGTTCTAGGTATCAAAATATGTCATACTGTGCTTGTGGATACGGCTACCCGAACAGCTACTATACGCCCTTGAACTATTACGGCTACGCACCTTACCCGGCATACGCAATGTACGGCTACGGCTATGGCTACGGTTATTCCTCACCATACTATGGCTACTATTCGTCACCATCCTACGGCCTTCCCTACGGCTACGTTTACAGTGGTGGTTACTCGCCAACTCCGTATGCTGCGCTGGGTTACCCTCGCGGTGAACACCGCGTCGGCAACTGCCTAATGATATGCCAGTGAAGCAACTCTTCCTTCGTAGCTGCGAAACCATAATGTGAATAGCAGCGTAGCTTGTAGACCGCTCGCTATCGGGCCCTAGAGTCCGATTGGAGTCCATCGCAAGATGAGCGGCCACGAGTCACACGGCTCACGTGACGTTAAGCTTCTGCTCGCAGCAATGGGCCTTAACGCGTTACCACTTGGGTACACGCTTGTCGTTTTGCCGATCTATCTGAGCGACCTAGGCTTTTCAGGGGAGGTAATAGGTGCAATAACGGCCGTTTCGTCTTTTGCAAGCACCGTTGCTCTGATACCTTTCGCGATTGCTGCCGACCGTTATGGTAGAAAGCCGTTCGTTGTTTGGGGTTTCTTGTCGGCGGCCTTGGCCTACGTGTTTTTCGCGTTTACCCGCGACTTGACCTCGCTACTCGTAGCCGGTGCTATTGGTGGGATTGGCTTAGCGGGCGGTTTCACCACTGCAGTTTGGACACCTGCGTGGACAGCCATCATCTCCGAAAAGGCGGGCCCCGAAGGACGAACTAAGGCTTTCGCTTGGTCGCAAGGCATATGGACTATAGCATTGACCGTCGGATCTGTCGCGAGTATTCTCCCAGCCTTCTTCCGGGTACAATTTGATTCCACTTTCCTAGAATCTTACAAATACCCGTTTCTCATCTTCGTGGGACTCTCAATTCTCTCAGGCTTAGTCCTGCTGCCGATTTCTGAAGCGAAAGTGATTCCAGTTGCTCCTGACGGCGGGCACCGTTGGAGCTTGTTTCCCAAAAAGTCTAGGCTTCAAATCACTAAGTTCTCCGCGACCCTAGGTCTAGTTGGGTTTGCATCCGGAATTGGCATCCAGTTACTTTCCCTCTGGTTCAACCGGGTGTATGGGACAAGTGAAACTTCTCTAGGCCCATGGTTCGCGGCCGCGGAAGTAACCTCATTAGTAGTCGTACCAATAGTTCCGAGGTTGACGAAGAGGTTGGGTAGTTCTAAGAGTGTTCTCATAACGCAGGGATTATCAGCTGCTTTGTTAGCGTCAATGGCTTTTGCACCAACCTATCAGTTCGCAGCAACTATCTTCATTGCGCGCACGTTTTTCATGAACATGGCCTGGCCAATGCAACAATCGTACCTGATGGGAACTGTAACTCCCGGCGAACGGGCTTCAGCATCAGCGATAACTTACACCATTTGGGGGGTCGGAAATTCTGTCAGCCCGATTCTGGCAGGCTATTTGCTAAGCCAGGTTTCATTTCTCTCACTGTCAGCTCCATTACTAATCGGTGGCGCAGTCTACTTGGCTGCTGCTGTGGCCTTCTACATTCTATTTCGCGGGACCCCGCCACCAGAGGAAGCTATGACGATATCAAATATCGGTCATGAGGTCATGTAGGCGAATGGGTTCTATCTCAAGGTTCAGCCGGGACGAAACTTTTCTTCTTGCCATCCCAACTGAAACCTAGTTCCTTCATTTCTTCTAGGAACCACGTTAGATTTTCCTTCGGCTCATGAAACCTGTCGAATAGCTCCTTTGTAACATAGCTTAGGAATGAAGCGAAAAGTTGTCTTTCCTCGAGATATAGCCGGTTTAGGAGTAGCGATAGGCGGTCGAGTTCGAAATCTCCCGTAACAACATCCGCGTAGACTGCTTCCCAAGCTTTCTCTAGGTTGAAATGTCGCAGTGCTTCACGCATATACGGAAAAAGGTCTGTGAAATATTCGCGTAGCATTCCTTGGGAGCGAAAGACTGCTTGCACTAGTTTTCTGATTCTCATATCAACTTCTGGAATGCCGCTCAAGAATGATCAATACCTGCGGGTTACAATCTTAGCCTCTTATTATGGGTAGATTTCCCTGAGCATGAATCTTATTCGGCTATCTACTTTGCGTGGTTCCTCAACGCCCGTTTCCGTCACGTATTTCGTGACGTATTGGTTTGGCGTGACGTCGAAAAGGTCGTTTGAGGATTGAACTGGTTCACCTAGAAAATCCGCCGTACTGAACTTCGCTGTTTCGCAAACGCTGTAGAACGGTATTCCTCGTTCATGGGCTGCCGCAGCGATGTCCTTTGTTCCGACCTTGTGAAGGAGGGAACCATCTGCCAGAACGCTATCAGCACCGACCAGCACTACCTCCACATCCGGCATGGCCGAACCCACTACTGAGTCGGCGACGAGTTTCACAGGCACCCCCGCATCTATCAGCGCTTTAGCGAACTGCTTTCCTTCCATGCCCGGGTATGATTCGGTGGCATAAACCTGGAACCGCCTGCCGCTCTTCATACCTAGTTCACTCGCTCTGAAGACGGTGCTGCTGTGACTATGGGTGAGCACATAGCCATCCTCCGGCAACATGGCAACAGCGTTCCTTGCGGCATCCTCCGAGGCGTCGCTCGAGGAATGCGCCATCTCCTCGGCCAGCAAGCGGACTAGTTTACCGTATTCCGCGGCGGAAACTGAGTTTTCTTTCTGATAAGCTCGGTATAGCAACATGCCGACTTGGTTTCTTACGTTCGCCATAGCTGGCTGCGCTCCACGCAACTTTGATGCTGCAAACAGGAGATTGCAGAACATCTCGTCAGCAGTTGCGGCCTCTGCAGTCTCAGTGGTTGCGGACAGCAGTTCAAGCGCACTGCGACCAAGTGCACTTGCGCCATGAACTCTGTCCTGCGCGAGAGCGTGAATGCGCTTCAGAATTCCGGCAAGATTGGTTTGGGCGGCTTGGAAGTTACAGCGGACGCGGTCGAAGGTTTCATTGAGTTTCGGGACAGTTTCATAAGAGCCTAGCTCGTTGGGGGCGACCCATCTGTATTCTGTGCTCTCCCAATCGAGTTGAATCGTTCTTGAGCGTGTTTCAAACAGGAATGGGTGAATAATCCAAACGGTCTTAGCCTGCTCGTCATAGGCGCGAAGCGCATCCCCCGCCCTTACTAGGCTGACCTGCTCAGGAGAGAGACCTAGTTCCTCTTGTATTTCGATTTGTGCGCGGATGAGCGGAGCTTCGCTTCCTTCTAGGTAGCCGCTTACCGCCGCCCATTTACCCTTGTGTGTCGCAACCTTCTCGCTTCTCCTCAGCAGCAGGAGCTTCCCATCGGCGGTCAGAAATGAGGTTACGACGCTTTTGTATTCCAATTAGCAACACTGAGAAGGCGTCTGATTGTGCTCATTTCTTTAGGGGATCTACCTGCGGCTTCATAGTTTCCAAACGTTCCCACAGTTTAGCCGCGGCGTTTTGCGAAATTGATTGAGCCTTTTCTTGGTCGACGGTGAGAAGCTGCTTGTTCTTGACGATTGGCTTGCCGTCGACAAGTA
>Ga0187771_10001831_pt1 | contig 14585 bp, 12 predicted proteins | sample 0116_SJ02_MP15_1_FD_133139 | JGI IMG/M metagenome (GOLD analysis project Ga0187771, IMG submission 133139) | Tropical peat soil microbial communities from peatlands in Department of Meta, Colombia - 0116_SJ02_MP15_10_MG | ecosystem: Environmental > Terrestrial > Soil > Wetlands > Peat | place...
GGTCAGCGTCACCGTGCCTCCCAGCGCCACCGTTCCGCCGCCAGACAAGCCCGTGCCCGCCTTCACCGTGACCGAGGGGTTGGCCAGCATAGTGTTAGTGACTCCCGCCGCCGGAATGCTGATCGTGCCGCTGGTGGTGATCGGTCCTCCCGTCAAACCTGCTCCCGTCCCCACGCTTGTAACCGTCCCACCCGAACCTGGAGACGAGTTGGTCAGCGTCACCGTGCCTCCCAACGCCACCGTTCCGCCGCCGGACAGGCCCGTTCCCGCCTTCACGGTAATCGAGGGTGTCGCGAGCATGCTATTCGTCACTCCCCCGGTTGCGATGCTGATCGTGCCGCTGGTGGTGATCGGTCCCCCTGTCAAGCCTGCTCCCGTACCCACACTCGTGACTGTCCCTGTTCCCGAACCGCCTGGGAAGGTCTGCCCCGGAGCAAATGTGATGAGTCCCTTGTTCGAGATCGATAGGCCCGCTTCCGAAATAAGGCCAGGAACGCCGTACAGCAGGTTAAGAGTGGCCCCAGTGCTTGTGGAATCGTTCCCTATTGGCTCCGCCTGCCAGCGGAAATCGTAGCTCACCGGCTTGCCCAAAGCTGAATTGAAGAGGGAAGCCTGAAAGTCCAGGGGGTTGGAAAGAAACGCCTGCGATGTGGTGGCCGTTCCGGTCGGCGCCATGACCAATCCTCCCAGAGCCGACAAGGAGCCGCGGATGAATGCCGTGCCGGAAACGTCCAGCGTGCCGGCAGGGCTGGTATTCCCGATTCCTACATTTCCACCGGACTCAAAAATGGCCGAATTCTGGATGTTGCAGGGAGCGGTGAACTTGGAGAGTTGGTTCGCGGTCGCTGTTCCGTCGCTGGTCACACTGGCGCAAGCCTGCTGCGCGATTATTGCCAGCGCGCCAGCACCGAATGTCGCCGAAGCTTTGGGCGATTGCTGCGCGGAACCTGCCACAGCTTGCTGAGTCAGAGTGCCTTGATTCTCAGCCAGCACAAAGTCCGACGCCGGCCTGCCGCCTAACCTGTCCGCGTCTGCCGCCTTCAAAGCGTAGGCAACGCTGAGGAGCAGAATACGCGGTTGCTCCGGCAACCCCTCGGGGCGGACTCCCAACCAGCGTGCATCGCCGGAAGAAAAAAGCTCGAGCGGCAAGCCATTCGGGCTGTTCGCCCCAAGCAACACACGATAGCCCCCGGTCCCATCCAAAGAGACGTTCTGTGTTTCCTGCCAGGCCGCTTCGGAATCGTACTGTCCCTTGTACAGGGAGAACGTAACCCCGATTGCTCCGTTGAGTGGGTTTCCGGTTTGGTCGTGGACAGAACCTGCAATTCGGATCAATCGCGGCACGGTTACTGTCGTGGCCGAGGCAGTGGCGGAATCCATTTCCTGGGCGCGGAGAGAAAAACCACAGAGGTTAAAGGTCACAAGCAGGCAGGACACCACGGGGGCTAAGCGCACAAAACACCTCCTGAGCAGCTAGTTTCGGACCATCGCATGAACGGTCGGCGGCAGATTGGGTTCAGTGCCCTACCAGCACACAGAGGTAAAAGTTACCGGCCGAGTGCGCGTCTGTTGCGGCCCGGGGGGAGCTTTGGTCATTGTCGCAAGCGAATCGGTCGATTCGCTAAGCTACGGACTTACATGAATCTATTCGCAATTCATTGTTGTTCAATCCTCCAGGTGGCCTAGCCAATCGCACTAACCCTGAGGGCTAAGAGCTTCGGGCCTTTCTACTAGCCAAAAGGGGAATTGACGCTCCGAGAGGTTAAGCTTAGATATAATTCAGGGGGTTTTGTCGAATAAATTCGACGCAACCCTGTCACTTCTCACCGTTCTGAACTACGTGAAACCTAAGGGTAAGGAAATGAAGAACATGAAAACTCTGATCTCGTTAACGGCTTTGACCGTTCTGTTGACCTTGGCCTCGGCTCAAGACAAACCACCTGTGAAAGTGTCGCCGGCGGAAGCCAAGAGCCACGTTGGGGAAGTAGCCATAGTGTGTGGCAAGGTGGTGGACAGCAAGATCAACAAATACGGTATCGCCGACCACGGTAAGCCCGTGATGCTCGACCTCGATCAACCCGAGCCCGATCCGGTGTTTTATTTCGTGACCTTCGGGTCTAAGGACGGAGGACCTGAGGAAGCAGTCAAAGCCTTCAAAGACAAGAGCGTCTGTGTGACCGGCAAGATTACGCTGGCGTCTGGTATTCCGTACATCATGGCCGCCGACCGCACCAACGTCAAGATCCAGCCTGAAAACAAGACCACCAACAAATAAGCACAGCCGAAGCTGTGCTGGTTTTGCCCTCAGCGGCAGGAGCGGGCCCGCTTGCTTGCTCCTGCCTCGGTGTCAATACGCTCTGGTCCTTGGTCCTTGGGGGGAGGGGGGAAGGGCCGAAGCGCTATTTCTTTTCTTCTTCTCCGCTCTTTGTCGGCACCGCCGCGACGCTCTCCTTCTTGGCGGCGTTCGACCCAGCCAACTCCTGCAGCACTGTATCTCGCAGTTTTGCGTAATGGATGGCGCCGCTCATGAAGCGTCCATTGATGAAGAAGCTTGGCGTGCCTTGCAGGCCCAGGCGCTGAGCTTCCTGCGCGTCCGCTTTCACTTCGGCGAACTGTTCTCCCTTGTCGAGACATTGGTCGAACTTGTCGCCGTCCAGCTTCAGGGCTCGAGCCTCTGCCTTCATGTCCACGGCTTCCAGCTTCTTGCTCGCAAACAGGAAATCGTGGAACTCCCAGAATTTGCCTTGGGCTCCTGCACAACGCGCTCCTTGCGCAGCAGTCAGAGCCAGCGGGTGCATGGGCAGGGGAAAATCCTTGTAAACAAGAGACACCTGATCGCCAAATTCTTGCCGCAGGTGCAGCAGGTCCGGATTCACCTTCTGGCAGTATGGACACTCGTAGTCCGCATACTCGATGATCTGCACCGGAGCCTTCTCCGGTCCCAGTCTCGGCGAATTTCCAGCCTCGACATGAGCGCTGGGCTGATTCAATTCCACAACTACCCCGTAGTCCGCTCGCAGCGCAATGATGTACGCTTCCCGTGCTTTCTTCATCCGCAACTGGTGGACCGTTTCGATGATATGCGGCCGCGCCGTCTCGTATGACTCGTCAGTCTGCACGCCCTCATAGTAAAAGCGAAGCTGATCTTCCGTTGGCTCCTTCACATTCACAGACACGTGCCGCTTCAGGAGCTCATCTACGCTGATTCCTTCCTTCTTCGCTTGCATCTGCAGTACTTCATCGTCAATGTACTGCTCGAGCGCGTCTCGCTCCGCGACATAAAGCTTGTATTGTGCCTGCAGCAGCTTGCTGGCTTCTTTTTGCTGGAGCTCTCCGGCTGTCACCGCCCGGCCGCCGATCTCAGCGATTACCGTGGAGCTGTTCTGGCTCTTCGCCGGAATTGAACCAACCGTCACCGCCACTCCCAATCCCAGCGCGAGTAAACCGTGCTTGCTCAACATGAAACTCCCCCCAGAGAAATATTCGGATCCTAAGTCTTCAGTTTACACAAAACCGGACGCCAGGGCTTCCCACGGCGTCCGGTGGGGGATGGCAATCGATTGTAGCCCTGCAATCGGAAGATTCTTAGAAGTCGCTATCTTCCGGCGTGCAGGAGCAAATGCCGTGGCCGCTGCCCAGCGTGATCGTGAATGAGCAGGACGACTCAAGAGCCGCCTTCTCAGCCGGGACCAGGTTCGCGTCAGCCAGCGGAGCTTCAGTCAGGACGTACGGCGCAGCACCTGCCACGTTGAATGCCTGGACGTGCGTCATCCAGCCATGCAGACCCGGGAACGGCGTGTTGTCGGTCGGGTCGCTGCCTTTGCTGGCAATGACCTTGATAACGCCGCGGGTGTTTACTTTACCGGTCAGCGGGTTGCCCAACAGTTCGTGGTTTACATCCTCCGACAGAATGCCGTCGGCGGAAACGAAGCAGTTGCAGCATTCCTGCAGTTCCTGGCTGTCATCGAACACATAGATGGAGGCCCACAGATTTCCGTTGGGTATTCCCTCCACTTCCGTGGTCGACGCATCGCCATCGTTGATAATGCGAAGCACCGCGTCCGCCGCCGCCGATCCTTTGCTGGCATTGGAATAGTAGGTGACGAAATAGTAGCTAAGGTCACCTTGTGCCAGGGCGCTTCCTCCCAGCAACATTACCGCCGATGCCAGAAGCAAAAGTACTCCAAGCTTTTTCATCGATTCATCTCCTGATGGTTTGGTAGTGGCGCCCGGCGGGGGGAGGATTCAACCGATAGCGCTCCACGAACTTTCAACCATTCCACGTTTCATTTCAACTACCCACGTGGCTTAGTCACCTACAGTAGGAACCAATGTCTACTCCCAATGGAGTAGTTCCGACAGCCTGCTTTTCTCCTGGGGATCACCAAGAGGTGGGTTTTTTCGCTCGCCCTGGTAAGAAAAAGAAACCCGGACGCCCAGTCTTGCACGGGCGCCCGGGTTGGCAGTCTGTTTGTCGCTGTCTGCAAGCGGAAGACTTAGAAGTCGTGGTCTTCCGACGTGCAAGAGCAAATGCCATGGCCGCTGCCCAGCGTGATCGTGAATGAGCAGGACGATTCAAGAGCCGCCTTCTCAGCTCCGACCAGGTTCCCATCGGCCAGTGGAGTCTCGGTGGTGACGCAGTCAGTCGTCGAAGGGCTGAACACTTGCATGTGCGTCATCCAGCCATGTAGCCCCGGATACGGACTGTTATCGGTCGGGTCCGGGATTGTGCTAGCGATTATCTTGATCACGCCACGCGTGTTCACCTTGCCGGTCAGCGGGTTGGCCGTCAGTTGCTTGTTCACCGACTCGGACAGAATGCCGTCTGCCGAAACGAAGCAGTTGCAGCATTCCTGCAGTTCCTGGCTGTCATCGAACACGTAGATGGAGGCCCACAAATTTCCGTTCGGCACTCCCTCTGTTTCCGAGGTCGATGCGAAGCCGTCGTTGACAATGCGCAGGGTTGCGTCCGGCGCATTCGAGTGATGGGCATCAGAATAGTAAGTAACGAGATAGTAGCTATAGTCACCTTGTGCCAAGGCGCTTCCTCCCAGCAATAGAACCGCCGATGCCACAAGCAGAAGTATTCCAAGCTTTTTCATTCGTTCATCTCCTGATTGGTTTGGTGCTGGCGCCGGGCGGGGGAGAATTTAGCCTTTAGCGCTCCCCGGCACTTTCAGCCACTGCAGATTCCGTTTCAAGTACCCACGTGGCCTAGCCGCATGCAGTAACAATGCGTACCTACTCCGAAAGCAGTAGTTCCGCCAGTTGCAGCTATGCCGCGCGGAAAAATCGTCACGCGGCGGCGATGCCTGCCCGCCCGCTAGACGAGACCCCGAACGCCCCATCTTGCCAAGCGTCCGGGGGAATTGTTTTGTCGTTCTCTGCCTGCCGCCTGCGATCGGAAGACTTAGAAGTCGCTATCTTCCGCCGTGCAGGAGCAAATTCCGTGGCCGCTGCCCAGCGTGATGGTGAACGAGCACAATGACTCGAGCGCCGTCTTTTCAGCTGCGACCAGATTCGCATCGGCCAACGGGGCTTCAGTGGTGGCATAGGGGCCAGCACCGACTACGTTGAATGCCTGGATGTGCGTCATCCAGCCATGCAGACCCGCCGCGACTTCGTTATCGGTCGGGTCGCTGCCCAAGCTGGCGATCACCTTAATGACGCCACGGGTGTTCAACTTGGGTGTCAGTGGGTTCGCCGTCAGCTCCTTGTTCACCGACTCGGACAGAATGCCGTCTGCCGAAATGAAGCAGTTGCAGCATTCCTGCAGCTCCTGGCTGTCGTCGAACACGTAGATGGAGGCCCACAGATTTCCGTTCGGCACTCCCTCTACTTCCGTGGTCGATGCGTCCCCATCGTTGATGATGCGGAGAGTGGCATCGGGCGCCTTCGCGTTATGGGCGTTGGAATAATAGGTGACGAAATAGTAGCTAGGGTCACCGGCAATTTGACAGTAGTTTGCCGCACACTGTGCCTGTGCCAGAACACTTCCTCCCAGCAACAGAACGGCCGAGACCAGAAGCAAGAGTACTGCAAGCTTTCTCATTTGATTCATCTCCTGATTTTAGTTTGCTGGTAGCGCCGGGCGGGGGGAGGACTCAACCTTTGGCGCTGCACGGAACTTTCAGTCGTTTCACGTTCCTTTACAAGTACCCACTTGGGTTAGTCATGTGCACCTATGAATGCTCACCTACTCCCAATGGAGTAGTTCTGCACTCGCTTCTTGTGGGAGATCACCTACAGTGGTTTTTTCTGTTTGCGGGCTAAAGAAAAACCCGGAGGCCGAGTCTTGCCTGACCTCCGGGTCTTGGCAGTTGCTTGCCGCTGTCTGCAAGCGGGAGATCTAGAAGTCGTGATCTTCCGAAGTGCAGGAGCAAACGCCGTGGCCGCTGCCCAGCGTGATCGCAAACGAGCAGGACGACTCCAGCGCACTCTTCTCCGCCGAGACCAGGTTCGCGTCGGCCAGCGGGGTTTCAGTGGTGGTGTACGGGCTGGCACCGGCCACGTTGAAGGCCTGGATGTGCGTCGCAAAGCCGTGGAGACCCGGCTCGACTACGTTATCGGTCGGGTCGCCGTTTACGTTGGCAATGATCTTGATCACGCCACGCGTGTTCACCTTTGGCGTCAGCGGGTTGGCCAACAGCTCCTTATCCACAGACTCGGACAGAATGCCGTCTGCCGAAATCCAGCAGTCGCAGCATTCCTGCAGTTCCTGGCTGTCGTCGAACACGTAGAAGGAGGCCCACAGATTTCCATTCGGTACTCCCTCTGTTTCCGCGGTCGAAGTGTCGCCATCGTTGATGATGCGGATGGTGGCATCCGGCGCCTTCGCATTGTTGGCATTGGCGTAGTAGGTGACGAAATAGTAGCTAAAGTCGCCACCGACATCGTCCACTGCCAGGGCGCTTCCACCCAGCAGCATAACCGCCGAGGCCAGAAGCAGAAGTACTGCCAGCTTCTTCATTTGATTCATCTCCTGATTGGTTTGGTGGTAGCGCCCGCTGGGGGGAGGACCATGCCTGCGGCGCCCCTTCAGCACTTTCTCCGATTCCACATTCCTCTGCAACTACCCACGTGGCCTAGCCTCATGCGTTAAGAATGCACGCCTACTCCTAATGGAGTAATCCCACGGTTGCTCTGTTTACGCAACAATCACTAAAAGCCGCGGCGTGCCCTTCTTGCTTTCCTTGTCTAAAAAAGACCGGACGCCGGTCTTCCCCGGCGTCCGGGTTGGCAGTTGCTTGCCGCTCTGTCTGCAATCGGAAGACTTAGAAGTCGCTATCTTCCGGCGTGCAGGAGCAAATGCCGTGGCCGCTGCCCAGCGTAATGGTAAACGAGCAAGATTCCTCCAGCGCCGTCTTCTCCGGGGAAGTTTCGAGAGAAGGCTTCACGCCAGCGTCATCCACTAAAAACAGGTTCGCGTCGGCCAGTGGAACTTCCGTTGTGACGTAGGGGGCAGCGCCCGCTACGTTGAACGCCTGGATGTGTGTCATCGAGCCATGCAGGCCTGGCGCAACCACGTTATTGGTCGGGTCGGGGTTAGAGGTTGCAATGACCTTGATCACGCCACGGTGATTCACCTTCCCGGTCAGCGGGTTGGCTAACAGCTCCTTATCCACAGACTCGGACAGAATGCCGTCTGCCGAAATCCAGCAGTTGCAGCATTCCTGCATTTCCTGGCTGTCATCGAACACATAGATGGAGGCCCAGAGATTTCCATTCGGTACTCCCTCTGTTTCCGTGGTCGAGATGTCGCCATCGTTGACGATGCGCAAGGTCGCGTCCGGCGCCTTCGAATTCATGGCGTTGGAATAATAGGTGACGAAATAGAAGCTGAAGTCACCCGGTGCCGCCTGCGCCAAGGCGCTTCCACCCAACAACATGACCGCCGAGGCCAGAAGCAGAAGTACTCCTAGCTTTTTCATTTGGTTCATCTCCTGATTGGTTTGGTGGCAGCGCCTAGCGGGGGAGGACCAGGCTCTCGGCGCCCCACCGCACTCTGCATCATTCCAGGATTCCCTTCAATTACCCACGTGGCTTAGTCACTTGCAGTAGGAATTCGCGCCTACTCCCAATAGAGTAGTTTCCCAACCTTGACTTTCCTGTGGAGCCACCAGACGTTTCCCTGTGCTTCTCGTTTTCTCGTGGAAAAAAATCCGGACGCCGGGTTTTCTCCGGCGTCCGGGTTCTGCCAGTTGCTTGTCGCGATCTGCAAGCGAAAGATTAGAAGTCGCTATCTTCCGGCGTGCAGGAGCAGATGCCGTGGCCGCTGCCCAGCGTGATGGTGAACGAGCAGGACTCCTGGAGAGCCACCTGCTCCGCTGAGACCAGGTTCGCGTCGGCCAGCGGGACTTCAGTCGTTACGTACGGCGCGGCACCCGCCACGTTAAATGCCTGGATGTGCGTCATCCAGCCATGCAGACCAGGGGCGAGCACGTTGTTGGTTGGATCGTAGCCTCTGCTGGCAATGACCTTGATCACGCCACGGTGATTCACCTTCCCGGTCAGCGGGTTGGCTAACAGCTCCTTATCCACCGACTCGGACAGAATGCCGTCTGCCGAAACGAAGCAGTTGCAGCATTCCTGCAGTTCCTGGCTGTCATCGAACACATAGATGGAGGCCCACAGATTTCCGTTCGGCACTCCCTCTACTTCCGTGGTCGAGATGTCGCCATCGTTAACGATGCGCAGCGTGGCATCCGGCGCCTTCGCGTTCATGGCGTTGGAATAATAGGTGACGAAATAATAGCTGACGTCACCTTGCGCCAAGGCGCTTCCTCCCAGCAATAGAACCGCCGATGCTAGAAGCAGAAGTACTCCAAGCTTTTTCATTGATTCATCTCCTGATTGGTTTGTTGGTAGCGCCTCGCAGGGGGAGGAATGAGCCTTTCGGCGCCCCACGGCACTTTCGGCCATCCGCGCCTTCTCTACAAGTACCCACGTGGCCTAGCCGCGTGTGTTAAGGATGTCTGCGTACTCCCAAAGGAGTAGTTTCGCCGCAAGCTATTGCGGCACGACCGGTGTGGGCAGCGTCGCTGGCATTTCCTGCGGAGGTACAGGTTCCACCTGGGGTTGCTGTCCCTGTTTTTGTGGTTTTTGCAGCGCCCTCTGTCGGAACCATTCGGCCCTTGCCTTCAACATGTCTTCGTGAGACATGGGCGGCTTGTCGGGATCCGGGATCGTTGCCGCCGTCACTGCGGGAGGCCGCGCCGCCGCGGCTGCAACCGGGGTTGGCCGATTTGTGGGCTGCACCGATGCAAGGTTGGCGTCGAAAGCCGCGCCGCCCGGCCTCACTGTCAGCAGAACCTCGTGCAGTTCGTGCGTTGGTTGCTGCGAACACAGCACTACGAAGTTGTACTCGGACCCTTCAAGCAGTTCCTTCAATACTTCACTCGCCTGCCCCGGTCCCGCGTGGGCCACGACCCGCTCCGAACCTGTGCCTGCCGGAACGTCAATCACCGCCCCGGTTTTCTCGGCAATCAGCTTCAAAACGCCGGCCAGAGACTCGTTTTCGGCGTCAATGGTAAGCCTGCCGCCCTGATAAGTGACCACTGGCGCCGCCTGTTTGAGGACATCCTGTTGAGCCTGATCCCTCGGCTCCGTGCTAGAGACTTTCTTCTCGACTGCCGGCGGCGAATCATCGCCCTGTGCCCAGCCTAAAGACGTTGCCCCTAAGAGGCACGCCAGCAGCGCCAGGCTCGCCCGCAAGGCAAGAGCCCGTTGCCCACGGAAAAGGACATCCGCGACTGGGCCGCGCAGCCGGGTTGGAACAGCCTTAGACGTATAGAGCCTCGTCGCAGCCCTCCGCTGCTAACAATACACTACCATCTTTACGCAGAACATGGCTTGGGAGGAGGCCGCGTTTGACTTGCCGATTCTCCAGCCAGTAGACTATTAGGCAGTGGCTGGTGCAACATTCTCGTTGGATTAGCCTATTGGTTTAGCCCGTTGTGGCTAGCTTCCTTAGATTAATGCCAAACCACCAAATTAATGCCAAAACAATTCGCCCCCCACTATTGACAAATCACCCCTCTTGAGGGCATCATGTTGGCCGGAAGTCGTAGAACCTCTGGCAAGTGCGGCCACCATGTATGCCCTCTCCTAAGGCCGCTGAGCCGAGTCTGTGCATCCCCCACGTGACCCGGATTACTTCGTTAGGCAGGAGTGCATAGTGCCGATGACCCCGAGCAACAGTGGCTTTCTGCTGCTGGATGCCAAACTGAATCTGCTGGCATCAAATGAGTCGGCCCTGCAGATCCTGTGCTTCCCCGAAGACGTCAGCCACACTAAGCAACCGAAAGCGCTCCTCGCGGATCGCATCAGCAGCACACTTCTGGATCAGAAGCACCGCGACCGCAAGACCTTCGTCGACGAAGTGAAGTCCGGCCGGCGCCGCTATGTCTGCAGGACATTTCAGGTGAGCTATAACGGGCAGTCTTTACCCCATCCCGTTTTTGCCATTCTACTGGAGCGCGCCACTGCCGGCAGCCTGAACTTTGCCGACCTCTCGGAACGCTTCGGCCTCACTCAACGGGAGTGCGAAACTGTCGAGTATTTGCTGCAGGGCCTCACCAGCAAGGAAATTGCGGCTCGCATGAATATTAGCCCGAATACCGTGAAAGCCTTCCTGCGGCTGGTGATGGTCAAGATGAAGGTCTCGACCCGCTCCGGAATCGCCGGTAAAATCACCGGCGCCAGAGCAGCGAACTGAGCCTACTCATTCTGCAGTAATTTCTTCCAACTAATTTCATTGAGGACTTTACGGTGGCCGCCAGTTCAGGCACGATGCCACACGGTGAGCAAACACTCCAACCACGAACCATCTTCGAGCGCAGCCATGCAAGAACGACGCCAGCATGAGCGTTTCCGTCAGGAATTCGACGTGCGAGGGCGCTGCTTGATGTCGGGCAATGCCAGCTCTCTGCCGTGCGAAGAATTTGACGCTCGCATTCAGAATCTGAGTGCGGGCGGGGTGTGCATCATGAGCGCGCGCCCTTTGCCCCCCGCACTTTTTTTCTGCTGCAATTTTCCCGTCGTCAACACTCCAGTTTCAGTCCCGACTCTGATGCAGGTGCGATGGACGGCAAGGCGCGGCAAGGCGGGGGGCCACCTCGGCGGCTTTCAGTTCGTTTTCTAAGATATCGGATGCCGGCAAGCCAGGCGAGCCGACGCACCACTAAATGGCTACTCCCTTTGGGTTAGTACCTATCGTATAGCCTGAAGTGCGGATTGCAGAGCACTTCACACTCTCGATATTCTCTTTCAGTCATTTTCATGCGCTAGACATTACTCCCCCCATCCCTCTCCCAGACAGCCATAGGTCTCGCCATGAAACGATTCTTGTCGTCCCGCGTTAGTGTCTTTGTCGTGCTCGTGTGCTCTGCGATGTTCCTGCACTGTGGGGCAGGCAACTCCGCGTCTTCGGTCCCGACTCTTACACAGATCACCGTCACCCCGGCCACCAAGTCCATCGCCAAGGGCACAACTCTGCAACTCAGCGCCACTGGCACGTATTCGGACCTAACGCAGAAGAGCCTGAACTCCCTCGTGACCTGGCAAGTGAGCCCGTCGGCCCTGGCTACCGTAGATGCTCAGGGCAATCTGAAGGCTGTGGCTCAAGGTGTGGCGCAGGTGTCCGCGACCTATCAATCAGTCTCCGGCAGCGCCTCGATCACCATCGGACCTGCGGCTTTGCTTCAGATTTCGATTGGGGCCAGCCAGTTTTCCTTGCCTGTCGGCGAATCAGAATCCCTCACCGCGACCGGCAGTTACACTGACGGAACTACTCAGAACTTGAGCAACTCCGTCACTTGGCAAGCCAGTCCGGAAAATCTGGTTACGATCAGCTCTGGCGGCACCTTGAAGGCTCTTAGCGTGGGCAGCGTGCAACTGTCAGCCACGTCCGGGGGCGTGACTGGTGACGCTTCTTTCACGGTTGCGCCGGCTGCCTTGCTCAGCCTAGCCCTCAGTGTGCCTAAGTCATCTCTGCCCCTAGGCGAGTCCGAAGCGCTCGTGGCAAACGGCACTTATTCGGATAGCACGGTCAAGAATCTAACCCAATCCGTGACCTGGCAAATCTCGCCGTCAACCCGGGCCACGATCGACAACAAGGGCAACCTGACGGCCATCAACCAGGGAGCAGTGCAAGTGTCGGCGACCTATCAAGGAGTGACTACGTCGGCTCAGGTCACCGTGGATCCCGCTGCGCTGCTCAGCATTTCCATTAGCGCGCCGCACGCATCGCTTCCCAGGGGAGAATCTGAGTCTCTCGTCGTGACCGGAACATACTCCGACACCACCACCGGCAATCTAACGCACCTGGTCTCCTGGCAGATTACTCCGCCGAACGCGGCGAAAGTCGACGGCAACGGCAACCTGACTGGCCTCAGCCAGGGCACAGTCGAGATAGCGGCGGCGTATCAGGGCGTCTCTGGTTCGACTCAAATTACCGTGGCGCCTGCCGCCCTGCTCAGCATTTCCGTCAGTGTGCCGCAGTCGTCACTTCCTCTCGGCGAATCCGAAGCTCTGGTTGCGACCGGAACGTACTCGGACGCTTCGCAAAAGAATCTGACGCAGTCGGTCACCTGGCACTTAACTCCACCAACCTTGGCAACAATCGACAGCAAGGGTAACTTGACCGGCGTCGGCCAGGGTGCGGTGCAGATCGCGGCCACATATCAGGGAATCTCAGGCTCAGCAAAACTCACCGTGGCACCTCCTGCATTGCTGGGTATTTCCATCGGCGCTCCCCGATCCTCACTTCCCGTCGGCGAATCGGAATCACTCGCCGCCAACGGCACGTACTCCGACAAGTCGGTCAAGAACCTGACCCAATTCGTCACCTGGCAGCTTGCTCCGCCGAACATGGCGACCATCGACAACACCGGCAACTTGACCGGCATGAACCAGGGACCCGTGCAGGTCTCGGCTGCTTATCAGGGAGTCACCGGCTCAGCCCAGATCACGGTAGCGCCGGCCGCCTTGCTCAGCCTTTCCATTAGTCCGGCACAGTCAGCGCTTCCTCTGGGAGAATCCGAATTGCTCGTTGTGACCGGGACGTACTCCGACACCACGCTGAAAGATGTGACTCCGGCAGTCGGCTGGCAGATCACTCCATCAAACGTGGCCACAGTCGACAAGAACGGCAACGTGACTGCTGTCAGCCAGGGGACCGTGCAGATCTCCGCGACCTATAAGGGAATGTCCACCTCGGCCAAAGTCACCGTGGGACCGATCGGCTTGGTGAGCATTTCCGTGAGCGCTTCCCAATCGTCTTTGTCGGTTGGTGGAACCGAAGCTATGACCGCCAGCGGCACTTTCTCCGATGGCTCGATCAAAGACGTAACCCAATCCGTGACCTGGAACGCAAGTCCTTCGACCATTGCGACAATCAACGGCAAAGGCCAATTGCAAGGAACAACTCAAGGCGTGGTACAAGTTTCGGCCGCCTATCAGGGAATTGCCGGTTTCACGCCTGTCATTGTCGGATCAATAACCGGCATCAGCATCAATCCCTCCAACACTTCGCTCCTGGTGGGCAGCAGTAGGCAACTGCAGGCAATCGCCGCTTTCGGGGACAAGAGCACGCAGAACATCACCTCCACCGCAACTTGGACTTCTGGACAGCCAACGATCGTCAACGTAGTTCCGGGAGGGCTAGTCAGCGCCACGCAAGTTGGCTCGGCTACGATCACCGCTCAGCAGAGCGGCTTCGAGGGCACGGGTACAGCCACGGTAACCGTGAACCCACTCATGACCGTGAGCTATTACAATCGCGCGAATGCCGTGAGCGCTGGCTCGGACGGAACTCTTGAGTTGATCAACCCTGGCGTCACTCAGGGAAACATCTGCGCCATGATTTACGTTTTCGACGACAAGCAGGAACTCAACGAGTGCTGCGGATGCAAGATTTCGGCCGATGGCATGCTGACCCTGTCGCTCGTAAACGATCTGACCGCCAATCCGCTGACGGGAACTCCTCCCACGGTGGGCGTCATTGAAGTCGTCCCCTCGAATCTTGGCGCGAACGGCCTGTGCAATGCCGGATCTCCGTCTCCGAACAGCGTGATCACGGGAACCCAGACCAACGTTCAAGCGGACTTCGAGCTCACGGAAATCCCGACCGCCTCCGCGACGCTTGGCGCCGTGCAGGCCCAAGCCCTATCCAATAGTTGCGCCGCGCTCCAGCACTTGGGAAGCGGCGCAGGAATCTGCACCTGCGGCATCGGCAACTAACTAGAACGCGTCCGCAAGCGGTGTGTGCTCAATGGTTGTCATCCCGACCAAGCCCAGAGATTGGCGAACGCCAATCCCTGGCCGCGGGGAGGAAGGATTTGGGGGTAGCGGCGGCGGGTGCCCCATCTTTGCCGCGTTCTTTGCGGCAAAGGTGGGGATTTTAATCTTCAACTCCGGTGCGTGCCAAGCCCTGCCCTGAGCAAGCGAAGCGCGCCGAAGGGTCTCGCCGCTTTTGCGAGACATTACGAAACTTAGTCGCGAAACGTTCTCGCTGGAACAAAACAAGCACCAGCCGCGAAGCGGCGGCATTCGTTAGCCCAGCGCGTAAGCGCTGGGAAGCGGAA
>Ga0187771_10001832_pt1 | contig 14582 bp, 8 predicted proteins | sample 0116_SJ02_MP15_1_FD_133139 | JGI IMG/M metagenome (GOLD analysis project Ga0187771, IMG submission 133139) | Tropical peat soil microbial communities from peatlands in Department of Meta, Colombia - 0116_SJ02_MP15_10_MG | ecosystem: Environmental > Terrestrial > Soil > Wetlands > Peat | place...
CTTGCACTGGATATCCAGCCAGAGGTGACCAAGTCCTTTGACTGGTTTGCCATACCGCTTGAGCCGTCCGGACTTTCCGAAGATCTGTTGGCGCTGCGCTTTCATCTCAGGTGGACGGGCGCAGAAACCCGGGACCTAGGCGAGGTAGCGTCTGAACTGTCAACCGAAGTTCGGTCAGAATCACAGCCGCCATTACAATACTACAGACTCGAGGTCCCGGCAGACAATGTCCCGCTCACGGACAATCTCGAAATCCGAATACTCTCGAGCGCCGGCCAGCAGATCGGATGTATTAGCGGACACCTCTGAAGCGATCCCCAAGAAGGTTCGGAGCGACAAATGTTGGTCGGACACATCGCGGCGAGTTTTGTTGGGAAACGAGTCGCGCCCAAGGTCTCGCTGGGAACGCTGGTCGTGGCCTCGTTGCTCCCTGACCTGCTGTGGTGTGTATTCCTGCTGGCCGGAATCGAGCACGTGCGTCTCCAGCCAGCGCGGGGCGCGGCGCATTATCTCATCCTGGCCGACGTGCCGTGGAGTCACAGCTTGTTGATCGACGCGGCGTGGGCGGCGCTGTTCGCGGCGGCCTACTTTTTGCTGCGGCGTTATCCGCGAGGGTCGTGGGTGCTTTTTGCGGCGGTGCTCAGCCACTGGCTGCTCGACATCGTCACCGACAAAGATATCCCGCTCGCGCCCGGCCTCAACCGGAGGGTTGGGTTGGACCTCTGGAGTTCCATTCCCGGAACTTTGATCGTCGAAGGCGGATTATGGCTGGCGGGCATTATCCTATACGTTCGGGCCACGCATCCTCGGAAACGCGCGGGATTATACGCCTTCTGGAGCGTGGCCGCTCTTCTCACCCTGGCCTGGTACAACAACATCACCGGGCCGCCGCCCCCCAGTGTCTTCGCCATGGGCATTTCCAGCTTGATTTTTTTCTCGCTGACCGTGGCGTGGGCTTATTGGATGAATCGACTCCGGCCCACTGGGCCAGCGTCGCGATGATGCCGTTCGAAATAACTCTTGACAGTTAGGTTTCGACGTGGTAGTATATGATTTGGAAGATAAAAGGCCACCGGCTGAGGCATGACATGGGCGGGGGTGTCCGGGGGATTGGCTAGTTAGGTAGGCTACTCAGTGGCCCCCAAACCTTGAAAAAATGCAAGAAAAATTTTACGAGCCAGCCACGAAGCCGCAAGGTCATTTAGAATCAAGCACATCGTGTTGTAACGAATCGTGACGAAGCCGGAATATCCCCTGGAATCAATGACATGATTTTTCGAGCGAACCCAGTTTCGAACCCGGTATGTTATTGAAACCTGGTCGCGACAGTTAGACCGAACCCATTTTCGCAGCCTTCGAAATTCACTCAAGTAATAACACCATAGTCTAAAATAAATCGCCTTTTCGGTTCTGCCGCTAGCCCCCGATTCGCGGGAAGAGGCGCGGTTGGCGACCGCGTGACTCGGAACGATCGCGGTCACTGACGACGTTCACCTTGGCGAGGTTGACTTTGGCGCGTGGGTTGCCGCGACGCGCAACATGGCAGCAAGACTGCGCTCGACGTCTTCCTCGGTTGTCGCCCAAGACGACACGCTGATGCGCATGGCGGCGCGGCCGCGCCACACGGTTCCTCCGCACCAGCAGGTGCCGTCGGCTTGAATACCGGCAATGACGCGGTGAGTCGTCTCGTCGTCGCCGAATGAAACCAGCACTTGGTTGAGCACGACGTCATTCAACAGTGAGTATCCCGCCGCACTCAAGCCTTCGGCGAAGCGCGCCGCGTACCGGCAAGTGCGCTCGATCAGGTTCGCCAAGCCCGAACGCCCGAGACTGGCGAGAGCGGCCCAAATCTCCACGCCACGCGCCCGCCGCGACATTTCCGGCACGTGCAGGTTCGGCTCGCGCTTCTCCAGGTGAACGAGGTAGGCCGCGTCGGTCGACATGGCGGCATTCAGGTGGCGGACATCTCGCACCAGAGCGATGCCGCTGTCGTAAGGAACGTTGAGCCACTTATGCGCGTCGGTCGCCCAGGAATCAGCTTCGCTCACTCCTGCCGTGAGATGGGCGCGCGCCGGGGCCGCGGCCGCCCAAAGCCCGAACGCTCCGTCCACGTGCACCCATGCGCCGTGGCGGTGACCGATCGCGCAGATTTCCGCGGCAGGATCGAAGCCGCCGGTATTCACCTCGCCCGCCTGAATGCAGACAATCGTCGGGCCCGAAATCCGGGGAAGCAGTTCGGCGCGCATTCGTCCCTGGTCGTTGGCGGGCACACGAATCACGCGCTCCCGGCCGAGCCCCAAGAGCCACAGAGCTTTGAGAAGGCTCACATGGACGTGCTCTCCCACCACCACGGTAATCGGTGGAGCGCCGAAGAGACCTTGCGATTCCACATCCCAACCCGCTTGCGCCAACACCGCGTGGCGCGCCGCGGCGAGGCAAGTGAAGTTCGCCATGGTGGCGCCGGTCACGAATCCACCGCCGGTTTCGGCGGGCAAGCCGAAGATGTCGCGCAGCCACTGGAGGGCGATCTCCTCGAGGTAGGCTGCCACGGGCGACAAGGTGACGAGCCCCGCGCACTGGTCCCAGGCTCCCGCAAGCCAGTTCGCGGCCAGCGCAGCGGGCAGAGTGCCACCGGTCACGAACCCGAAGTAGCGCCGGCCCGCCGAGGCCACACTGGCGGGCGATCCGATGTCATCCAGCAGGGCCAGCACTTTCAGGGGATCAGTCGGCTCGGCCGGCAGCGGCACATCCAGGCTTTTCAAACGCTCGATGGCCTCGGCCGCGGGCGCCACGCGACGCTCGCCCAGGTCTTCGAGATACTGGCAGGCTCGCGCTGCTGCGATGTTCAGAAGTTCTCTCATTTTGTCGCTCTCCATGATTGTCTTCCCCGGGTGCCGCTCGACTCAGGGAAACTGTTGTCGACGGGGCGCCATCCATAGCGCCATCCGGCCCTGTTGGGCGCTCCTAGAGTATTCTGCACGCGACGCCAGGGAAAGAACCAGTTCCATGGAATGACAGAAAGACAATGAAAGTTGGCGGCCATACCGCCGAGCGGGCCGCGTTTCGGGTAAGAAAAAGATCGGAATAGGGTCGAAGTTTCGCGAGACCTTCGTGCTAGAATCTCTTGCCAACCGGCATCGATAAGGGGGAGACAAGAAATGAAAACCGCATTGTCGTTTCTGGCCATGGGAACTTTGTTCACCGCTTCCGCCCTGGCGCAGCAAACCGAGCGGCGCATTGTCGCCGAGGGCGGCGGCCCGGACGATCGTGCTTCCGCGCGCGTACTCTACTGGAACACAAAAACCGATTCTGCGGCGGGCCAGTTTGCCATCGATTACGGTCGGCCGGTTTGGAAAAAGATTTACGAAGACCCTGCTCAGTTCGATCGCATGACCAAGGGAAAAGTCTGGCGCCTGGGCAGCAATTTCTGGACGACCTTGGCGACCGATCTTCCCCTGAAAATCTCGGGCCAAGATGTGCCTGCTGGTTCATACTATCTTGGCCTACAGCGCTCGGCGGACGGATCTCGATGGTCGCTGGCCTTTATCGACCCTGCCGGAGCTAGCCGAGAACATCTCGACGCCTTCGATATCGGCAAAGCGAAGGTGGAATTTGTCGCGCCGGTGTCCGCGGACAAACCGGAAGCGACCGCGGAGAAGCTGACGATCACCCTCTCTTATCCCAAAGACGACTTCAGAAACGTCACCTTGAAGATCGTATGGGGAAACCTGGCGCTCTCTGCTCCCGTTAAGGTGGCGCTGGAGGAGTGAACGGTCAGGGGCGAGTTTTCACGCCGGAAGGGTACGCCCTACCACCCGGTCGGTGGTTTGGTCAGGGCGGCGCATGCCCTTCCGGTTGCACGAGTCAAGACGCTTGCCTCAAAAGAGAGGCTATGATAGAAATGAGGTCGTTGCCGCCAGCACCCGAATTCAGCCTGAATACGCCGGAGTGGGATGCCGCGAGCCAATGTGCCGGAGCAAGGGTGTTTGAGTTCCGGGTGCGGGCGCGAGACGTGGAGCGCCGAGGGCCGAGAGGGGCTTGTGCTGTTCGGGGCCGATTTCCGCGATAGGCATCGGTGGCGCTGAACCCCAATTGCAACTCAAGGGGACGAGCGGGGTCGAGATAATCAGACAAGTGGAGAGTGAACGCCGTGGGTGAAACAACTGGGACGGGGGCCAACCTGATTCACGTGAAAGTTTCCGCCCTGTCAGACATGGGGCGCGTCCGGAAAAACAACGAAGACAATTTTGTCGTTTGCAATCTTACGACCGGGGAAGTCGGCCTTTCGCCCGGCGTGACAAACCATGATCTGGGGCCTCGCGGCACGCTGTTCATGGTGGCCGATGGCATGGGGGGCGAAGCCTCGGGTGAAGTGGCCAGCCAGATTTGCACGGCGACAGTGCCCAAGCGGATTTACGAGAACCTGAAGACAGTCGAGGCCCTGACCGAGTCCATCTTTGTCCTCTTGTTGCGCGAAGCGGTGGAATATGCCAATCAGATTATCTTCCAGAAGGCCCTGACCAGTTCGCTATACAAGGGCATGGGAACGACCACCACCGCGGCCGCCTTGCTCGGCCCCTACTTGTTTGTCGGCCAGGTCGGTGATTCGCGCGCCTATTTGATACGCAACAAGAAGATCGTCCAGCTGACTCGCGATCAGACTTTCTTGAACTATTTGGCGGACATCGGGGCCGAGTTGCCCGCCGACCCTGAGAAGGACAGTCGCAAGAGCATCCTGACGCAGGCGGTGGGGAGCAGCGAGAAGGTGGATGTCAAGGTGACCTACACCAAAGTCCGTCAGGGCGACTTCATACTTCTCTGCAGCGACGGGCTGTACAATATGGTCAATCCTGCCGAGATGTCTGGCGTCCTGGAACACGAGAACGGTCTGCCCGGCAGATGCAAAGCGCTGGTCGCCAAAGCCAACGAACACGGCGGCACCGACAACATTACGGTGATCATGGCCGAGTTTTCAGGCTCAGGCCTTCCCCCAGCCGATCCCGCGGCTGAGGTGGAGTATAGAGAGTTTCTTGAGGATGACTTCAAGGTCGGCGCGTAACGGTCCTCGATGACGGTGCGTCCGCTATCCGGCGAGTGAAACATCAGTCTCGCCGCCCCCGGATTTTTCGGGGTCGCGGGCAAGTTAATGCCCATCGGCTGGCGGGCTCTAAAGGCTTTCACGCCGGTCCGGCCCTGAAAGCGCCTTTGAGGACGACTGGTATGACGTGTGGCAGGTGCGGAGAGCACAACCAAGCGGGTTTTCGCTTTTGCCGTAATTGCGGCGGTCCTTTACCCGTAGTCGATGATCTCGAAGCTACTGCCCCGATGGCTGACTTCATCTCTCGCCCTCCCGAAGAAGCCGAACCCACCGCAATTGTGCCTCCGCCTCGTCCCGCAGAGCGACCCAGCTACAAGTTGGTGGCCACCACGGGGCTCCTCAGGAACCGCACCTTCAGCATCGGTGAAAATGGCCTGGTGATTGGACGTGATCCTTCGAGTTGCCAGGTGGTGATTGCCGATGACGGTGTATCCCGCAAACATGCCTGGATCGGATTGGATGCGCAAGGCGAAGTGGTTCTCGAGGATCGCCATTCCGCGAACGGCACTTACGTGAATGAAGTGCGAATCACGGAGCGCGTGCTGCGGCCCAGCGATGAGATTGCGATCGGGAATGAACGCCGTCATCTTTTCCGCATTGAAGAGGCCCAGCCGTCTTCGGACGGGTTGCTGGCCGAGCCCGTGGCGGCCGGAAGGGCGGGCGCGCCCGGCGGTACATCAGTCCTCAGCACGGGCGAAGTACGGGCGGCGATCCAGGAAGAAAAAAGCGCGGGCGGCACGGTCAAAATGAAAGTGACCGACCGCAGCGCGCGACCGCATTTGGAGTTGATCGTCGACAAGTATGCCGTCAAGACCATGGACATTCCGGACGATGGGTTGCTGATCGGCCGGGACCCGGCCCACTGCGGGGTGGTGATGGAGCACGCTTCGGTGTCGAGCGTCCATGCCGAGGTCAAACCGACGGACGGCCGTATGCTGCTCACCGACCGTTCGACCAACGGAACGTTTGTGAACGGCATTCGCACCCGCTCCAGCGAGCTGCACGACGGCGACTACATTACTTTTGGGCGCTATTCCGGCAAATCTCTGATCTTCCGCACCGGCTTGGAGCCGGAGCTGAAGGTCGAGAGCATCGACCTGACCAAGGAGCTGATCACCATCGGGCGTGATCCCTCGAACGATGTGGCGATCAATCATCCGCTCGTCTCCAAGAAGCACGCGGAGATCGTCAGGCAGAACGGCGTGGTGTACATCCACGATCTGGGCTCCACCAACGGGACATTTGTAAACGGAATCAAGGTTAAGAAGCATCCGCTTCAGGAGCTGGACCGCATTGTCGTGGGGCCGATCGAATTGCACTTCTCGGGCGCCAGCTTGTCCCACGCACCGACGCGGACGGTGGTTCGCCTGGACGTCAGCGACGTCAGCTTCCAGGTGAAGGATCTGAGCACCGGAAAGCCCAAGCGGCTTCTGGATAGCATCTCGCTGGTCGTGAAGCCGCGGGAGCTGATCGGTTTGCTGGGACCGAGCGGGGCAGGGAAAACGACCCTGATGAACGCGCTCAACGGCTTTGTGAAGCCCAGCGCCGGGAAGGTCCTCTACAACGGTGTGGACCTTTATCAAAATCTGAACAGCCTGAAGTCCACGATCGGGTTTGTGCCGCAAGAGGATATCATGCACAAACAATTGAGCGTGCGCCGTTGTCTTTATTACGCGGCCAAGCTCCGCTTGCCGGCCGATCTCTCGGAAGAAGAGATCAACAAGCGCGTGGACGAGATGCTCGACATTCTCAAGATCGATCCCCAGCGCTGGGACAATCCGGTCCTGACGCTCAGTGGCGGCCAGCGGAAACGCGTGAGTATCGGCATCGAGCTGCTTCCCAAACCCGGCGTGCTGTTCCTCGATGAGCCGACTGCCGGCCTCGACCCGCGCACTGAGACCCTGATGATGATGCTGTTCCGTCAGCTCGCCAATCAAGGCTCGACGATTATCATCACCACGCACCTGCTGGCCTCGTTCGGCGTCCTGGATAAGGTCGTGGTCCTGGTGCAGGGCCGGCTGGCTTTCTACGGGCCGGGCACAAAACTCCTGGACTATTTCAAAGCCGAGGCGGCGCCGGATGTTTACGACGATCTCACCGATAACAACACGGTCGCTTACGCCCAGGAGCTGAAGAAACGTTTTGCGGAGTCGTCGCTGTACAAAGATTTGATTTCGGAGCCGCTGCAAACGGTGCGGGAGGAGAAGCTGCCTGCCTTCGCACCTCCGGTGGCGGAAGCGCGCGCCAAGGGCTTCAGCCTGCACCAGTTCAGTACTCTGGTCCAGCGCAACTGGGATTTGAAATTCGGGGATCGAGCTCAGACTCTGCTGCTGTTTCTCCAGGCGCCCATTATCGCGATGCTCGTCGCCTTGATGGCCAGCGAGGCGAACCAGATTCAAACCATTTTCATGGCCATGTTCGCCGCCCTATGGTTCGGCTGCTCCAACGCCGTGCGTGAGATCGTGGATGAGCAGACGATCTACCGCCGCGAGCGACAAACCGGCCTGAAAATCCCTTCCTACGTTTTCTCGAAACTGTTCGTCCTCTCGTTTGTTTCTCTGGTGCAATGTTTCTCGGTGCTGGTGATCCTGCTGATGTGGACGCCGGCGCATCCGGCCCTGGCTCTGAGTCCCATCGAGATCGTGGGCGCACTTCTCATTATGTTCCTGGTGTCGGTGAACGGCACGCTGATCGGATTAGTCATCTCCGCCGTCGTTAATTCGCCGGAGAAGGCTCTGGCATTGTTCCCCCTGGTGCTCATCCCCGAGCTCCTGCTTTCCGGGCTCTTCCTTCCCGTCAACAAGATTCAGACGCTGATTCCGGTCACGGTGGAACAGTTGATGGCGGGGAAACTGTATGCGCAGCCGGAGGCTATCCGAAAAGCCAAATCGCTGATGCATCAAGATGAGCGAATCCCCGCCGCCGCGGTTTTGAAAGGCGAGACGGCTCACGATGTGGTGGGGGCGCTGGCCCCTTCCGCGCAAGTACAGACTACCTTCCATCGGTTTACGCCGGCGCCCGTGGACGGCATGCCCACACCGGTGAGGCTGCTTTCGGCGCTGGCCATCTCCCGCTGGGGCATGGAGGCGCTGTCCGATCTATGTCTGCACGGTCGACACTCGATGCAGGATTCCGCCTACAAGATCATCAACACCGTGAGCATTTCGCTTCACCCGGACGATGCTGAGAAGCTCGAGAAAGGCTTGGAAGCCCCCCCCGAGACCTTTAAGGTTCCGCCCACTTTTCGCTTGCCTTCGGATTTCTGGAAGGACAAAGGACCTTACATGGGTGTGCTGGCGGCTTACGCTTTACTCATGACTTGGGTCGTCTTGATTCTCATGAAGCGCAAGGACGTGGCTTAGCTGCGCCCGTGGTAGCGCCGGTCCGGCGGGGCGGGACCGGCATGTGCGGATCCCGCAAGCGGAATCGGCGCGACGAGCGCGGGCGCACGATCCTAAAGGAGCCGATATGGATACCGGGTATTCCACTCTCCGCAATCTGCTGTGGTTTGTGCTCGTGCTGGCCTTGCTGTCGGTGGTTTCCAACTTCTACGTGGCTTCGCAGCTCGCCCGCAACAGCGACGAGCTGGCGAGCCTTCGCCAATTCCTCGAAAAGCAGGCGATGAGCACCATCCTGACCCAATCGGAAGAGCTGGAGAAGCGGATGGACACCTTGAACCAGGATGCCGCCGGCGTCGACGCCAAGCTGCAAAAGGCCCAGAACGATTTTGTGGCGCGCATGCAGGTGGAACTGCCCAAGATCATGGACAACTACGTCAAGTCACACGCCACTCCCCTCGAACGAGCGCTGCAGAAACGCGGCGTGCCGATTCGTTAAGATCAGTGACCAGTGACGAGTGTCCCGTGCTCAGCCGGAAGACAGAAGACAGAAGTGGAAACACATGGGCCGCGGGAAAAGGTCGCCTGCCGGACGATGGCGGATCGTAGCGCCCTCGATCCGAGGTCAAGGCGTCACGGCGTGAATGTGCGCCGGCGCGCCCTGGATTTTGTACAGCCCGGAGTCTCCGCTACTTCTCCACCCCGAGTTGGAACAGCATGAAGGCGTAATCGAACGCAATTTCCTTCAGATTATCGTAACGTCCCGAAGATCCGCCGTGTCCTGCCGCCATATTGGTCTTGAGCAGCAGGACGTTTTGATCGGTCTTCAGTGTGCGCAGCTTTGCGACATACTTCGCGGGTTCCCAATACATTACCTGGCTATCGTTGAAGGAAGTCTTGACCAGCATCGTGGGGTACGCACCCTGCTTCAATTTATCGTAGGGTGAGTACCTCAGCATGTAGTCATAGGCAGGCTTCTGGTTGGGATTGCCCCACTCTTCGTACTCCGGCACGGTGAGTGGAAGCGTGGCATCGAGCATCGTGTTCATCACATCCACAAAAGGCACGTGCGAGACGACGACCTTGAACAGGTCGGGGCGCAGGTTGGTGACTGCACCCATCAGCAAACCGCCGGCGGAGCCTCCTTCGATGGCAATCCTGTCGCGAGCGCCGTAGCGGCGGGCCGCCAGATACTCGGCGCAATCGATGAAGTCGGTAAAGGTGTTCATCTTGTTCATCATTCGTCCCGCGTCATGCCAGGCCTTGCCCATATCGCCGCCGCCTCGAATGTGGGCGTACGCCATCACGACGCCGCGGTCGAGCAAACTCAAGCGGTTCGGGTTGAAGGTGACGGAAAGTGGAATGCCGTAAGACCCGTATCCGTAAACGTAGAGGGGATTGGAGCCATCTTCCTTCTTGAGATCCTGGCGGTAGACGATGGAAATGGGGACTTGCGTGCCATCGCGCGCCGCCGCCCAAACTCTTTCAGACTTGTACCTCGAAGGATCGTATCCGCCCGGGACTTCATTTTGCTTGCGGAGCGTTGAGGTGCGCTTCTCGACGTCGTAATCGAAGACCGAAGGCGGAGTGACGAACGACTGATAGGCGTAGCGGAAGAAACTGGTCTTGAACTCGCGATTGGTCTGGGGCGATGCGGTATAGACGGGTTCGGGGAAAGCAATGCGGCGCCGGTCGCCGCTCGGCAAGTCCACGACGGTGAGTTGCGGCAATCCGCGTTCGCGCTCGTAGAGAACGTAGAAGTCCTGAAATGGCTCGAAGCCGGAAAGCATCACGTCGCCTCGGACGGGAACAATCTCCTTCCAGTTCGTTCGACGGGGTTCTTGGATGGGGGCAGCGACGAGCCTGAAGTTGCGGCCTCGATCGTTGGTGCGGATGTAGAACTGATCGCCGAGGTGCTCGGCGTAGTATTCGACATCCTGCTGGCGCGGGACCATCAGTTTCCAGTCTCCCGCGGGATTCGCCGCCTCCAGATAACGCACCTCGGAGGTGGTGTGGCTGGACGAAGTCAAAAAGACGTATCGGTGGCTGCGCGACTTGTGAGTGCCAATGTTGAATCGCTCGTCTTTCTCTTCGTAAACCAGCTCGTCATTCTTGGCATCGGCGCCGAGCGTATGCCGGTAAAGACGGTACTGACGCTTGGCAGCATCTTCCACGGTATAGAACAGGGTTTGGTTGTCGTTGGCCCAAACGGTGGACCCCGTTTTCTCCGCCGTATCGGGCAGGTCTTGGCCGGTCCGCAGGTCGCGCACGTGCAGGCGATATTGACGGAAGCCGGTGTTGTCCGTGGAGTAGGCGAGCAGATTTCCATCCTCACTCACCTCGTACACGCCCAAAGCCATGAACTTTTCACTTTTGGCCAGTTCGTTGACATCCAGAGTGACTTGCTCGGGCGCGTCGAGGCTTCCCCTTTTTCGTGCCCGAATCGGATACTGCTTGCCGGCCTCCCATCGCGAATAATAGAAGTAATCTCCCTCGCGGTAGGGAACATCGACATCGGTCTCCTTGATGTGGCTCACCATCTCGTCGTAAAGCTTCTTCTGCAAGGCCTCGGTGGGCTTCATCACCGCGTCCGTGTAAGCGTTCTCCGCCTGGAGATATTGCGCGACCTCGGGATTCGACTTCTCGCGCAGCCACTGATAATCGTCAACCAGCCTGCCTCCCAGAATGTGGTTTTCAGTATGGACTTTTTTTGCCATAGGCGGAGTCGGTGTGCCCGAGACGTCCGAGGGGCTTTCGGCACCGGTGAAGAAAGTTGTCGCGGCCATCGCAAGAATCAGATGAATCAGTCTGGACATGGATGCGAACTCCTCTGAGGGGGCGCGGCAGGAGCGGACACGGGCAGTTTCAGTGCCGCGAATGAGCAACGTCGCCGGCGTGCCACCGCAGAACGCACCGGCCGGTGTCAGGCAGTCGCTTTCCCAACCCGGCTTGAGCAATGTCGTCCCACGTCGGTGACGAATACGAGAAGGGTGTCAGCCCTCGAGGGTCTTCAGGATGGTGACTCGGAAGAGTTGCTCGCCCAGGAAGAACTCGTCCAAGTCTTGCATTTCGACCTCACCCTTAATTCGCCGATAAACGCCGTTGCGACTCTTCAAGTCCTGAAGGACGAAACGGCCGGGCTGAACGACGATGCGCGCGTGGGTGCCCGACATGTAAGGATCGTCCTTGAAGACGAGATCGCCAGTCGTGCGGCCAATGGTCGTTGCCGGTTTGTCGAGGTTGTAGGTTCGAATGACGTCGCCGGTGAGCTGGATGTGTTCGAGCTTGGCCGTGAGGGGGCCGGCCTGTAAGCTCGGCGCGCCTCGCATCACCACCGTGCCCTCGCTCATGGGTTGAGCCTCAGCGAGTTTCTGCGTCGTAAATCGAAACAGCTCGCGCCCGATCAAGAAGACATCTCCGGCCGTGAGTTCCATCTCTTGACGTAATTTTACAAAAGTGCCGTTCCCTGATCCGAGGTCCTTCAAATACACTCTTCCCTCGCGCTTCGAAACCGAAGCATGGCGAGGAGCCAAGAGAATATCATTGGGATAACTGGCGTCACAGGTTCCGCGGCCGATGAAAGTCTCCTTGATGATGCGCAGGCTCTTCCCCGTGCTGCCGTCCTGCCGCACCTCCAAGATGCTGGCCTCGATTTTGGGTGCCATGCGGAGCCCGGTAAAGACCTGCGTTCCTTGCGGGATCCCGGCCGCGGGCGGCGCCGGCGGTACGGCGGTGGTGGGCCGAACCGGTGCAGGGGCCGGGGAAGGCCCTGCCGCTTGTGGAGGCGGCGCGACGGAAGGGGGCGTCGGCCTTGGAGCTGCGGGAGCAACCCGGGGCGGCGCGGCAGGCGGCGCCACCGGCGGTACTGCGGCTGGCCGAGGCGGCACCGCCGGTGCGGCCGGCCTCGCCGGCACTACTGGAGGCGGAACTGCCGAAGGAGCAACGGCTGCAGGCGCTACGGCGGGCAGGGCTGCGCCGCAATAGCCACAAAACTTGCTGCCGGCGGGAAGTTCCTTGCGACATTTTGAACACACCACGACGGCGCGAGCGGCCGGCGCCGCGGGTGGAGCGGGACGTGCAGGAGATGGAGGGGGCGCAGCGGGGCGCGGCGGCGGCGCGGCCGGCTTGGCTTCCGCCTGCACTGGCTTACCGCAGCGGCTACAGATCGCCCCAGGCGTGCTCGGGTTCGGCATCCCACACGATGAACATCGGATGTATCTTACTGTTCCCTCGTCTGTTTGATCGGCCATTCTTCTATGTCCTCACAAGGCTCTCGAATAGTACTTCATTAGGGTTCCGCTATGCGTACCCAAATGGGGTTAGTATAGCAGCGAAACTCCTCGCCCGCATTATTTCGTGTCTTAGCCTCTATGCGGATATAACCCCACCCGGAACCGAATCTCGCTAATTGTTGCCCCAAGTCTATCGGATAAAGCCCATCGCTGGCTAGCCCCTTTTGCGACGGAATCGATATCTCAATGGGGCTGCCTTCACCAGAACTCGAACCGACAATCAGCCGCACTGATTCGATGGGACCAAATTCTTTGCTGCTGACCCATTGGATTTGAAGGGGCGGAAAATCTCGGGCCGGAAATGAAGCCTGCTGACTAATGCCGATTGCAGCCTCGTCGTCGAGCGAGCCCCGCGCCTTCACGTCGAAGCCCGCAATCAGAAGTGGCCCGTTGCTCGCAATGCTGCGTCCCTCTCGAAGCGCCATCAAAACGTTCTCCCCGCGTCGCCCCATGCCGGAGGGACAATAGACCACCGTCGAGAGCTTGCCCAGCGCATTGTCCTCCGCATAACCGGAGATGCCGCGCATCGGCCGGGAGAAGTCGAGAACGTCCATCGTGGCTTCGAAATTGAAGTCCCCGTGCGCATCGGAACCGGCTGCGAGGAAGACTTTATGGGGAGGCGAGTCGCCTTCGGTTTTCAGCCCCGCCTGGAGAAGCGGTCGCCATCCGATTTCAATCCCTTTTTCCAAACGCGCGTACTGGTTCGCATCCTTGTCAGGCTGAAAGCAGGCGCTGGGGTCGGCTTCGAGGTGAAGGCAGTAGGGGTCTCGGGCGTCGTCCGCGGTCATGGTGGTGGAGCGGTTCCAAGGCTCCAAGCCGACTAGAGGCGGCTGGAGTTGCTTTCCATCGGCGGCCAGGAAATCCTGAGCAAGGTCCCACGCGCCTCCTTTGAGCAATGGGCTGATGGGATCGAATGGATGCGCCGCATAAACAAATCCTCCCGCTGCCGCGATGCGCGCCAGGGCTTCTTTGAGCGGAGCGGGCGACGAGCCGGGCGAGCCATCGCCGGTCATGATCACCTTGCTCGAGCCCGCAGGATCCGGAAAGCCGCGGTCGGGATCGTCGGGCGAGGGCATGGCCACCATGTGCACGGTCGCGGTGTCCGAGGGTTTATTCGACGCGACCGTCACTTCTTCGCCGCGAATGAAGAGAAATCGTCCGTCACGGTTAGACTGCACCTCGCTCAATTCCTGAGCGTAGTCCTCTTCGCTCAAGTCCGTTGAATGATCCGTCAGCGCCATCCAGTCGAATCCGACATCGAGAGCCACTTGCCGGGTGACGCTGAGAGGATGGCCTCGCTCGGCCGGGTTGTTGGTGTAGGCGGAGTGATAGTGCAGGTCGCCGCGATACCAGCCGGGCAATTGGGGCAGCGGCGGAGCATTCAGGCGAACGCGCAGATAGAAATTCTGGCTCGGCCAGCCGACGGCGTGAAAGGCAACCTCCAGATCGATGTTGTCGTAGGGTCCGCCGACGTAGTGCCGGTCGAGATCTGACCGAATCGCCGCCAGCGGTATTTCCAGCGTTTTTTTCATCCGCTCCGGGATTTCGAGCGGGCGACCGTCGGTGCGCGCGTCGAAGGAGAAGTCTTTGTTCGTCCCCAGCAGCAATGGCTCTTCGATGAAATGGTGTTTGCTCCCCGCCGGCTTCACGAAGAAGTTCACGCCTTCAAGCTTGATCGGATCGCGCGTCAAATATTTGGCCAGCATGGCGGCGGTCGAATGGCCGGTCCTCTCAATGCCGTTGATGATTTCAAGGGTGACAGGAAGAAAAGTATCGTCGTGATTGCGCAGGACAAAGGGCGCGTCGGCCCGGAAAAACACCCCGGTGCGAACGAGTTTCTCGCGTAGGGTCTGC
>Ga0187771_10001833_pt1 | contig 14578 bp, 11 predicted proteins | sample 0116_SJ02_MP15_1_FD_133139 | JGI IMG/M metagenome (GOLD analysis project Ga0187771, IMG submission 133139) | Tropical peat soil microbial communities from peatlands in Department of Meta, Colombia - 0116_SJ02_MP15_10_MG | ecosystem: Environmental > Terrestrial > Soil > Wetlands > Peat | place...
CGCGGACCTCGCGCTGCACGTCGGCGAGCGCATGAAGCTGAGCGGCGTTGCGGCGCGAGCCGATCGCCGAGGTCGCCATGTTCAAGTCGCTACCCATTCGTTTCCTTCGCCAGTCGGCTGAGTCAAAAATCCCAGCCTGCTGCAGAAAGCGCGGCAAGGATGGGGCACCCGCTCCTTGACTACTGCGGGCCGCACTCCCTATGCTCGGTATTCGCGATAAGGGAGCTCGCTTTGCCCAACCATCTCTTTTCCTACCACCCGCCGCAAAACCTTACTGTGGCCACGACCGGCGCCAGCGGATCGCTGTTCCTCCGGCAGTTTCTACTCATCGTCGAGCGCGACCAGCGCGTTCAAACCGTCAACTTCGTCGCCTCAGACAGCGCGTTGCGCGTCATGGCGGAAGAGCTGGGTCTTTCCGGTCGCCACAAGCTGGTTAACCAGTTGATCGGCAAAAACTCCGGTAAGATTCAGCAGCAATCTAACGACGACATCGGTGCCAACATCGCCAGTGGGTCATATCCCACTGATGCCATGGTGGTTATCCCCTGCAGTGCCGGGACCCTCTCACGCATTTCTAATGGCGACGCTTCCCACCTAATCGAGCGGGCGGCCGACGTCTGCCTCAAAGAGAAGCGCCCGCTGGTGCTGTGCGTCCGCGAAACGCCGCTCAACAAAATCCACATCCGCAACATGTACCGGGCTGCCGACGCGGGAGCGACGGTGTTCCCGCTAATCCCGGCCTTCTATGTTTTGCCACGGTCATTTGATGACATGGCGCACCATTTCGCTTGCCGGGTGCTCACCCACATCGGACTGCCTCAGCCCGACGCCTACCATTGGAAAGGCTGATAAATCATCTACTTAGCGAGACCTTTCCTGAGCGAGGGGACAGTTTAAGTGTATGAGGGATGCTTCCCCCGGGGTAGATTACGAAGGGAATGATGATCGGCAATGTCGAGTGATTTGACTAATATGTTTGACTATGATCTAATTTAATAGTCATGAAGGAAGTCGCGATCTCTGAATTCAAAGCTAAGTGCCTGGCGCTGCTGAATGAGGTGCAGAAAACCAAGAGCCCGCTCCTGGTCACGCGCCGTGGGCAGCCTGTTGCTGAGGTGGTGCCAGCTACTCCGGCGCGTTCAGCCGATTGGATGGGCTCGATGAGAGGCACCATGGAAATTGTCGGTGACATCATTTCTCCGGCGACAGACGAAAATGAGTGGGAGGCATTGCGGGATTGAGGCTGCTGCTTGATACACATATCTGGCTGTGGAGCATGCTGGAGCCAGAGCGTTTGGGACCGCGAGTCCAAAGAGAGCTAAAGGAGCCTGATAACGAGATTTGGCTCTCGCCGATCAGCGCGTGGGAAGTGCTTACCTTAAGTGCAAAGGGGAAGCTACGACTGCAGTGGGATGTCTCGGAATGGGTTGCGCAGGCAATCCGGCCCTTTCGCGAAGCTCCGCTAACCCACGAGATTGCTCTTGCCACACGGCAACTCCAGTTCACGCACCAGGATCCCGCCGACCGCTTTCTGGCGGCTACAGCCAAAGTACTCGACTTGACTCTGGTTACCGCAGACGCTCACCTTTTGGGGCTGGGAGAGATCGCGACGCTGGCGAATCGGTGAGACCGCCGCCAGGGCCCTGGAATCCTGGAGATAGACGCAACGTTTCCTGTTCGCTTCGAGCCGCCCAGCCAAAAGGAAAACCGGTGAACGTCCCCGTCTGTCCCTCATTTCCGGTTATAGAAACAAGGCCTCCAAGTTTTCCGGTGGACTTTTTCCTTTTCTTCGCCTACATTTGATGCTGCGAGATGAATAATCTTCACAAAGTCTACGAAATCAGGTGTCCGATACACGGATTCATAAGCTTGAATGCGTGGGAAAGAGAGATCGTTTCCCAGCCCGCATTTCAGCGACTCCGACGCATCCGTCAACTAGCGTGGACCGACCAAGTATACCCCGGAGCGATGCACACTAGATTTGAGCACTCGCTTGGAGTTATGCATACAGCCACCCTGTTGTACGACTCAATAAGGCAAAGCTCTCCAGAGGTGCTGAGTGACGACCTTGGGTACATAGATGCCGGGTTGAATCGCGATAGGCAGCTCGTCCGACTGGCCGCTTTGTTGCACGACGTTGGACACGCTCCGTTTTCTCATGCGTCTGAGGATCTCTTCCCCGAGCAGGAGAATGGGAAGCGATACACTCACGAGGACTATTCAGTGGCGGTTGTTAGGACCGAGCTTCGAGGTGTCATTGAGGAGCATCCTCTCAACACTGCGAATTACGACTTCAAGGCCGAGGATATTGCAGCCCTCTTGGGGCGGGGAACCGCCAACGCAAAAAGGCTCTTCTGGCGTGATCTGATCGATGGTCAAATGGACGCCGACAGGATGGACTATTTACTCCGAGATTCACACCATGCGGGGGTCCAGTATGGCAGGTTCGATTTAAGCCGCCTTGTGAAAACTGTCCGTGCAATTGCCGGCATCAGGGAACGAGCGCCGCGTCTAGGTATCTCAGAAGGAGGTTGGCATGCTGCCGAAGGTCTCGTAATGGCGAGATACTTTATGTTCACCCAGGTGTACTTCCACAAGACGCGCGTGGCATACGACGTGCACCTGAGGGAGACTCTCAGGGAGCTTTTACCAAAGGGACTGTTCGCGCGCCCGGTGGGCACAGAGCTGAAGGATTTCCTTGCGTGGGATGACTGGAAGGTATTAGGGTTGCTGGCGAGCGGCGAAGGTGGTGAACACGGTCGTCGGTTGTCTGAGAGAAACCATTATCGGTTAGCTTACCGCAGTCCTGAGATTTCGAGCCATGCAGACTTGGCGCTCCTCGAAAGCGTTAGGAAGGAATTGGGGGAATTGGTGGTTGCCGAGGAAGAGGCAGCTAAGAGCTGGTACAAAACCGGGTGGCCGGACATTCAGGTGGTAAGCAACACAGATCCCAAGATAGTGCATCCCCTGTCAAGATTTTCGAACATAGTATCGAATATGAAAGCTAACAATCAGGTTCTTCTATATGCCAGGCCTGAAGATGCCCAAAAGGCTAACGAAATCGTAAGGAAGGTGGAAGAGTATGAACGAAACCTACAAGGCTCGTTTGGGTTTGCTTCCGACGCTGGCTGAGCAGGCTCCTGCCGGTCACATTGGGCGAACCGCTCTAATGAAATACATGTACTTCTTGCAGACGCTTCGAAAGGTCCCTCTTGGGTACAATTTCTCTTTGTATTCCTACGGACCGTTCGACTCGGACGTCCTTGCGGACCTTAGCTCTGCTCAGGCCTTGAACATCGTTAACGTTACTCCAGTAGAGTTCCCGGGGGGATATGGTTATCGCATTCAACCCGGAAACCGAGCAGAATCCGCCAAGAGGAGCGCGGATGAATTCCTGCGTAAGTACGCTGGGGATATCGCCTGGCTGTTTTCCGTCTTCGGCGACTTCAATAGTGCGAACCTGGAGCTCGCGAGTACGGCCGTCTATGTTGACCGAGAGCTTGCACGATCCGGAGAGCACCGGTCGATACAAGACATCACTTCGCGCGTGCATGAAATAAAGCCACACTTTAACAAGCAGTATGTACGGAAGGTCGTTACGGATTTGACGAAGAAAGGCGTGCTCAGTTCACCCCCTCACGGGCATGCGTCCAGGAGTGCCTGAGTACTGTTGACTCTTTCGTTCCCTGACCTCGGTGCCGTTTGCTCTGGAGCGGCTTTTCGGGTAATCTGCGTTTACACCGGAAAGGAGGTGGTCGGATGACAAGTTCAGACTGTAGTGGTAAGTGCATCACAAGACCAGGTGAGGTGGCTGAGACTTAGGGCAGGTTGCTCTAAGCGGGGCTTCGGAGCCGGAAGGCTGCTTTCGTGGCAGGAAGGCGCAACCGAAGCTACAGCCCGCATACTACCGGTGAGTTAGGATTGCATCCGCCCGGCGTTAGGTCGCGCTGGGAGTCCCGGAGTTGCCGTAGAGGCCACGTAGAGTGACCACCTCTTGGTCAATCCCAAACAGTCCACCGGGCGGCCCGTGCCGAAAGGCACGGGCCGTTCTGTTTCAGCCCGGCGAAGTGGCTGCAGTTTGAGTGCGGCAAAAGCTCATTGCGGAGCCTGAATGAATGTCAGACTCTGGCCAAAAAGTTACTTGTACTCCCACACCGTGCCGCAGCCATAATAACTACACTTGCCGCTGCCACCGACTGAGGTGGTGCCGTACAGGCTACCGTTAGGGTCGCGCAGCACCTCCCCGATGGGACCGTCGCCGTCTGACCCGTCAAAACTGTGCAGCACGGTGAGTGTTCCGTACTTGCTCATTTTGTAGATGACCCCTTCGTTGTTGTTGCCGCCTCCGGCGGTGACGCTGTACATGTTGTCTTTCGAGTCCAGAACCACCCCGGCGAACGGATATGCGCCGTCCGAGACGCCGCCAAAAAAGCTATGCACTATGGTCTCGACGCCTTTGCTGTTCACCTTCCACACGGTTCCCCCCTCGTAGGCGCCGCAGTAGTAGGTCGTCCCGTAGAGGTTGCCAGCATTATCCATGGCCGGGGTTCCATAGGGGTAGCACCCATCCGTCGTTCCGGCAAAAAAACCGTGCAGCTGAGTCATCTTCCCCTTGGGAGTCAGCTTGTATAGCATCCCTCCACCCTTAGTACCGCCCTCCGGCGTAGTGCCATAGAGGTTGCCTTTTGCATCCATAAGCAAGTGCCCAAATGACGGGCCCTCGCCGTCCGGCGTCCCGGCAAAGTTGTGCAACAGGGTCTCTTTTCCGTTCGGCGTCAGTTTGAAAACTGTGCCCTTATCGGAAGCGCCGCAAAGGAGGGTAGTGCCGTACAGGTTGCCGGATTTATCCATGACCAGGCCTTGAGCGGGCATGCAGCCATCTGTGGGCTCGACCCCGAAGTTGTGGAGAATGGTCTCGTTCCCGGCGGTGTCGATCTTGTACACGACGCCGAAGTTGGTCGTTCCGCCGCTTGTAGTGGTCCCATAAAGGTCGCCTTTACTGTCGCGGAGAATGGGAGGAGAAGGATAGGACCCGTCGGACGGCGACCCTGCGAAGGTGTGCAGCACGGTCTCATTGCCGGCGGTATCCAGCTCGTATACCACGCCGTAACCGCCAGACCCGCCCTCAGCGGCAGTGCCATAAAGGTTACCAGCCTGGTCCTGAACCAGGCTGGCGAGAGGGTAATTTCCGTCAGAGCCGCCTGTAAAGTTATGAAGCGTAGTGAAGGTTTGCGCTTGGATTAGAGCCCCGAGCAAAAGCACGACTATGAACGCTAGTATAATCCCTTTCAGCTTGTTCATTTCCGAATCCTCCTTGGTTGACGTATTTGCTACCACTGTGCCTTGTGGTCGACAGCTTGGCCACAACGTGCTACTTGGGTTCGGGAACCTGGACAAAGTCCACGTCCTGTACGTTAACGCCGTCAACCTTGCGTCGACCGTCGGTCCAGGTGATGTAGGCGTTGCCGTTTAGAGCGGTGGCGTAATCGTAGTCACCGGCATAGCAGGACACAACGTCGGGATCATCCTGCGCAGGTTCGGGGATGATCGCGGTGCTGATGGTGATGTCGCTTCCCCATGTGGCGCCATTGTCTTTCGACTGGCGGCCTACCCTTTCGTACCTGCACCCCGGGTCAGTAACATTGTTGCAAGCGCTCGTGGCTTTGCGACGATCATACCAGGAGGCCGTCACGTTGCCGTTGAGGTCGGCGGAGAGTGAAGGCATCCACTGGGTATGGTACTCATGGTCAGGATCAGTGTTGAGTTTGATCGGCTTGGACCAAGTCTTGCCGTTGTCGGTGGAGCGGACGTAATAGATGTCCCCGTGATCGTTGTTCTTCGCCCCAGCTCCGGCATAGTCATAATGGACTACGCCGTCGGGGCCAACTGCCGGACCGCCCATTCCCATGTGCCGCCAAATCGGATTGACCTGGTAGAAATATCCGTTGCTGGCGCAAGCTGCGTCACCGACCGGCTCGAATCGCGGGCCCAAGGTGGTGAAAGTCCAAGTCTGGCCGCCGTCGAGAGACTTGAACATGAAGTTTTGACGGGTAGCGTTGCCGCCACCGCCCTCGTCCATGCCGGCCACGAACACCGTGCTGTTCTTCCCCTCATACCTCTTCGTACCGGGAGGTGTACCGGTAACCTGCACGTTGCGAATGAAGATAGTGCTCTCGAGCAGGATTGGTGTGCTCCAAGTGCTGCCGTCGTCCGAATACGCAAGGCTAAGGTATCCGCCGATCACGAAGTCGTTCCAGGAGATGTACATACGGCCATACGTCCCGCTGGTCGGCTCGTTGTCCACCCAGAACGACGGGCGGTCGTCTTCACCGCCATGAACGCACGCTCCGGTTGTCCACTTTTTGCCATCGGTAGAGGTCCACAAGCCAATACCCAGACCACCACCAGGGCCACAGCCCCTTATTAAGTCGCCGGCGAACCACTCGTTCAGCTTGGAGTTGAACACGACGATAGGATCCCCGTAGTTGGTGCCATGTCCGTTAGCAAATGGCGGGGGTTGAATCTCAGTGAAGGTTTTTCCCCCGTCCGTGGAATAGGAGGTACCCGAGTAGGAGCCATAGGTCGGGTTGTGGTCATTGTAGTTGACCACGATGGTCTGGCCGTTGTCCTTGGTGCTACCCCAGACGTCGCTCTCGCTCTTGGTGCAACTCTCGTTGCTGCTGCATTTGCGGTTGCTGGCGCGAATGTTGGGCGGAGCAAGTGGGTTGGCGCCGCCTCCCGCTTCGGGATGGCCACCGGACACCACGCCGCACTCAATCAAAGCGAGACCGCTGCCCAGATTGTCATGCTTTAACAGTTGAAACTGTTCAATCTGGGAACAGTCAATGCCCAGCGATGTCTTCTGAGCACGGGCCACTGCCGGATGGAGGACACATGCTGCCCCGAAGAGCAGGGGAAGCGCAAGATACCACAATGTCTTAATTCTGTTTTTCATCTGCATTGTTTTTCTCCTCTTGGCTTGGTGATTCTTGACGCGTGGGCGGTGGGCTGGAAGCAGGCGCCTTCGCGGTGCGGCTCGGAGCCTCCGGAGTCGCAAAGTACTCCATGTCCATCCATATGCCGGCTTTCTTCTTTAGATCATCTAACGTCGCTTGCATCTTTTGCCCTTGCACCTTTCTTTCTATCAACGACGATACTTCCCCGAGTTGGCGATGGCTGCGTTTGACTAAGTGAAAGAGAAGAATCGAACTCGGCGTGTCTTCCGCCTGGCCCCACTCGCCCTCTTTGAGACTGAACGCCACTTTTTCGAGCCGCGGAGGCAACTCGCCCCGCGGAAAAGTGACCGGTGCTGCGTCCAGCAAGCCATCCGGGGAGTTCTTGAACTGCTCTATCAGCTTCTGTGGGTCACCTCCTGTAGCATTGGTCTGAACAATCTTGTCGGCACGGGCCCGGGCCTCCTGCGGACTCAAACCGTTTGCGTTGCTCGAACCCTCGCCCTTCTTCCATATGAAAAGCCGGCGGACCTGGACCTGGTCATAATCCGAGATGTGGGCGGAATAATAAGCGCTGATTTCCTCTGGAGTCGGTTGTGCCTGACGCAGCAGGCGGGCGAATTCAGCATCTGACAACGTCTGGATGCGCGCGATTTCCAAAGCGCGGCGAACCTCAGGGGTGGTGTCGAGGTGGTCCGCGACGGCTTGCTGCGAAAGCATCAGGACTGACGCGTAGTCATCACCGAGATCGCGTCGGGTCTTGGTGGGGACAGCACTCTCGCCCTCGCCGCCCGGCGCCTCGAATGCGCTGATGCGGGACTCGAATTCCGCTTGCGTGATTCCGACGTTGCCAACTTTGATGACCACACGCTCGTCAGGTGAAGTCTTCTTGGTCGTCGCAGGGGCTGCGTCAGATGACTTGGCAGGGCCCGGGCTAACTATTGACTGCGCATGAACTCCTGCCGCCACCGCGGCCGCTAGCAAAAGGCGAACTACTGCTCGTTTTCTGATTAATTCCATTCGCACCTGATTATCGAAAAGTTCTGTTGCCGGAGCTTGGCTTCTTTCCACTTTGCTGAAGCAGGCCAAACCACTAAAGACGGAATAGTATTGCCCGCGCTCTCAATGCAGTTCAAAAAGTACGCGCCGCAAGCAAAGTGTTTGACATACATTTTCACTGGTTGAACCGCTGCAGCTTGTCATACATTGATCTCCAATGGCAGATGATTCCATGCTTGCTGCTAGTACGTGAACGACAGCAGCCCAGCCGGGGTGTTTACGAATCCACCGCGCTGAGCCGGCCGCAGGGCGATGTAGCTGAACGAAAGGCCAACGTTACCCCCGCCGCCGAAATTGAGCGACTCTATCAGGTTCGCTTTTGGGTCGTACACCTGGATGAAGCTGTCATTGTTCGGACCGAACGGCTGACCGACGAGGAATAGCTTGTGAATGGGGTCGAACTCAACATCGGTTCCGCTCTGTATTGGCCCTTGCGCCCCGGGAAGAAGCACTGTGAACCCGGCCTGCGTTTTCAGATCGTAAAACTCAATGTTGCCGTCCTGGCTAGTCGACGTAACAGCGATTCCATCTTCGGAATCCACCGCAATCCCGTTGACCAGTCCAGCGCCCAGGCCTGTGAAGTAACTGGCTTTGCCGCTGACCAGATCCACCAGACCGAATTCCGGGACGCAACCCTCCGGGCAGCCCTCACTCTGGGCCGCGACCGCAATGTTAGTTTTGGTGTCGATGGCGAGGGCGGGGAAGTTGAAAGGTTCCAGGGCGGGCTGGGTTAACTTGACGAACGGTCCGAACGTGTTCTTGGCCACATCCGAGCTGAAGACGTCGTTGACATCTCCGCCAGGAACCGCTCGCAGATACAGAAACGCCGTCGTCGGCGTTTCCTGATTTACTGCACTCCACTCGATAATGCTGCTCGTGCCGGCGTGCGGTGGTTTCCATAGGCCGGTGTATTTGTTCGCGCTGAGCGGGCTTACCATGCGGTAGTCCCGCCCGGTGAGCCCGTGCGAGTTGCCTGCCTCGTGCATTACGAGCGCCGCTGAATTGGCGAATACGCCAAGGACGAAGTCGCTGTTGTCCCCGGTTTCGGTCTTGCTGATGACTTTGATGATCTTGCCGGTGGCCTGATCAAAGGTTTCGATTGCACTCAGGGTGTTGCCGTTCGCCAGTATCTCCCACTCGCCCAGAATGCCTTCCGTGCCGTTGCGGTCGATGTCGTAGGTCAGGATCGGGGCGCCAAACTTCGATTTGACCAGGATGTTCCCCGGCCCGATGTGGCGGGCGGGTGAGGCTTGAGCGGCCATCGTCGCGCATGACCCACACAATATTGCGATTATGATCATACGAAGTAGCTGAGTTTTCATATTCGACTCCAGTTCGAATTAACGTCCAATATCCTTGTGATTTTGTTCTAATAGGTGAACGATCGCAGGCCCTTAGGCGTAAGTACGAATCCACCGCGCTGAGCCGGCCGCAGGGCGATATAGCTGAACGAAAGGCCAACGTTACCCCCGCCGCCGAAATTGAGCGACTCTATCAGGTTCGCTTTTGAGTCGTACACCTGGATGAAGCTGTCATTGTTCGGACCGAACGGCTGACCAACGAGGAATAGTTTGTGAATGGGGTCGAACTCAACATCGGTTCCGCTCTGTATTGGCCCTTGCCCGCCGGGCAGAAGCACAGTGAATCCGCTCTGCGTTTTCAAGTCATAAAACTCAACATTTGAATCGCTGCCCGTGGTTGTGACCGCGACCCCATCTTCGGAATCGACTGCAATACCACCCACCAGCCCAAGGCCGACGCCGGTAAAGTAGCTGGCCGTGCCCTTGACCAAATCCACCAATGCCACTTCCGGATTGCAACCAAAGGTGCAGCTTTCGGCCTGCGCTACCACAGCCGTATTCGTCTTGGTGTCGATCGCGATGAGCGGAAAGTTGTATGGTTCTAGGTCGGGCTGCGTCAATTTAACCATCGGTCCGAAGGTATTCTTCGGCACGTCGGAACCAATCACGTAGTTTTTTGCATTGGCGCCGAGGTTGTCCAATACCAGAAATGCAGTCATAGGCGTTTCCTGATTTACACTCACGGCTTTGACAATGAAGTTTTTGTTAAAGTGCGGCGGTTTCCACTCGCCCGTGTATTTGTTCCCCTCGAGAGGATCGACCATGTCGTAGAGGCGCTCATCGACAAACGTCTTGGCGAAGTCGTGCTCAACCAACCCAACGCCGCCGAAGCCAACGTTGAGCATCTCGAATTGTTGTTTTGGGTCGTCGGTCTTGCTCAGGACTTTGACGATCTTGCCGGTCTTCTGATCGAAAGTTTCGACAGCACTCAAAACGTCGCCATTCTGCAGTTGCTGCCACTCATTAAAAATGCCTTCCGTGCCATTGCGATCGATGTCGTATCCATAGATTGGACCGCCAAACTTGGACTTGACGAGGATCTTGCCCGGGCCAATGTCGCGGGCGGATGAGGCTTGAGCGACGGCGAAGCCGGACCAACAGAGCAGAGCTGCCGCCACCACGCCAAAAACTAAACGATAGGGCCTTCTATTAGCTTTCATGTTTTCCTCCTAGTGATCCGTTTCTTTGTTTGCCGCGCACAAAGAACGGAAGGCGTCACAATCATCTCGGGGGCCCCAAATCAGCGAGATTTCATGGGTGCTCCCACTCTTCAGCAACAAATTGAACCTCATTGCTGTTGGCACCGCAAATGAATTGTCGCTTAGATCGACATTACTTTCTATGTTATTGATACTAGAATACTTACATCATCTTCCTCGGCTCATTTGACAAGTCATTACCCACGTGCAAATGAGCTATTCACGGTTTGAAATACCTTGGCGAGAAAGTGTAGTTTCGTTGACAAAGTGTAGTTTCGTTGACAAAGACAGGACAATTTCCTGCTAGTGTGAATTCCACATGCTACCGGCTGAGCCAAAGGACCCAGAGCAGGTGAGCCCGGACAGGAGCGTTTCGGAACCCAGCCTAAAGCTCACCCTTCGAGCCGGTGTGCGCTTCGGGCTGTATGAGGTCGATTTGCAAAAGCATGAACTTCGCAAGGGTGGCCTCAGACTCAGAATCCCGCATCAGTCATTTCAGATTCTGACTCTCCTCCTGGAAAAACCGGGTGCAGTGGTCAGTCGCGAAACACTCAGGCAACAGCTCTGGCCCAGCGATGTTTTTGTCAATTTCGAGGGAAGCCTGAACGTCGCAATGCAAAAACTACGCAGCGTGCTGCAGGATACGTCTCGGGAACCGCGGTACATTGAAACCATACCGAAGGTAGGCTACCGGTTCATTGTTGACGTTGAACCACTGCTTCCGGTCTCAACGACAGTGCCGGATAACACTGCCGCGTCAGCTCGTGCTGAGCTTCCGTCGCTTGGCGCGGGTTCGCATGACAAGACATTGGGGGAGTTATCCAAGGTGCCAGCGGCTCCAGATCGCCGCTTACGCCATGGAGCGACCGCGATCTTCCTTTTGCTGATAGTCGCGGTGGCGACATATGCAGGGTATCGCTACAGTCGGCGATCTCAACATTTCGCGGAAATTGCGGGACAACCTTCGAGCGGATCATTTTCTCCGGTTGTCTCCCTAACTCACGCGCGCCGCTCGGTGGCAATCCTGGGGTTTGCAAATGTTGCCGGAGATGCTCACAACCTGTGGTTGTCGACTGCTTTCAGCGAGATGCTTGCCACCGAATTGGCCGCGGGCGATGAACTGCGGACGGTTTCGGGCGAGCACGTTGCCCGCGCGAAACTCGAACTTTCCCTCCCCAGCGAAGATAGCTATACCGCCGATACGTTGACCAAGATTCATAAGGATCTGGGTTGCGACTATGTCGTCACTGGCTCCTATGTTGCCGTCGGGCAAGAGGAGAACGGACGCCTTCGCCTCGATGCCCGCGTGCAAGACACGCTCACGGGGGAAACGGTGGCCAACATCGCAGTCGCAGGCACCAGGAAGGACCTTTTCGATCTTGCCTCTCGGGCTGGGGAACAACTGCGGGCAAAACTGGGCGTAGGAGCTCTGACCGACACCGAGTTGGACGCGGCGAAGCTTTCAATGCCCTCCGATGCGGAGGCTGCCAGGCTCTATTCCGAGGGACTTGCCAAATTGCGTGTCTACGACGATGTTGAAGCCGGTGATCTCTTTGAAAGAGTCATTCGTTTGCAGCCTAAATATTCGCCGGCGTATTCGGCCTTGGCAACTGCATGGTCCGATCTCGGGTACGACGCTAAGGCCACGGCTGCGGCTCGAAAGGCAATGGACTTGGCCGGTACTCTGCCACAGCAAGCGCGGCTGCAAACCGAGGCGCGTTATCACCAGATGAATGGAGACTGGACGCAGGCAATCGAAGTTTATTCCCGCCTGCAGCGATTGTACCCAGACAATCTTGACTACGGTTTGAACCTCGCCGCAGCCCAAGACGCGACGGGCAACAGCGCTGAAGCAGCGGCGACACTTGCCGCTTTGCGGAAGTTGCCCTCTCCAGAGCGCGATGATCCGCGAATCGACATTACGGAAGCTAGGGTTGCCGGCAACCTCGGAGACTACAAACGAGCACAAACCTTAGCCGATCGTGCTGCCGGGAAAGCGGAAATGACTGGGGCAGGCCTGTTGCTGGCACGTGCGAAGCTGATTGACGGATATGCCTCGTTTTTTCTTGGAAATCTTAGCAGCGCCGTGGACGCCGACGCAGTAGCCCAGCGAGTGTTCTCCGAATCGGGTGATTTGGACAGATCAGCCGTCGCCTCAATGAACATTGGTGGTGTCTTAGCCACGCAAGGCGATGTTATCGGAGCCAAGCACAGCATCGAGCAGGCGCTAAACGTGTTCCGGAAACAGGGTGACCAAGGTTATTTGGCAGCGGCACTCTCAAACCTGGGCGAGATGCATGGGATCGAGGGCGACCTGCCAAAAGGGGAGAATCTTGTCCGTCAATCCCTCGCTATTTTTGCCAAACTGAACCGCGTGAACCAACAGGATGTTGTAACGTGCACCCTTGCCGGGTTGCTCCAGCGCCAGGGAAAGTTTCGAGAAGCAAAAGGCATGCTGGAGCCGCTTCTGGAACATCTTCGTAGCCAGGGGAACAAATCCGTTCTCGGAACTGCCATGCAAACCCTAGGCTCAATTGCTGAAACGCAGGGAGATATGGCAACTGCATTGCGCATGTACCAAGACGCAGTTGCAAGCCTCAAGGAGACGGGCGTCAAGACGGACTATACGGCCGCTGAGCGGTCTTTAGGGAAGGCATTCTTAAGGGAAGGAAATTTCGTCAGCGCCCAGCAAGCCCTTTCTGAAGCGCTTTCGCTCGATCAGGAAACCGGCGCAAAGACTGACACTGCCCTGGATCAGGTCGCGCTGGCGGAACTCTCATTGGCGCAGGCAGGACCAGTGGATATGGGCACACTTCGCTCCGTGATCGACGAGTTTCGACGACAGAAAATAACCGATGGCAAAATCGAAGCGGAGATCGTCCTTTCACGCGAGGTCATTCAAGAGGGCGACTTTGCCGAAGCTGCAAACTTACTTCGACAAGCCAGCGTCCTTTCGGCCAAAAGCTACGATCCAACTGTACGTTTTGATGCAGCGCTAGCAGCCGCTCACCTTCAAAGTGCCCAGCATCGTTTTAGCGACGCGAGGCGCACGGTCGGGCTGGCACACCAGACGGCGGTCGCGATAGGCTGCGTGCGTTGTGAGCTCGAAGCGCGACTGGAACTCGGTGAGATCGAGCTCCAAGCGGGCAATGCGGGAAAGGGTCGCGCCGAGCTGCATCAACTGGAAGAGGAGTCGCGAAGACGAGGATTTCGGCTGATTGCCGACCGTGCCGCCGCTGATATTAACCGTTCGGCAGCCGGACAAGAAAAGTCTTCTCGCGGAGCCGCAGGAAAGAACTCGCTACCCTGAAGTTGTTGTCAAACGCTCGTCAAGTCCCGATGAAGAGGCAGGCCGCCCAGACTAAGAATCGCCCCGGTGTTTGAACGTTTGGACTAGTAAGTGAACGACCGTATTCCGGCCACGTCATCCACATAACCGCTGCGATTGCTAGGATTGAGGGCAATGTGGATGGGAATCACGGTGTCCATGGGCATGTTGAATCCATTGAGAGATTCGACGAAATTCCCCTTCGGGTTGTACACCTGAATAGCGCTGCTGCCCGTGGTCGAGATCGGCTGAGCAATCAAGAATAGTTTATTGATCGGGTCGAACTCGACATCTGCGCCACTGTTCAACTGGTTATTCGCTTCGGCCAAAGGTACGGTGAATCCGGTCTGCTTCTTGATGTTGTAAAACTCGACGTTGAAGTCGATTTCTGTGGTGGTGCAAGCAATGCCGTCCGCAGAATCGACAGCAATCCCGTTAACAAAGCCGAGCCCGACTCCGTTGAAAGTGACGAGCTTCTTCTTGACGAGATCTGCCACGCCAATGATGGGTACGTCAGTTGGGCTGCCGTAGTCCTGAGCCAGGACCGCCTGATTCGTCTTGGTGTCGAACGCCAACACGGGTGGGACACCGAAGCTGAACTGGGGAACACTGTTAAGGTCCACCCTCGGCCCAAAGCTGTTCTGCGCCACGTTCGATGCAAATACGAAGTTTATGGGA
>Ga0187771_10001834_pt1 | contig 14578 bp, 13 predicted proteins | sample 0116_SJ02_MP15_1_FD_133139 | JGI IMG/M metagenome (GOLD analysis project Ga0187771, IMG submission 133139) | Tropical peat soil microbial communities from peatlands in Department of Meta, Colombia - 0116_SJ02_MP15_10_MG | ecosystem: Environmental > Terrestrial > Soil > Wetlands > Peat | place...
AGGCGGAAATCGAGAGAATGCTGGCCAGCTCTGAAGTGGTGGTCGTCAACAGGTACTCCCCATCAAACTTCGCGTATGGGACTGCGAGGGGGCTGAGCCTGCCATGGCTGATAGGCCTAGAGGAAGGACTCCCCAAACCCGACCTGGTTCTCGTCCTAGACGCTCCGCCGTCAGGACTAGTCACCCGCAGAGGAACCCGCAAAGACAACTACGAGCGGAACATCCCGTTTCAGGAGCGGGTCCGTCACGCCTACCTCCGACTGAGCAAGGAATTCGGGTGGACCACGGTCAACGCTGACCAAGGAATCCAGGGCACGAGCCAGCTCATCACATCGGCAGTCTCCGAAATCCTGGCCGCGAGGGGGCGGCCAGTCCCAGGAGCTTCAGGGGCAAGACCTCCTTGATGCTGAAACCTGTGGCCGAAATCAGAGATCCTGTTCACGGCTACGTCAAAGTGACCGAGGTCGAACGTGAGCTGATCGACTCCCCCTTTCTTCAGAGGCTCCGCAGGGTCCACCAGCTCGCGGGCTCGTACCTCGTGTTTCCGGGGGCGGTCCATACTCGCTTCGAACACGTGATTGGAACCATGCACCTTGCTGGGGAGGTTGCCGAGTCCTTGGCGACGACCTCCGGGCTCAGCAAAGACCAAGCTCAGGAGGTCAGGCTCGCGGCCCTGCTTCACGACGTCGGCCACGGACCCTTCTCCCACATGTACGAGGAGGTGCTCAGCGAGAAGTCGGGAACGACTCACGAAGACATATCCGAAAGGATTGTCCGTGAGACATCCGTCGGGGACATCCTGCAGAAGCACGGCTTCTCCCCCAGGCAGATGTCCGCTTTCGCCGTCGGCAGGCAGGGCGGCAAACCCAGGTTCATGAACGAAATCATCGCCGGGGGGCTGAGCGCCGACATCATGGACTATCTCCTCAGGGATTCGTACTTCACGGGGGTGGAGTACGGCGCTGTGGACATCCAGAGGATAGTGGATTCTCTCCAGACAGTAGAAGACCGCCTCGTCCTCGACAGCGCGGCACTTCACGCTTTCGAGGCCCTGCTCCTGGCCCGCTACCAGATGTTCAAGGCCGTTTACTTCCACAGGACCGTCCGTGCGGCCGAACTCATGCTCGTGCATTCGATGCAACTCGCAGATGGTGCCCTGGGTCTTACCGACCTTACCGACCTAGACCGGTACCTAGACCTTACTGACGAGGTCGTGCTTCACCAGCTCGCCCACCTCGATCAGTCGACTGCCGAGCTGAAGGAAGCCAGGAGACTCGCGGTGGACTTCTTGAATCGGAGGTTGGTCAAATGCGTCTTCGAGCGGCTCGTGCAGAGAAAGGACAGGGTCGTGGAGCAACTCTTCGACAAGGGAACGCTCAGGAACCAAGTCATCTCCGACCTCGCCGAAGGCGCCAAGGTCAACAGGATGCACGTATTCCTAGATGTGCCGACGACCCCCTCCGTCCCGTATACTTCCTCCAGGGAAGCGCTTACCCAAATCCGGGTGTTCCGGAGGGAAGGGGAGAAAACGAGAGTCACGGCGATTCCGATCAGCGACCTCCCTCTCGTCGGTTCCATAGCCGGTTTCATGGATGTGATTCGGGTCTACACGACCCAGGAACATAGGAGTGCAGTCGAAAGGGCGACCGCGAGATTGTTCGGGGATGAGAACTACACGACGAGGATTTCCGTCTAGTCGCGGAGCTAAAATACTGTCCGCGCCTACTTGCGTGTGGAAATAGAGGAAGTATTCGCCTACGACTCTTTCCGCCCCGGGCAGAAGGAGCTAGCGTTGCAAGTTCGCCAAACTTGCCTCTCTGGAGGGATTCTCATGGCCGAGGCGATGAGCGGCTTCGGCAAGACGGCCGCAATCCTCGCCGGGGCTGTCTCCGTCGCTGAACAGACAGGGTGCAGAATCGTCTATGCCTGCAGGACAAAGAGGCAGATTCTGAGGGTGATCGAGGAGCTCTCCAGGCTCCAGAGCAAGCACCATGTCGCCGCCGCGCCGATGCTGTCTAAATTCGATTACTGTCTGCTCAAACAGGGGAGCCCGAGGCCCCCTCCACAGCGGTCGTTTGGCTGGTATTGTTGGTTCAACGTCCACAACAACCTTTGTTCGTACTTCCTCAACGTAGGACTGCTGGGCGCCGAGTTCGACCAGGCGGTGCGAGATGCATTGGCAGAGGTTCCCAGCCACCAAGACCTGTTGAAGAAGTCCCAATCGATTCACGTATGCCCTTACGAGGTCGAGCGGCTCGCCGTCTCCCAGGCCAAGCTCGCGGTCGTCCCCTACCACTACGTCTTCGACCCAGCCTCCTCCCCCGTCCTCTTCGACCGCAATTCAATCGAGAGGGCGAAAGCCATCCTGGTGGTCGACGAGGCTCACAATCTCCGCGACTTCCTGAGAGGTGTCAACTCCGCCACCCTCACTACAAAAGAGCTGGAGGGGGCCACAAGAGAGGCTCAGGGGCTTTTCATGGACAAGGTCGCTCTGGCTTTGGGGGAGCTAAGTGGCGCCCTACAGAGGGCCCTGGACGGGACCCGGGGTTGGCTCCTCGACAGGGACAGGGTGCTCGAGGAGTTCAGGGAGACTTACGGCTCTGCTTGGCTGCAGAATCTCTCGTATGAGCTCACCGCCTGTTCGGAGGCTGCGTGGGGTGCAGTGGCCTACGAGCGCAGGCTGCCGTCATTGTTGCTCAAGGTCGGCGAGTTCCTGGTCAGGCTGACCACCTCCACCAGGGGGGTCCTGGTGAGATGGGAGCAGTCCCTGGCCCTGATCGACCCCGATCCAGTACACGACCTGGCGGAGCATCTGGGGCGCTTCAAGAGTGCGGTCCTAATCTCAGCGACCATGAACCCTTCGGCCGTGTTTGCCCGGTCTTTGGGACTGGGCGCCGCAGGTGCTACTGTCTACCACGTCCCCTCGGAGCCCTCAGTGTCGGTCATGACCGTAATAGAGACGGGGGTAACCACGAAGTACAAGGAGCGAACCCCCCAGATGTACTCGAAGATCGCTGAAAAGATTGCGTCCATCATCAGACAGACTGAGACCGGAGTTGGCGTGTTCGCTCCTTCATACTCGGTCCTCGAACCGATCAGCAGCATGGTCTCCAGGAGAATCGAGGGGAGGCTCCTGCTTGCGGAGAGCAGGGGGTTTTCCAGCCAGGATGCGGCCGAGCTCTTCGACTCTCTGCGACTGCACAGGGGATCAGTCCTATTCGCGGTGCAGGGAGGGAGGTTTTCGGAGGGGGAAGACTTCAGAGAAGACTTGATGGGAGCAGTCATAGTGGTGGGGCTCTCTCTACCTCCGCCGTCCCCAATACTGTACGCCGAGTACGCCTGCCTAAAGCGCTCCGGCGAACCTGACTCATTCCTCATGCTCTCCCGACTCCCAGCTCTGCGCAAGGCCTTCCAAGCCGCCGGCCGGCACATAAGAAACCCGGGAAAACGAGGGCTGGTCTTCCTGATGGACCGTAGGTTCGAATCGGAAGCTGTCAGGGAGCTGATGCCATCATGGATGAAGAAGGACTTGGTCAGCGGGGACTTCACGCCAGAAGGACTCGGGCACCTCACACGCGATTTCTGGGGGGCTGGTTGAATGCGATTCCCTTTCTAAGAGCTATTCGTGCTGCAGCTCGCTGGTCCCCCTGGACTCCTTTCATCCTCAACCCCTTCACGGACGTCCCTGCCTCGTCCACGATTTCGACTGCCGCGTTCGGCACTCGGTTGACCACGGAGAGCGCCAACCCCATTGCGAGTGCCGAGTTGCCGTTCCCTATCCTCACCAACCACCCCTTCGCCGGCACCTTGTTGGCATATGCCGCAACCCTCGAGCAGAGGACCTCCGCGGAACCAAATGTGCTGAACTCCAGGTTCACGTCTCCGTAAAATGCGGCCATCCCGATTCTCCTTCCGGGGTCCACCCCGATCAGTAGTGTCTCGCGCCCGCCGACCATCCGTGACAGAACCTGTCCCTTGAATATGAAGGGGTCGTCGTCCAACTGTTCGGCCGGCAAGGCGCCCGGGCCGATGGTGCCGACTTCGGCGCGGGTAGTCAGGACCAGGTCGCTTTCTGAACAACGAGTGCCGGTAACGAGGCTGGTGAAAGGGAGACCGGCTTCCCTCAGCCTGGAAACCAAAGAATAGTAAGCCCTCGCCTGGGAGGTCATAACGCATATCCGGGCCATCGACGACGCGCTCCTGCAGGTTTGCGCTGCTCTACCGGCTAATGAGCTTAACCACTGCCATCGCCTCCCGCGAGCACTTCCTTCTGTCGGTACTTCGCCCAGGCGTTGTTGACCGGAAAGGCAAGTCGCTTGCCGATGATTCTCTCCGCCCAAATTGGGATGAGAAATCTTCTGTCGACGTCGAAATAGCGATAGTACTTCTCGTCTCCTGTTTCCTTCTTGGCGAGGATTTGACGTGCCACGAAGTCTCCGCAAAATGTCGCCCAAGGAAGGCCGACGCACCCAAGGACTCTGTGGACCCAAGGGGTGCTTGGGTCCTTCAGCACGGTCGGGAGCAGGTCTCTTGTCATGTCAATCCTTCCCATCCAGTACTGTGCGAATCGGACGGTATGCAGGTCCGGAAACATCAGTCTGAATCCCCTTATCACATGGTCGATTACCCTGGAATTCGTGTCATCATTCCGAGCGTAGGTGGTCAACAGGCTACCGCCACCCAGAAGAAGACGCTTGCTGCCAGTCAGCCGGTAATAGGAATAGATCAAGTCCGAGTCCCAGCACTGGAATGGCCCCTGTGGGAACATCGATTCCTGTTCGGCCAAGCTCAATGGCTCCGTGATGGACAAGAAGGTCTGCTCATGGTATACGTTCCACCAATACGGGCTAAGCTCTGGCCCAAGCTTGTCGGCACAGAAGATCACCTCATCGGCGGTGACTGACCCCATGTGGGTCCTTGCCACGTGTCCAGAGAAAGAGATCACTGCGGACGATTCGTAGACATCCACGCCACCATCGATCAGCCCACCCTTGACGCCCTGGGCGTACCTTAGCGCGTCGATTCCGTAGGTGTCTTGGTATCTGATGGCAGCAGAGTATCCCTTGGAGCCAATCACCGAGCCGACTTCTTCGTCGAGGTAGAGCTTGGACTCGAAGCCCAGACTTCTCCGCGAGGCGTCCTCCTCCTTGACTGCTTTGATTCCTCCCCTGCCCTTGCCAAGGTAAAGGCTGTCCTGCCTCTGCAGGTCGCAGTCTATTCCGCTCGCCTTCGCGAGGGATATCATCAATTCGACTCCTCTGACCGGAACCTCCCACAGGTCCTTTGCCCCGCGAATCCCGAAGCGCCTAATCAGCTGGGAAAGCTCCAGCTCGCTGTCCGGGGTAAGGAATCCCGCGCTCTTGCCCGTCGAGCTTCCTCCACAGATGTTCTTGTCAAGCAGGACGACTTTCTTGCCCGTCCCCGCCAGCCTAGCCGCCGCGGCAAGCCCGGCGGCTCCACCCCCGACAACGAGGACGTCGCATTTCACGTCTCTTTTCAGAGGAGGCTGGATCGGACGCTCCGTTCCTATCAGTGTCGTGAACCACCAGTTCTGCAGGAGCAATCCCCACTATCCCTCCTTGTCGCCGCGGGCCAATCCCGAAAGCCAGGAGGCGACCGAGAGGTGCCTTTCGCGCGTGTTCTCCTCCCTGAACCAAATCACACGAGCTTGAAACGTATCGTCTCTAGTGAACAGGCCAACTGGCCTGCCATCAGAATCGACAACGGGGAGGCTCCCAGTGTCAGTCTCTGCTAGCCTGTCGGCAGCTGCCCTTGTAGGCTCGTCTGGGTGCGCGACCGCGCGAAGGGGACCCGCAAACTCACCTACTGTCATTCCAAGGGAGCTTTCTCCTCGTGCGGCCTTGGACACGTCGTCGTGTAGCAGGTACCCGACCATCCGCCCGTTCGAATCCACGACAGGGGAGCCGATGGCAACCTTCCCCGAGGATGCTCTCGCCGCTAGCGCGCTGACCGGGGCATCCTTGTCAATCGCTTCGAAGTCCCTCCGCATCACCTGGGACACCCGAATCTGCTCGAGGACGTCGACCTGGTACTCTTGGGACACGTGCACTCCCTTCCTGGCCACCTTCTCTGTCAGAATCGATCGCTTCATCGTGAAGACTGTGACGAAGTCAGCTACAATCGCTCCCACGAGCAGCAGCGGCATGGCGTTTAGGTCCCTGGTCAGTTCGAGTGTGAAGACCACCCCTGTGAATGGTGATCTCATCGCGCCTCCGAGCATCGCCCCCATGCTCACCACCGCTAGGAGGGAGGACGTTCCCGCGGGCAAGAAGAGCGATTCTAGCGACCCAAGGGCTCCACCCATCATCAACAGAGGGGCCAGGACCCCGCCGGAGGTTCCAGACCCAAGGGATAGCGACCAGATGACTGCCTTCACGACCAGAAGGACTGCCACGGTGCCCACGGCCAGCTGCCCTACAAGGAGCATGTCAATGGTGTCGTAGCCGACTCCAAGGGCTCTTGGGGCGATGAGGCCCCCAATTCCCACGACTAGCCCTCCTATCGCCGGCCACCACATCCAGTGTATTGGGAGTCTCTTGAATGCATCTTCGGAGGCGTATACTGCGTAGGTGAGGAGGGTGGATGCCAACCCGGCAATCAAGCCGACCACGACTGCCGACAGCATCATCGTCACGTCTGGTAAAGGAGTCTGCGGCACAGGGAAGAGGGATACGTTGCCAAGGATTGACCATCTGACCACCGTCGCCGTCACGCTGGCTATGCCGACTGGGATCAGGCTCCTCGGCTTCCATTCGAAGAGCAGGAGCTCGACCGCGAGTAGGACCGCGGCTACGGGGGCATTGAATGTGGCAGCCATCCCGGCCGCCGCGCCCGCCACCAAGAGGGTCTTTCTCTCGGAAGAAGAGAGTCGGAACATCTGCCCCAGCACGGAGCCGAATGACCCCCCAGTCATGATGATTGGACCTTCGGCCCCGAAAGGCCCTCCGGAGCCTATCGAAATCGCGGTCGAAAGCGGCTTCAGAATCGTGACTTTAGGCTCGATTCGGCTCTTGTTGATCAGTATTGCTTCCAGCGCTTCGGGAATGCCATGCCCGCGAATTCGGTCGGAGCCGTACTTGGCCATGGCGCCGACGACTAGGCCGCCTGCAACGGGGACGGCGACGGCGAGGTACCCGAGCTGGTTGCCGGCGGGTGAAACGAGCACGAACGAGACTCTCCCGTAATAGAGGATGTTGGTGAAGAACCCAATCAGGTACAGAAGGGCCGCTGCGATGAACGCCCCTGCCACCCCTATGCCCACGGCAATCGCGCCGACTACAACAATCCTCGAGTTCGCAGTGGGAAAGTCTCCCAGCTTGTCAACGCTCACCGTGTCGTTCGTCTTGTCGGGCCTCCGAAGTTTTGGTGGCGGCGCCAGTCATCCACGGTATTTACAACTTGCTGAAGAGACGCATTGTTCAGCATAGTCTCCACTGGCTGTTCAGCGCCCACAAGACAAAGACGCCCTGTCGTGGGACACGTTTAACACGAGCCAGCCGACACCATCCCAGCGTGAGCGGCAGGGTGTCGCAGGGGGACTCCTTCATCGACCCTCTGTACGGACACACAACGACCTTCCTAGTGGACAGCAGGCAGACCAACCTCGCCCTCGCCAGAACCCTCGTCTCAAGGCTAACGCGAAGCGAGGCTCAGCTCGCGGTGCTCGACATCGACGCGCTCTATTCATCCGACTCGGAGTACATATTCGCACCCGTCTCTGAAGATGAGGCCCGTGCAACCAGAATCTTCGTTCCCAATCCCGGCTCTGCCCTTGAGGCTGACATCGCGGAACTCTTGGCCTCTGGCCAGGCGAGGGCGCTGATTGTTGACAGTCTGAACAGCCTCTACCACCTGCTTTCCAATGGTGGGCGTAGCCCAAGGAACCTGAGCCTCGCTTTCGCCGTGGCCCTGCTCTCATACATCGCCCGCATCGAGAAGAAAGCCGTGTTCCTAACAATGTACCAGAGGGAGAAGATGGCACGTTTCGGGCGCCAACGGGCGATTTCTGAACTGTCCGACTTGACGGTCTCGGCCAGCGCTCGAGGCAGGATACTGACCCTTAGGTGCCAGCGTGGGTCAGCTTGGGCCGCGAAGGGCCTGTCGGTCTCTATCCCTTGACGTTGACTAGGTAGAGCCCGGTCAAGATAGACATGGTTATCAGCATCAGCGCCACCGCGAGGTAGAGATTGACCATCCTCGACCTCGTCGTCTGCCTCCCGCTCATGTAAGTCAGGTAGATCCCCGCTCCGCCGAGAAGAATCACCATCGCGTCGATGAATGTCTCGGGGAAGGTCTGGTAGCCACTCTGAGGGTACACTGCTACGGTTTGGTTCGGGACTGGCAGAACCACGGCGTTGACGAATCCGGCCATGAGGGCAACCACGACCAGAACGTACACAACCTGAATCGCTCCCCACTTGTTGGTGGCCGAGGTGGCCGATCGCTTTAGGAGGTTCCAGAGCGCCCCCAAAGTCCTCCTGTAAGCGGAATCAAGGACTGTTCTTATCATTCAAGATGACCTGCCAGCAACTTTGCTACCTCTTTCGCCCATTGGCCAGTTTCAGCATTCGTAATAACCCTATCCAAATAAGTCTTCCAATCCACGGCGCCGTACGCCTTCACCCACTGGCTGTAGGCAGATTCCACTCGTTCTCTGGCCCGTGAGTGGTAACTACAGAGTTCTGCGGCCGCTTCGCGGCTACACAGTAGGCATTTCATCTTCTTATTTCGCCTTCGACGGACAGCTGGGATTTACGCAAAGCCTCCAGGAATGCCTCCCCCTCCCGACGTAGACTACTGGCCATAGACACCGCCGACAAGGGCTAGGAGAAGCTTTGACCGTGCCTCGCTGGGGCAGGGGGGCGGAAGCCCTGCACGCAGCCGGGTAGTTGGTGCACCCGACGAACCTCTTGCCAGTCTTTGCTGACCTGACAATCCTTAGGTTCCCCGTCTTGCAGACGGGGCAACGGCCCAGGATGTTGGAACCAAAAAGCGTCGCTCTCGACGCCGACCCCAGCTGCGCCCCAATTTCCTCCTCATTCGTTCTGAGGACTATCAACTGTTCCGTGATTGATCTCACGGTGTCCCTCACCAGCTCCCGGCCGTCCTCTAACCCTCCTTCCACCGCCTCGAGCCGCCCCTCGATTCCTCTCGTGAGCCGGGTTGTCACTATAGACGGTGCGCTCGCCTCCATGACCTCGACGACCGACTGACCAAACGTTGTCACGGCGAGGCTCTCGCCGGAGATGTAGCCTCTCGCCAGCAACGTGGAGATTATCTCGGCCCTGGTGGCTTTTGTGCCTATCCCTTCCTGCTCCATCTTCTCCAGCAGGCTGCTCTGATTGTACCTTGGAGGCTTCGAGTCGAACTTCTCTTCGATTCGGAAATCGGCTACCCTGAGCCTGTCTCCTTCCTTTACCGGAGGAACGTCCACGTCTTTCCAACTCCAGTACCTGCCGTAGAAGGCGAACCAACCATGGTAAACAGTTCTGGTGCCCTCGAGGCGGAACTCGTGCTCCCCCACGGCTATGGTCACGGCGACTCTCTCCCTCTTGGCGGCGGGCGCAAAGGCGGACATGAACCTCCTGACTACCATGTCATACAACTTGGCCTCAGGCGAGTCCAAACGTCTTCTGGGGCGTTCTCCTGTCGGATGGATAGCTGGGTGTGCGAGATCCACCTTGGCCCCTTCGACCGGTCTGAGTTGCCCTTGCAGGAGTTCTCCCGCCTCCCTCGAATAGTCGGCCATCCCTTGGAGACCACGCAGGATCTGTCGGAAGTCTATCGATTTAGGAAGCTTCTGGCTGCTTGTCCTCGGGTACGAAATGAGCGATCCGAGGTACAGCCTTTCCGCAATGTGGAGCGTCCTGCTCGGAGGAAAGCCGAACGCCCTGTAAGCCTCTCTCTGAAGGTCCCCAATGTTGAAAGGGGGGTTCGGTGGCACCCATGCAATCGTCTTCCGTATCCCACTGACGATTCCTTCCCCACCTTCACAATCCCTCCTGACGCTCTCCGCGACCGCTTTGCTCTCGATTCTTTCTTTCGCGTAGAAGGCGGTGAACCTCGACTGGCCGTCTTCGAAAACGGCACGTGCCTTCCAGAAAGGTATTGGCACAAACTCCTGAATCTCGCATTCCCTCTCGGCCACAAACTTCAGTGTGGGGCCCTGGACCCGACCAATGCTCACGACTCTGTACCCCCCTGCCGACGCTGCCGACGAAAGGGCCCGCGACAGGTTGACGCCCCACAAGAAATCCACAAGGTGTCTCGCCCTTCCCGCTTTCGCGAGCCCCTGTCCTGCGCGGGGCTTCGCTGACTGGAACGACTCGACCAGCTCACCTGCCGTCAGCGTCGAGAATTTCGCCCTCAGAGCCTCCCCTTCCCTTCCTCGACACGCGTATCTCAGCAGGTTGAATCCGATGGTCTCTCCTTCGGCATCAAAGTCGCAGGCATTGACGAAGCGATTGGCGCCTTCAGCAAGCTTCCGGATCGCTTCGACTCTCCTCGCCGCGTTCGGGTTGTCCTTCTCTACAAGGTTAGACTGATACCATTCGGCATCGAAGATGGGGTACACGCTCCTCTCCTTGAAAGGGTCGGAAACGGCATAGACGTGCCCCTGCGCGGAGCAGACTACGAAATCCTCTGGTCCGCGCTTGAAGCGGTATATCGTGACTCCCTCTATCAGGGATCCTGCCGGGGGTCCGTCTGACAGCGCTTCGCAGATTCTTCTGGCGACGTCGGGCTTCTCGCAGATGACCAGCGTGTATCCACCTGGTCCCGAATTCTCACCCAACCGTATGGTGCACCTCAGACGTCCTTGTCTTCAGGGGGTCAGGAGAACGAGTCGTCCGCCCTTCTTACATCGACCCGGAATTTGTCGGTCGAAAGCTTTGCGCCACACTTCCTGCACCTATAGCCGACCAGCTTCAGCACGTCGTTCGGCGACCTCAGGTCGAAGCCGGAGTACAGGGCGCTACCACATGACGAGCAGGCAATCTCATAGGTCAACACTGCGCGGCGAACTTCACATCCCTAAAAGCGTATTCCAATCTCTCGAAGCCATCGATACTTGTGATGCCAATGATGGTTTGTTCGAAGTGGAATCTCCGATGTGGCTTCACGCCGGTGCCGCCCTGCACCGAGGCCGTGCGCTCAGATTCCGGCTTCCGGTCGAACCGCTCTGAAGGGATGGCGTCAGCTTCGGGGGCATCGAGGGCATCGGCACAACTGATTACGTGCCCGTCCCAGTGCCACATTGGCCTCACCGAGGGCGTGCGAATCATAGCGTCTAGATGGGTGGATTTTGCGCCGGCTCGGCTTCGAATCGCCGGGTGCCCCGGGACGCCTGATCCCTCGCGGACAAGGCGCGGCTCTTTCCGCGCTCTCTTAGAGTTCCTCGGGCCCTCCGGACCTGGGGATTTGCCCAAGCGCACTCGGGCACGACTCGACCGTGCCGAGTGTCGTTACCTCCCTTAAATACGGTCAACCCCCGCGCGAGCACCCGATGAAGACGACACAGCTGTACGGCTACCACCAAGCCCACGCGAAGCTCACCGAGTTCGCTGGGTATGAAATGCCTCTCTGGTATACGACGACATCAGAAGAGCATATGGCGGTGAGAAATAGCTGCGGAGTCTTCGACGTGTCTCACATGGGGCGCTTCGCTGTCAAGGGCCCTTCCGCTGGAAGGTTCCTCGAAGGTCTGGTCCCCACGCAAGTGCAGTCCCAACCCCCTGGGAAGGCGTTCTACACCCTGTTCCTGAACGAGAAAGGAGGGATAGTTGACGACCTGATCATCACAAAACTGGGTGAATCAGATTTCGTGGTGGTCGTTAACGCTGCAAACGCCCAGGTGGACATGGCTCACATGATGGAGCACTCCCCGGCCGGCGGGGTGCAGATTGAAGACATCACCGCGTCGACGGCTATGGTGGCCGTGCAAGGGCCGCACGCCGCCTCTGTCCTCCAACCCCTGACGCAATTGGACCTCAAACAGCTGAAGCGTTTCAGATGTGGGCCCGCGCAGGTTCTTCGACAGCCTTCGACAATCTCCAGGACAGGATATACCGGGGAGGATGGTTTTGAGGTAATCATACACAATACGACTGCGGATGCCCCGGACGCCGCACTCGCCGTTTGGGACGCGCTCGTGAAGAATTCTTCGCCCTGCGGACTCGCAGCCAGGGACTCGCTAAGGCTCGAGGCAGGGTTCCCACTGCACGGCTCAGACATCGACCAAGCGACGAACCCCTTCCAGGCCGACTTGGCTTGGGTGATTTCCACAGACAAGGAAGGATACATTGGGCACGAGGCGATATCCGCGGCCCGACGGGCGCCACCAGACGTGGTAAAGAAGGGGGCGGTGCTAGACAGGGGAATCCCACGCCACGGCTTTGACGTGCTCGGCTCCGGGTCTGACCGAATCGGCATGGTTACCAGTGGGTCCTTCTCCCCCGTCCTGAAGAAAGGAATCGCCCTCTGTCGGGTCATGTTCGAGAACTCGGAATCCGGTGGCACAGTGAAGGTCAGAGTGAGGGACTCTCTTGAAGGCGGACACCTCGTCAAGCCTCCGTTTTACGATGAAGTATCATACGGATGGAAGCGCGCCGCAACGTAAATAGAGTCCACGCGTCGAGCAGGCACTCAGCATGGACATAGGCGGCTTTCACATACCTGACGGACTCTCTTATACGAAGGAGCACGAGTGGGCGAAGGAGGAAGGACAGGTCGTCGTGGTAGGCATTACCGACTATGCCGCGAAGACCCTGAACGACATAGTCTACGTGACTTTACCTAAGGTGAACGACAGGGTGAAGCAGTTCAAGTCCATGGGGACAGTAGAATCCATCAAGGCGGTTTCCGAGCTATACTCACCTATCTCCGGAACGGTGGTCAGGGTCAACAAGGCGCTCGAATCTCATCCTGAACTCGTCAACAAGTCTCCATATGGCGAGGGCTGGCTGGTCGAGCTCAAGCCAGATAATCTGGCATCCGAGAAAAAGGCCCTCTTGGACCCCAAGGCATACGCCTCTCACGTCGGGTCGCTTCGGCACACGTAGGTTCCAGCTCAAAAGGCGGTTTTCGTCCGCCTCCGCAGAAGTTATTTACCCCACGACGGTTTGCGCCTTGCAATTGGACCTACTCGGCGGACTGAGGTCTCTGATGAAGAGGCCGGCGGTATCAAGAAGGGCCGTCATGATCGCGCTGGTCCTTTCAATAGTCTTCGCAGTTGCGGTCATCATAAGGGCTTACTCCGCCAAGTACGGCTACTACCTGAACGAGTTCGACCCCTACTACGACTATTATGCCGCCCAGCACATCGTCACACTGGCGCAACAGCACGGGCTGTACTACGCCTTCTTCAACAATCCCGCTGGGTGCACGGCGTCCGTACTTGACCCCGTCTGCCATTCGCAGCAGGGCTACTTCTACTGGCACGACATCAACACGTGGTTCCCGTATGGCAGGGACGTCGCCGCCACGTCGCAAGGGGGGCTGCAGACAGCAGGGGCCCTGATCTACCTACTCGTCCACAACGTGTTCGGGGTGCCAATAACTCTCTACTCCCTGCTAATCATCCTCCCCGTGTTCTTCGGGTCTCTGACATGCGTTCTGTTCTACCTCCTGGTCAGACGCATTGCAGGGGACGCGGCTGGGCTCTTCGCTGCCTTGATGATTGCCGTCTCTCCTCCACTCATCGAGAGGGGGAACCTCGGATGGTTCAAGTCCGAGCCTCTGGCAATTCTGATGTTCGTCGCTGCCAGCTACCTTCTGCTCACCGTCTTCGACAAAGAACGCACGCTGACCAACAAGATCTTCAGAGCAGCAGCAGCTGGGTTCTGTGCGGGATACTCGAGCGCAGCCTGGGGCGGGGGCGACTACTTCAGTGCCGCCTTCGGCCTCTTCTTCCTCCTGGTGCCGTTCCTGAACTTCGACCTCCCCAGCGTCTCCCCCGCCATGATCACCTTCAGCGCCATGACCATCATCACTGGTGCCGCCTTCCCAAGGCCTGGCGTTGGGCTGGTCACCAATCCCGCAGGTCTCGCCCTGATTGGAGGAACGATCTTCGTCCTTATGGCCCAATGGGCCAAGACTTGGACGAGGCCTACGGAATACAGAAGCACCCTGTTCAAGCTGCTCTTCGCATTCGTCCTCGTCGGACTGGTCGCGGTCGGCTCGGGGCTCGTAGGGAGCCTGTCTCTCAGGTATCTGTCCGCCATTGACCCCTCCGCCCGGACCAGTAGCGCCCTGGTCGAGTCTGTGGCGGAGCAGGCCGTCCCCACCGGAGAGGACTACTTCACCTCATACGCCCTGTTGCTGGCCCTCGGCGTGGCGGGGGCGCTGGTCGCGCTCAGAAGGAAGAATATTCCGACAATCTACGCATTGGTAATCGGGCTGACAGCCCTCTACTTCTCGGCGTCCTTTTCCCGCCTGTTGGTCTACTCTTCCATCGCACTGGGGCTTCTGGCGGGAATCGGGTTCGCCGAGCTCGCCTTCGCCCTCGTCAAGCCAACAGGGCCCTCCCTGATCAAGAAGAAACCATCCTACGCCGCCAGGA
>Ga0187771_10001835_pt1 | contig 14574 bp, 14 predicted proteins | sample 0116_SJ02_MP15_1_FD_133139 | JGI IMG/M metagenome (GOLD analysis project Ga0187771, IMG submission 133139) | Tropical peat soil microbial communities from peatlands in Department of Meta, Colombia - 0116_SJ02_MP15_10_MG | ecosystem: Environmental > Terrestrial > Soil > Wetlands > Peat | place...
CCTCTTCAATGAAGCTGCGATCCCTGAAATGCGATCAAGAATCACTCAGATCATCGAATAGGCCGTTGTGCTCCGACTGACAGACGTCTGCTCAACGCAGCCGCAGCGCCGACGCCGCTCAATGTTACTATTAGCATGATGAGAACAATCAGCATTCCCGCTCCCAATCCTGGTCCCCCACCAGGCGGAACAACCGGTACAAATTCGTATATAGCCACACCAACGGGTTCCACGTATAATCCGCCTGAGAAGATTGTTGTGGGAGCAACACCAACAGAAGGACTCTGCCTAAAAACAGCGGGAACACCGAGAGCATTCCCAACTGCAACTATGATGTTTCCAGATGCATCAATAGCCACACCATACGGGCTCTTGTATGGTGTACCTGAGAAGATTGCTGTGGGAGCAACACCAACAGAAGGACTCTGCCTAAAAACAGCGTCAGCAGCGTAGTCTGTAACTATGATGTTTCCAGACGCATCAATAGCCACACCATATGGGTCCACGTATGGTGTACCTGAGAAGATTGCTGTGGGAGCAACACCAACAGAAGGACTCTGCCTGAAAACAGCGGGAACAAGGGCGTCTGCAACTATGATGTTTCCAGACGCATCAATAGCCACACCATATGGGTCCACGTATGGTGTGCCTGAGAAGATTACTGTGGGAGCACCACCAGAAGGACTCTGCCTGAAAACAGCGTGAGCACCGTAGTCTGCAACTATGATGTTTCCAGATGCATCAATAGCCACACCAATCGGGTGCACGTATGGTGTGCCTGAGAAGATTACTGTGGGAGCACCACCAGAAGGACTCTGCCTGAAAACAGCGGGAACACCGCGGTCTGCAACTATGATGTTTCCAGACGCATCAATAGCCACACCCCACGGGTCCACGTATGGTGTGCCTGAGAAGATTACTGTGGGAGCAACACCAACAGAGGGACTCTGCCTGAAAACAGCAGGAGCATTAGCGTCTGCGACTATGATGTCGCCTAGTGAAACTGGTGAACCATCAGCGTGGATTAGAGGGGTCAACATGTTAACCGTTGTAGCCGCCAACAGGATCAAAACGACGACAGCTGCAGGGAAGAGTCTACCCGCCTTCGTTTTCTTCGTCATGTTACTCATTTGCCCAACATCCTCCTTCTATAGTCTGAGAACCAGAGAACAGCCGGAACATACAATGCCGCCAGTAGTGCGCGAAGTCTGCACAGGCCTTCGGTAGCATCAACTGTGCTTTCAAGCTTCATGATATGCCGTTGTCTAAGCAGCGCATGAGACTCCACCTGCATCTCTCTCTTTCTGTAGGAAAGTGCAAGACCATGGCGAACGTCACTTCCGAAGCTCACTAGCCCGCCTTTCAAGCTCTACGAGTCTCTTCTGCTGCGCGAATACCATGGATAGAAGCAGAGGTACTTCCGCGACAGGTGAGGCGAGAACCCCGGCTTGAGGGGCATAGAGCTTGCATTGGTTCAGGAGATCGTCGAAAATCACCCGGTCTTCAGGTCGAAGGAACTGCTTGAACCTGCTCAATTCAGCTATCTTCTGTTCGACGATGATGCGCCACGACGGAATAGTCCTCCCCATCACTAATTCCTCGTCGAAGGAAGAGCCCAATGGATAATACGTGCAGGGATTGGAAGCTAAGCTGGGGAGACTGTCGAAAGTAAGAAGACGGCAAGAAGAGACGCTGAATGACCCATCAGACCCGAGCTTTTCTGCAGTTAGGGCAGAAAGCTGCCCTCGGAGGGACAGCCATGCCTACCAAGTGAATCCGGTACGTAATGGACGTAAGCGTCTTCGTCTAATCCAATGGTCTGAGTCTCCTCAAGCTCGTTAGCTTCCTTGCCGATGTAAATTACCGATTTCAAACGAACATGGCGCCGACGCATCTTCCCCGTTGATCCGCCGTTCTCGAATTTGCTTTCAGGGTGATCAATGTACTCGTCGACCGTGTTGTCCAATTTCTTCCAATACAACTCGCTGGCTTCGTCATAGAGCTTGCCACTGTTTGCGTCAATGAATGGCTGATAGGATGCCTGATCGTACTTAGATGTGAACTGTGTCACTGGAATGATTGGTTCTCCGTTCTCGCTGGTCATTGTCGGCGAGCCAACAAGAACGAAGTTGTATGGCTTGATTTGCTTGCTAGGCGGTTGGCCTGTGTTGAGTGTTTCAACTCTTCGGAGAAGGCTGGGCTTAGTCAATGCAAATTTTGCTACAGCGTAGTCGTTCGCGTACTGTCCCAGCAGCTGCGGCTTAGAGGTCTTGCCAAGTGCATAGCGAAGTATGTTTGTCCACAGTTGCTTCTCCCATTCGCCTTCATTCTCATGCATGAGACGTCCAAGTCCATGGGATGACCATTTGACAGGAACTGGCTCGCCCTTCTCATCCAGATAGTAGAGTACGTAGCGTTTCGCTGAGATTCCATAGAACCAACGTTCTCTCAGCCTGTGGTCCTCATCATAGTTTTCATCTTCCAGTTTGAAGAACGGCTCTTTATCCTGCATGGGATTGAGTGGCTCAAAGTACTCTTGGAGCTTCTTCCAATGAAACGGCGAGACCGCCATGCTGTCTGTATCGCAGAATGCATAGTGGCCGTGATGTTGTTGAAGCCAAGCTTCAGCCATCGCAAGTAGGAGTCGGGCTCCTGAGGTGAGCATAGTTGAGATTATCGGGTGGAAGAAGCGGCCAAACTCCTCAGTCTTCGACGCCCGACACTTGAAATGCTCCAGCCCGTAAACGTCGGCTTCGCATTTGCTGTCTTCCGTGTTGACTTCGATGAAGATGCCATATGAAGCTGCGTTAGCGATGATCTTCAACACATTCTGAACCGTGTCAAGTCGTTGATACTCCAGGGACTCTGCTGGATGTTGGTCTCTTTCTTTTTTCGTCCTCTCTCTGAATTCTCGGAGCTTGAGGAATAGGTCTTCGTCTGGACTTACGGTTGATTCTCCAACTATCTGAATTGGCGTAAGGCCGCTTTGCGTTCCTTGAGGGAGGAACTTAATTGCTTTCAGAATCTTGGGCGATCTGCATGTGAGAACCTTCGAGGCCAGAACATCAGGCAACGCGTACCATAGCGGCTCTGATGAGGTCAGGTAGTTGATGCCAATGTTGCACACGTGCTTGTCTCCATACGGTGCCCGAACTGGGAGAATGTCGTTGTCAGGTTGAACCTGAACGATAACAGGCATCTGTTGCCAAAGATCAGGGTTCCTCAGAGTCTCTAGATCCGCTTTCTCAACAAGGCGTCTGGCCTCTTTCGTTGCCTCACTACGCTCTATTCTTTCAGCTGTGAGGAATGGCCAGAGGCCGATCAACGAGAACAGGGAAGGATACATGCTCGCGAAGTCCATGTAGCGAATTCTCACTGGCTTCTTTCGTATCCGAACCTCGGAACGACCACCATAGTACGTAGTCATAACGTATCCGAGATCCTCAGGCCGGAAGTCCGTATTCTGCTGAAGGAAGGGTCTGATTCCCATTTGGGTGAGGTATTGTTTGCCAATGCTTGCTGGCGAATAGGCTTTCTCAGCTGGCTTCGTCAGATGAAAGGAATCATAGCGTTCAATTATTTTCACGTAGAGGTCATGGGTGGCAAGTGTGTCGTTGATGTTGTAGTCCACTGATTCTGGAGTGGTCTTTCCGTATTCATCTATCTCGGTTTTCTGATGCTCTGTCTGGAAGAGTCTGCATGCTTGTCGCAGCGTCATCTCTTTGTCGGTTAGGGCAAAGCCGAGGGTTCGAAGGTCAAGGAATCGACCTCTGTAGTGCGGTCGGGGATGTTGCTGGTTGCGTCGAGGAGGTGAAGCGAACTCGATGAAGGCTTTGGTGGAGTCAAGCGATTTGATGTGTATCGGTGCTCGAAAGCTGTTCTTGGAAAGCGTGAAGGTGAATCCGCCTCTCCAACCTCGTCTGCCAATCCCATAATGAGTAGCGAGTCTGGATAGGTCGAAGGGAAGATTGAAACCCACCAATCTCGCATGGGAATCGTAGACAACAGGATAGAACACATCATCGATGAAACAGCTAAGAGGCATCACCTCAGTTCTAACGCTCTCCATCTGTTTGCCTGCGAAAGCTCTGAGGACTTGAATCTCGTTTTCGGGCAGGTTGTCGGAGTGGAATATGATGAACCTGTGAAGTCTGCCTGTAACCCAGATGCCTAAAGAACCGAACTTGAGGCTGAGAGAAGTATCATTCGTGGTCTCGGTGTCGATTACTGCCACAATGTCAGGAGCAACCGCCTTCTCTGCAGCGTGGGAGTAGCTGTTTCTTTGGTTGCTCTTGTGAGCGAGAAACGCTCTCAGCACGATTTCAATCTCTTCGTGCTTGGCATTATGATCATGCGTTCTGAAGGCTGATGCCTCCTTTCTTTAGCCGCACACCGAATGTAGTAGCCTTGGCACCGAAACTTCTGGGCCAATCTTTCGAAGTCTGGAGTCCCGCTTAGTTTGTGCAAGAGATCGAAGACGTCAGCCCACCCGAAGAAGTAGCATGAAAGTCGAGTGGCATCATCCTTGCAGCACAACAACCATGCTCTTTGATGATCACTGAGATATCCGTGGCAACGACCGCACACAGTTATTGTGTCGGGAAAGTTTGGCTCTCCCAAGACTTTGCCTGCTATATGATGCTCTTCAAGCCTGCAGCTGGCTTGTGGAATCTCAGCGGTCTGACATATCACGCAACAGTCATGCCCTGTGCAGTGCTCCTCATCCTTGATGAGCTTGACCAGGTTCTCAATTTTGAGTACTACGAGACCCTTCGACTCTTGCAACTCTACTGCTAACTTCAGGGCTGTGAGAACTCGGTCAGGCTCCATGCTTAGTCACCGTCTGTAGATTTCGAAGAACTCTGGCGTTGGCTCGCGTGCTTTGATCTCTAGAATGGCCTTAGACCCGGTCTCCAGTGTGTGAGTTCGACGCTTCATGTCTTTGAATTGTTTCTTTGGAATCTCTCTGAGAAATGAGCGCTTGCCTGTTTCTAGGAACCGTTTGACTTGGTTATGGTATTCACCTATCAGTGAAGCAGTTTTGGAGCTCGGAACCTCAACTATGATCTTGCGACCTCGTTCGTAAATGATCATGGCGCGGGGAATGCGATCAAATCTTCTCACCCGCCAGCGGCCGTTGACTCTACGAAACGCATTCGTGTTCGTTCTAATTGTTGAAGGGTCTAGGCCGACTCGTTTCGCTGCTTCTCGTGGACTGAGTTTCTCGCGTCGGACCAATGAGAGTGCTTCGAGTGATCTTGATCTGATTCGTCTCTGTTTTGGAGTTAGTTGTTTCCAAGACCGTTTCCAAATGGGCGCAGCGTGTCTTCTTGTACGCTTTGTTTCTTTTCTGGATCGTTGTCCACCATGACTCTTTGCTCGACTCAATGTTTACTGGCCCCTTCGATTCGGTAGCATGTCTGGAGTCCAAGGGCCGCCTCGTCGCCTGCGAGTCTCAGCGTTGCGAGTACTATGGCATCGTTTTCGCGGGCAATGGATCACCTTTGCTCGGCCTTTGCAGGGCCAAGTGTGGCCGCATTTCTCGCAGATGACTTGTATGGGAGCGTTGGTGTTGGACAACTTCGATCAAGCTCCTTCAGAGATCGACGCCTTGGCCTTGGTGGAGAGCACGTCCATTGAGTCGAGGGTCTTGAGAATGCAATATCGGTAGAAGCCGCTTCTGCTTAGGCCCAGCTTCGCTCTGACGATTTCTGTTATCTCGAACAAGTCCTTCGAAAGCCAGACCAGCTGCCTGCTCCCTGGTTCTTTCATCATATTCACGTCCACTCACTGGACTGCATGTACTGAGGAAGCACTTATAAAGTTGTGTCAAACAACTTATGTAGTGTCAATGGACTGGGTGCAACGTATGCCGTATCAGAAAGAGGCAAAACAGGTTAACAGAAGCAAGATCGTGCAAGAATTAGCTTCTCCGAAGACCTTCACCGAATTGTGGAAGGCAGTTCAGCGCACGATGAGATCAAGGTCGGCCCTGTCAGGTCATCTCAAAGAGTTGAAACGAGAACAGGTGATTGAAAGAAGGGTAGTTGACGATAAACTAGTCTATGCACTGACCGAGAAATACCGAAGGTCAGCGCCGGCCAAACCAGTTCTTTATGGTGGTCTTGCCCGCAAGTATTTCGATGAACAAATTCGTCCCTTTATAGAAAGCTCAGATGAGGATTTTCTCAAAGCATACGTCGAGAAGCTTGGCCCGCTGGTTCTCTACGCGCTAATCAACGATGTGGGCAAGAGGAGCGGCTGGGCGGAAGTCACTCTTCCAGTTGTAAAAGATAGGCTATGGTTGGAGCACCATATCTTCGCTCAAGCCAAGGTTGGAAGCTACGGGCCCAAATCAGACGACGTGAAAGAAGTTGCTAGGCCCTTCGAAGAAATCCGCGAGAACCCTGCAAAATTCAAAGAGCAGATAGACTCGCTGAAAGCTTCCCTGAGAAGACTCTTTCCCGATGAGGTCTCATCCATTGACAAACTCTGGAAGACCGCTTGAATCGGACCCACCCTGAGGGAAGAACCGTTGAACACGATCTATCTGTCAGGTTTTGGACTATCGCTCAATGTCGATAAGGCTCGACTTCAGGTCCACAACGGTTTTCAAGTGCCAGATGTTGAACGTGAAAGATTTGAGATTCAACCTCGACACGCACGTTTCGACTCAGTTGTCGTTGACGGCCATTCTGGAACCATCACTCTCGACGCGATCAAGTGGCTAATGCGACATGACATTCCGCTGTTCATTCTCGACTACGATGGAACCTTGTTGTCGTCAACGTTGCCGCGTGGCCCCGTAAATGGTCCGCTCAAGATCGCCCAGATTGACGCGTACAGGAAGAGCGGGAAGCGATTCTACATAGCGAAGAGACTGGTTGAGGCCAAGGCTCAGCGCACAATGGACGTTATGAAATGGCTCGACGTAAGATACGGAAAACTCTCCGGCGTTCAAACGGGTTTCGATTCTGAGTTAGAGCGACTAAGGGAGTGCCGGAGCTTGCCACGTCTATTGATGATTGAAGGCCGAATCGCAGACATCTACTGGCGGTATCTCCAGCGCATACTGCCTACCAAGTTTGGTTTCACGTCACGGATGCATGAGACGCATCAGATGAACGCCTCCGATCCTGTTAATGTTCTCTTGAACTATGGATACGCTATTCTGGAATCTCAATGTCGCAAGGCATTGAACAGTGTCGGGCTGGAACCGACAATAGGCTTCTTGCATCAGGCTAGGCAGACTAAGAGTTCACTTGTCTATGACCTTCAGGAGCCGTACCGGTGGCTCGTCGACACTACCGTGATTTCATGCTTGGAGAGCAATCAGTTCGGCAAGAAGGACTTCTACAGGATGGACAACTACGTTCTACGAGTCAGGCCAGAAGCGGTAGGGAAACTGATTGACGCTCTGCGCGCCAAGTTCAACTCACCTGTTCGTCATGCGGGAAAGTTCTTCAGTTGGGATACCCTGATCAAAATGAAAGCGCAGGAGCTAGCAAAATACATACTCGGAAGGCGAACTCGCCTAGATTTCGGCGAACCCAAACCGATTCTGCACAGAACCGATTTCGAAGCCATCAGGACGCGCATCTTATCTATGACAACAGCTGAGGCGAGAAAGCGCGGCATTAGAAAGAACACTCTATCGTATCTCCGCCAGCGCGCTAGTAGTGATAGGCCCCTTGTCGTCTACAACAAGGTGCGAGAAAAACTGTAACACGGACTATGATTAAGTTCTGCTCCAGCTCCCGCCACCGCGACACCAAAAGAAACTACAGTTCAAATTCCGATGCTCCGCACCACAAGACCCACCCCCAGAAAAGGTACTGAGCCAACGACGGACAACGATTCAAACAAATCGTGTAACATGGCAAGAGTCAACGCCACGGGGATGACCGACGGGCGCTAACCTCGCCTTAGGGCCCCGCCGATCAGTCCTCCGATGAGGCACACGATCGCATTCCCCAGACTCAGCAGAACCCCTGCTCCTCCCACCAATCCTCCTAGAAGGCCTCCAAGCCCCGCCAACCCGAATATTCCACCAATTGCTGCTCCACCGACCGTCAGAAGCAACGCAACGACCACCGCCCCTAGGATTCCAGCAACAAAACCAGCGGCCGCGCCTCGACCAGCCCCACGCGCAATCAAGCCGGCCACGACGCCTGCGATCAGAGCGCCCAGAATGGGTATGAAACCTAGGAAAATCAACAGCAGGAATCCCACGAAAGCGCCTAGTCCTATGCTCCCACTCGGCCTAGCTTGTGTCGGGCCGGTTGAAGAGGATTGGCTCGGGGCCGGTGGAGGAGGTCTTAGATCTACGCCACAATCAGGACAGTAGTTCGATTCAAAGTACTTCCCACAGCGAGGACAGAAAGGCACCGATCTCGCCTGTCCATCTTTTCAGCCAATAGGAAATAGCGCTTACGAAGACCTGTCAGTGCCTTTGGACCGACGAATTTGGGCCTTCTCACTTGCCTTTCTTCTCGCTCTTGCCGGTTTCTTTAGCGAAGTCTGTACTGTCTTGCGCCTACCTGCGCCAGGCTTTCTTTTCCTCGGTTGAGCGATCTTCTTTGCAGTCTTCCTAGCTAGCTGGACAGGCCCGGAGACATTTTGTTTCAATGAGTCGATGTCTGTGACCTTGACCTTTGGTTCAAGCCTCTCTTCTGACTTAGTGACTGGCATTTCCATCTGAGGACTGGGGCGAATTTCCTTTGGGGCTTCACCTTGTTTTGCCGAGGATGGAGGTAGGTCTGTCATCACTTTGACACTGTGCTTTGATTCTTCGAGATTCTCCGTTTCCTCAGTCTCGCTGTTACGTCGATGGATGGTCAATCCGACTGCCACGATTAAAATGATTCCAATTATGCCGACCGCTCCTCCCGCTTCGACTTTGGCCTGAAATGCAGAATTAGTGCATGCTTCATCTGCGGATTTCGCCCTAGCTATTTCTTTGCCAGCAGTAGTCAGTACGTCTGAGTACTTGCCATCATTGTACTGTGACTGCGCCTGACGTAGTGCCTGGTTCACTTGATTGAGAGTAATTGGATCTGGTTGCACCCACATGAATCCGCAACTAGTAAGCGAAGTCGCAGCCGAGCTCAGCTGGGCCAGAGCCTGCCTAGCTGTGGTGAACTGTTGATGTCGAGATTCAATGGCGGGATCCAGCTGCGACGCCAAGGCCGGGAGTGATGCTGCTTGCAACACCGCTGTGTACTGTCCAGAGAGGATGTTGGAAATTGCTGATTGACCTGTCTGCTGGCACGCCTTCACCTGATCATCCAAATCTTGCGCGACCATGCCCTCTTGTTCATAGCTTGCGAGCTTGGTCACCACGCCTGAGCATGGTTGAATGCTCTGAAGCACTGAATTCACTGCGTCAATGCTTGGAAGGTTCGACAGCGATGCAAGTGCCCCCAAGGTGGCGACGTAATCAGGGTTGGGCTGGTGATATGCAGTGTTAGCCTGGTTACTTGCTGATTGATAGTCTGAGATAAGCGTAGAGACTCCAGAGAGATCATAATTGGAAGAACCCAATGACGCCTTCAGCTGCTCCGTAGCTGAAAGGGCAGAGGCAACGAAAGTAAGCACCTTACTGATAGCCCCAAAATCGGTTTCTTCCTCGGGAAATATGTCGCCCAGTAGACCGGATGCTCCGGCCGCCAAAGATATGATCTCGACCGGGTCAACGGAACCCCGCTTCAGGTATGAGCAACTGAAATCAATTGTACTATCCGCCAGATACAATCCGCCGACCACTTGTTCTGCGTCTGCAGCGTAAGGACCAAAACCGATCGCAACCAGCCCTCCCCACCGCGTAATTAACTTCACATAGCCTGAGACCGGGGCATACTGCGAGCAGAGCCCGTTGACCCGCTGCTGCATCTCACCAGCGACTTGATTCAAACGGTTGGAGAGAGCGCCCCAAGCATTGTTTGACGATTCTGGCACGGCTGAAGTCATAGCTGAGACGTTAGACTGCGCCGACTGGGACGTATCTCTTGCTTGGAGAAAACCCTGAATCACATTGAACACGTAGCTCAGAGCTGAAGTCAATGAATCATGCAACCAACTCAGGAAGCTGTTGATCGCATCAGCAACGAGAGATAGATTCTGTCGAACCCAAGTCTTCATTGAATTGAAAACCTGATCCAGCGTCTGCTTCAATTGTGCAATCCAAGTCCCTATACGCTGAGCGGAGCCAATAAGGAACTGATTGACGGTGTTGATGACATTCTGTATTTCGGTGAGGATTGTATTCGCAGAGTTCAAAGCGTTCAGAAGGGCTGATAGGTCAGGAACGCTGTTTGAAACAAGTCCGCTTATCAGCTGATCATAGTTTTGGAGGTCCGCAAGATATCCCCAAAGTGATTGGACGCTACCCATTCCAGATAGCAAGTCGGCAAAGGCGATGATGTCATCTCCCGATATGTTCACTCCTAGCTGGCTTGCAGCTCTAGCCAGAAGGTCAGCAATTCGCACGTCTCCTACTCCAGGGATCCATTCCGATACAGGAATAGTCCATGTTAGAAATTCGTAGAGGCTTCCTGAATACGTGTAAGTTCCCAACAGCAGAGGAATACTGACAGTGTACCCTTGAGAGGCAGCCGCCGATGCCGAAGCAGCATTTGAGGCGATGCCGGAGATCGCATTCGTTAGGGAGGAGATCGTGGAAGCAATCGCCTGATTGTCTTTCTTGAGATACTCTCTCGTGAAGTATCCTTGGAGCAACTGCTGCCCAGGCCAATCGGAAGAACTAGTTATCCCTTGGTCGGTTGTTGGAAACAGAAGGCCGCCAATCTGGTAGACCGTGTAAGTCACGCCTTGGTCAATCAAGCTCATCAGGGCATTCGCCTGTTCACCCTCGTTAGCAATGACCTGCGGAATCACACCTCTCGCAACCAGAATAGACACAGGGAAGTCGAGAGCGATGTGATCAGTCGATATTGCGGAGAAGATCAGTGACGGGATCGTAGCAGAACCAACAACAACTTGAACCTGAAAGTCACGTGTTTCCCCACTGCTCAAGGTTCCTATGTTAATACTTCCAGAAAGTGCGGACCAACCCTGCACCGCTCGAACGCTAATTGTCAGACCATTGATCTGATCTGACCCCTGATTCTTCACGACGAATTGAATGTTGGCAGTCTGGCCGCTCACGTAAGGTCCACCTTTCGATTCAAAATAGAGAATTGGAATTCCGGGCACCGGAGCAGCATGAGCCAAGGGAATCGAGAGAAAGAGTATCGCTAGTAGTCCGAAGCTAGTCAGAAAACGCAAGAGCCACAGACCATCCTATTGACCTGCGACAGAGGCTTGTTAGCTTTTCGACACCGCATATTTCGCGAGTGTGCCTCTTGAGAACTTAGCGAACGAAAAAGTATCCACACAACTTAGGAGGACTAGAACATGATGACAGTAGAGAGAGAAGAATTGAGACGATTCTTCTAGGAGAATCCAAAGCCTGAAATCATGAAAGGGCCCTACAGTACAGTCGCTTTCTACGATTCACGACCTACCCGTTTCGAGCGCGCTGCTCTCGTGCTCACGAGCAAGAGGTAAGAGGGAATGTCTGCAATTTTGAGGTGGCAAATTTTAGTCAGTACAATTCTAATTGCAATAATCGCTTTTCCAGTAAGCTAGATTCAAAGGCATGGACAACAACAATATGGTGAAAAGTCATTGTTGGTCCAGCCAATGGCCCCTCTCGACGTGAAGATACGAAGCTGTCCAAGCTCTCAAAGAGTAAGATTACGCGATTCACAGCGCACTCCATTTGGGGGACTTCGTGCTGCTTGCTTGAGACTTGCCAGAGCAAATCTCCACGGATCATTGCTTTCTATGTACGCCTGTGAAGCCCCGAATGCTTCTGCTCGGATCGTGCGAAGCGCAAAACACTAGGAGCAGAATTGTCAATGTACAGAAAGTGCAAATGGGCGAAGACGGCGATGCGATTAGGCCGAGCGGTTGCTGGTGGCGTCGGGCTCTGGACTGCTCTTCTCCTGCTTATCGGGCTCTTAAGATCGATCAGCGTCAATGGTAATGTCACTGCCGTATTATTGTCGAAGCTCAACTTCAATGATATCGGGACGGAGAATCAAGAATTCCTTCTCGCGCTGGCCTTGCTCGTGGTCGCATTGACTCTGTATGTTGGCGGATGGCTCTGTTATAAGCTATCGAAATGTCATCTCGAAGAATATCAGTACCGGTGGAATCTACGTTGACTTGGTTGCCAGGATTGGAAAAGCGAGCTACGATTTTGATCAATCGAGAGTTCTTCGCATGGTGCCAGCGGATTACCGCGGCAACTAAGGTCATGGACGAACACATTCTAGCTCCAGGGATATTTGAGGACTTGATGCGATTTCTGTTCTTGCAGAAACCTTTCGTGCCTATGGTGCACCTGCTGTCCAATCTCATGACAGTTATCGAGGATATTCTGGCTACGGAAAACGACCACCGTTCCGCATTGGATCGGTCACTCGAGCAAGATAGCTCATATTCATCGGTATTCAAAGAGTGTCTTCTGATTGACCGGCAGCAAGAGTCGAAATTCGTTGTCTGTATCGCTGTACTGAACTACTTGTTGACTAAGAAATACGTAGTCCTGGCCGTCCAAAATGTGAAGATACCGAGGGGGGACGTCACTCGGGAGTGAGCCCCAGAACGCGTTGAGCCAGCTGGTAGTTGGCGGCCCTTCGCCGTTCGTAGTCTGTCGCAATTTCATGCATCGTCGCTGAGTCATCCAATCGAATATGATTCTTTAGATACCAGCACAGAAGAGCACGCTCGCTCTCTTCGCCAGATACTTTCTCAGGATTCCTTGCTTGGGCGCGTGCTTGGAATTCCAGGAATTCAGTTTCTAAATACCTGAATAACAATTTCTTAGCAGTTTCCAGCACTTCGTGGGATTCCCTGTCGGCACCTTGAACGCTCAACAGCCAAATTCTGAGGACGTCAATCCTGACTGCATCCGAGGTCGAGAGCGAGACGTTTCGATCCAGCTCAAGTAGCTGGGTCTTGCATTCTTGAAGAGTAGCTGGAGGCTTATTACCCAAAATGAAAGGGAGATAGGATGCTTCGTCCGGCGCAAACAGGGGCTGCGTGCTCTCAACACGAGTCTTCGTTCTGAACTGAGCCTTTGCATGCTCGAAATAGTCCACAATGTTCCAGTCGGTGTTCTCCGTGAAATCCAGGCCCAGTTTGCTCATAAGGCTCTTGGCCATCTGTGTCTCGACGAGTCTCGCGCCAGCACCCACCATCGTTTCAAATGCATAGTGGAAGGTGCCTAGCCTTTCCGGGATCTCCTCGCGTTTGAGCTGATACTTCTGGTCGAAACGATCGTAGAACGTATCCCTCGCGATCTCACCAAGAGCCAGCAGACCACTGTCAATTGCCTGAAGCAGGGCGTCTTCCACGCTAATGGACTCTGTCACGGACGACAATCTTGCTTGAGCCCGTTCACGTCCACTCGCGTCAATTGTCAATTCTGCAGCTGAACTGACTGGGGGGCCGCCCGCCCTCCGCAACACTCCATGCTCTTCATCAATGTCATATGGGATCGACATTGAATCGTACCTTCTTCCGAGCATCTTTCGAATCCGCAGGTAACGGTGTACGTCTGTCTGATCGTCGGTCATTCTCAGCTCGAGGACGCCGTCAACCATCTCTTGAACAGACGCCAAGACCGTCGGGCTGAATGCCTTCCCGTTCAGCGTGGTCAGTAGATCCCCTTCCACACTCCGGACTTTTCCCACGAGCGTTCGGAAAAATTCAATCGCTGCTCTTGCCCCGGCCATCTGAACCAGCGAACTCAAAGAGTCCAGCATCACAACTAGATGAGCGTCCCGCGACAACTTGGAGATCGCAAGAGATATGGCCACGCTTAGGTTGGGTAGATTTGACGGATCTGCGCTGTACCTTTCAGTGCTTTTCGTTCCTACCTGGCTAGAATAGCAGTCAAAGAATTCCAAGCTGTCGACTCTTTCATGAATTGTCTTGTCAACATCTGTGAGCTCAAACGTTGCCCTGAGAGCGTTTGGAAAGTTCTCAAGCGAGATCCAGAGAACCTTGTGGCCAGCTCTCAAGCGCGTCGAGAGAAGTTCTAATGTCAACATCTCTCTCCCAGCTCCAGGATCCGCGAGAATCAGAACTACAGATGGGACCGGAAGACCCTCAGGAAGCACATCCCGAAGAACTGGAACAGTGAGCGTCTCGTCGGCCCGAAGATCCTTCTCGTCGTCGGATCCGACTACAACTCTCTCTGATGCTCCGACTCTCTGAGAAGACGATTCTCTACGACTCCCTTTCTGAGGCAATATTAGTCAACTACGTGTTGTTGTCTCTTCCAGAGCACCTTGGGAATCGCACTCCGGCATATGTAAGTCTTGTTGGGTTCAGATGATCAAACATTCCTGTGATATTGGTCGCTTCAGATCAGTGAGCTGTTTCTTCGCGTCGGAGTTTTCCTGTGTATGCGTCAGCCAACTTGCCGAGCTTCAAAACGAGCCATAGTATCGCGACGATGATTACGACGGCTATGATAGTTCTGACGATAAGCCCGACAAA
>Ga0187771_10001836_pt1 | contig 14570 bp, 7 predicted proteins | sample 0116_SJ02_MP15_1_FD_133139 | JGI IMG/M metagenome (GOLD analysis project Ga0187771, IMG submission 133139) | Tropical peat soil microbial communities from peatlands in Department of Meta, Colombia - 0116_SJ02_MP15_10_MG | ecosystem: Environmental > Terrestrial > Soil > Wetlands > Peat | place...
ACAGCCGGCATCGTCTCCGCGCGCGGCCGCGACATCGGCGCCAGCGCCTATGACGACTTCATCCAGATCGACGCGCCGGTAAACAAGGGCAATTCCGGCGGCCCGACTTTCGACACCGACGGCAACGTGATCGGCGTCAACACGGCGATCTTCTCGCCGTCGGGCGGCTCGGTCGGTATCGCCTTCGCCATTCCCGCCGACACAGTCAACAGCGTCATCACTCAGCTCAGGGAGCACGGCTCGGTCACCCGCGGCTGGATCGGTGTGCAGATCCAGCCGGTGACGCAGGACATCGCCGACAGCCTCGGGCTGAAGAAAGCGGAAGGCGCGCTGGTCGCCGAGCCGCAGAAGGACAGCCCGGCGGTGAAGGCCGGCATTGAGGCCGGCGACGTCATCACCGCAGTGGACGGCAAGCCGGTCAAGGATGCGCGCGATCTCGCCAAGAAGATCGGCGCGCTGCCACCGAAGACCTCGGTCAATCTCTCCGTCCTGCACAAGGGCACGGAAAAGACTATCACCCTCACGCTCGGCGAGATGCCGGCTGCCAACAAAGAGGCGCGCGCCAACGGTACGCCGAATGACAAGGGCGATGTCGACCTATCGCGGCTTGGCCTCACGCTGGCGCCGGCTGCGCACGTCGCGGGCGCCGGCAGCGAAGGCGTGGTGGTCACTGGCGTCGATTCCTCCGGCGTTGCCGCCGATCACGGCTTCAGCACGGGCGACGTGATCCTCGAGGTCGCCGGCAAATCCGTTTCCACGCCCGCCGACGTGCGCGCGATGATCGCCAACGCGCGCAGCGAGGGTAAGCGCAGCGTGCTGGTGCGGCTGAAGTCGGGCGACAATACCCGCTTCGTCGCCCTGCCGGTCGGCAAGGGCTGAGCAAGAGTTCGGGGTGTGCCGTCGGCATCCGTCGCCCCCGCTGGCGGTACATCTCAACGGGACGGGCTCACGCCCGTCCCGACCTAACTGTGGATGCCGGGGCTGGCCGTTAACGGCTCGTCCCGGCGTCCGACAGAACTCCAACCCCGGCATCCGTCGCCCCCGCTGGGGTGGGGTCGTTGAGGGGGTGGCGGGCCAAGTCCGCCACCCCCTCGCGTACGAAAGCGGTGCAAAACGCTGGCAAGCTGTCGATTTGACCAGCAAGACGGAAAGAGCGGCGCGAAACGGGAATTGACCTGACCCGGAATTGACTGGATTTGGTGTGATCGATGCCCATTTATGCAGATATTCAAGGGGCTCGCGCCTCGGCCCGAACGGCCGATGCGCAACCGGATCGGGTCACCATGCGCCTTCTCGTCATCGAGGACGACCGCGACGCCGCGGACTATCTGGTCAAGGCCTTTCGCGAGGTGGGCCATGTCGCCGACGCCGCCACCGATGGCGAGGATGGGCTCGCCATGGCGCTCGACGGCCAATATGACGTACTAATCGTCGACCGCATGCTGCCCAAGCGCGACGGCCTTTCGCTGATCGGCGCCCTACGCGACAAGGGCATCGAGACCCCGGCGCTGATCCTGTCCGCGCTCGGCCAGGTCGACGACCGGGTCAAGGGCCTGCGCGCCGGCGGCGACGATTACCTGCCCAAGCCCTACTCCTTCACCGAGCTGTTGGCGCGCACCGAGGTGCTGGCGCGCCGGCGCGGCGGCCGCAACGAGGAAACCGTGCTGCGCGTCGGCGCTCTCGCGCTCGACCGGCTGTCGCACCAGGTCCGCCGCGGCGAGGACGAGATTTCGCTACAGCCGCGCGAATTCCGCCTGCTCGAATATTTGATGAAACATGCCGGCCAGGTGGTGACCCGCACCATGCTGCTGGAGAACGTGTGGGATTACCATTTCGACCCGCAGACCAATGTCATTGACGTGCACATCTCGCGCTTGCGTTCGAAAATCGATAAAGGTTTCTCCCAGCCGCTCCTGCATACAGTCCGCGGCGCGGGATACATGATACGTGACGGCGCTCGGTAAGCTTTTTCGCACCACCACATTCAAGCTGACGCTGGTCTATTTGACCGTGTTCGCGCTGTTTGCGGCGTTTTTGCTCGGCTATTTCGCCCTCAACACCCGCCGGCTCATCACCGAACAAATCACCGATACGGTCAATGCCGAGATCACCGGCTTGTCCGAGCAGTACCGGCTCGGCGGCATAAGACGGCTGGTCATCGTGGTTGACGCGCGTGCGCGCCGGCCCGGCTCGAGCCTCTATCTGGTCACCACTTTCACAGGCGAAGCGCTTGCCGGCAACGTCACCGCGCTGGCGCCGGGCATCCTCGACAATCCGGGCTGGACCGAGACGGTCTACCACCGCATCGACGAAGCCGAAACCGGCGAGCATCCCGACCATCATGCGCTGGTGCGCGTATTTCAGCTTCCCGGCGGCTTCCGCCTGCTGGTTGGCCGCGACCTCGAGGAGCGTGAACGGCTTTATCACATCGTGCTGTCGGCCGGCCGCTGGTCGGTCGCCATCGTGATCGTGCTCGGTCTCGCCGGCGGCCTGTTTGTCACCCGCCGCGTGCTGCGCCGCGTCGACGCCATGACGGAAACTACCCGCACCATCATGGCCGGCGATCTCGGCGAGCGACTGCCGGTCGCGGGCACCGGCGACGAGCTCGACCGGCTGGCCGACAACCTCAATGCCATGCTCGAGCGCATCGAGGCGCTGATGCGCGGCCTCAAGGAGGTGTCAGATAATATCGCGCACGATCTCAAGACGCCGCTCACTCGTTTGCGCAACCGTTCCGAGGAGGCGCTGCGCACCGCCAAGAACGACGCCGAGTACCGCACTGCACTGGAGGCGACCATCGAGGAATCGGAAGGGCTGATCCGCACCTTCAATGCACTGTTGATGATCGCACGTGCCGAATCGGGGCAAGCGCGAGAGGACATGCGCGAGTTCGATGCCGCCGAGATCGCCCGCGACGTCGGTGAATTGTACGAGCCGCTGGCCGAGGAGAAGGGCATTGCCCTCAAGGTGGACGCCGATACCCCAGCCAAGGTCACCGGCAATCGCGAGCTGGTGAGCCAGGCGCTCGCCAATCTGGTCGACAACGCGATCAAATATACCGAGCCGCGCGATCTAGTGAGCAACGGCGCGACGCCGGAAATCGTGGTGCGCGCGCTGGGCGAGGGCGATCGCATCCTGCTCACCGTGGCCGACCGCGGGCCGGGCATTCCAGAGGCCGACCGTAGCCGCGTGGTCGAGCGTTTTGTCCGCCTTGAGCAGAGCCGCTCGCAGCCTGGTTCGGGGCTGGGCCTCAGCCTCGCCGCGGCGGTGGCGCGGCTGCATGGCGGAGAGTTGACGCTCGCCGACAACGAGCCCGGTCTCAAGAGCATCATTGCTTTACCGCGTGGAGGGCCGGTACAGATGGCGGGATGAGCCGGCCCGCCCACAAGAAAGCCGTTGGCAAGAAGCCAGCGCGCAAGCCTACCGCTCGCGCGCAGCGCGGGCCGGTCGGCGGCAGCACGCTTGCCGAGCGGATTATCGCCGCGCCTCTTGCGATCGACGCCAAAAGCGCCCGGGCGCGCGTCGCCGAATGGCTGGCCAGTTTGCCGGGCACGCAGGCGCGGCCGCTGCGGGCGCTCTTGGTGGCGCACCCCACCGTCGCCGCGCTGCTGCAGAGCCTAACCGAAAGCTCGCCCTATCTGTGGGGGTTGGCGAACCAAGATCCTGCGCGGTTGCTGCGGCTCTTGGCCTGCACTCCCGAGGCGCATTTGGCCGCGCTGCTGGCCGACAGCGGTTGCGCGGTAGCGGCGAGCGAGGACGAAGCGCAGGCGATGTATCTGCTGCGCCGCATGAAGGCGGAAGCGGCGCTGCTCATCGCGCTGGCCGATATAGGCGGCGTGTGGCCGGTGATGCGGGCGACCCACGCCTTGACCGAGCTTGCTGATACCGCGGTCGATGCCGCCGCCCGCTTCGCGCTGGCCGCGGCCGCGCGCGAGGGCCGGCTCACGCCGGCGGACAAGGCGGCGCCGCAGCTCGGCAGCGGCTACATCGTGCTCGCTATGGGCAAGATGGGCGCGTATGAGCTCAATTACTCGAGCGATATCGATCTCATCGTCTTCTACGACCCGGCGGCCCCGGCCCTGCCGCCGGACGCAGCACCCGCCGCCTTGTTCGTGCGGGTGACGCAGCGCCTGGTGAAGCTGTTGCAGGAGCGCACCGGCGACGGCTACGTGTTCCGCACCGATCTGCGCCTGCGGCCCGATCCGGCCTCGACCGCGATCGCCATCTCGACCGCGGCGGCGCTCTCCTATTACGAGAGCGTGGGGCAGAACTGGGAGCGCGCCGCGCTGATCAAGGCGCGCGCCTGTGCCGGCGACATCGCGGCCGGCGCAGCGGCGCTGCACGAGCTGTCGCCCTTCGTGTGGCGCAAATATCTCGACTTCGTCGCGTTGGCCGACGTCTACACGATGAAGCGGCAGATCAACGCCTTTCGCGGACACGGCGAAATCGCCGTCGAGGGCCACAATATTAAGCTCGGCCGTGGCGGCATTCGCGAGATCGAGTTTTTCGCGCAGACCCAGCAGTTGATCGCCGGCGGGCGTAATCCGCACCTGCGCGACCGCGACACGCTCACCACCCTCGACAAGCTCTGCGCTGACCGCTGGATCGACGCCGAGGCGCGCGACCAGATGAAAGCGGCCTATGTCTTCCTGCGCACGGTCGAGCACCGCTTGCAGATGGTCAATGATGAGCAGACGCAGACGTTGCCGGCCGAGCGGGCCGAGCTTGAGCGCTTCGCGCGGTTCCTCGGCTTTCCCGACTGCGATGCCTTCGCCAAGGTGCTGCTCGGGCATCTCGACCATGTGCAGCGGCATTATTCGCGTCTGTTCGAGAAGACGCCCGGCGCCGAGCGGCCGGTGCTCTTATTCCCCGCCGAAGCCGATGACCATAAGACGCTCGACCGCCTGGCCGAGCTCGGCTTCCGCGCGCCGCTGGAAGCTTCGAGTATCATCCGCAACTGGCTTGCCAGCGGCCATCGCTCGCTGCGCGGCGAGACGGCGCGCGGCCACCTCGAGGCGCTGCTACCGCTGTTGCTCGAACAGTTGGCGCGCACCGACAACGCCAACGCCGCGCTGCTGCTGTTCGATCATTTCCTCGCCAATCTGCACGGCGCCGCCCGGCTGTTATCGCTGCTGCGGCAAAATCCCGAGCTGATCGCGCTGATCGCCCTAGTACTCGGCACCGCGCCGCGGCTCGGCGATACGTTGGCGCGCAATCCGCAGGTGATCGACGCGCTGGTCGATCCGAGCTTCTTCGGCGCCTTGCCGGACGCGGCCGAGCTCGGCCGGCGGCTTGACGCCGCACTTGCGCAGGCACGCTACGACGAGGACCTGCTCGAACGCGTGCGCATGTTCGGCCTGGAATACATGTTCTTGATCGGCGTGCGTATCCTGTCCGGCACGGTGACGGCGCGGCAAGCGGGCGAGGCCTTCGCGCGGCTCGGCGACGCGGTGATCCGCGCGGTGCATCGCGCGGTCGCCGACAATTTCGCCGCGGCGCACGGGCATCTGCAGGGCGAGGCGACCGCGGTGCTTGCCATGGGTAAGCTTGGCGGCTGCGAGATGACTGCGAGCTCCGATCTCGACCTCATCCTGATTTACGATTTCGACGGTCAGCGTCCCGAGTCGGACGGTCAGCGGCCGCTCTACGGCGGACAATATTTCGCCCGCCTGACCCAGCGGCTGATCAATGCGCTGACCGCGCAGACCAATTACGGCGCGCTCTACCAGGTCGACATGCGGCTGCGCCCGTCCGGCCGCGCCGGGCCGTTGGCGACGCAGATCGCCGGCTTCACCAGCTACCAGGAAAGCGAGGCCTGGACCTGGGAGCACATGGCGCTCACCCGCGCGCGCGTGGTGGCGGCGACGCCCGGCTTCGGCGCGCGAGTGGAGACGGTGATCCGCGACGTGTTGCAGCGCCCGCGCGATCCGGCGCTGATTGTCGGCGACGTGGTGGAGATGCGCGCCGCCATCGCCAAGGAGAAGGGCGACAAGGAACGCTGGGACCTCAAATACGCGGCCGGCGGGCTGATCGATATCGAGTTCATCGCGCAGTATCTGCAGCTCGTGCACGCGCATGGACTGCCGGACATTCTCGACACCTCAACCGCGCGGGTGCTCGACAAGGCCTGGGCGCTGCACGTGTTGCCGGTCGAGGAGGCGGAGATTTTGCGGCCGGCGGTGCAGCTTTATCAGGATCTCACGCAGATCCTGCGCCTGTGCCTCAGCGGTCCGTTCGACCTGAAGACCGCGGGTGCCGGGCTGCTGGGCTTGCTGGCACGCGCGGCCGACGTGCCGGATTTCGCTGCGCTCGATGCCACATTGATCGAGACGCAAGCCAAGGTGCGCGCGAGCTTCGTGCGCATTCTCGGCAAGGCGCCTTAAGCGGCTTCCTCCTTCGGCAATTGGCATTGCGGGTCTTTGGGCAGGCGCACCATCACCAGCGTGCCCTTGCCGAGCGCTGAGCGGATGCGCATGCGCCCGCCATGCAGCTCGATCAGCGATTTGGCGATGGCGAGTCCGAGCCCCGAGCCATGATGGCTCTTGGTGAGCTGGCTTTCCACCTGCTCGAACGGTCGGCCAAGGCGCGCCAGCGCCTCCTTATCGATGCCGATGCCGGTATCGGCGATGGTGAGCACGATGCAGCCGTCGGCGGCGCGCCCGCGCACGGTGACGCGGCCGCCGGCGGACGTGAACTTCACAGCGTTAGACAACAGATTGAGCATGATCTGCTTGAGCGCGCGGCGGTCGGCACGCAGCCCAAGTTCCGGCGCGATCTTGGCGACGAGTTCAAGCTGCTTATCGTGCGCACGCGCGGAGACGACGCGGATCGCGTCCGCCATGAGCGAATCGAGGTCGAGTTCCTCGAAATCGAGGCGGATGCGGCCGGCTTCGATCTTGGCCATGTCGAGAATGTCGTTGATGACGTCGAGCAGATATTGGCCGCTCGAGCGGATGTCGGTGCAATATTCGTTGTACCTTTCGGCGCCGAGCGGGCCGAACATGCCCGACTCCATGATCTCGGAAAAGCCGATGATGGCGTTGAGCGGCGTGCGCAGCTCGTGGCTCATATTGGCGAGGAATTTCGACTTGGCCTGATTGGCCTCCTCGGCGCGGGTCTTTTCGACCGCGTATTTTTCGGCGAGCTCGGCGAGCCGCTGCTGCGAGGCGCGCAGGTCGGCGATGGTGGCCATCAGCCGTTTCTCGCTGTCGAGCAGCTTTTCCTCATGCATCTTCAGCGCGGTGATGTCGGTGCCGACCGATACGTAGCCGCCGTCCTTGGTGCGCCGCTCGCTGATATGCAGCCAGCGGCCGTCGTCCAATTGCGCCTCGAAGGTGCGCGCACCCGGAATGTTCGGGCCACCGGTGATCGTCTTGCTGCGCACCACCGGTTTGCGCCCGGCGGCGACCACCGATTCATACGACGCGCCGATCGTGATCGCCTCGTCGGGCAGATTGTGCAGCTCCTGGAAATTCGAATTGCACAATACGAGTCGATTGTCGGCATCCCACAGCACGAAGGCTTCCGGAATGGTCTCGATGGCGTCGCGCAGCCGCATGTCGGCGGCCATCGTCTTCTCGACCAGGCTCTTCTGCTCGGTGATGTCGACCGCGATGCCGATCACGTGCAGGCCGGGCTCGCCCGGCTGGCGCACCAATTCGCAGCGCGCGCGCAGCCAGAGCCAGTGGCCGTCGGCGTGGCGCATGCGGAAGGCGCAGTCGATCGAAGTGGTGGTCGCCTCGGCGAGCTCGGCCGCGAGATCGTAAAGCCGCAGGTCGTCCGGGTGGGTGAGGGCGCTGACGTCGCCGAACGACAACAGGTCGTCCTTAGCCTGTAATCCGAGAATGTCGAACATCGACTGCGACCAGAAGATGCGCCCGCGCGCCAGGTCCCAATCCCACAGTCCGCAACGGCCCCGGTTAAGCGCGGTATCGATGCGGCTACGGACCGTCTCGTAGATCAGGTCAGCTTCCCGCGCCCGTGTCGCCTGCCAGTGGAAGGCGAAGCCGAGGATCAGCACGACAAAGCCGGTGGTGGCCGAAAGCGTGATGGTGAGCGTGGTGAGCGAGCGCCAGGGCATGAGCGCCGCCTCGCGCGATTGCAAAACGGCAAGCTGGCCGAGCGGAGCCGGCAACATACGCACGGTTGCCAGCGCACGAGTCTTGTCGGGCAAAGTGATTTCCATGACGCCGGCGCTGGCGCCGAAGATGGTGAGCGGTTGCGCCGGACCGACGAGATCGATCAGGCGGCGGCCGATGGTCGCGTCGGTTGCGGGCGCGGCGGCCGCCACCACGCCGTCGGCATTGGTCAACAAGAAACGCCGGTCGGCCGTGGTGGCCCAGGCCGGCAGCGCGTTGGCGAGCGCCTCTTGCGGGCGCGCCAGCGCGTCGGCGGGGCGTGTATGCGGCGGCTGCAGGCGCTCGGCAGCGACATCGGCGGCCGCATCGAGCGTGACGATCATGTCGCCGAGCGATTGCCGGTGGTGATCGAGCACTTGCACGGCAGCACCGACACAGATGGTGGCGAGAAAGGCGATGATGAGAACGGGAACCGCGCGGCGCAGCAGCGGCTCGGCGGTCAACAGGCGCCGATACGCCGGCTTGGCGATCGACTGTGCAAGACCTTGAATGGAATCCGGGCGTGCAGACGCACTCGCCACACCGGCGCGCGCCATCGACGGCCTCCGTTCGGAATTTCCCCTACCACCCTGATCGGAAGGATGTGCCGCATCGCTGTCCGAATCAGCCTCGATTGGAATCGATGCCCGCTGATTTGTCGAGAGTCCCGGAGTCAATTATTTAAAATTCGTTACACACAGGTATCGCGGGACGGGCGGTCGGTATCACGCGACTCCACGCGCGCCAAACGTCTTGACCGACTGGTCTTTTTATACTGGCGCCAGCGCGCGCTCGATGATGTCGGCAAGGTCGCGCGAGAGGCTCGGCGCAGCTTTGATCCGCTCAAGCGCAGCCTGCGCCTTGGCGCGGTGGCCTTGCTCCAGCGTGCGCCAGGTGCGGAATGCAGTGGCAAGCCGCGCCGCCAATTGCGGGTTCTTGGGATCGAGCGCGAGCAGATTATCGGCGATGAAATCATAGCCGGCGCCGTCGGCGCGGTTGAACTGGGTCGGATTAGCGGCGAAGGCGCCGATCAAGGCGCGCACGCGGTTGGGATTGGCGAAGAAGAAGGCGGGATGCGCGGTCAGCGCGCGCACGCGCTCGAGCGTGTCCGGCTGCGGCGTCATGGCCTGCAGCGAGAACCACTTGTCGATCACCAGCGCATCGGCGGCGTAGCGCGCGTAGAAATCGGCAAACTTGCGCTCGCGCTCCGGTCCCGCCTGTAGCGACAAGGTGGCGAGCGCCGCCATGCGGTCGGTCATGTTGTCGGCTGCGTCGTATTGCCGCGCCGCGCGCGCGGTTGCCTCCGTTGCGCCGGTTGCCGCCAACAGGTCGAGCGCGACGTTGCGCAACGAGCGGCGGCCGGCGCTCTCCGCGTCGGGCGAATAGGGGCCGGGCACGGCCATGCGCGTGTAGGTTTCGGCAAGCGCGGGGCCGAGGCTCTCGCCGATATTGGCGCGCAGGGCACGGCGCGCCTCAAACACCGCATCGGGATCGATGTCGCGGCCGATCTCGCGCGCAATGTCGCCCTCGCCGGGCGGCACCAGCGCAAGCGCCACAAAGGCGGGCTCCAGCTTGCTATCCGCGAGGATCGCGGCGAGCGCGGCAGTCAATTTGTCGTCGCTGCGCGGCGGTTTGCCGGCCTGCAGTGCGGCCACGCTATCGATCAACAGCCGCATCGAGATCGTCTGCAGCGCCTGCCAGCGGTTGAACGGGTCGCTATCGTGCGCAGCGAGGAAGGCGAGATCGTCGCCGCTGAGATCGGTGCTGAGCTTGATTGGCGCGGAGAAGCCGCGATTGATCGAGGCGACCGGACGCTCCTTGATGCCGGCAAATTCGACGGTCAGCGACGGCTCGCTCAGTATCAGCACACCATGCTCGATGTGCGGGGAGGTGAGCGCGAGATCGCGACCGTCCTTGCCGACCAGGCCGATGCCCAGCGGGATCAGCATCGGCTCTTTCACCGGCTTGCCGGGCGTCGGCGGCACGCTTTGCCTGACCTCCAGCGCATAAGTCTGCCGCACCGCGTCGAAGCGGCCGGACACCGTCACCTCCGGCGTGCCGGCCCGGCTGTACCAGCGCATGAATTGCGTCATGTCGCGCCCGGAGGCGTCGGCGAAGCACCGGATGAACTGTTCGACGGTCGCCGCCTCGCCGTCATGGCGGGCAAAATAAAGGTCCATGCCGGCGCGGAATTTGTCGCGGCCGATCAGCGTCTGCACCATGCGCACGACCTCGGCGCCCTTTTCGTACACGGTGCTGGTGTAGAAGTTGTTGATTTCCTTGTACGTCTCAGGCCGCACAGGATGCGCCAAGGGGCCGGCATCCTCGATGAATTGCGCCGCGCGAAGCCCGCGGACGCTCGAAATCCGCCGCACCGGGCGCGAGCGCATGTCCGAGGAGAATTCCTGGTCGCGGAAAACCGTGAGCCCTTCCTTCAGGCAGAGCTGGAACCAGTCGCGGCAGGTGATGCGATTGCCGGTCCAGTTATGGAAATATTCGTGCGCGATCACCGCCTCGATGCCGGCGTAGTCGCTATCGGTCGCGGTGTCGGCGCTGGCCAGCACATATTTGTCGTTGAAGACGTTGAGGCCCTTGTTCTCCATCGCGCCCATGTTGAAGTCGGACACGGCGACGACCATGAAGATGTCGAGATCGTATTCGCGGCCGAACGCCTGTTCGTCCCAGCGCATGGCGCGCTTGAGCGAATCCATGGCGTAGCCGCAGCGGCCTTCCTTGCCGGGCTCAACGTAGATGCGCAGCGTGACCGTGCGCCCCGACATGGTGAGGAATCTGTCTTCGATGTGGGCGAGATTGCCGCCGACGAGCGCGAATAGATAGGACGGCTTCTTATGCGGATCGTGCCACACCGCGAAATGGCGGCCGCCTGCGAGATCGCCCGAGTCGATCAAATTGCCGTTCGACAGCAGCACGGGCGTCTGCGCTTTGTCGGCCTCGATGCGCGTGGTGTAGACCGCCATCACGTCCGGCCGGTCGGGGAAATAGGTGATGCGGCGGAAGCCTTCGGCCTCGCATTGCGTGCAGTAATTGCCGCTCGTGCGATAGAGGCCGGAGAGCTGCGTGTTGGCGGTCGGATCGACCAGCGTCTCGATTTCCAGCGTGAACGGTCCGTTCGGCGGCCGCGGAATGGTCAGGCCGTCGGGTGTTGCCACGTAGCTCTCCGCTGGCAGCTCGGTTCCATCGAGCCTGAGCGCGCTGAGCGTGAGGCCGTCGCCGTCGAGCACGAGCGGCGCAGCCGGCGTCGCCGGGTTGGGCTTGAGCGCGAGCGTGGCGCGCACCTTCGTCCGCGTCGGATGAAGGGAAAAGTCGAGCGAAATGGTTTCCACCAGCCAGTCGGGCGGGTGGTAATCCTTGAGACGGATGGGCTGTGCGGTATCGGTGCGCATGCGCTTTGATTTAGAATGTCCGGCGTGGAATTGGAAGGAAGAATGATGGCGAGCATGCAAGCCATGATGCTGGACGCGCCGCGCACGCCGCTCGTCATGCGGGAGCGGCCGCTGCCAGCGCCGGGCGCGGGAGAAATCCTGGTGAAGGTCGCAGCCTGCGGCGTCTGCCGCACGGATCTGCACGTGGTCGATGGCGAACTGGAACATCCCAAGCTGCCGATCGTGCCGGGACACGAAATCGTCGGCCGTGTGCTCGCGATTGGCGCCGGCATCACCGGCTTTGCGCCGGGCGAGCGCGTTGGCGTGCCCTGGCTGGGGGCGACCTGCGGAACCTGTCCCTATTGCCGCAGCGGCGCCGAGAACCTGTGCGACGCGCCGGTATTCACCGGCTACACGCGCGATGGCGGCTATGCGACGCATGCGGTGGCCGATGCGCGCTTCTGTTTTCCGCTCGGCGAGGCGGGTGACGACGCGGAAATCGCGCCCTGGCTCTGCGCCGGGCTGATTGGCTGGCGCAGCTACCGCATGGCGGGCGAAGGCAGAACGCTCGGTCTTTACGGCTTTGGCGCCGCCGCGCATGTGCTGGCGCAGGTCGCCGTCTGGCAGGGCCGGCGCGTATTCGCCTTCACGCGCAAAGGCGACACCGCCGCGCAAGATTTCGCGCGTTCTCTTGGCGCGGTATGGGCAGGTGGCTCGGAAGAGATGCCGCCGGAACTGCTCGACGCCGCTATCATCTTCGCGCCGGTCGGCGCGCTGGTGCCGGCGGCGCTGAAGGCGGTGAAGAAGGGCGGGCGCGTGGTCTGCGGCGGCATCCACATGTCCGACATCCCAAGCTTCCCTTATGCGTTCTTGTGGGAGGAGCGTCACGTGCTGTCGGTGGCGAACCTCACGCGCCAGGACGCGCACGAATTTCTGGCGATCGCGCCGAAGGCAAAGGTGCACTGCGAAGTGACGCGCTATCCGTTGGCGCGCGCCAACGAGGCCCTGTCCGACTTGCGCGAGGGGCGCCTGCAAGGCGCGGCGGTACTGATTCCCTGACGTTGTCATTCTGGAGGCACGCGCGAAGCGCGTGAGCCCGGAATGACGGATATTACATCGGCTCGGCGTGGCCGATCACCCGCTTGATCGAGGGCGAGCGCTGCTTGAGCGCGCGCTCGAGCGCGTCTACTTTTTCGTGCACCGCCTGCACGCTCAGCGTCGGGTCGACGCGGCAGTGGAAATTGACGATCTCGCCCTCGTCGGTTTCGCGCACGCGCACGTCGTGCACGTCTCGCAAGGTGCGGCCGTCGGCGGCGAATTCGGCAAGCGCGATCTCGACCGCCTTCACGCGCTCGGGCGGCGCCTCACGGCCAGCGGCGCGATGCGGCTGCAATGGCTCGATATGGGTGTCGATCTCGACATTAGCGCCAAGCTCGCCGGCGATGGCGTTTTCCAGCCCATCAGCCAGGGCATGCGCTTCACGCAGCGACAGCTTGCCATCAACTTCGAGGTCGAGCGAGACCGCCAGGTGGCCGTCGAGATCGTGCACCGTCACGTGATGAACGGCGAGCGCGCGGTTGCGCGCGATCACCATGACGCGGTCGAGCACGGTCTCGTTGTCGAGCGCGACCGGCTCTGTGGTGACGGTCGGTTCGGCGCCCGGCATGCGCTGGCGGATCGCTTCGGCCACAGCATCCTTGAGCGCGCTGACGCGGTCGAGCGGCAGCGTGCGGCTCACGGCGACGGCGAGATCGACGAAGGTCTTCTCGCCGACAGCGCGCGCGCGCACCTGCTCGACGCGCACCACGCCGGGCACTTTGGCGGCTGCCGCGGTGATCGTCTCGGCGGCGCCCCGCGGCGCCACGTCGGTTAGCGTGTCGATCGTGCGGCGGCCGAGCCGCCAGCCGGCAACGCAGATCAAGATCGCCACCGCCAGCGCCGCCACCGAGTCCGCCCACCACAGGCTGAGCTTTACGCCGCCAAGCCCGATCAGCACCGCTAGCGAAGCCCACAGATCGGACGAAAAATGCAGCGCATCGGCTTCCAATGCCTGGCTCTGGGTTTCCCTGGCAGCGCGTAACAGTGCGCGCGAGCGGAAGAAGTCGACCGCGATTGACACCACGATCACCCCGAATGCCCAGATATTGGCGATCACCGCATGCTCTTCGTGCTCGAGCAGGCGCTTGGCCGCCTCCCAGATCACCACGCCGGAGAGCAGGAACAAGAGTGCCGTTTCCGCCAGCGCGGACACGCTCTCGATCTTGCCGTGGCCGTAATGATGTTGCGCGTCGGCCGGCTTGCCGGCGACGCGGATAGCGACATAGGTCATGCCGGTCGCGCCGAGATCGATCAGCGAATGGCCGGCCTCCGACAGGATCGCCAGCGAGCCGGTGGCGATGCCGACTAGGCCCTTGGCGATCGTCAGCGCGGCCGACGCCGCGATCGAGGTCAGCGCGACCTGTTCCTTTTCCTGCTGCATGCGGCCCCTTTGGCCTTCATTCTACAGCGTGACTGGCTTGCCGTCCTGCGCGGCTGAGCGCACCACCGCCTCGAGTATCCGGATATTGCCGAGTAATTGCTCGGGCGAGAAGCGATAGGGCGCGCGGCCTTCCACCGAGTCTGCCCAGGCCTCGAAATTCAGCCGCACGGTATTGGCGTGATGGTAGCTGCGCGACTGCCGGCTGCCGTCTGCGGCGCAATGCACGAAGCTCGAGGGAATCCCCTTGTCGACATTGCCGCCTTCCTGCGTCTCCACCCAGCCCTGGTCGCAAACAAGCGTGAAGCGGCCGTAGAACGGCGGCGTTGACAGGCAGGTGATGCGTCCACGCGCGCCATTTTCGAACTCGATCTCGGCGGACACGAAATCCTCCGCCCGCCGCGAGAAAATCTGCGAGGCGGTGCGCGCGCTCACCCGCGTGGGCCTTCCGGCGAGCGACACGAACATGTCGCCGAGATGGATGCCGAGCGCGGTCCAGGCGCCGGCCGGCGCGTGGCGGGGATCGCGCCGCCAGTTCGTCGGATCCATCTTGCGGAAATTGTTGTGGCTGACATTGGCGTCCATGTGCAGCAG
>Ga0187771_10001837_pt1 | contig 14564 bp, 13 predicted proteins | sample 0116_SJ02_MP15_1_FD_133139 | JGI IMG/M metagenome (GOLD analysis project Ga0187771, IMG submission 133139) | Tropical peat soil microbial communities from peatlands in Department of Meta, Colombia - 0116_SJ02_MP15_10_MG | ecosystem: Environmental > Terrestrial > Soil > Wetlands > Peat | place...
AGGTACTTTGCACTCCCCTCGCCGGGGTTCTTTTCACCTTTCCCTCACGGTACTGGTTCACTATCGGTCGCTAGAACGTATTTAGCCTTACGGGATGGTCCCCGTAGCTTCCCGCGGGGTTTCACGTGCCCCGCGGTACTCAGGAACGCGCATGAGAGTCCGGTCAGCTTTCGCCTACATGGCTATCACATTCTATGGCCGGCGTTTCCACGCTGTTCGACTAGCCGCCGGATTGTTAACTCTCTGGTTCTACACCGACGCGCGCCCTACAACCCCCAGCCCTCCTTTCAAATCTCAACTTGATTTTGAAAGTTCAGTTTTGCACTGCAATTTCAAATTTGAAATTTGAGATTTCAAAGGAAGGCTGAGTTTGGGCTGTTCCGCTTTCGCTCGCCGCTACTGACGGAATCGCGGTTGCTTTCTCTTCCTCCAGGTACTGAGATGGTTCACTTCCCTGGGTTTGCTCGTACCCACCTATGGATTCAGCGGGCCGTTTTCCGCTTTCAGCGGAAAGGGTTTCCCCATTCGGAGATCCCCGGGTCAAAGGCTGTTTCCGCCTGTCCGGGGCTTATCGCAGGTAACCACGTCCTTCATCGCCGTCTAGCGCCAAGGCATCCACCGTACGCCCTTAGTAGCTTGACCATAAAATCTGCTCAACACACTACTAGGTAGACGCCACACCGTTCAGTTTTCAAAGATCGTTGAGTATTCCCCGGCGACTTGAGTCGCCGTGAATCTCATTCCAGCCTGCCTGCTCACTCGATCTGGGAGCCGCAGGTTGCTGGGGTTGGTCCTTTCCGGTGCGCGGAAAACACCAGCCTCAGCAACCCTGCCGATACGCCTCAGGCCGCAAAGCACCCTGCGCATCTTTGCGTTGCCAGCTCGATTACTCTCGATTCAGGAGGGTGAATACAGGCGGGACGGTTTATTGCAGAGGGCCCACTTGCTTCACTCCCCTACTCTGACGCCTTTACCGTACCGACCTCCTAGTTTAACCTAGCGAGACGATGAGAAGTTTTGCCGGCAGCCTCACCTCACTGTCATGGGGCCACCTTAACACTAGCTTCACCTTCGTTCCGACAATCATTCATAATACTCCACTCAAAAAGCAAATGCAACAAAAATTTTCGCACCCCCCTAAAGAAAAGTCTAAGCACCCCGGACGGCTTAATATGCCGTCATCCTGAGTCCGCCGCGCTCCGAATGTCACGTCGTTCCCGCGAAGCTTGTCTCCTGCGGAGGGGCGGGGAAATCCAGCTCGTTGTGGTGACGGAGGCCCCGCCTCCGCAGGGGTGAGAAAGGCTCAACGCGTGGGCACAGGGTCATGACGGCGCAGGATGACATGGGAGCCTGCTTGCAGTACAATCCCTGCGCCATTTAATCTTCTCGAGATGGGAGGGGAACTATGATTTCCGTTTCACTTGGAGGAGTCTCAGTATGGTTGCTTTCCATCGTGACTCTCTTATCCCCGCCGCACACGGCCGCCCAGGCCAGAACGCGCCTAGCTATTGTGGGACTCGATCACGATCACGTTTGGGGACTGCTCAAGATCATCGCCAATGAGCCGGAGGCCGAACTGGCGGGCATCGCCGACCCGCACCCGGAGTTGGTTGAGAAAGCAAAAGCCGCGGCGCCTGCCGGGGTGAAGTTCTTTTCGGACTACCTCACCATGCTCGACGAGGTCAAGCCCGAAGCGGTAATCGTCACCACCGCCAACAACCGGCATCTTGAGGTCTTGAGAGCCTGCGCGAAACGCAAGATCCACTTCTTCACCGAGAAGCCCATGGCAGCAAGCGGTGCCGAGGCGCGTGAAATGGATCGCCTGGCTCGTCAAGCGGGCATCAAGTTGATGGTGAATTACGGAAACGCTTGGCCGGAGCCGACCCAGGAGGCCCTCCGGCGTATCGAGTCCGGCGAGATCGGAAATATCCAGAAGATCATCGTCCAATTCGGGCACGAAGGGCCCAAAGAGATCGGCACTTCCAAGTATTTCGCGGACTGGCTATATGATCCCGTAAGGAACGGAGCTGGAGCCCTGATGGATTTCGGCTGCTATGGGGCGGATTGGGCGATGGTTCTGAAAGGGCGTCCCAAGCACGTCTTTGCAACGTCCCTGAAACTCAAAACCGAGCAGCACAATGCGGTGGAGGACGACGCCACGGTGCTCCTCGAGTACCCCGACGCCACGGCCATTCTGATGCCTTCTTGGGATTGGTCATACGGAAAGGGGCAAGCAGAGATCTTCGGTTCCAAAGGGAGTTTCCTGGTGAGGGGCGACGGGCTGCTGTTTCAGCCTGCCAAAGGGTCCACAAGCGTGCAAAACCCGGATGGCAAGCCGGCGGAAACCCAGCCAGTTCCTGCGGAAAAGCGCAACGGCGTGGCCTACTTCTTGTATTGCATCCGGAACGACAAACCCATTGAAGGTCTTGTCTCGCCGGCAATCAACGTAGGTGTCAACGAGATCATTGACACGGCGAAGGAGTCGATCCAAACCGGCCGGGCAGTGTCGATGCCGGCGCAATAGGCCCGATCCTACGGCCGAATGAATCGGTAATGCGAAATCGTAGTGGCAAGGGCCGGGGAAGCCCCCGCATCTCTCGGGCGTTCGGACCATACCACTGTCCCCCTGCAAACGACCTCGGCAGCTCCCCCCCCAAAGATTTCTTTGGGCAGCGTGAAGTTTAATTCGACGGGAGTATTTGGCTCGGCGAATTCCTCTCCCCGGAACAGCACGCCGGAGCGGCTAATGTTTTCGGTGGTGCCCTTCCACCACTTGTCTTTGCCACTCAACCGATAACGCAGGCGGATGTGTATTCCGAAACGGTGAGCGCGGTTCTTGGTACTCAATTCTTCCTCCCTACAGCCAACCTCAATCTGGTTCCTTTGAGATCTTCCGTGGCAAAGGACCGGCCCGGTTCTCGCACAGACTTTGCGTACAAGTCTCCGCTTACCAATTTATGCGTTTTCGCGAATCCCACAATGGGCCGACGGTACTACTCCTGTAGTACTGCGGGTGGCAGCCCCAAGGCAGTTTGACGCGATGTGCATAACCAACCGGCGCTAGCTTATGTAGGGAAACTAGTTCGGGCTCATCTGGAGGCAGTCGGTCAGGTGATGATCGATCGAGAAGAGCACTAGTTCCAACCGATTGGAAACCCCCAACTTGGCAAAGATAGTGGTCAGGTGATGCTTGACGGTATGCTCGCTGACGCCAAATTTCTTGGCGATATCTTTGTTCGTATAGCCACCCTCGATTAAGGCAATGATCTCCGTTTCGCGCCGGGTGAGACAGAACTTGGGCCGGCTCGCGACACTGTCAGGGCGGGGCTTGATCTCGAGAATCGCATGCACCAGGTCCGGAACGCTTTCAGAGCAGAGCCAGAATTGGCCGGCTACCACGCTGCGAATACCCTGGAATAGCACCTCGGTGGGGGCGTGTTTCAAGATGATGCCCCGAGCACCCAGTTGAAGAGCCTCCAGCATCTGGTCTTTTTCCAGGGCGGCGGTCAAAACCAGCGTGCGGACCGGCATCGCCAACGTCTTGAGCTCGCGCAGAACCTGGAGCCCGGACAAGTGGGGCATTCTGATGTCCAGGAGAAGGATCATCGGCTTGAGTTGGCGCGCCAGCTTTAGGGTTTCCTCGCCGTCCGTAGCTTCACCCAGAACAAGAAAGCCTGGCTGCGCTTCCAGCGCCTTCCGCAGACCCTCGCGAAATATGGGGTGGTCATCGGCAATGAGAATACCGATATTTTCAGGCTGATTGTTCATGTGCCACCGGCAGGAGCGAAATCTCCAGACGCGCCCCGCACCCAGGAACCGATTCGATTACGAGTTGGCCGCCGATCCTCCGCATGCGTTCCCTTATAACTCGAGGGCCTAGAGAGGCAGCGTCCAGTTCCGCAAGCGAGAGTCGACCGGTGAAGCAGAAGCCGCAGCCGTCGTCCTCGACCAGCAGCTTCCATGTTCCGTTTTCTCGGCCGAAGCGGACCAGCGCCTTGTGCGCTCCGCTGTGTTTGCGGATATTCACCAGCGCCTCTTGCAGGATACGAACCAATTCAGAGCAAACGCGTGGGGACAACGAAACCTCTCGGGCATCGGAGACGAAGCTGGCAGAAATCGACTGCTCGCGGCGGAACTGATCGACAGTCTCGGCCAGACGATTCACGAGCTGAAGGGGTTCAACTTCCATCGGCTTTAAAAGGTGCATCCTCTCGCGAAGATCCAAAATCTCTTTTCGGAGAAGCTCTTGGAGACGGCCGATCTCTTTAAGGAGGTGCGAGGGGTCGCCCGCCACCTGCCGTCGCACAGCGGCAGTTTGCATTTCCAAACCCATAAGCGATTGAATGACTCCGTCGTGAAGCTCATGCGCTATGCGAAATCGCTCAGCGGCCTGGGCCCGCGAACGCAGGCGGCCGAGATGGTGCATATAGTAGATGGCCGGGGCAACTTCGCGAACTAAACCTTCCAAAAACCGCGCATCTCCCTTGTGGAATGCTCCCCGGGCGGAGTTGTAGACCAAAAGGCGGCCGAACCACTCCCTCTGATATGAGAATGAGACTGCCAGGAGTGAGCTGAAGTCAACAAAGACCGTGTGGCACTCCCCCACTACACGCATATCAATGTGATCCCCGCCAACCTCGTTCAGAGCGTTAAGCCGCTTGGTCGCCGTTGACGAAGTCCATTGCGACCCGCCGTCTCGCTTCGATGACGCGACCGCCCCAAGGCCCTCCAAGTCGAGAGGACGATGTCGTTGTGCGGTTTGAAAAACAGCTTGCGGCACGGTGGCAAAGTATGCTTTCCGCTCGGCGTCCGTGAGCTTTGAGAACCGGACCACTTCCTCCTCATCTGCCCGCGGGCGTTTCGCTTCCCAAAGGAAGGCTTCCTCTCCTGCCACTCTCCTCAAAACCAGTCTGATCTGATCTGCGTCAAAGTAGTCGCGCACGGAATGCAGGAGGCTTTCTATGGTTGCCCTTAGTCCGATTTCCGGCAGGGCATTTCCGATTAGCTGGCTAATTATGCGGGCGTTAGCGTGTTGTCGCTTCCCCTCTTCCGCCAGATAGCCGAGAAGGTAGCTGGCTATAATCAGGCTCAAAGAGATGCCGATAATGCCCGCAATAAAACCGCCACCCCGGGTCGAAACTCCGACTCGGTCCGGCCATAGGGCGGAAACGAGCGATGGCGCCAGTAAAAGGACCACGCAAGCGCCGGCCGTTAGGAGAGTCCCTTTCATGCCCCATTGGTCTGCGCCGGCCAAAAGTGCCCAGAGAAAAAGTATGAGAAACGGGCTGTGCGCTCCCCCGGTTGAAATCGTGACCAGGCAAACCAAGACTACCCCGGTGGCATGCGCGTACAAACGCCACCGCCGCCGGTTACCCGTGTGAACCCACGCAATCGTCAGGTTCATTACGCCGTAGGTGAAGAAAGCGAATAACAGGCCCCGGGCGACTTTAACGTGAGGGCCAAGCAGCCCTGGCCAGACCCAAGCGGCCGCCATGCACACGGTTGCGAGAACGGCACAGGCGACGGCGAGGAAACGCTCTCCATCCAGGCCATCACGTCGAAACTGTGTCCACCGGCGTTCGCTGAACATTGCTAAATACCCGCCGAGCAGAGGCTACATACGGCCGCTTGCGAAGCACGCGGGATACTCACATGGGTGATCAGGCAGTCACACTCGTAACTGCTACATGCCCTTATTCCGAAAACACTGATAAGATAGAACTCAACTCGCCGACAACCTTCTCGCACTATACTTAGCGTGATATTCTAGCGCTGAACTTGCTCCGCGTCAAGAACGCGAGGGCGGGTGGCAGTGTGCCATTTTGTCGCAATTGTGACTTTATGTCCCTATTCGGCCATGGCTTACGGTCTCCATACCCATGACACGCACGCTTCACGCCATGTCATGACCCCGAAGCTTGTCCTCAGCGAAGGCAAGGAAGCGACAACACGCTCCGCTTGACAGTCTACTCCGGCAGACTCCATCCCTTGGCGCCCCGATTATCGGCTGTAAGAAGGTAGGGTTGGGCTTCAATGCTATGCTGTGCAAGGGTTTGGCGGATAAGCTCGCCGATGGTCATCGGGTTGGCGCGCACAAATGCCAGGATGGAAGGTCCTGCGCCGCTCAGGCACATCCCGAGAACGTCAGGATGCCTAATGCTGAGCACCTCGGCCAAACCAGGCACGAGTGAGGCCCGATAGGGTTGATGCCAGCGGTCCTCAAAGAACTCAGGGCGGAAACCCGTCTTGCCAGAAAAGAATTGCGCGGCAAGAGCTACGGCACGCTGTAAGTTATGAATCGCGTCCGCGCGTGAATACTGGTTGGGCAGGACTGCTCGAGCCTCCTTCGTCGCCAGGGCGTAGTTTGGTACAACCAGAACAAGCTGAAGATCCGTGGGGATCGGGCACGAGTAGGCGAACACCCGTTCCCCTTCGTTAACCGCCACCGTGAACCCACCGTGCCAGGCCGCCGCGACGTTGTCGGGATGACCTTCGCGCAAGCTTGCGAGGGTCACGAGTTCTTCATCAAAGAGCGGCCGGCCCACGAGCCAGTGGCAGGCCACCAAAGCGCCGACAATCGCCGCGGCGCTCGAACCCAGCCCCACCGCCACCGGAATCTGGTTGTAAATCTCGATGTCAAAGCCCCGCTTCTTGCCCCAGCTTTCAAGAGTCTCCACCATGACGCGGGCGACTAGGTTGCTGGCGTCGCCTGCCACCCGCTCCGGGGTTACCCCTGCATAGTGAAGGGAAACACTCCTATCGTTGCGGGGGTTCACATGCAAATCGAGGTGAAGGCTCAATGCCAGGGCGGCACAATCGAAAAGGCAGCCCAGGTTGGCGCAAGTTGCCGGAACTTTTATGCAGAATCGTTCAGCCATGGCTTATTCATCGATCATCCGTTCTCCCGATCTCCCAATTCTACAGAACTTCCCCTCTCATTAATTCTTCCAATGTCTCGCGCGGCCGGATCAATTCCGCCTGAGTGCCGTGGATAAGGACTTCCGCGGGGCGTGGGCGAGTGTTGTAATTTGAGGAGAGCACGAAGCCGTAAGCGCCGGCGTCGAGGATGGCCAGCAACTCACCGGGCTGGACGTCCGGCATTTTCCTATCCTGGGCGAGAAAATCGCCCGTCTCGCAAAGCGGGCCCACCACATCAGCTTCCAGCGTGTCTCCGGGATGGTCGCGGACAGATATAATCTCGTGATAAGAACCATAGAGCGTGGGGCGCATCAAGTCGTTCATTCCTGCATCGACCACGATGAAGTTCTTCTGCCGATTCCGCTTGACGTAAAGCACACGGGTCAGCAGGAGTCCCGCGTTGCCCACCAGGGCGCGGCCTGGCTCGACGATGAGGCGGTACGGGGCGGCTCGCAAACGCTCCTCGAGCCTGCGCCCCAGTGTCTCGAAGTCGAGGGGCTGCTCGTCCGCATACCGGATTCCATATCCGCCACCCAGATCGAGATACTCGATGCGCAGACCCTCGGCCTCAAGTTGAGCTGCCAACGCTAGGATTTCATCCAGGGCCTTAAGGAAGGGCTCAACGTCGAGGATTTGTGATCCGATGTGGCAAGCCACGCCGTGAATATTCAGATGGCCGGAGCGGGCGGCACGGCGGTAAAGCTCCAGCGCCTCGTCCTTTGGGACGCCAAACTTGTGAATGATCTGGCCGGTGGAAATATAGGCGTGCGTTTGCGCCTCGACATCGGGGTTGACACGGATGGCGATGCGGGCGGGCCTGCCTAGCGAGCAGGCGCGGCGCTCGATTAGTTCAAGCTCGCCCGCCGACTCGACGTTGAACATTTCGATGCCCGCAACAAGCCCGGCGTTTATTTCCGCCTCGCTCTTCCCCACCCCGGAAAAAACGATGCGGTCGGCAATCGCCCCAGCACGTAAAGCGCGCGCCAATTCCCCGCCCGAAACAACGTCAAACCCGGAGCCCGCTTGGCTGAGCAGTTTCAGAATCCTCAGGTTAGAATTAGCCTTTACGGAGTAACAAATAAGGTTCGGCAGCAACGCCAAGCTTTCCTTCAGGTGTGAAAAATTGCCCAAAATGGCGGCTCGGCTGTAAACATAGGCCGGCGTCCCAAACCGTTCGGCAAGCGACTCGACTGCAACATCTTCACACCGGAGTTGCTGGGATTCGTAGCGAAAAGCTTCCATAGGGGTCGGCTATCAGGAGCCAATCGTCAGTGGTACCTCGTCCATTGTCAGTCGCGCACCAACTGGAGACGTGTCATCCCGAGCAACGAGAAGAATCCCGCTCTGTGTCCTCCCTCCACAAAGCAGAGCGAGATTCCTCGCTTCGCTCGGAATCACATTGTGCGCAGACTCAAACTGCCTTCTGCTTTCTGCCTACTGCCGGCTGCCCACTACCTTACCGTACTCTGATCAGGACAATCGTCTGATCGTCGCGCGGTGGGCGGCCTTGCTCAAACTCACGCACTTCATCGAAGAGATTAGCGATGATCTCCTGAGGGGACCGATGGCAATAGCGGCGCAGTACGTTCTCCAGGCGTCGCGGCCCGAACTCCTCATGCTTACTGTTGGCGGCCTCGACGATGCCGTCCGAAAACATCGCGACCAAATCCCCCGACTCGAGCCTCACTAACACGTCCTGGTACTGGGCGTGCTCCAGCAAGCCTAAGGGGATCCCCTCCGCGCGAATAGCGCGGCTCTGACCCTTTCTCACCAGCAAGGGTAGAGGCATTCCCGCATTGGCGAGGCGTAGCGTCTTGGCGCGCGGTTCCCAGACGGTGTATGTCAGCGTAATGAAGTGGCCTTCGATCTTGCGCTCGAGAAGTATCAGGTTGAGCCTCTTTAATAAATGAGGCGGCGAGAGCTTTTGGGGGGCCAGGCTGCGAAGGATGCCGCTTGCCATTGCTCCGTACAAGGCCGCGGGAGCGCCTTTGCCGCTCACATCGCCGACCGCCAGCACATGGCGCTCCTTTCCATAAGTCAAGAAATCGTATAGGTCGCCTCCCAATTCCCGCGCGGGGTGGAAGCGCAGCGCCACATCTAGGCCAGGAATACTGGGCCCAGTTCCGGGCATGAGGTGCATCTGTATTTCCTGGGCGCGTTGCAGGTCGCGTTCGAGGCGCGCTTCGCTTCTTGCCACTCGTTCGTAAAGCCGCGCATTTTCAATGGCTACGGCAATTTGGGGCGCAAGAGTGGAGAAAATGCGAACGTGTTCTTCGCTAAAGTAATTCAATTGCGAGCTTTCGAAGTCAACGACGCCGATAACGCGGCCCCGATAGATGAGCGGGATCGCCATCTCCGAGCGCGTTTCAGGGTTGACGGGGATATACCGAGGGTCCCGGGAGACGTCGTGAACGACCACCGTCTGGCGGAGGTCAGCGGCGGCGCCCACAATTCCCTGACCAAAATGGACGACACCCCTCTCAGGCTGGTGTTCATCCTGTTTCAGAGAGATCACGGCATTGAAGGTCCGGGCTTGCTCGTCCGCCAGCAGTATGCTGAAGCGGTGATAATCAATCAAGCGCTTGGTCAACGTCCCGATCTTCCGCAGAAGTTCGCTCAAAACCAGGACGGAACTCATTTCCCGGCTGATCTCGTTGAGCAACTGGAGGGTCCTTGCTTGCCGCACGCTGCGGCGATAGAGCCGGGCATTCTCGAGCGCCATAGCCATCCGGCTGGCGAGGAGTTCCAAAAGGCTGACGTGAGAATCGTTGAAGAAATCTGTCCAGGGCGCTTCCAGATCGATCACGCCAATAAGGCGGTTCTTGGAAATCAGCGGGACTGCCAACTCCGAGCGGATAGAGGACAAGGACTGAATATACCCAGGGTCTTTCAGCACATCATTGACCAGGACTGAGCGGCGGGTCTCGGCCGCGCGCCCCACGATCCCTTCGCCTACTTTAATATGCAGTCTCCGCACCGACTCTTCCGGGTGGCCGATGCTGAAGCGAACACTCAGCTCCTGGTTCTTTTCGTTGAGTAGAAGGATGGCGAAGACTTCGTAGTCGATGGCGCGTTTGACGATCTCGGCGATGCGAGCCATCAGTTCGTCGAGGTCCAGCGTGGAGTTAATCCGCTCGCTGACCTCCACCATCAGGGTAAGCAGTTCCGTCAGCTCGAGGGGCCGGGAAGCGAATTGGGTTACGTCAGCCATAAAGACAGCAGGTGGTAAAGGACTGAAGGCCATTGTAGCATAGGCGTTCTGTCTCCTGCGGGCAGCGGCTACGCCGCCCTGCCTTGCGGAAAGGCTGCGCCTTTCCGGGGTGGGCCTCAAACTTGTTCCCCGGTTGAGGCTGCGCCTTAACCGGCGAGGCGCAGCCTCGCCGAAAAACCAGCAATTGGGAAAGGCATAGCCGTCCCGCAAGGCGGGGTAGCAGAGCCGCACGTCACAACCAACAAAGTACTGAAAATCCAATTGCCGCCGAGAGACCGCCGTTACAAGTGGCCGAGCTAATTTCTTCACACCTTCACGCTGCCGGGCAACCATCCGTCAGCCGACGGATTGCCCCTACATCGGGCCTCCCGCGTATAATGGCTTGACATGTTTATTCTGGCGTTTGATACCACGAGCGAAGCGGGCGGCGTAGGCATTTTCCGTGACGGGGAGTGTCTGGCGCACGTCGCGAATGACGGCCCTGCAAACCGTTACTCCGTCAGCCTGTTCTCTATGGCGGACCGGGCAATCGAAGAAGCCAAGGCACGGCATGGCGTGCCCAAACGAGGGCTGGCCGATGTGGGACTGATCGCGGTCGCCACCGGGCCGGGATCCTTCACGGGAATACGCGTCGGCTTGTCTGCAGCACAAGGTTGGGCGAAGGCATTCGACTTGCCAGTTCGAGGGGTCTCGGTGCTGGAAGCACTCGTCGCAGGTGCTCATATTCGGGGGAACTGGGCCGTACCCATCCTGGATGCGCGCCGGGGAGAGTTTTTTGTGGGGCTCTTTCGTCGCGTCGTTAGGGTCCCACAGACGCCGGATGGTTGCTCAGGGGGGATACAAAGGCCGCCTCGACAAGAAGATCAACCTTCCTACGTCCCCGCTGGTGAAGGCTGGTTACTGACACCCGCGGAGCTGGGCACGTTCCTCGCCCCCCGCCTGCTCGATGGGGTAGGAGCAACTTGCGTGGTCAGAGGGCACGATCGGGCAGCTCTGGCCCTTCGTGAAAGCCTTTCCAGCGCATTCCAGTGGGAGGTAGTTACGGGGACTCTGGTGGAACCTGTGGCGCACCTTGGTTTGCGGGACTACCGGACCGGAAAACCGCAGGCAGCCGGCGACCTTGATGCCTACTATATTCGGCGGCCAGACGCGGAACTGCATTTTTCGAATTTCGATTGAAGGCAGAAGTTTCGGTGCGAATTCGCAATTACACTGAAGAGGATCTTCCAGCAATCCTGAGTGTTCAGAGCCGGAACCCCCAAGCCGCCCAATGGTCACAGGCGGATTACTCGGAGTTGGCCAGCGACCCTTGGGGATTAATCCTGGTCGTCGAACTCGACGGCAAGAGTACACCCACGCTTGCGGGATTCGCGGCGTTTCACTATGTCATGGACGAGGCCGAGCTCAGAAACATGGCCGTTGACCCAGCCTATCTGCGCCAAGGCATAGGACGGGAACTCCTTGCAGAAGCTACGAGGCGGCTGGCAGAGCAAGGTGTAACGTGGATTTATCTGGAAGTACGCGCCTCGAACATCTCAGCACAAAAGTTCTACTACTCCGCAGGGTTTACCCTGCGCTCCCGGCGAATGGATTACTACAACAATCCTCGCGAAGATGCCCTGGTTCTTTCCTTGGATATCTCCTCTACCTCCAAATCGCATGTTCCGGAGAACGCCGTATGAGGTCGAACACCGCACGTTCATGTGTTGCAGTCTGTCTCGTCGCGGTTTCTTTTCTTGCGGCAGCAAACGGTGGTGCGCAATCTCTACCCTCCTGGCCGCCGGAAGCCTCCCAGTATCGATTCCACATGATAGGAAACGCCCACATCGACGCTCCCTGGCTCTGGCCGTGGCCGGAAGCGATGTCCGTAGTGCACAGCACCTTTCGGTCGGCGCTCGACCGTATGAACGAATACCCTGATTTCACTTTCACAGCCAGTTCCGCTCAGTTCTATGAATGGGTCGCGGCAACGGACCCGGCAATGCTGAAGGAGATTCGCAAACGTGTGGCAGAAGAGCGATGGGATGTGGTGGGTGGCTGGTGGATCGAGCCGGATGTGAATATCCCGAACGGGGAATCGCTAGCGCGCCAGGGCCTGTACGGCCAAAGGGTGTTCCAACAGTTATTTGGTCGCGTCGCTACGCTGGGGTACAACCCCGACTCCTTTGGCCAGGCCGGGACGCTCCCGCAGATTCTCAAGCTAGAGGGCATGCGCGGCTACGTATTCAAGCGCCCGATGGCTCCTGAGAAGGAACTCCCAGGGGATCTGTTTTGGTGGGAAGGCGCCGACGGATCGCGAGTGCTAGCCTATCGAATTCCCTTCGATTCCGGATTTGAAGAGTATTTGCCGTACTGGGTGTGCCAGTTCATCATCAAGTTGCAAGAACCCACCAAAGACCTGATGGTGTTTTATGGGGCAGGTGACCACGGCGGGGGGCCTACGAAGGAGATCATCCGATCCATCATCGATATGCAGAAGCAGCCTGGCGCGCCGGCAATTCTCTTCAGCACCCCGGACCGATACTTTGATGAGGTCAGTAGGCTCAGCGCTCTCCCGGTCGTTGCTGACGAACTGCAGCATCACTCCGTTGGTTGCTACACGGCAGTCTCAGAAATCAAAAAGGACAACCGGACCACCGAAGCGGCTCTCGCCACGGCGGAGAAGATGGCAGCGCTTGCTTCCGCAATGGCGGGATTTGACTACCCCACGAGCGAGTTCACGGCTGCTTGGAAGAAGGTGCTGATGATGCAGTTCCACGACAGCATATCGGGGACAGCGCTGCCGGAACACTACGTGGTGGCGCGGCACGCATACGGATACGCCCGAGAAGTGGCAGATCAAGCCATTAACCTTGCCGCACAGAAGATTGCCTGGCAGATTCCTACCCAAGATCTGGACTCGGAGTACCTGTTGGTGTTCAACCCTCACGCTTGGGACACTACGCTGAACGTCGAATACGATGTGGGCTGGGACAACTGGACCGGCTCGGAAATCAAATCCCCGCTGGAAGATGATCGGAGCAACAGCGTACCTCACCAATGGACGCAGGCTTCCACCGTCTACGAGCGCCGGCTTAAGCTGATCTTTAGTGCGCCCGTGCGGGCATTTGGTTACAGGCAATTTCGATTGCGAAAAAATGCGACAGTTCCCGCGTATGTGTCTGCGGTGCATGCCACGGAAAAGGGATTGGAGAACGAACATCTTCGTGTCACGCTCGCGGACGACGGGACTTTATCGATCTATGACAAAGACGGTGGGGCAGAGGTCTTCCGGGGCGGGAAAGGAGGGGCGCGCGCCGTGGTGCTGGACGATCCTAGCGACACGTGGAGTCACGGCGTCCGCGCGTACACAGACGAGGTAGGGGCGTTTGGCAACGCGCGCTTCCGCGTGCTCGAGAATGGCCCGTTGCGGGCGACGGTGCGCGTCCGGACCCGTTACGGCGCCTCCTCGCTTCAGACGGACTGGATGCTCTACGCTGGCGCTCGGACGTTGGAAGCGCGGGTGACTCTCGAGTGGCACGAGCGCCAGAAGATTCTGAAGTTCTCTTTCCCCGTGGATGTCCAGAATCCACGGCCCACATACGAAATCGCTTACGGCTACAAGGTGCGCAAGGCAGAAGGGGATGAAGATCCGGGACACCGTTGGATCGATCTTTCCGGCGAACGCGCCGGAAAGGAGTTCGGGCTTGCGGTCATCAACGACGCGAAGTACGGGTACAGTGTGCAGGGCAATGACCTGCGAGTCTCTATCGTGCGAGGCGCGGCTTATGCCCAACACGAACCGGCCAAGCTGGAACCAAACGGCGAATACATCTGGCAAGATCAGGGCGAGCAGACGTTCCGCATGTTGCTGCTGCCCCACACAGGGCCATGGCAGGATGCCGGCGTCGTGCATGCGGCCGAGGAATTCACGGCCCCCGTGCCGGTTTTCTACCAGGGCATTCATCCGGGTACTCAGCCGCCTTCGGCCTCCTTTCTGTCCGTGGATGTGCCCAATGTGGTGGTATCGGTGGTGAAGAAAGCTGAAGACGGGGATGACTTCATCATCCGATGCTATGAGACGGCGGGGAGGACGGCGAAGGCGACTTTGGACTTGGGACTCGTGAACCGGCACTGGGAGGGAACTTTCCGACCGTTGGAGATCAAGACGCTACGCGTCCCCAGGACCGGAGGCGAAATTCGCGAGGTCAACCTGCTGGAACAATAACTAATTTGGATCCGGCGCCACATCTTCGAAGATCATGGGGACGTCATCGTTATCCGTCAAGCGCATTCGGACCAAATTCGTGTAGGTCTTCGGAAGGCAGAGTGGACGAGCGAGAGTTCCCCATCCCAAATCGGGATAGGCCCAGAGATTATCAATATTGAATGCGATCTTGCCTCCCGCGTCAACCTGCGCGCGCACTGCAACCGACCCATCTGATTCGGCCCTCAG
>Ga0187771_10001838_pt1 | contig 14557 bp, 11 predicted proteins | sample 0116_SJ02_MP15_1_FD_133139 | JGI IMG/M metagenome (GOLD analysis project Ga0187771, IMG submission 133139) | Tropical peat soil microbial communities from peatlands in Department of Meta, Colombia - 0116_SJ02_MP15_10_MG | ecosystem: Environmental > Terrestrial > Soil > Wetlands > Peat | place...
CGGCCGAGATCTCGTAGCCGTAGAGATCCTTGATGTGCTCCTGGATGTCCCGGGTGGTCATCCCCTTGGCGTACATCGAGATGATCTTTTCCTCCAGCCCGGAGATGTCCTTCTGACGCTTCTTGACGATCTGCGGCTCAAAATCGGATTGCCGGTCCCGGGGAACCTCCAGGCCGATCTCCCCGAACTTGGATTTGACGGTCTTGGGCGTGAACCCGTTCCGGGCGTTGTCGGTGGCCTTCTGGTCGTGTTTTTCGTAACCCAGATGGTCGGTCAGCTCGCCCTCGAGGAGCGTTTCGACGACGTCCTTGCTGATCTCCCGCATGAAAGCGTTAAAATCGTCCAGGGACTTGACGCCCTTCTCCTTGAGGAGCTTTTTCAGCTCCTCCCTGTCCAGAGCCATCGGTACCTCCTTGAGTTATTTTATCCGTTCAAGGAGGTTTACACAGTTTTCCTTACAGTCCCATAAGAGGTTTACACAGAATATGAGGCTGTTGCCGAACGTGCTTCCCTCACGCTGGAATCCTCCTTGTCTTCCAAGGGATCATGATATCTCGGATTTTCTGGATCATTCGTATGTTTCCTAGCATCAGCCTCCGGAAAAAGGCCAGAAGTCTCTTGATATTCTGTACGGAGGCCGTCATCAGACCCTGAATGGCGACTTTCTCCAAGCCTCGATATCGCGTTTTTGATAGGCCATGCAAGCTTTTTGCTTCAGCTATAGCCCATTCGGCATAACACCCCCGTTCTTTGATGCTGAGTTTGGCACAAGGGGATTCAAGCCAATTGAGACTCTTTTCGATATATTGCTGATCGACATGACGGACGATACTTCTGTACCTCGTATTCGGACTGCAAATGGGTTTAAATGAACATAACCGGCACGCGCTTCCCCGGGCCCGGTAGTGCTAGCGTCTGTTCCTTTGATCGTAGGTGATCCTCCGCAGTTGTTTCCCACGGGGACAGATCACGACATCTTTGTTCTCATCATAGGTGAACGCCTGAGGAGGAAGGATGTTTCGGCTAAAATGCCGGCTTCGGCGAGCGAACGTCGGCACGATATCCCGTTTCCAACAGAGAGAGTAATTATCGGCCGTGCCGTATTGGGAGTCCGCGCAGATCTCTTTGATCGGGACAGGCTGCCTATCCAAAAGCTTTTCGAGGATCCGATCCTCTGTGATCGCTCCAGGAGTCATCGCGACTGCAGTTATCACCCATTCCTTTTGGTCGATAGTGAAGTGATGTTTATAGGAAAACATCCTTATCCCTTTTCGGGCGACGTAGGATGCTTCCGGATCGGTGCGACTCATATAATCCAAGTTTGATTTATGCCTATCCCGGTAAGATTGACGAACGGTTTTGACCTTAGAGGTGGTTCTGAAAGGAGCCTTATGGTCGTTACCCCCCCTCAACATCTTGTTCGGGCTTCGTAGGATTATCCTGGGAAACCTTTTCTACGTACTCCTTCGGATTCATTGAGGGTGACGGGGCGTCCGGCCTTGTCACCAATGATTTTATCGAAGCGTTGGCCTTGACGAGAGTCCCGTCAGCGAAAATCTTTTCTCACCCGACCAAGCCTTTCTCGAGACATCTGTTGAGGACCTCTTGGGAAAATTCCTCAAAGACTTTTTTCCTGAACCTGGCCCGGGCTTTGGAGATCACGGAATGATTCGACGTTGCCTCATGAGGTCGTAGCCGAGATACCAACGATAGGCCAAATTGACGGTGCATTCCTCGGACAACTTCCTTTCCGAGGTGATGCCAAAAAGATATCCGACGAGCATCATCTTGAACAGCACGATCAGATCAACCGAAGGCTGGCCAGTAGGGGAGTAATAACGCCGACAGAGCCCCCGGACGAAACCCAGGTCTATAACCTCTTCCAAGGCTCGGACCAAATGGTCCTGGGGAACCATCTTCTCCAGGCTGAGCCGATAAAAGATTCTGGGCTTGAAGTCCTTCTTCCCCATCATCTTCTCTTCTCCCCTAATATCTTGGCCAAGTTGGCCTCCGCCAGCTCCTTGGCAGCCTCCTTAAAAGTCTTCCAAGCACGGGTCCCCTCTTCGACTTCAGGAAGATGCTTTTTAGCGATATAAATCATTTGCGTTCTGCCCGCCTCGCTCGAGGAAAGATAGTACCAGATATGCTCTCATCCTGGATCATGGGCGCAGGCGCAGTTCGGCTTGCCGCATTTTCCCTTGAGCCTGACGACGGATCCCCGGATTATAGACCTCAAGCTCTTTTGAAGAGTTTTTTGGAGAAGGCGTTTATCTCTGGCTTGCTTATTCACAAATCAGATGATATCGGAAAATTTTAGAAAATGTCAAGAGTTCGGCAACAGCCTCATATCTGACAATTCCGAAATCCGCCCGCGAATCCGAAACTGCCGGACGACGAACACCACCTCTCGTCAAATTAATGAAGACATGGTAAGAACTAATCCCTGTCTACCTGTTCAATTAACACGCCGCAGAAATCTGAAAGCGTCTTGGCGAACAGCAGTCGGCGAAACGGAAACAGCAACTTGATGAGGAGATGGATGAGGTTGACAGACATGTTGATAAGCGCCTTAAACTTGTGCTGGCGTGCGATACCGAAAGCCCCACGCCATAGGATGACTGTTGGAACTCGAAAGCGAAACATTTCACGTCCGATCACGCCTATCCAGCCCCACCATCCCCCACGTACAACATGGAACGCCAACTTGTTCTTGCCGCCTTCCTCAGCCTGCCAGGCTACCTTTTCCGAGGCGTAGATAGTGAACTCAGCATTAGGGAAGGCTGCCACCAAAGACTCAGTCTCCGTTTTCCACCTCCCCAAATGGCCCGACGGAAAGGCTATCACCGTTAGGCGGCGCCACTTTATTCTGTCTATCAACAGTGCGGACATTTTTCTGTGTAGGACGGCCATGCCGGCCCAGTCCCAAGAGAGACTCGACTGGAGCGGCAGGCAAGCTTTTCCCTCCAGACAGTAATAGGCCTCTGCTAATTTTAAAGAGCCGCCGCCATCGCGTGCGGCGAGCTCACGCATCTTAGGTTCTATATAAGAGCGTTTAAACTGCGAGGCGTAGACGGAACCGAGCCGCACCTTATCTTCAAAGACGTCCGAGATGTCTTCGGTAGCGCGGGCGAAGCGGGCGCCGCACTCGGCGAGAGCGGTGCGGATTTGTTCACCATGGCAGGCTCCCGTAAGAGAGTACGGGAAGTCCTCATACATGACAACCGGAACGCCTACAAATCGATCACGCGCTTCCGCGAGCATCATAAGGCAGGCGTTCCGCGTGATCGCATGATCTACGTGCTCCCCCAGTCCCATCGGAATCCACAACTCATCCGGCGCGAGTGTTTTCAACTCCTTCATCAATTGCTCGCAGAGCAGCGATATTTCACCGGGAGTTGGGAACAGCCACATGAAAGGTCGTGGGAAGTCCATAAACTTTTCGATAGTTTCAGAGGACCAAAGCTCGGCCGGCCAGAAGCGAAGAAGTGCGTCGCTCCAATCCAAGCAACGGGCCTCCGCTCCCATGACCATTGCGGCAAGGGCCGACTCCTGCTGCCTCAGGTTAGTGATGTCCTGGACATTTATGAAATTCCGGTTCAATGATAAATAGGAGGTAAAGTTTGTCCATTTGACCACTGAGAGGATCGTGATTCGGAACCGACCTCGACGGTTGAGGAGACGGCCTCCCGCACCAAGAACGGCGTCGTCCATGTGCGGTTCTATGACCACGAGATGCGGATGGGCAGGCGATGATACCGGAGAAATCAACTCGACCACGCCGATTTCGCGCCACCTTAACAGGCTATCGGCTGCACCAGTATGCATCTCCTCTAGCTCAGCTACGGTCTTGCGCCCGTCGATGCTGTCATAAATGAGGACTTCCTCGGCCGACATATTAAGGAAAGGCCGCCTCGATATCATGAAAAAAACGTGCCGGTCACGCCGTTGAAAGTGTGGAAGGATTTGAGGGACGTAAGCGCTTACATCACCTGGTTTCATTCTGGTTCCTACCTGCCCCTTCAGGCTTCAGCCCGTCCATCTTGTTAACCGCTCTACGACGCAATCCGCATTCCTCTTCCGCCTTCAAGATTTTCTTGTGAATGAGAATACGATACGCCGACAGGGATCAATGGGTCTGGCGTCAGGAATTTCCTTTTTCCGCTTAGCTTTAAATCGTCGTCTCTGGGCTCGGGATCAACTTTTCCCTTCACGACATGATGCTATCCAAGACGAGGATAGGCGTCAAGAGCCTAAGAAACGGAGCCCGGATGCTTCGGCGCGCAAATCGTCGGCCGCATTGACAGAGGGCGGGCGCTAAACAAAGTCAGACCTCTCCCAGCTCCCAATCGCCGACTATTCGTATTCCTCCCTTTCATCGGCCGCCCATTAAGGCGACCTCCCTGAAGACATGAGACGGTGGCGGCTTCTCAGCCAAGAACGTCCATCCCCTTCACAGGATTCCACAGACGTGAGGCCGTGGAGCTTCAGCTCCAGCTGATGGATGATATGGCCAACGATTGCATACTCCTTCTCTTGCACTCATGATAACTATGAGTACTGCAAGGCTAACGGATCCGGGGCAGATCAGAGGATCGACTTCGTAGACTTTTCAGATCATTTCCGCCCAGCCCTTGGGAGTGATGGGCGGCGGATCCTCCTCGACCATGCCCGGAACGGCGGGGGCACGGTTTCCTTTTCAAGAATCCTAGCCGAGGTCTCGGCGTGTCGCCCTCCTCTGCTGTTCTTTGCTCCAATTTGACCCTTGATCGAAAGACACTTCGCCGATCCATAGAAACGATGTTCGCGTGATATTGTTGAAAGTCCACCGCTCCCTTCGTTTAGCGTCCGTCCCCGTTCCTTCGAGGACAATCCGATTCGCGACTTTTTTCCCGATGAATTCTACGAACTCGCTAAAATAGGGCGGCATCCAAGCGATATGCCACAGGTCTGCGGCCGGATCATAACAACGGGCGGATGTGCCGAACTTATGGGGTCGTTCCCCAGCTCTGTACAAGACATCTTAGACACTCATCTCGCCGACGATCCAACCGAAGTGCCACTCACCCTTCCGGATCCGCGAAGTGCCGTCAGGGTTGTACCATATCGCATCAATGTCCCAGGAGCTGACAAATTGTCTGTATAGTGAGAGCGGCCTTTCATACTCTCTGTAAGCTCCATCGGCTGCCAACTTATCGAACATCATAGGTCGAACTCTGCCCTTCGCCTTCGGTGACCGGATCATGCATGCAGGTCGATGCCGCCCAGAACTGCTACGGTGCCGGCCTCCGCGCACACAAGAGTCCGGGACATGAAATCTTATCCTCTTACCTTTTTGCCGGAATCGGGCTAGTGTACAGTGACGTCCGCATGTATGAAAGCGCTGGTGCATCAAAATGCGTAAGATAACCGCAAGGAGCTACGGCAGCATGACCAGGTACTTGGGTGCGATGCCCGCCACAAGAGGTATTCGATTTTCACCTCTGTAGACGACAAGGGAAGTGCGGGCCCGTACGTCAGGGTTGAAAACGAAGTTTTCCTGTTCCGCGGCTATCTGAAGGAGATCCCGCCTCGGTCTCAGATCACGGTGGAGACTGTGGGTAAGTGGTATTGGATGGTGGATGAGATGGAAACGGCCAGCCATATCCCGTTACTGACAAATGCGGAGAAGACCATGGCCATGATGGGCCAGATTAATAAGACTAACAAGCTTGACGGCATGGAGCTGGCTCTCCTGCTTCGGAACGTGACTCTTCCCTTGATGAAACGAGCTAAGAGCTCCGGGCGAAACTCGATCATATTTTTTAGAAGAGAAGAAGGAATATCGGGTTGACGCACCGATTTCATACATGCGGACGTCACTGTACACTAGCGGGCTTCCTCCAGCTTAGGTTCATCCTAAAGATCTTTCATGGGGCGAGATGTCAAAGTCGCAGTCAGGCAAACAGGGCTCTAATCCCCATAGCCCAGCCTGCCCAATCCTTGCACTTTACTGCGCTTGGCCCCCTCGAGCTTCGAGGTAACTGAAGGCATCCAAAATTCCCTTAGCAGCCTTGTCGAATGTGAACTCACGGACTTTTTCCAGTGCATTCCTCGAGAGCTGTTCCCACTTCTCTTGATCTCCGAGGATCTCGACAACAGTATTAACCCAAGCATCCACATCTAAAGGCAAGATAGCGCCATTATTCCCATGAATAACCAATTCCCCCGCGGCTGCCGTCATCTCGGTAGTAATAACGGGGGTACCCGCCAGCATTGCTTCATTGATCACTACACCCCAGCAATCGCCCGAGGTCGGCAATAATAGGAGCTTGGCTTGCGCATAGTAATCCGGCAGTGCTTCATGTTGAATGAAACCAGCAAATTCATATTCCACACCGTGATTATTGAAAATTTTCCGCATGGCGGACTTTAGGTCTTCATCACCTTCGCCAATTATCAATACTCGACATTGTCCAATACGCTCTCTTACACCGGCACACACTTGGGCAAAAAATTCAGGATTCTTTACTTGGACAATTCGGCCGGAAAAAATGACATCAAAGCGTCGCATGAAGCTCTTTCCGCTGAGCCGACTTTGGAAGTAATCATTGTCCGCCGCGAGGTGACTTAGAAAAAGTTGTTGCGGGATCAGACGGTGGTTGTAATATCTGAGCATTAATAATGTCTGCCTGCTAGCTCCTACGAATGCATCTCCGAAACGTTTATACATGATCCGCCTGGCAATTTTCTGTAAGATATTTATTTTTCGTTCCCGGCCAAGCCAGCTATCATCCAGCAAAGCCACCTTTGTTCTCAAAATCTTGCAGATAACAAGCGCGAGCCATGCCGTTGGGTCTTTTATGCTCGCGGAGACTAAAGCAATACACGGCTGTTGCCATAATAGCAGGAGTATAATGCCTGGATTCAAAAATCGCTCAGTACCGTGCGTGTTAATAGTGAGGCCACGCAATATGGTCTTCGGATGACTCCCTAAGCCATATTTCCACAACCTGCGTTTTTCGTTGCTCTTAAAGTAAACGATACGGGCTGCCCCCCCAAGCGCGCGATATATCCGCTCGAATACGGGCTCTCGCCATGGCGTCGGAATGTCACTCAGAATTAGATAATCCATGTCTCGGCATTTGGGTAAAAATCGTTTCCATGATTCTGGATGTTCTCAAAATTTCCGCATACGGAATGGGATCTGAAGTGTTGTTTTTTATTGCCAAATAAAAAAGTTCTATTAATTTTTTCATCCCATAATCCATATGGAAATCGTTTCTCGCAAATAGCCTCATATTGCGGAACGAATTGCGAACATGCTCGTGGGCATGGGTCCATGGGGCGAAAAAGTAACGGAGATAGCTTTTGTAAGGCGAGGGGCTGATACGCAGAACCGTGCGGTATGTATTGTCCACAATCAGGTTCGCAGATTTCCCATATAGCCGTAATTCGTTAGATCCAGCCCCGAATTGCGTGGTGAATAAAAAGAACGCCGTCGTGCCGTGCTCGTCCTTCATTACCGCGCGCACCTCATCCACAATATCAAGCTGTCCGAGCTGTCTCAAAAAGGGGCTCGTAAAGCTCAACGAAACGATTTCAGGATTTTCTCCAGTCAAAAATTCTGCGATCTTGCTTACGCCATGGCTGATAAGGTTGTGTGCCAACGAACCAGGGAGACGCCGAACCCAATGATTGGGATCTCCCAAAACAGCGCGCCCGTATGTCGGTTCATCGTGTGAATAGCATTGGATGGACTCCAGGTGAATGGGCGGCCCGCCTAGGAACCCGGCTTTGACAAGTTCCCGCATTCGGATGGCTTCCGGGCTGAACTGGAGATTGTGGCCGGCGGTAATGTGGAGCCGCTTCTCCCGAGCGAGTTGAATGAGCGCTTCTGCCTCAGCAGTTGTCTCTGTGAATGGCTTTTCTAGATAGACATGGCATCCGGCCTCCAGGCACATGCGTCCCAATTGATAATGTGTATGAGCTGGCGTGGTTATATGCACAGCATCCGGCCGGCTCTTTTGAAGCATATCTTTGACATCTGTAAAAACGTTCGGGATATGAAACCGATCGGCGAGTTGTCCTGCCATCAATTCTTCCGTATCGCATGCGGCTGCGATTTCGCAACCCGGCAGAGACCGGAGTTCTGCCGCATGCTGATCCGCAACAAACCCGCACCCGATGATCGCTACCCTTAAGGCTATCTGCTCATCCATTTTTTTGAAACTCATAATACGCAGCTAAGGCTTTCTCCATAGGCACGCGGCACGCCCAGCCCAGACGTTCTTTCAACTTTCGATTCGAATAACGATGCCCCTTCCAAGCAAAAGAGCACATCCGGCGGTTAAAGACCGCGGGCAGTTGTCCATTCGGCCTCGCCGCATATCTTTCCCAGAGGTAACAGAAAGCATAAGCAAGTTGATAGGGAATCCAGATGGATCGAAATGGGCGAACTTGTTTCTTGTATTCGCGAAGAAATCTTCTGCTCTTGGGCACGTCGTCGTCAACAACATTGAACACCTCGCCATCGATCCCCTTGATTAATCCGGCTAAGACAATCGCATCCGCGCAGTTATCTACGTAAGTCAATGGAAGTCGACCTCTGCCTCCGATACGGATGAATATGCCAAATGTATCCATTCCAACAAATCCCGGAATGGCCTTCTTTCCCGGGCCGATTACGATGCCTGGGCGGACCGTTACAAAAGGGATCCCAAATTTTTGATGATACGCCAGGACAATTTCCTCTTGTTTGAATTTGCCATAGGCATAGGCATCACAGCGTTTCTCGAGATCGTCCTCCAGCGGGCAAGATTCATCCCAGACCGCGCCCGCTCTCAGGTGGAAATTGGAATAAACAGAAAATGAGCTCACGTTCACGAAGCGTCGAATCGTCTTGTTCTGGAGCGTGGCGTCCAGGAGATTACGTGTGGTGACAACGGATCCCTGAAAGCATCCGGGGTACGACTTCCCACGCCCAGCTACAAGGTGATAAATAACTGTAACCCGCTTGACTGCTTCAAGGCAATCCTGCCGCGACAGCAGGTTTCCCGAGATCACTTGGCAACGATTTTCGGGGTGCTCGAGAAGAACGCTTTTGAGCAGGGCGTGATCACTTCCCGGGCGCACGAAACAATGCACCTCATTAAAGCCATGGCGAAGTAATGAAGAGACTACTCGCGAGCCGACGAAGCCGGCGGCTCCGGTCACAAGTACCGGGTCGTTGCGGCCGATAATCCAGCCTTCTTCCATATTGGAATCCTCTTCGCTTTCAGAGCAGATCTAAAACTTAAGAGATATCGGCAAAATTAAATTAATCTTGGCTCTCGTCGACTAATCTGCATCAAGACGCGGATTTATAATAGTCCGAGGGATGGATGAGTGTCAAGGATTTGGCGTGGCACCATAATACAGGCCATAAGGTCTGTTTGACTTATCTATAACTTTCTGCTAAAAAACGGGTTATGAACAGCAGAGCTGATAAATAGTGGGATAAATCGCAGCCAATTATGATTGAAGTCATTTTTACCGTTGACTATGAGATTTATGGGAATGGCGAAGGCTCTTTAAAAGAAGCCGCCTTCGAACCCGCAGAGAAGCTTTATTCTCTTTTTGCAAGACGAAAAGCACGTTTCGTTATATTTGCCGAAGTTGCCGAGCTAGAGATAATCGAAGCCAACGCAGCTGACGCTGATATCGGGTTGATAAAGAGTCAATTAAGGAGATTTTATAAAGAAAGAGTCGAGTTTGGTTTACATATCCATCCTTGGTGGTATGGCGCTCATATTGAAAACCGGAAGTGGCTTCTCGATTATGATTCTTATAACCTATGTACTCAGCCAAGGGAGAGGATCGACCAAATACTCGATCGCTCTCTTGCCTACTATCGAATACTCTTGGGCAGCCCCAGTTTTGTCCCAATTTGCTTCAGGGCGGGTCACCTGCTCTTTCAACCCACCCAGCCTTTGAGCCGGGCCCTGGTCGAACGGGGCATAAGACTGGATTCATCTTTCTACAAAGGCGGACTTTGGCAACAGTATAAGCAGGACTACCGCATTGGGCCCTTAAACTCGCCTTATTGGAGATTCACCGACGACGTGACCATTTCCGAGCCCGAAGGCGCATTGGTTGAAATTCCCATATATACTCAAATGACGCCTATATGGAGGCTGTTTACGTCCAAGAGGGTCAATCAACAACATGCGAGTTTGACTGCTAAGCGAACCTGGAGAAAGATACGAACTCGTGTCCAGGATTTTATGCGACTTTATTATCCGCAAAAATTCGATGTGGGGCAGATGACAAGAGATGAGATGATTCGAATGATGGATCGCATCATTCATTATGATGAGAAAAATCCGCTAATGTATCATCCCATCGTGGTGATCATGCATACAAAAGATCCGATCGATTTTGCCGGCATGGATGCGCTGATCTCCCGCATATCCGAGGCTCAAATAACAATTTCCACATTCTCAGATGCTCTTCGTAAGATCAGAGGACTCCAAAATAATAAAGAATCAGGACAGAATTTAATATGATAAGCATTAATCTAATCTCAATCAGGTGGCATCATGAGCTCCCCATTTTGCCATAAAATTCTTCCTGATGGTCGCTAGCGATGAATATTGTTGGTTGGAAGGGTATCAACCTGAATCGTAAATAAGGAGATATTGTTAAGGCGGAAGGGCATAAAATGAATCATGTTTTCACGTCCAATTGAGTTCGAGAGAATTCGGTAATAAAAAGATAAGAAAAACAATGTTTTCCAAATTGAACCTGATTCCCACTGAAGCCTATCATTATTCCATAAATGACATGGTCCGAGCCCTCACAGCAATAACGGATTCATCCCTCGACAATAAGCAAATTACGCTATCAGCGTTGGGAAACGGTTTGCCCATCAGATCGGCAAGAGTGGCGATAATTCTATCAATAAAAGCACTTGGTCTAGAGCCGGGGTCGAAGATAGGCGTGCCTCTCTATTGTTGCCCCGTCGTCTTCAAGGCCATCAAGATGGCGAACTGCCAGTTGAAATTTCTAGATGTCGATCCGGAAACTTTTTGCATCTCCACCGAAGATCTTCGCGCAAAATACAACGATCTTGCTGCTGTGGTGCCTGTCCACATGTTCGGCAATTTATGCTCTATGGACAGCGTGGTGGAGATCATGCATGGGAAACCCATTATCGAAGATTGCGCCCAGGCTCTCGGAAGCATGCTAAATGGTCGATTAGCCGGTTCGATGGGCACGGTTTCTGTTTTTAGCTTCCGGTCAGGCAAATACATATCCGCCGGCGAGGGCGCAGCCATATATTCAAACCAGGCAGAGCTTTCCGAAAAGATCGCTAATCTAATTGCCGGAATTGAAATTCCTTCTCAAGCGGAAGAAGTAGGGCATGTTTTTAAAACCTATTTGAGATCAAAACTGCGTAGCAAGCCATTTTGGGGAGCAGCAGGTTCCCTAATATGGCGAATGTACAATGAACATACTGATTTTATTGAAAAATCACCCATCATCATTAAAAAAATCTATAAATCCGATTTTGTGATTGCTCAACAGCGATTAGCCGCCTTGAATAATATGATCAAGGCGCAACGTGCAAATGCGAACTACTACATCAATAATCTTCAATTGGATCCCTCTATGATGTGTCACGAAATGCCCGGATCCTTCTATAATCGCTTTATGTTCCCCGTGATCTTTCGCACCAGAGAAGAGCGCAATCTCATGCGTGAAGCCCTCTATAAGCATGGAGTCAGCACTGCAACCCCTTATGAAGAAGTCATAGAGGGAGCAGCAAAATATTATGGATACGAACAAGATTGTCCGGTCTCAGAACGATTGTTAAGAAAAACACTAATAATTCCCTGTAATTATGGGCTGACACAAAGAGAGACGAAACATATCGTACAGAGCTTTAATGAAGCTTGGGAGAACATATCATCGTGAGGTCCTTCCATTTCGATGTATTGAAATGGAGTTTCGTCAGGAATCCGGCTGGCGAATAAAAGGAGATTATTTGTGAAACAAGTCATTCAGGATTTCAAAACAGGCGATCTCTCCGTCGACGAGGTCCCCATTCCCTCAGTGATAACGGGATACGTGCTCGTACAAAATCATTACTCGCTCATTAGCGCCGGAACAGAGCGTTCGACCGTCACGACCGCCAAGGCCTCTCTCTTAGGAAAAGCCCGGGCAAGACCGGATCTTGTCAAACAGGTGATGGAGACCTTCAAGAAAGAAGGGCTCCTTGAAACCTGGAAGAGGGTGCGCACGAAGCTCGAAACCCTTAAGGAACTCGGCTATAGTTCTGCGGGCACAGTGCTCGTATCCATGGACACCGAAGGCAAGTTCAAACCCGGAGACCGGGTCGCCTGCGGAGGAAGCAGCGCCTCACATGCGGCGATCGTTTCAGTCCCACAGAATCTCGTCGTCAAGATTCCCGACGCAGTTTCTTTAGATTGCGCGGCATTCACGACTTTGGGCTCAATCGCTATTCAAGGCGTGCGCCAAGCGAATCCAAAAATCGGCGAATACGTTTGTGTTATCGGGCTTGGTCTGCTCGGCCAGATCACGGCTCAGATTCTCTCGGCTAACGGCTGCCGGGTTTTCGGGATTGACACCTCGGCATCCATGGTTGACTTAGCCAGGAAAACCGGTTGCCATGTCGCTATGACACGGAGCGATTCGAATCTCGAAGCGGAAATCGACTTCTTTACTGGGGGGATGGGCTTTGACTCGGCGATAATCACTGCTGCGGCCAAGACAAACGACCCCGTGGAACTGGCGACGTCCGTTTTGCGCCAGAAGGGTGTTATCGTAGTCGTCGGCGCGGTTCCGATGAATGTGCCACGCGAGCCCCATTTCTATAAGAAGGAACTGGAGATAAAAATCTCCTGCTCGTATGGCCCCGGAAGATATGACCAAACTTATGAGGAAGAGGGCCACGACTACCCCTATGGGTACGTCCGCTGGACGGAGAGCAGGAATATGGCGGCGTTTGTCAAGTTGCTTGAGGATCAGTCCGTGGATGTCAAGCCGCTCATCACGCACGTCTTTGACATCGAGCAGGCTGAAGAAGCCTACGATATCGTTACCGGGAAGAAGCAAGAACCTTCCATTGGCATTCTCTTAAAATATCCGGATATTGAGGAAAAAACATTAAGAAAAACGCTCCAACCTTCTGCAACACCCGAGTCTGCTATTGGCATCGGTATTATCGGAGCAGGGAGTTTCGCCCAGAAGTTTTTGATTCCCTTTGCCCAAACCCAGGGAACATTGCTCAGGCTTGCGGATTCCAGGCCTACGACCGCGAAGAGCGCCGGGGAGAAATACAGATTCCGGTATTTCTCTGCGGATTCCAACGACGTCATTTCGGACAAGGCCGTTAATGCGGTCTTCATCGCAACACGCCATAATACGCACGGGGATTTGGTTATGAGGGCTCTCGAAGCAGGGAAGAACGTTTATGTCGAAAAGCCGCTGACGATATACGAAGCCGAGCTCTCCCGCATCGCCGATATCGCAAGGCATAACCCCGGCTGCCGACTCCAGGTGGGATTCAATCGGAGATTCGCTCCGCTCGCCCGAAGGGCCCAAGAGATTTTTCATGGTCTTTCGGAACCTCTTGTCGTGAATTATCGTGTCAACGCTGGCTTCATTCCAAAAGACCACTGGACGCAAACCGACGAGGGCGGCGGCCGGATCCTAGGGGAAGTGTGTCATTTTGTTGATTTCCTTCAATTCATCACCGGGGGGATCCCCCAGAAGGTCTTTGCCGCTTGCGTGTCCAATGCAAACTCGAAGATGAGGAATGAGGATAATGTGAGCATCACAGTCAGTTTCGCCGACGGTTCTATCGGCCTCATCACATACCTGGCTTGCGGCGATAAACTCCTCGCCAAAGAGCGGATCGAAATATTTGGAGGAGGGAAAACATTTATCATTAATGATTTCCATGACGCCGATGTCTATCTGAACGGCAGGCATAAAAATATCAAGGCCCCCGGTAAAGGGCATATGGAAGAGGTCGAACTCTTCGTCCGGTCGATACGGGACGGGCTGCCATCGGCTATTTCACTCGAGTCGATCCTCTATACGACGGCCACGACCTTTCGCATCCTTGATTCATTGCGGACGGGCCTTCCTCAAAGCATTGGAATCGCTTAGAGGAGGATATTGACTCTGTCAGATCATCTTGGTGTTTGAAATTCAATCGTCTCAACGTGACGGGAGGGTTCTTGAATATGGCAGGGGATAGCCAAATGAGATGAAGCCTCCGCTCCGAGACCTCGTTAGAATCGAGAGGTATTTGACTTTAGCAAATTTATATACTTAGGACTTAAGCGATTATCTAAGCACTTTGCCGACTCTTAAATGGATGGCCATTCCATTCTTGCCGGCTGAAGAAGTCTATATTTTTTTATCGTTGAGCTTATGTTTCTCTTGATCGACGATATCGCCCCCGCGAAGGAACCGGACAGCTAACGAATAAACGGCATATTTCAGTGGCCGAATCGGATATTTCCAAATGTATCCTTCGACCAATTGGCCTCCTAGCTCCCGCTTGTAC
>Ga0187771_10001839_pt1 | contig 14557 bp, 7 predicted proteins | sample 0116_SJ02_MP15_1_FD_133139 | JGI IMG/M metagenome (GOLD analysis project Ga0187771, IMG submission 133139) | Tropical peat soil microbial communities from peatlands in Department of Meta, Colombia - 0116_SJ02_MP15_10_MG | ecosystem: Environmental > Terrestrial > Soil > Wetlands > Peat | place...
ACGCCAGCGATGAGGACTTCGAGCGCCGGCTCTACCTGCTGCGCAAGTCGATCTCGAACGCGATCTATCAGCGCCGCGAGCGGGCGCTGGCCGGCTACTATCCGGTGTCGATGTCGTGCCGCACCGTGGTCTACAAGGGCATGTTCCTCGCCGACCAGCTCGGCAAGTACTACCCCGACCTGCACGAGCCGGATTTCGAATCGGCGCTGGCGCTGGTGCACCAGCGCTTCTCGACCAACACCTTCCCGACCTGGTCGCTGGCGCATCCCTACCGGATGATCGCCCACAACGGCGAGATCAACACGCTGCGCGGCAACGTCAACTGGATGGCGGCGCGCCAGGCCTCCGTCTCCTCGCCGCTGTTCGGCGAGGACATCGAGCGGCTGTGGCCGATCTCCTACGAGGGCCAGTCCGACACCGCCTGCTTCGACAACGCCCTCGAATTCCTGGTGCAGGGCGGCTACTCGCTGCCGCACGCGGTGATGATGATGATTCCGGAGGCGTGGGCCGGCAACCCGCTGATGGATGAGCGGCGCCGCTCGTTCTACGAATATCACGCGGCGCTGATGGAGCCGTGGGACGGCCCGGCGGCCATCGCCTTCACCAACGGCCTGCAGATCGGCGCCACGCTCGACCGCAACGGCCTGCGGCCGGCGCGCTACCTCGTGACCCGCGACGACCGCATCGTGATGGCCTCCGAGATGGGCGTGCTCAAGATTCCCGAGGACCAGATCGTCACCAAGTGGCGGCTGCAGCCCGGCAAGATGCTGCTGGTCGACCTCGAGCAGGGCCGGCTCATTCCCGACGACGAGATCAAGGCGTCGCTGGCGGCGAGCCATCCTTATCGCGAGTGGCTCGACCGCACCCAGATCGTGCTGGAGGAACTGCAGGAGGCGCCGGTCAAGGGCGTGCGCTCCAACCTGCCGCTGCTCGATCGCCAGCAGGCGTTCGGCTACACCCAGGAGGACATCAACATCCTGCTGCAGCCGATGGCCTCGCTCGGCGAGGAAGCCACCGGCTCGATGGGCAACGACACCCCGATCTCGGCGCTGTCGGACCGGCCCAAGCAGCTGTTCACCTACTTCAAGCAGAATTTCGCCCAGGTCACCAATCCGCCGATCGACCCGATCCGCGAAGAGATCGTGATGAGCCTGGTGTCGTTCATCGGCCCGCGGCCGAACCTGTTCGACCTCGAGGGCGTGTCGCGCTCCAAGCGTCTCGAGGTGCGCCAGCCGATCCTGACCGACGCCGACCTCGAGAAGATCCGCTCGATCTCGGAGATCGCCGAGTCCCACTTCAGGTCGCGCACCCTCGACATCACCTTCCACGCCGGACTCGGCGCCTCGGGCATGGAGCAGGTGCTGGAAGAACTGTGCGGCCGCGCCGAGGCCGCGGTGCGCGAGGGCGTCAACATCATCATCCTGTCGGACCGCATGGCCGGCACCGACCGGATTCCGATCCCCGCGCTGCTCGCCTGCGCGGCGGTGCACCACCACCTGATCCGCACCGGGCTACGCACCTCGGTCGGCCTCGTCGTCGAGTCCGGCGAGCCGCGCGAGGTCCATCACTTCGCCTGCCTCGCCGGCTACGGCGCCGAGGCGATCAACCCCTACCTCGCCTTCGAGACCATCATCGCCATGAAGGACAAGCTTCCGGCGAAGCTCGAGGACACGGAGATCGTCAAGCGCTACATCAAGTCGATCGGCAAGGGCCTGATGAAGGTGATGTCCAAGATGGGCATCTCGACCTACCAGTCCTATTGCGGCGCGCAGATCTTCGACGCCGTGGGCCTCAAGGCCGACTTCGTCGCCAAGTATTTCGCCGGCACCCACACCCGCATCGAGGGCGTCGGCCTCGCCGAGATCGCGGAAGAGACCGCGCGCCGCCACGCCGACGCGTTCGGCGATTCCCCGATCTACAAGACCGCGCTCGACGTCGGCGGCGAATACGCCTTCCGCACCCGCGGCGAGGACCACGCCTGGACCGCGGAATCGGTGTCGACGCTGCAACACGCGGTGCGCGGCAACTCGCTCGACCGCTACAAGGCGTTCGCCAGGATCCTCAACGAGCAGAGCGAGCGGCTCCTGACCATCCGCGGCCTGTTCCGGATCAAGGGCGCCGAGGAAGACAAGCGCAAGCCGGTGCCGCTCGACGCGGTCGAGCCGGCCCGCGAGATCGTCAAGCGCTTCGCCACCGGCGCGATGAGCTTCGGCTCGATCTCGCGCGAGGCCCACACCACGCTCGCCATCGCCATGAACCGGATCGGCGGCAAGTCCAACACCGGCGAGGGCGGCGAGGAAGCCGACCGCTTCAAGCCGATGCCCAACGGCGATTCGATGCGCTCGGCGATCAAGCAGGTCGCCTCCGGCCGCTTCGGCGTGACCACGGAGTATCTCGTCAACTCCGACATGATGCAGATCAAGATGGCCCAGGGCGCCAAGCCCGGCGAAGGCGGCCAGCTGCCCGGCCACAAGGTCGACGCCACCATCGCCAAGGTCCGGCACTCGACGCCGGGCGTCGGCCTGATCTCGCCGCCGCCGCACCACGACATCTATTCGATCGAGGACCTCGCGCAGCTGATCTACGACCTCAAGAACGTCAACCCCGACGGCCAGGTCTCGGTCAAGCTGGTCTCGGAAGTCGGCGTCGGCACGGTCGCGGCGGGCGTCGCCAAGGCGCGCGCCGACCACGTCACCATTTCCGGCTTCGAGGGCGGCACCGGCGCGAGCCCGCTGACCTCGATCAAGCACGCCGGCAGCCCCTGGGAGATCGGCCTCGCCGAGACCCACCAGACCCTGGTGCGCGAGCGGCTGCGCAGCCGCATCGTGGTCCAGGTCGACGGCGGCTTCCGCACCGGCCGCGACGTCGTGATCGGCGCGCTGCTCGGCGCCGACGAGTTCGGCTTCGCCACCGCGCCGCTGATCGCGGCGGGCTGCATCATGATGCGCAAGTGCCACCTCAACACCTGCCCGGTCGGCGTCGCGACCCAGGACCCGGTGCTGCGCAAGCGTTTCGTCGGCCAACCCGAGCACGTCATCAACTACTTCTTCTTCGTCGCCGAGGAAGTCCGCGAGATCATGGCCTCGCTCGGCTTTCGGACCTTCGACGAGATGATCGGCCAGAGCCAGATGCTCGACCAGAACGCCCTGGTGGCGCACTGGAAGGCCAAGGGTCTCGACTTCTCCAAGCTGTTCTTCAAGCAGAAGGCGGCGCCGGGAATGAAGATCTTCCACAGCGAGGCGCAGAACCACCACCTCGAGAAGGTGCTCGACCGCCACCTGATCGAGCAAGCCCAGCCCGCGCTCGACCGCGGCGCGCCGGTGAAGATCTCCGCCGAGATCAACAACACCGACCGCAGCGCCGGCGCCATGCTGTCGGGCATGGTCGCCAAGCGCTTCGGCCACGAGGGGCTGCCGCAGGACACCATCCACGTGAAGCTGAAGGGCACCGCCGGCCAGGCCTTCGGCGCCTGGCTCGCCCGCGGCGTCACCTTCGAGCTCGAGGGCGAAGGCAACGACTATGTCGGCAAGGGCCTCTCGGGCGGCCGCATCGTCGTCCGCCCGCCGGCCAACACCGGCGTGGTGCCCGAGGAATCGATCATCGTCGGCAACACCGTGATGTACGGCGCCATCGAGGGCGACTGCTACTTCCGCGGCATCGCCGGCGAGCGCTTCGCGGTGCGCAATTCCGGCGCCGTGGTGGTGGTCGAGGGCGCCGGCGACCACTGCTGCGAATACATGACGGGCGGCGTCGTCGTGGTGCTCGGCCGCACCGGGCGCAACTTCGCCGCCGGCATGTCGGGCGGCGTCGCCTACGTGCTCGACGACGACGGCACCTTCGAGAAGCGCTGCAACATGTCGATGGTCGAGCTCGAGCCGGTGCTGTCGGAAGAGATGGTCAGCGAGAACGCCTTCCACCAGAGCGGCGATCTCGAGGCCCACGGCAAGGTCGACGTGCTCAAGAACCTCACCGGCGACGACGTCGAGCGGTTGCACGTCTTGATCACGCGCCACGCCAAGCTGACCGGTTCCACCCGTGCCGCCGAGATTCTCGCCGACTGGAAGAACTCACTGCGCAAGTTCCGCAAGGTGATGCCGATCGAATTCCGCCGCGCGCTGAACGAACTGAAGAAGCGCGAACCCGAAGAACCCAAGATCGCGATCGGCGCGTAAATTCCAGGACAGACGTTTCCAATGGGCAAGATCACCGGCTTTCTCGAAATCGACCGCAGCGATCGCGTCTACGCGCCGGTCGCCGAGCGCCTGAAGCACTACCACGAGTTCGTCGTTCCGCTGTCGGAGAAGGAGCTGCGCGACCAGGCGGCGCGCTGCATGAACTGCGGCATCCCGTATTGCCACGGCACCGGCTCGGTGGCGCCGGGCACGCCGGGCTGCCCGGTCAACAACCAGATCCCGGACTTCAACGACCTCGTCTACAACGACAACTGGGAAGAGGCGTCGCGCACGCTGCATTCCACCAACAACTTCCCGGAGTTCACCGGCCGCATCTGTCCGGCGCCGTGCGAGGCCTCCTGCACGCTCAACATCGACGACAACCCGGTCACCATCAAGACCATCGAATGCGCCATCGTCGACCGCGCCTGGGACAACGGCTGGCTCCAGCCGGAAGTTGCCGCGCACAAGACCGGCAAGAAGGTCGCGGTGGTCGGATCGGGCCCGGCGGGGCTCGCCTGCGCCCAGCAGCTCGCCCGCGCCGGCCATGACGTCCACGTCTACGAGAAGCACGCCAAGGCGGGCGGCCTGCTGCGCTACGGCATTCCCGACTTCAAGATGGAGAAGGGCATCATCGACCGCCGCATCGCGCAGATGGAGGCCGAGGGCGTCACCTTCCACTACGGCAAGGCGGTCGGCGGCACCGGGGGCATCGAGCCCGCCGAGCTGCTGCGGCTCTACGACGCCATCGCGCTGACCGGCGGCGCGGAAGCGCCGCGCGACCTGCCGGTGCCCGGCCGCGACCTCGACGGCGTCCATTTCGCCATGGACTTCCTGCCGCAGCAGAACCGCCGCGTCGGCAACGAGCCGCTGGGCGGCGTCAAGGAGATCCTGGCCACCGGCAAGCACGTGGTGGTGATCGGCGGCGGCGACACCGGCTCGGACTGCATCGGCACCTCCAACCGCCAGGGCGCGCTGTCGGTGACCCAGCTCGAGATCATGGCGCAGCCGCCGCAGCGCGAGGACAAGCTGGTGACCTGGCCGAACTGGCCGCTGAAGATGCGCACCTCCTCGAGCCACCAGGAGGGCGCGGAGCGGGAATTCGCGGTGCTGACGCGGCAGTTCTCCGGTGCCGATGGCAAGGTCGCCTCGCTCCACTGCGTCAAGGTCGACGCGCGGATGCAGCCGATCGCGGGCAGCGACTTCGAGCTGAAGGCCGATCTCGTGCTGCTGGCGATGGGCTTCGTGCATCCGGTGCACGAGGGCCTGTTGAAGTCGCTCGGCGTCGATCTCGACCCGCGCGGCAACGTGCGCGCCTCGACCGTCGACTATCAGACCTCGGTGCCGAAGGTGTTTTCCTCCGGCGACATGCGGCGCGGCCAGTCGCTGGTGGTGTGGGCGATCCGCGAGGGCCGGCAATGCGCCGCCTCGATCGACCGCTTCCTGACCGGGTCGACCACGCTGCCGCGCTGACGGCGGCCTGGAGGCCCCGCCGCAGCCGCACTACATTTGCGGCGAGCGGGATAGCCTGCAGGAGGCGGTGGTGGAGCACGAATCCGAGCGAACGCGGCCCGACGTTTTTGCGGCCGGCCCCTGGGGCGGGCCGTCGCCCGAGCCGCCACAGCCGCCCGCCGGAGCTCCGCCGCGCACCTCGACGATCCGCTGGACCTCGATCGCGCTGTTCGTGCTGCTGCTCGCGCTGTTCACCGGACGCGCCTACCGGGAGCTGTCGTGGTCGCAGGCGCTCGCCTATTGGCGCGATCTCTATTTCTCGCCCAGCATGACCGCGCACGTCGTCCGCGACACCGAGGGCCATCGCCCGGCGCTCGCCGTCAGCGGCAAGATCGGCGCCGCCGCGGCCGCCTGGTTTCGTAGGCAGCTCGATGACGCGGCGCTTGCCCCCGGCGATCTCGTGCTGTTGTCCTCGCCCGGCGGCCAGCTCGACCAGGCCGTGATCATGGGCGAGGTGGTGCGCGCGCGGGGCCTTGCCACCGCGGTCGGCACGCTCGACGACGAAGGCCGCATCCAGCCGGCCTACTGCGCCAGCGCCTGCGTGTTCGTCTATGCCGGCGGCGAGAAGCGCATCGGCATCCGCGGCTCGAAGCTCGGCGTCCACCGTTTCACCACCGACGGCCGCGGCGACGATCCGGTGGCCGACACCCAGCGCACCACCGGCTTCATTCTCGGCTACTTCACCCGCATGGGCGTCTCGCCGTCGATCGTCGAGATGATGGCGGCGACCAGCGACATCCGCTGGCTGGATACGAAGGAGGCGGCGGCCACGAAGCTCGTCACCGAGCAGCGGTAGGGGTGTTTGAGACACGAACGGCCCCCAAAAAAGATGTTGTCATTCTGGGGCGCGCCGCGAAAGCGGCGCGAGCCCGGAATCCATAATCCCTGTGGTCGGAATGGTCCGTCGCATTGGCCGCATGTCTCGCCACAACTCGCGCGGCCAGACCGTCATCTCCAATTGACGATTGTGGATATGGATTCCGGGCCCGCGCGCGTTGCGCGCGTCCCGGAATGACGTCTTTGCCAAGGACTACCGCGTGAAGAAGCTGTCCGGCGCCCACGCCGAACGGCCGATGGCGGCGGGCGGGCGCGGCACGCCATCGCGCGGCGGCCGTGGCCTCAACGGCGCGATCGTCGTCGGCGCGGCGGGAGCCGGCGGCGCCGCGGGGCGGGTGTCGAAGCCGAACAGGCCGCCGGGCGCGGGCGCCGGCTGCAGCTTCTTTTTCTTCGGCGCGGCGGGAGCCGCGGGCGCCGTGACATCGGGCGCTGCGGCCGCGACCGGCGCCTCCGTCTTGCTCGCGGGCTCGGCCGCAACCGGAACGGCTTCCCTGGTGGGATCGAAGCGCTCGACGTCGCGCCGCGGCCAGGCGTAGTCGTCGGCGCGGCCAGCCGGCGCGGCGAGCGCCTCGCCCTTGACCAGCGTTCGCGCCGCCAGGGCGTCGACGGCGGTCGGCCGGATGCCTGGGCCGCCGAGCAGTTCGTCGGTGGCGATGGAGGAAGCCACCAGCGGCACCACCGGCCCCGCCAGCGGACGCGGCGCCGGCCCGCCGGGCCGCGCGTTGAGGTCGGGGAGCGCGGGCTCGTTCGGCAGCGCCAGCGGCGCCGAGCGATTAGCGAGCACGCGCACGATCTCGCGCTCCACATAATGGGCGAGCTTGCGGGCGCCGGCCTTGGTGAAGAACACGCCGTCGCCGCTGCGCAGCCGGCGGATCTGGCCTTCGAAGTCGGGGCCCTGAGGCATGAAGCGGCCGGCCTCGTCGACGAAGCCGTCCCAGACGTCGACATAGGTGATGCCGGCCTTGCCCGCCTGGTCGCGGTAGAGCGCATCGAGGAACAGCATGTCGGACGTCGCTTTCGGCCCACGCACCGCCGGCAGGCCGACCCAGATCACCGGAACGCCCTTGGTCTTGAGCACGGCGATCATGTCCTCGACCTTCTTGGCGTAGAGCTCGACCCAGCGGTCGTCGCGGAACTCGTAACTGCCGCTCGCCGACCGTGCCGCCTTCTCCGGCGCGGCGATCGAGGGCGTGTCGCTGTCGGCCTCGTCGTCGGGGTCCGCGGTCTTGCCCTCGCTGGTCTTGCCCTCGTTGGATTTGGCCTCGTTGGTCTTGGCTTCGCCCTTCTTGTCGGTGCCGGGCTTGGTCGCCTCGGCGGTCTCGTGAATCGGCATGCGATCGCCGAGACCGAGCATCACCACGATGGCGTCGGGCTTCTCGCCGGCGAGGATGCCCCTGGCGGCGGCGACCCAGTCGGCGGGATCGCCCTTGGGCTGGTAGCGAATGAGGCCGGACATGGTCTTGTGTCGGCGGATCACGCCGAGATCCGGCTCCTGCTCGGCGAAGGCGTCCTCGAGGCCGTAACCGAGCCAGTCGGCCATGGCGTCGCCCAGCACCAGAACGTTGCGCTCGGCCGGCGTCTCGCGCTTCTCCGGCGGCGGCGCGTGGGAATAGTCGACCGGGCGCTGCTGCTGCTGCGCCGGCGCACCGCCGGGGAAAAACTGCTGGAACGGCGAGGACGAGAAGAAGCCGCCCCCGCGCGGCGCCTGCTGCTGCGGCAGGCCCTGGGGCCGCGGCGGCGGCCGTCCGAAAAAGTCGAAGAACTGCGCCGACGCCGGCCCGCTCAAGGCGAACAGAGCGATTGCCGCCACGGTCAGCGCGATCAGCGCTCCGGCCTCGCCTCGCAGGCGTCGCAACGGTTTCGGCTTCGACATGCGCTCCACGCGATCGGACACGGCTCCCGCCCGGAGAAAATAGGATGCGATAAAGGCCGGTGCGAGGCGGCCCTAGCCTTGATCCATAAGCGCCGCCCGCTCGCCCGCCGTCAAGGGCGTGGGAAGCTTGTGGACGGCATGATTAACGCGAGAGTTGGAAGGTAAGCGACGACAGAGGCTTACTGGCCCCGCAGGCGATCGAGCATGGCGGCGGTGGCAAACCCGTCGGCGGGCGCGCCGATGGAAACCTGGTATTCGCGTAAGGCCTTGCGGGTTTCGCCGCCGAGCTGGCCGTCCGGCTCGCCACGGTAATAGCCGCGTCGCGCCAGGAGCTGCTGCAGTTCCAGCCGCTCGGCGCGGCTGAGCACCCGTTCCTGCCGCGGCCAGGGCTGCACGAAAGGCGCGCCGCCGCGCAGCCGGTCGGCGAAGTGGCCAATGGCGAGGGCGTAGGCCTCGGCTGGATTGTAACGCAGGATGACGCGGAAATTCTGCAGCATGAGGAAGCCGGGCCCTTCGCTGCCCGCCGGCGCGAGCAGGAATGCCTGGTCGGTCGGGCGCGGGAATGGCTGACCGTTCGGCCGCCTCACGCCGAGCCGCTCCCACTGCGCGATCGTCGTCTGCCGGGCGCGATCGGCCAGCATGTAGTTGAAGCCGGCGGGCACCGTGACCTCGTAGCCCCAGCTCTGCCCGCTCTGCCAGCCGTCCTTCTTGAGGTTGTTGGCGGTGGAGGCGATCAGGTCGGCGACATCGTCGACCACGTCGCGCCGGCCGTCCTGGTCGAAATCGACCGCATAGCGCTTGAACGCGGTCGGCATGAACTGGGTCGGCCCGAACGCGCCGGCCCACGACCCCTTCATCTGATCGGGGCGCAGGTCGCCGTGATGCAGGATTTCCAGCGCCGAAAGGAATTCGTTGCGGAAATAGGCCTGCCGGCGGCCGACGCAGGACAGCGTCGCGGTGGACCGCAGGACGCTGCGATCGCCGCCCTGGGTGGAATAGTTCGACTCGATGCCCCAGATCGCGGCGATGACGTAGCGATCGACGCCATAGGCCTTTTCCACCGCGTCGAACGTGGTCTTGTATTGCGCGAGGATCTCGCGGCCGCGCTGCAGCCGCGCGTCGCTGACGAGAATGTCGAGATAGTCCCAGATCGCCTTGGTGAATTCCGGCTGCGAATCCATCAGGTCCATGATCCGCAGGTCCGGGGTGAGCCCCTCGGTGAAGCGGGCGAAGCTCTCCTGCGAGATGCCGCGCCGTGCCGCCTCCGGCCAGAGGCCGGCGACGCAATTGTCGAAATTGGCCGCCGCGGCGCGGATCGCCTCGGCCGTCATCAACGGATGCCCCGACGCGCCGTCCTCGCCGCTCCATTCCTTCTCGCCACTGGTCGGCGGCGCCGCCTGCGGCTGCGGCGAGAACAGCGACGGCAGGAACGTCGACAGCGACGATTGCGCCACCGGCCGCTGGCTCTGCGGCGCTGCTGGCGCGATCGCCCCGGTCACATCGCCTCTCGGCAGCACCGGCCCGCCGCCGCCGGCGCTCTGGCCGAAGGCCGCGCCCGAGAGGAACGCAAACCCGCCCGCGGCCAGCACGGCCCGCGCCACCGTCCACCGCCGCCTCATCGCTTTCGTCATTGCTCGTCTTCCGTCCAAACCTCGCATCCCGCCGACAAAGAGCGCCCCGCATGGTTTATGGGGGATTAACGGCGGAAGTATTTGCAACCCTGTCGCAAGGATGGGCACTCGCCCCTTGGATCCCCCGCGTCAGCTTTCTTTCATGGGAAGTCGCTAAAACCGCCACCAAACGTCCCGCAGAAAGCCCGAAACCTGCTACCTAGTTTCAATTTGGGCGGGCCCTTGACAGGTCCCTCCGGCATTCGACCATGTTCAATTTTACCGAAGAGACCACATGAAGATCCGCAAAGCCGTTTTCCCCGTTGCCGGTCTCGGCACCCGTTTTCTGCCCGCCACCAAGGCCATGCCCAAGGAAATGCTGACCGTGGTCGACCGGCCGCTGATCCAGCACGTGGTGGATGAGGCGCTCGAAGCCGGCATCGAACATCTGGTCTTCGTCACCGGCCGCAACAAGGGCGTGATCGAGGATCATTTCGACCGGCCCTACGAGCTCGAGGACACCCTCAAGGGGCGCGCCAAGACCAAGGAAATGGAAATCCTGGCGCGCGACCAGCCGGAAGCCGGCTCGACCTCCTTCACCCGCCAGCAGCAACCGCTCGGTCTCGGCCACGCGGTGTGGTGCGCCCGCGACATCGTCGGCAACGAGCCGTTCGCGGTGCTGCTGCCCGACGTGCTGGTCAAGTACAAGCCGAGCGGATTGAAGCAGATGATCGACGCGGCCGAGGCCGCGGGCGCCGCCAAGGCCAACATCATCGCGGTCGAGGAAGTGCCGATGGAGACCGTGCACATGTACGGCGTCGTCGGCGTCGGGCCACAACGCGGCGACCTGTTTGAACTCGAGGGCATGGTGGAGAAGCCCAAGCGCGAGCAGGCGCCCTCCAACCTCTCGATCACCGGGCGCTACATCCTGCAGCCGGAGATCTTCAAGATCCTCGAGACCCAGGAGCGCGGCGCCGGCGGCGAGATCCAGCTCACCGACGCCATGTTGCGGCTCGCCCAGACCCAGCCGTTCTACGGCTTCAAGTTCAAGGGCAAGAGCTACGACTGCGGCTCGAAGTCCGGCTTCCTCGCCGCCAATATCGCCTATGCGATGGATCGCGACGACCTGCGCGAGGGATTGCGCGAGGAGATGCGCAAGTACCTGTAACGTCCTCGACGACTTCGGCTTCACGAGGCGCGAACGCGCTTGCGGGAGGCGGCGGCGGGCGGTTTGATGTCCGCAGCCGTCATTCGAAGGGTCCGCCGAGGGAAGCCGCGATGTCTCACGATGTTCGCAAGCGAAGCACGCGGGCCGTCGCGTCGGCTGCCGGAAAGACGGCGGGCCGCGCCGCCCCCGAACCGGCCGCTCACCGCGTCGACGGCGCGCGGCGCCTCGACCGCGACCTGCGGCTCGACGCCTGCCGCGGCATCGCGCTGTGGTGCGTGTTCGTCGACCACATGCCGGTCAACGTGCTGAGCTGGCTGACGCCGCGCAACTTCGGCTTCAGCGACACCACCGAGATCTTCATGTTCGTCTCGGGCGCGACCTGCGCCCTCGCCTACGGCGCGGCGCTGGAACGCCACGGCTGGGGCAACGTGGTCGCGCGCACGCTGCGGCGCAGCTTCGAGATCTACGTCGCCTTCCTGATGCTGGTGCTGGCGCTGTTTGCGCTCGCCTTCCTCGCCGGCGAGCAGTTTCTCAACGACAGCAACACCCACATCCTGCTGGACCGGCCCGGCGAGACGCTGCTCCATGCCCTGGTCCTGCAGTACCGGCCCGCCAACACCGACATCCTGCCGACCTTCGCGGTGTTTCATGCCCTGGTCGCGCCGCTCCTGTTCGCGCTCAAGCGCGCGCCGAACGCCACGCTGGCCGGCTCGGTGCTGCTCTACGTGATGACACACCGGTTCGACTGGAACCTGCCGCAATGGCCAGTCAACGCCTGGTACTTCAACCCGTTCGCCTGGCAGGTGCTGTTCGTATTCGGCGCCTGGTGGGCGAGCTACGGCGGCGCGCGATTGTGGCCGCTGATCCGGGCCCACGTCCCGGTGCTGTCGCTCGCTTACGTGATCTTCAGCCTCGTCGTCGTGCTGGGCTGGACCGTCACGCCGCTGCAGCCGCTGGTTCCCCATGCGCTGGCGAAGCTGATCTACCCGGTCGACAAGTCCGGCCTCGACCCGCTGCGGCTCTTGCACTTCCTCGCGGTGGCGGCGCTCGCCGCGCACTACGTGCCGCGCGACTGGCTCGGCTTCGGCCACCATGGCCCGGGCTGGCGCGACGCGCGGGAAGGCGCCCCGACGACGCTCGCCGGCAGCTTGCGCCGCGTTCTCGTCACGCCCTTGATGCGCGCGGCGATGCGGTGCGGCGAGAACTCGCTCTCGATCTACTGCCTCAGCGTGCCGCTGTCGCTCGCCGGCTACGTCGTCCTCGCCACGGTCTCCGACTCGATCCCGATGCAGCTCGCGGTCGGCCTCGCTGGCATCGGCGTCATGGTCGCGGTCGCCAGCGCGCTCGCCTGGATCAGGATCCAGAACCGGGAGCAGCCGGGGTTGTTCTAGTTCTCGCGGCCGGGCATGCGCTCTTGACCGGCGGCACGCGCGTCCGCCAATGAAGGCGGATCACCGGAGACGACGCGTGAACGACTACAACCCGCTGCGGGACTATCTGAGGAAGCAGATCAGAGACGAATTCGTGCTGAGCTTCGAGGAGATCGAGGAGATGATCGGCTTTCCCCTGCCGCGGGCGGCGCAGCGCGCGTCGTGGTGGGAGACCGGCCGCAGCCCCCAGGTGGCGGCGCCCCAGCGCATCGCGGTGGCCGACGGCGGCTTCACCGCGACCCGTCTTGCCGACGGCCGCGGCGTGCGCTTCACGCGGGCGGGCCACGGCAAGCCGTGGCGGCGGTAGACGCCGCGCTCACTGCTGCACGCGCACGCCGAGCGTGACGATGGTGGCCCGGGTGCTGAAGCCTGGAATGTTGCTGTCGAGCCAGTCCTCGCGGATCTGGCCCTTGATCTGGAAATGGCGGGTGAGCTTGTAGACGAGGTCGACGGACGCGGTGAAGGTGTTGTCGAAGCGCCCCAGCCCCTGGTAGTCGTAGTTGCCGTAGCCGAAGCGCGCGGTCGCGATCAGCCAGCGCCGCAACGCATGCTCAACCTGCCAGGTGTAGGTGTGCGTCAGGACGCCCGGCACGCCGGGCAGCGGGCTTTCGTCGATCGACGAGGTGGCGATGAATTTCGCCGTGGTCAGCGGCGTCACCGTCCACACCAGCGAGGCGCTGGTCAGCAGGCCGCTGATATTGCCGAGCCGCTGGTCCTGGTAGGTCCGCGCGGTCCAGCCGATCGCGGCCTCTCCGGTGATCAGGCGGGTCAGCTCGAAGGTGGTGCCGCCTTTAATGTAGCCGCCGTCGGAATCGCGGTGGTAGCCGAAGCGATCGATCGGCAGATCGTGCACGCGGCTGTCGCCCTCCACCTCGATGAACGGCTTGACCCCGGGCTTGAGGTCGTAGCTGACGCGGGCGATGCCGCCATATTGCGAGAAGTCGCGGTCGTCGTTCGAGCTCGTGGTGCCGTCGGTCAGCTTCGACCACTGGTACGAGGTGTGATCGACGGTGCCGCCGATCCCGACGGTCAAGCGGTTGAAATCGTGCTCGACGCCGAGCGTGCCGCCGGCGGTGGCGAAGATCGGATAGCGCTCGAGACCGGTCTCGACGTTGGGGCTGCCGGGATTGTCGGTCGCGACGCGAAGCCGCAGCTCGCTGTTGATCCGGGTGTCGTGGGTGACGTCGATGCGGCCGTCGATCTTGCCGGTGAAGTCGGGGCGGTCGAGCACCACCGGCACGCCGCTGGAGGCGCTGATATCCGCGGGAAAGGTGGAACCGTATCCGGTGAAGCTGCCGCGCAGGTCGGCGCTCAGGGCGTGGCGGTCCCAGTTCGAGGTCACCACGAGCTCCGGCGCGACCACGTAGAAGGCAGATCCCATGGCCGGGTTCACACGCGCCGGATTGGTGTCGTAGCCGCCCGACAGCTCGACCGCCGCTTTCGACAGGAACGACCCGTAGTAGATGCCGGGTGCGCCGAACGGATCGTCGTCGGTCTTGAGGCGACGGCGCAGCGGCTGCCCGACGATGCCGTCGGCGACCGATGGCGGCACCGGCGCGATGTTCGCCGTGGTGGACGGCGGCGGCGCGAGCTTGGGCGGCGTCGACGGCAGCGGACCGTGCGGCAACGGCGGCAGGCTGGCGTTGTTGCCGGCGGCGCCCACGCCGTTCTGGCCAGGAGCTGCGCCGGCGTTGGCGCCGGGTCTGGTGCCGGGCTTTCCGCGCGCGGCCTTCTTGCGGCCGAGCGAATCGTAGCCGGTAACGGCCGCGCCGGAGGCCGCGGGCGAACCGTAGCTTGGCGTCCGGGTCTGGTCTTGCGGGGCGCCGAGCCGCGGCGGCATCGGCGGCGGCAGCGGCGGTTCATCGTCGGATGCGGCACTGCCGGGCTGGGCCGGGCGGCTCTGGGCGAGCGGGCTGAAGGCGGACGACTTCGGCGCGAAGCCCCCCGGCGCGGGA
>Ga0187771_10001840_pt1 | contig 14555 bp, 14 predicted proteins | sample 0116_SJ02_MP15_1_FD_133139 | JGI IMG/M metagenome (GOLD analysis project Ga0187771, IMG submission 133139) | Tropical peat soil microbial communities from peatlands in Department of Meta, Colombia - 0116_SJ02_MP15_10_MG | ecosystem: Environmental > Terrestrial > Soil > Wetlands > Peat | place...
AAGCGGAATTGGGCCAGCGCCTTGTAGTCGACCTCCGCGGCCGCGTTGCCGCTGCTCTTGCCCGTCCGCCGCGCCGCGAAGCGTTGCTTTTTGATAGCCAAGCGTCTCACCCCCTCGCGCCAGGCCGGCTCGCCTGACTACCCTCAGGTTTCAGTAGCCGGCATCCGGCGTCACTTTCAAGCAGGGTTCGACGGGGCCGTCGCCGCCAAGAAGAGGATACCGTCCGCGGGGCAAGCGCACAGCAACGCTGTCTGCGGAGCGGTGAAGTCCGGCGCCCGGCGGTCAGCTTCGGGGGCGTCCGACCTTCTCGACCAGGACCTGGAACATTTCAGTTTCACGGATGCCGATCGCCTTGATGTCGCCGTCGGCGATGGCGTCGCAGATCATCTCGACGGCGAGCAGATCGGCATAGACCCGCGCCTTGCTCGGCGGCTCGCGTCCTTTCTCCCTGGCGAGCCTGATCAGGGCCTCGACCTGGCGCAGCCGCTGGGCGAGCCGTGCCTTGCGCACGTGCTCGTCGACGGCGTAGAGCGCGCGCAGGCTGGCGCGGAAGGTCTTCCATCGCCGATGATGCTCGAGGATCGTTTTCGCCAGCCGCTCGCGCCGGCCGGGGCCGTGCGACTGGATTTGCGCCGCGACATCATTGAGCTCGGTGTCGACCCACTGCTGGTAGACCTCGAGAAAGATCGCGCGCTTGTCGGGAAAGTGGGTGTAGAAGGTGCCCGGGGTGTAGCCAGCCGCCCTGGCGATGCGGTTGGTGTCGGTGCCGAAATAGCCCACTGTGTTGAAGATCTGCGCCGCCGCTTCCACCAGCGCGCGCCGGCTCTCCTGGGGATCCCGCGCCTTGCGCTCGCGCCGTGCCGTCGCCTCGGTGGCGTCCCGCTTCACTCTCGTGCTCCGATTTCCGAAGTTCGCAAGCAGCCTGGGCATCCTCTGATGCGAACTTCGGAATCAAAGGAGCACTGGTAACTTATGATTTCTGGTGCGGTTTTGAATTTGAAGTTCCTATGAAGGGCCTGGCCGCGAAACTGATGGGAACTTCAAATTCGCCGCACTCGTGCTCCCGCGCATCGTTCCGCCCTCGCAGCCTCTTACCCGCTTTTGCGCCGGCCACAAACCGCCGCCCGGTCAACTATTGATATTAATATAAATATTGACAAGACCGGTTTTCGGATCGAGAGTTGGTCCCGGCCGCCGGCCCTTCGAAAAAGATGCCATTTCCAAAGGATAACGACGGAGCCCGCCGATGACTGTCGAGAGCCTCGCCGCAGCGCCGCCGACGTCGCAGGCGCAAGCGGTTTCCACGGGACGGACGATTTCCAGCGTGACGGTCGACGGCGTGAAGCTCGCGGTCCATCGCGGCGGCCGCGGGGTGCCGGTCGTCGGTCTCAACGCGATCGGCCATGACGCGCATGATTTCGATGCCCTCGCGGCGAGGGTCGGCGACCGCTTCGAGGTGATCGCGATCGAATGGCCGAGCCACGGCGAATCGGGGCCGGACGTCCAGCCGGTCAGCGCGCGCCGCTATGCCGAGCTGATCGTCGGGGCGATCGACCAGCTCGGTATTGAGCGGCCGATCGTCATCGGCAACTCGATCGGCGGCGCCGCGGCGATTCAGTACGCGAGCCGGCGGGAGGTGCGCGGCCTCGTGCTGTGCAATTCCGGCGGCCTGACCGAGGTGACACCCTTCGCCGCCCGCTACTGCGGCCTGTTCGCGCGCTTCTTTGCCGCCGGCGAGCGCGGCGCGTGGTGGTACGACCGTGCGTTCCGCTTCTACTACCACCAGGTGCTCACCGAACCCGCGGCTGCCGCGCAGCGCGCGCGTGTGATTTCCAACGGCCGGCGGCTGGCGCGGCAGATACGCGAGGCCTGGCAAAGCTTCGGCAGGCCGCAGGCCGATGTGCGCGACGTCGCCGCCGGGCTCGACGTGCCGATCTGGGTGGCGTGGGCTGAGCGCGACAAGGTGCTTCCCCTGCGCTACTGCCTGCCCGCCATTCGGCGGCTCCGGAACGCGACGCTGTCGACATTTCACGCCGGCCACTGCGCGTTTCTCGAGCAACCCGATGCTTTCGCGGCGGGCTTTCTCGAATTTGCCGGCCGCCTGCCGACGCCGTTGGCTGGCCCTGCCGCCGCCTCGGTTGGCAGCGACGGTTGAGTTCGGGAGCTCTCCGAACTAGCCTGCCGCGGTCGTTCAATTGGCCGCGGGACCGTATCTTTCCGATGCTGCAAAGCCCCCAGCGCTACGCCTCGCATCTTGCGGTGCTATCGCGTCTTGCGTTCAAGCGCTGGAGTCGGCGAGCGGTCTTCCTCGGCGGCGGGCTCGCGGTCGGCGGCGTCGCGATCCTGATGGCCTTCCTTGCCGACCAGGCCCAGAACGCCTTCGCGGCGCTGCTCGCGATGGCGCCGTGGAGCAGTCTCTTGGTGACGCCGCTCGGGTTCGGCGCGGCGGCGCTGCTCGCGCGTGAGGTCTTTCCCAACGCGCAAGGCAGCGGCATTCCGCAGGTGATCGCCGCGCTCCGGCTGGAGGGCCAGGATCGCCGCGCGCCGCTGGTGTCGCTGCGCGTCGCGGTCGGCAAGATCGTGGTGATGACGCTCGGCCTTCTATGCGGGGCCTCGATCGGCCGCGAAGGACCGACGGTGCAGGTCGGCGCCGCCATCATGTTCGCGATCGGTCGCTTCTCGCCCTATCGCCAGGCCGGCTTCCTGCTGGCTGGTGCCGCGGCCGGCATCGCCGCGGCCTTCAACACCCCGCTCGCGGGGATCGTGTTCGGCATCGAGGAGCTCAGCCGCTCGTTCGAAGCGCGCACCAGCGGCCTGATCATCGGCGCGGTGATCGCGGCCGGCCTGACCTCGCTGGCCTTGCTTGGGGACTACGCCTATTTCGGCTGGACCTCCGAGACCCTGCCGTTCGGCCGCGCCTGGTTCGCGATCCTCGCCTGCGCCGTGGCCGGCGGCCTTGCGGGCGGGCTGTTCAATCGCATCGTCGTGTTGTTCGCCGCCGGGCTCCCTGGGCGCGCCGGTGCCCTCATCCGCGGCGCGCCGGTCATCTTCGCGATGATCTGCGGCTTCGCCGTCGCGCTGTGCGGGCTGCACGGCGACACGTCGGTGTTCGGAACCGGCTACGACCAGGCGCGCGCCGTGGTCCACGACGCGGGCGCGATCGACCGCTGGTTCGGTCCGCTCAAGTTCGTCGCCACGACGCTGTCGAGCATTGCCGGCATACCGGGCGGGATCTTTTCGCCCTCGCTCGCGGTCGGCGCCGGGATCGCCTCCTTCCTCAGTCCCGCCTTCCAGGACGTTCCGCTCGGCGCTCTCGCGCTGATCGGCATGGTGGCCTATCTCACCGGCGTCGTGCAGGCGCCGATCACCTCGTTCGTGATCGTCTCGGAGATGACCGGTGATCACGCCATGGTCATTCCGCTGATGGCGGCGGCCCTGATTGCCGACGGCGTCTCCAAGCTCGTCAGCGACCAGGGGCTGTACCACGCGCTGGCCGCGAATTTCATGCAAGCCGAGGCGGCGCGCTAGCTAGCGAGGCGCGCCTCTGTTCAGCCCGCGCCGGCGGAGATCATGGCATGGCGCCGCAAGTAGGCTCCGAGGTCGTGATCGGGCTCGTCCGGAAACGATGTCTTGGTGGCTGATACGTCCATCATGCGGTCGAGCCGGAAGTGCCGGAAGTCGCCGCGCTGCGGGCACCACGCGATCAGCATCCAGCCGTCGAAATAGGCGGTCAGCGCCACTGGGCGCACCCTGCGAAAGGTCAGTCGCTGCTTGGCGTCGCGGTAGCTGAAGGCGATCAGCCGCCGTTGCCGCAGCGCCGACCGCACGGCCTCGGCGCACGCGGGCGCGCGATGCTGCGGGCGCTGTCGCGCGCGCAGCCGCCGGTTCGAGGGCGCGGCGGTCGGTTGTCCCGCCCAGGCCGCATCGACCTTGGCGCGGGCATCGCGCGCCGCATCGGCGAGAGCGGTGTCGCCGACCTGTTCCACATAGGCAAGACCGAGCGCGAGCGCCTCGAGCTGGTCATGGGTGAAGGTCAGCGGCGGCAGATCGATCGCGCCGCGCAGCATGTAGCCCACGCCGGCCTGGCCTTCGATGGGGAGTCCCTGCGCCTGCAGCGCGGCGAGATCGCGGTAGACGGTCCGCACGGACACGTCCATCGCGCCGGCAAGGTCGTCGGCCCTGACCAGCGGCCTGGCCTTCAGCCTCGCAACGAGATCCAGCAGGCGATCGGCGCGACGCATCGAATGTCTCCTGACTCAATGCTGTCAGGAGCGCTGTGCTAACGCAAGCCGATCGCATTGGAGGACGGGCCATGGTCGCAACGGCGCTAGATACGCTTCCGGTTCCGCCGAGCGCGCAGCTGCTCGGCTGGCATCTGCTCGACGCGCGGCCACAGGAGGGCTGGATCCGCGTCGGCTTCGACGGCAAGCATGCATTCCGCAATCCGGCCGGCTCGATCCAGGGCGGCATTCTCTGCGCCATGCTCGACGACACCATGGGGCCGGCGGTCTTCGTGATGACCGAGGGGCGATGCTACACCGCGACGATCGCGATCAACGTCAACTATATGGCGCCGGCGAAGCCCGGGCGGATCGTCGCCGAAGCGTCGGTGGTCAAGCTCGGCGCGTCGATCGCGTTCGCGGAAGGCAGGCTGACCGACGAGGCGGGCACGCTGCTCGCGACGGCGACCGCGATCCTGCGGGTCATCGACGCCGGCAAGGCGCTGAGCGCCGCGGCAACGCAGGATCCGCCGCGATCGCGGTGATCCTGCGTCGACGCGAGACCGGCGCCGGTTTCACACGATCCGCGTCGCGTGATTGCCCCAGTAGCGGTCGCGCAATAGCCGCTTGTAGAGCTTGCCGGTCGGAAGCCGCGGCATCTCCTCGATGAAATCGACCGATCGCGGCACCTTCTGCCGCGACAGCGACTGCGCGCAGAAGTCGATCAGCTCCTGCGCGAGCTCCGGTCCCGCGGTGACGCCCTGCATCGGCTGCACCACGGCCTTGACCTCCTCGCCGAGGTCGGCGTTGGGAACGCCGAACACCGCGGCGTCGGCGACCTTGGGATGGGTGATCAAGAGGTTCTCGCATTCCTGCGGATAGATGTTCACGCCGCCCGAGATGATCATGAAGGTGGCGCGATCGGTGAGATAGAGGTAGCGGTCGGCATCGATGTAGCCGACGTCGCCGACCGTGCTCATGGTTTCGTCAGGCGAGCGCGCTTCCCTGGTCTTGGCCGGATCGTTGAAATATTCGAACGGCGAGGCGGTCTTGAACCACACCGTTCCCGGCGTGCCGACCGGGCACGGCTGCATGTTGGCGTCGAGGATGTGCAGGTCGCCGAGCAGCACCTTGCCCACGGTGCCCCGGTGCGCCAGCCACTCCTCGCTGTTGCAGGCGGTGAAGCCGAGCCCTTCGGTGGCGCCGTAGTATTCGTGGATGATCGGCCCCCACCACTTGATCATGTCCTCCTTGACCTGGACCGGGCAGGGCGCGGCGGCATGGATCGCGACCTCGAGCGAGGAGAGGTCGTAGCGGCGGCGGACCTCCTCGGGGAGCTTCAGCATCCGCGAGAACATGGTCGGCACCAGCTGGCTGTGGGTGACCTTGTATTGCTCGACCAGTTGCAGGTACTGCTCGGGATCGAAGTGCTCCATGATGATCGCGGTGCCGCCCATCCGGATCGTGAGGTTGACCGCGGCCTGCGGCGCCGAGTGGTAGAGCGGCGCCGGCGACAGATAGACCATGCCGTCGCGGTAGAGCCACAGCTTCTGCAGGAAATCGAACAGCGGCAATTGCTGCGACGGCAGCTGCTCCGGCAGCGGCCGCAGGATGCCTTTCGGCCGCCCGGTGGTGCCCGACGAATAGAGCATCGCGGTGCCCACCGCTTCGTCGGCGATCGGCGTGTCGGGGAGGCCGGCTGTGGCGGCCTCGAGGCCGACGATGCGCTCGTCTTCGCCCGGGCCGTCGACGACCACGCAGAGCTGCACCTTCGGGCATTCCTTCAGGGCCGCGCGGGCGACATCGAGCTTGGCGCGGGAGGTAAACAGAACGCGGGATTCGCTGTTGTTGAGGATATAGGCGAGCTCGCTGGGGGTAAGGTAGGAGTTCACGCAGGTGAAATAGAGCCCGCTCCGCTCGCCGGCGCCGCAGGTCTCGAGATAGCGGCTGTTGTTCTCCATGAAGATCGCATAGTGGTCCAGCCGCTTCAGCCCCTGATTGCGCAACAGGTGCGCCAGGCGGTTGCAGCGTCCTTCGAGCTCGGCGTAGGTCGCGCTCTCGCCCGAACCGGCCATGATGAAGGCGGTTTGCTGCGGACGGGTCTTGGCGTGAAGGCCGGTGTACATGTTTCCCCCAAAGCGTTTCTTGCTTGGACGGCAGCCTAGTATGGCCGCACCGGGCAGGGAAACAAAAAAGCGGAGCTGCGTTCCAGCCGCGGCGGTGCAGCGGTTAGGGGTGCGACGGGCCCTCTATTTCGTCATGGCCGGGCTTGTCACCCCAAGTCGGGCTTGCCCGACTTGGGGCACTTAAGAAGAACGCAACGCGGCGGGAGCCGCGTTGCTAATGCCATCCACGTCTTTCTTGGTGCCACGCTGTAAAGACGTGGATGCCCGGCAGACCTTAGTCCTAGCGATCCGTCGAAGACGGATCGCGCTGGCCGGACATGACGAGCAAACCAACAGAGCAAGGATCCTGTTGAGACGTTCCGAGCAAGTCCCAGTTAGGCGGCCGCGCGTTCGCCGCGCAGGCTTTCGGCGAATTGCGGGTAGGTCTCCGCGAGCTCGCGCGTGACGCGTCCGCGCAGCAGCTCCAGCGTGGCAGCGTCCGGCGCCGGCGTCTGCGGCACCTCGGCGGCAGCGTCGTAGTCGAAGCCGGTCTGGGCGCGGACTTCCGCCGCGGTGACGCCGCGATGGACGCTTTTCAACGTGAAGCGCTTGCGCGCCGGGTCGAACGAGAACAGCGCGAGCCCGGTCAGGAGCGCATAGGGGCCGCCGCGGCGGGCGACGCCCTCGCTGGTCCCGGCCGCGCTGACATAGTCGACCTTGTCGACGAAGACCCGCGGCGAGTGCTCCTCGCGAAACAGGATCACCCGGGGCACCACGAAATAGAGGAAGGCCGAACCGAAGCAGCCGGGCCAGCGCACCTCGGTCTTCGGATAGTGACCGGTGCCGACCAGATTGATGTTCGCCTGACCGTCGATCTGGCCGCCGCCGAGGAAGAACGCGTCGACCCGGCCCTGCGCGGCGCAGTCGAACAGCTCGACGCCGCCGTTGGTGAAGAAGTTGTGCTCCTGGGAGCCGAGGATCGAAATGCGGACGCGCTCGCGGCCGCGCAGCTCGTTGCGCGCCCGCAGCAGCATGGCGCCGGCGGCGGGAATGGGCGACGACGCGCCGACCGCGACATGGCGGATGCCGTCGAGCAGGTCGGCGACGGTCGCGATCAGGAGCTCGCGCGCCGAATAGTCCTGAGCGGTTGCGGTCGGCATGGTCATGCGGCCTCGGCGAAGCGGCGGGCGAAGCCGTCGACATAGGCGGCAAACCCTTCCGGTGTGCGCGCCATGGCCGCATAGCGGGCGATCTCGGCCGGGTCGGACGGGTATTCGCCCCACAATCCGATCGGCCAGGCGCCGCGCGGCGCCTGCGCGATCTTCTCGACATAGAGCGCGGGCAACACGCCGGCGGCCGAATTCTCGTCCTTCAGCAGCGAGGTCTCGCTGATGCGCTCGACGGTGACCAGCGTCGCCTTGGCGGCGTGGGCCATGGTGACGAGCTCGCGGCGCCGGCCGATCCGGACGTTGCCGAAACGATCCGCCTCGGGCGCGTGGAACAGGGCGATGTCCGGCTGGATGGCGGGCACCACGACGATCGGATCGTCGGGCGCGAACGGGTTGTCGATGATGCGCCAGTCGGTTCGCGTCTTCAGAAGGTCGCTGCCGATGATGCCGCGGATGGGCAGGAACGGCACGCCCTTCTGGGCGGCGATCAGGCCGGAATGCACCGCCGGGCAGGTCGCGTCCATCAGGCGGAAGGCGCCGCGGCGCACGCCGTCGATGAAGCGCGGCGCGCCGCCCGCTTCGCCCAGCGTCACCGCGCTGGTCTCAATGGTGCCGACGAGGCCGGCGCCGATCAGCATGTCGCCCTGCATGCCGGTGACCGGCACGCAGACCAGATGCAGGTCCTGCGGCTGTTGGGCCAGGATCGCGGCGGTCGCCGCCATCGCCACGCCGCAATAGTCCGCCGGCACCGCGATCTTCATCCCGGATTTGACCTCGCCGGCCAGTGCGTCCAGCGATACGATGTCGGCCATGGCGCTCCTCCGAATGCCGCGGTTTGCGCGCGCGGCGGATTGACGTTCGTGCCAGCACCGAGCCGGCCTTTAGGTCATCATTTTCCGCCGGCCGACGATGGTCAAGGTAGACGTGAGGGCTGCCGCCGCAGGGCTGCCACGCGTCATGCGCGGCGTTCCTGGGTCAATTCAAAACACAGTCGGCGAGCTCGTGTCCTCGTTGCTTTGCTCGTCATGCCCGCGCTTGTCGCGGGCATCCACGTCTTGAGAGCATGTCAGCAAGGAAGACGTGGATGGCATAGCAACGCGGCGCCCGCCGCGTTGCGTTCTTCCTAAGTGCCCCAAGTCGGGCAAGCCCGACTTGGGGTGACAAGCCCGGCCATGACGGAGGAAAGGCCCTATTCGGCCAACTCAGGACCCGATCTTGATCGACGAGGACGTCAGCCGCCGCCACAGATGGCCGATCCCGAACAGCGCGTCATGCATCTTCCAGGCGAGATAGATCATCCGGCCCTTGAGCGACTCATGACGGTGCAGCCGCCGCGAGTCGAGGATGTGGTGGAGGTTTTCCGGGATCGACGTCACCTCGGTCTCGACCACCTTGGCGACGGCGGCGACCAGGTCGTCGAGGCGGCGGCCCCAGGGCGAGCCCTCGAGATGGTCGATCCGTACCCGCAACGCGTACTCGATGTCGTAGACCTCGACCAGGATGTCCCTGGCAAGGACGATCCGGTTGCTCTTGAGCGCCCGCCGCAGCGACAGCCGCTTTTCCTCGATTTCGTCGAGCGCGATCTCGACAGCAATGGCGTAGGGCGTTGCCGCGACGTCGGAGGCTTCCTTGCTGTGCGCGATCTTGGTGGCGATGCGAATCAGCTGCCACGGCGTCTTCAGGCGCCGCGCCACGATGGTCAAGGCGAACGGCACCGCGTCCTCGTGTTCGACCTGCACGGTGTCCAGCAGTGTCCTGACCTTCGCCAGCGGCGAATCTTCCAGCTTCCTGATCTTGGTCGGCAGCGCCTTGGCAAATCGCGCGAGCGTCTCTCTCGCCCGCAGCACCTGCACCATCTTCCTGAGGTCGTCGAACGTGTGCAGGCTGGTATAGGCGGCAAGCCCGGCGCGGATCTGCTCGGCGCCGTCAGGCGAGGCCAGCCTGTCGTCGAGCATCTTGACCACCTTGGCCTGAAAGCCCGCCGCGACCATGCGCGCTTCGTGGTCGTTGTTGGCGGCGACCAGCCGCTTGATCTGCGTGATGTAGTCGTTGGCCATCGCGCGCAGCAGGTTGGTCGTCATCCACTCCCAGATGGTCGCGAGCGAGCCGCGCGAAATTCGTCCGCTGCCGGCGCGTTCCGGCGGTCCGTCGACCAGCACCGGCTCGAGCGGCTCGAAGAAATAGCGCGACGCGGGATCCATGCGGCTTTCGCCCTGGCCGTTGGCGCGCATTTCGGCGCGCAGCTCGGCGAGCACGAGATCGGCGCCGGCGGCGTTTTCGCCGTACAGCTGCAACCGCTCCATCTCGGCCAGCAAATGGGCGCGCTCCTGAAGCGTCAGTTGCTTCAGGTATTGGCGAAGCCGGTCGATCTGACTGTTGTCCTGAGCCATCATTGTCGCGTCTTCTGGCACGCTCCTGCGTTGCGGTGGCCTGATGCGCCGGCCTGGCGTGGCGCTGTCCTTCGATGACAAGGTACGCATGCGGTAGGTCGCGGCTGACAGCCTGCTTGGGCCGCGGCCAGCTCGGAATCATTGGCAATCGCCCGCCGGCCACGACGGGTCCGAGCCGGGATCAGGATAGGGCTGATTCAGTAACGAATTCCTAACTCTCAGCCGCGCTGGCGCAGGCCGCGGGCGCGCGACGTCAGTTTGTCCAGAACGCCGTCCAGCATCTCGCGTTCGGCCGGGCTGAGCGCCTCCAAGAGGTAGGCCTCGCGCGCCCGGACCAGCGGCACGATCTTCTGGTACAGCGCGCGCCCGGAAGGGGTCAGAGCGAGCAGCTTGTTGCGGCGGTCGGCCGGGTCTTCCTCCCGGCTGATCAGGGCCTTGGCCTCGAGTGCCGCAACGGCGCGACTGACCGACATCTTGTCGAGCGTCGAGTATTCCGCGATGTCCTTGGCCGCCATCCGCCGGTTGGCGGCGACCGCCGCCAGCACCCGCCACTCCTGGCGCGTCAGGTCGAAGCGGTCGGCATAGAGCTGGGCCACCGTGCGCGAGACGTCCTCGGCGAGCACCGCAAGCCGGTAGGGAAAAAAGCGCTGCAGGTCGAGAATGCTGTCGGTCATCGGGGGTCCGCCTCGCAAGCGTGCGCCCTAAAAGTATCATTAGATACTAAACCCCGGCAAGCTGAGAAAGCGAATGATTTGCAACGAACCCATCGTTAACGGGAAAATTTGCGAGGCCCCGGAATCCGGTTGACCCGATTAGTAACTTAAGTTACTAATTATCCGAAGCCTGACCCATCAGGCGGGAGGATACGTCATGAAAATCGATCAGATCCATCACGTCGCCTATCGCTGCAAGGACGCCAAGGAGACCGTCGACTTCTACAAGAAGGTCCTCAACATGGACCTGATCGGCGCCATCGCCGAGGACCGGGTGCCGTCGACCAAGGCGCCGGATCCCTACATACACATCTTCCTCGACGCCGGGCACGGCAACATTCTCGCCTTCTTCGAGCTGCCGAATTCGCCGCCGATGGGCCGCGATCCCAACACGCCGGAATGGACCCAGCACATCGCCTTCCAGGTCAAGGACATGGACACGCTGATGGAGGCCAAGGCGCGCGCCGAAGCCGCCGGCCTCGATGTCGTCGGCCCCACCGACCACAACATCTTCAAGTCGATCTATTTCTACGATCCGAGCGGGCACCGCCTCGAGCTCGCGGCGTGGACCACGACGCCGGAGAAGATGAAGCGGATGAGCGACGTCGCCTACGCAATGATCGAGGAGTGGTCGCGGACCAAGAAGCCGCCGCGCCACACCGCCTGGCTGCACGAAAAGGAGTTCGGCGCGGCCTGATCCGCCGTGCCCGATGCAAATCGAGTTCTTTTGAGGACATGACGGCGCCGGCGGCTCCGCCGGACGGCCGTGTGCGGGAGGACGCCACGTGCTGAAGACCTATCAATACCCGAAATTCGCCTGCAGCCAGTCGGATGAGCAGAAGACAGGCCGCGCCAAGCGCCACCAGGTGGTGGTGATCGGCGCCGGACCGATCGGTTTGACCGCGGCACTGGACTGCGCCTATCGCGGCCTCGAGGCGGTGGTGCTCGACGACAACGATACGGTGTCGATCGGCTCGCGCGCCGTCTGCTATGCCAAGCGGCCGCTCGAAGTGTGGGACCGCCTGAGCTGCGGCGAGCGGATGGTCGCCAAGGGCGTCAGCTGGAAGCTCGGCAAGGTGTTCTTCCGCGACAGGGAATCCTACCGCTTCGACCTCCTGCCCGAGCCCGGCCACAAGATGCCGGCGATGATCAACCTCCAGCAATATTACCTGGAGGAGTACATGATCGACGAGATCCGCAAGCACGAGGGCGTCGAGCTGCGCTGGAAGCACAAGCTGATCAGCCTGAAGCAGGCCGACGATCACGTCGTGCTCACGGTGGAGACCCCGGACGGCATCTTCACCATGGAGGCGGACTGGGTGATCGCCTGCGACGGCGCCAACAGCGACGTGCGCAAGATGGTCAATGCGGAGTTCACCGGCCGCTTCTTCCAGGACCGCTTCCTGATCGTCGACGTGGTGATGAAGGCCGATTTTCCGGCCGAGCGCTGGTTCTGGTTCGACCCGCCGTTCCACCGCCATCAATCGGCCCTGCTGCACAAGCAGGCCGACGACGTCTGGCGGCTCGACTTCCAGCTCGGCTGGGACGCCGATCCGGTCGAGGAAAAGAAGCCGGAGAAGGTGATCCCGCGGGTCCGCGCCATGCTCGGCGACGACCGCGAATTCGAGCTGGAGTGGGCCTCGATCTACCAGTTCGCCTGCCGCCGGATCGACAATTTCCGCTATGGCCGGGTGCTGTTCGCCGGCGACGCCGCGCACCAGGTGTCGCCGTTCGGCGCCCGCGGCGCCAACACCGGCGTGCAGGACATCGACAACCTGATCTGGAAGCTGAAGCTCGTCGTCGACGGTGCCGCGCCGCTCGGCCTGCTCGACACCTACAACGAGGAGCGCGCCTTCGCCGCCGACGACAACCTGCTCAATTCGTCGCGCGCCACCGACTTCATCACCCCCAAGAGCCCGACCAGCCGCCGCTTCCGCGACGCCGTGCTCGAGCTCGCGGAAGACCACGAGTTTGCGCGCCCCCTGGTCAACAGCGGCCGGCTGTCGACCCCGACGCCCTACATTCATTCGTCGCTGAACACAGCCGATACCGCCCCGTTCAGGGGGCGCATGGTGCCGGGCACCAACTGCGACGATGCGCCGGTCTCGGTCGGCGGCAAGGCCACCTGGTTCCTCAACACCATTGGCGGCGGCTTCGTGGTGCTGACATTCGGTCCGGCGCCGACGCGCGAGGTGGCCTTCGGCGAGGTCAAGGCGCGGGTGCTCAGCGTCGGCGACGACATCGTCGACGCCGAGGGAACGCTCGCCGCCCGCTACGACGCCAAGCCCGGCACGACCTATCTGATCCGGCCCGACCAGCATGTCACGGCGCGCTGGCGCAGCTTCGATTCCGCCACCATCGAGCGCGCGCTGGCGCGCGCCGTCGCCGCCGCCTGAGGAGTTCTTTGAGATGCCGCTCGAAACCAAGCCGAACATCGCCGATCCCGACGGCTTCTACCAGGAGCTGATCGATTCGCAGCGCGACATGGATGAAGCCGAGGCCGAGCTGATGAACTGCAAGCTCGTGCTGCTGCTCGCCAACCACATCGGTGACCGCGGCATCCTGCGCGAGGCGCTGAAGCGCGCCGGCGGCCGCGTCGGTTGAAGACCGCGGGGATCTCCGCCACGGCGAGGCAAGGAGGACCGGCGCCCGTCGAGGCGCCGGTCCGCTCCCACGGTTGCCGTTCTCGTGAAGACCGTGGACTTTTGCCCGGTGTCGCAAGCCGCTACCATCCGTCCCGGTTTTCCGGAAAGGATGGAAGGGCCGTCATGTCGCTCGCGCTGAGAACCCTGGTCGCCGCCGCGCTCGTCGCGACCGCCGGCATCGCCACTCTGCCGCATGCCGCAACCGCGGCGGGCGTCGAGCGCCTCTACATTCTCAATTGCGGAGAGGGGCCCGCCGGCGATATCTCGCGCTGGTCGCCCGGCGTCAACGAGGGGCAGTCGATGGACTTCGTCGACAGCTGCTACCTCATCAAGCACGGCAAGGACTGGCTGTTGTGGGACACCGGTGTCACCGAGGCGGTTGCCGCGATGCCCAATGGGCTGGCGCCGGCGGATCCGCGGATGGTGACCTGGCATGTGCCGCGCACGCTTACCGCGCAGCTGCAGGAGATCGGGGTGGCGCCGTCCGACATCACCGCGCTCGCGGTGTCGCACACCCATCCCGACCACATCGGCAACGTCGAGCTGTTTCCGAAGGCGATGCTCTATGTCCAGAAGGCCGAGTACGAGTGGCCCGGGGCGAACAATACCCCGCGCTTCAAGCCGGAGCATCCGGCGACTAGGGTGGAAGGCGATCTGGACATCTTCGGCGACGGCAGCGTCACCATTCTCGCCACGCCGGGCCATACCCCGGGGCACCAGTCGCTGATGGTTCGCCTGCCAAGGACCGGCGTCGTGGTGCTGACCGGCGATGCGGTGCATTTCCAGAGCAACTGGGACAACCGCCGCGTGCCGGCCATGAACTTCAACAAGGACGAGACGGTGGCCTCGATGCAGCGCATCGCCGACATCCTGAGCCGGGAGCACGGCCAGCTCTGGATCAACCACGACAAGGCGCAGCGGGCGACGCTGAAGCTGTCGCCCGCGTTCTACGAGTAGTGCACGTGCCGCTTTCCCACCCACCACTGTCATGCCCGCACTTGTTGCGGGCATCCACCTCTTTACGGAATCGCGGCAACAAAGACGTGGATGGCCGGGACAAGCCCGGCCATGACAAGCAAATCGGTGTTCGCCAGACCGTGTTGCTGCAGTTTCTAGCAGCCTTTCACGCAAAACTGACGTTCTGGTCCTTCAGCGGAACCGAGCGGATCCGCTTGCCGGTGGCGGCAAAGAAGGCGTTCAGCACCGCCGGCGCTGCCACGCAGATGGTGGGTTCGCCGACGCCGCCCCAGAACCCGCCGCTCGGCATCACGATCGATTCCACCTTCGGCATCTCGGCGATCCGCATCGAATTG
>Ga0187771_10001841_pt1 | contig 14553 bp, 10 predicted proteins | sample 0116_SJ02_MP15_1_FD_133139 | JGI IMG/M metagenome (GOLD analysis project Ga0187771, IMG submission 133139) | Tropical peat soil microbial communities from peatlands in Department of Meta, Colombia - 0116_SJ02_MP15_10_MG | ecosystem: Environmental > Terrestrial > Soil > Wetlands > Peat | place...
AACACATGATGTTTAAGGGGACAAAAACTATCGGCACAAAAAACTTTAAAAAAGAAGTCAGGATTCTCAGACTAATAGCTAAAACCGGGGAAAATCTTGACGCTGAAAGAATGAAAGGAAAATATGCAGATAAAAATAAAATCGAATCGCTGACTAAACAGATGACGCTATTACAGCAAGAGCATAAAAAATTATTTGTCGAAAATGAGATTGACAGACTTTATACGGAAAATGGTGCAGATCACATGAATGCAAACACGGGACTGGATCTTACGACTTTTCATGTCAGCCTCCCCTCCAACAGGATCGAGCTCTGGGCCAGGATTGAGGAGGACAGAATGACTAGCCCCGTCTTTCGTGAATTTTATTCCGAGCGCAATGTGATTATGGAAGAGCGCAAACAGAGGGTTGATTCCGATCCGCAAGGTCAGCTTTATGAACAATTTTTAGCTACAGCATACGTTACACACCCTTATAGACGACCGATCCTGGGCTGGCCTTCGGATTTACAATTTTTAAGTATTGTATATACCGCAGACTTCTTTAAAAGATATTATGCTCCCAACAATACAGTCATTGCAATTGTCGGAGATATTGATCCCGCAAAAACAATCAGGATAGTCAATAAATACTTTGGTTCTATTCCACGCCGCACTTTAAATTCCTCACCTATCACAGAGGAGCCGCCTCAAAAAGGCGAACGGCGTGTGAGCATTTTAGCAGATGTAAGTCCCAAGGTGATCATCGCATATCACAAACCAGCGATGCCGGATTTTGATGACTATGTGTTTGATGTTATAGAATGCCTACTTTCACGAGGAAGAACATCTAAATTTTATAAATCACTTATAGAGGAAAATAGCCTCGTCGAAAGCATACAAGCAACCAATGGTGTGCCAGGGGCAAAGTATCCTAATCTTTTTGTGATATCCGCTAAACCGCGTCATCCGCATACAAGCGCAGAAGTGGAGATGTCTATTTATGACGAGATAGAAAAACTTAAATTAACGGCAATTTCCAAAAGGGAGTTAAATAAAGCAAAGAATCAAATTAAGGCTGATTTTATAAGAAGCCTGGAAACTAATTCCGGACTTGCAAACATGCTTTCCTATTTTGAAATTATTGCCGGGGATTATCGGTACGTTACTGATCACATCAAGGTAATTGAAAAGATCACACCTGAAGACATCACGCGTGTAGCGAAAAAATATCTGATACCAGAAAATAGAACCGTAGCAAATTTGATTAATAAAAATTAGTCTAATGCATAAATTCATTTATCGTGTTTTACATTTCGTTCTCCTGTATTTTCTTCTTTCAAGTACCATTGCCTGTGCGGCAGAAACGACTTCAATTTCGCAACTCCCTGACCCCGATAAATTGCAGTACCAGTTAGACAAATTCATTCTACCTCAGGCACAAAGGGTAGTTATTGATAACGGCATTATACTTTATATATTTGAAGATCACGAACTCCCTATCATTAATATATCGGCCGTAATCAGAACCGGTTCCAACTATGATACCATTGGGCAAGAAGGTCTTGCCGAATTAACGGCTACAGCTATGAGAACCGGGGGCACAAACTCAATGTCTGCTAGCGCCGTAGATGAAGCTCTGGACTTTTTTGCCGGTTCAATTAGTGTTTCTATGAATCGTGATTCGGGATCTTTTAACCTTTCCGTTATGAAAAAAGACTTGGATGAAGGTTTGAACATCTTTTCTCAGGTGCTTACAAATCCGGCTTTTGAACAAAACAAAATCAGTCTGGCGAAAGATTTAAAAATTGAGGAACTCAGAAGGATAGCGGATGATCCCGAAAAGCTCGCTTTCAGGGAATTCAAAAAATTGCTATATGACAATAATCCAGCGGGGAGATTCCCCACCTTAGCATCCGTAAAGAATATTCAAAGAGACGACCTTGTCCAATTCTATAACAGTTTTTTTTATCCCGGCAACCTAATGATAGCCGTAACCGGAGATATTTCAAAACAAGAGGCTGTAAATAAGATCAAAGAGCATTTTGGAGCATGGAATAAAGCTAATAAACATCATGACATCCCACCTATACCTGTAAAACAAAAAGGGCATATCTATTTTCTGTTCAAGGACATCCCTCAATCGGTAATCATCTACGCTCAATTTGCGCCGGGCAAAAAGAACCCAGACGCGTATCCTTTTGATTTACTCGATTTTATCGTTGGAAGCGGTGGTTTCAGATCCCTCATTTTCCGGGAAGTTAGAAATAACCTCGGACTTGCATACAGTACGGGAAGCTTTTACACGAAAAAAAGTGAGTATGGCGTTTTCGGGGCTTACGCGATAACAAAATCTGAATCGACAGCAGAAGTGCTATCATTGATCCGTTCCATTATCAAAGATTTAAGTAACAGTATGATAGATAAAAAAGATATTGAGCGGGCAATTAAATCAATCAATAATAATTTTGTTTTTTCATTTTTATCCGCAAAACAAATTGCCTATCAGCAATTAATAATTGAATATGAGCACCTGCCTGAGGATTATCTCGCGACTTACAGGGACAGGATTGCACAAGTTAAGGCAGAAGATCTGAAAAAAATGGCAGTTAAATATCTATCCACAGATGAACCTGTTACCCTCGTTGTGGGCAATGAAAATGCTTATAAACAAATGCTCACCACCTTCAGAAATGTTTCAAGAATTGAAAGTAAATTATGAATAATCTGTCAACTTTCGAAAAAATTTCCAGGCGGATCGAGAATTATGAAGACGCCATGATCAAAATGCAAATGGAGCTTACAGCAATTCCTGCCTTGTCTCCTGATAACGGAGGTGACGGTGAATATAAAAAAGCATTATGTATATTATCATATCTCCGCAAAATGAATTTTCCTGACATTATGGAAATTAATGCCTCTGACGACAGGGTGTCTTCAGGGATCAGGCCCAACCTCTTCGTTACGATACCGGGCGAGAACTCAAGAAAAACTATCTGGGTTCTGACACACATCGATGTAGTTCCTCCGGGAGAATTAAGGTTGTGGGATGGTGATCCCTTCACTTGTTACATAAAGAACGGGAGAATTTACGGCAGGGGCACAGAAGACAATCAGCAGGATATGGTATCATCAATATTTGCAGTAAAGGCTTTATTGGACGAAGGCATAACGCCGGAATCCTCTATAGGCTTGGCTTTCGTTTCCGATGAAGAAACAGCAAGCGTTTTCGGTTTGTCATATATTTTGAAAAATAAAAAAAATCCTTTTCGAAAAGCGGATATTATTGTAGTTCCTGATTCCGGAAACGAAGATGGAACAATGATTGAGATAGCCGAAAAAAGTATCTTTTGGCTTCGTTTCAAGACCATTGGTAAACAATGTCACGCAAGCAGACCTGATCTTGGTAGAAATGCATTTCAAGCAGCGTCTCATCTTGTCGTCGCATTGAATAATCTTCATAATATCTTCGATGCTTCCGACAAATTCTATCAGCCTCAGATAAGTACTTTTCAACCGACTAAAAAAGAACCAAATGTCGAAAATATCAACACGATTCCTGGCGAAGATGTCTTTTATCTGGACAGCAGGATACTGCCTCAATATTTATTATCAGATGTATTTCACAAAATAAGGGAAATGACTTTTGAAATAGAAAGACAATTTGGCGTATCTATAGAAATAACTACAATTCAGGAAATGCAAGCCCCTCTTCCGACTCCGGATGACGTTCCAGTTGTCAATGCCCTTCAGGAAGCTGTAAAGAAAGTCTATAATGTACATGCAACACCTCAGGGAATAGGAGGAGGAACCATCGCCGCTATTTTTCGCAAAAACAACTACCCGGCCGCAGTCTGGTCGAAGGTTAATAATTTAGCCCATCAGCCAAATGAGAACTGCCTCATCTCTAATATGGTTGGAAACGCTAAAGTATACGCATACTTGTTTATGAAAAAGTAAAAATGATTGCAATCAAAAAAATCGCATGTTAGCATTACATACAAAAATAGTTTGAATCATTAGATTAATATTCTTAAATACGGCATAGCTAATAGCGAGGTAGCATATTTACTTGAAGCAAAGCCACGATACTATCTCAGTCAAAAAGATCAGTTTTCCTGATAATAATCTTCTAAGAAATCTCCTCGGTGAACATGATAGAAATATCAAACTCATTGAAAAATTAGAACCTGTAAAATTAATTGTACACGGCAATCTTCTGACAATCACAGGGGACCCGGTTGCATCAGACTTGGCTCAAAACCTTATTATTCAACTACACTCATTATTAGAAAAAGGATATCCTATATATCCGGCAGACATTGATTATGCTCACAGAATCCTGTCCAGCGACAGAACAATAAGTTTGGAGAAGATATTTCTCGATACCGTTTTTATTTCATCAAAAAAACGTATAATTACCCCTAAAAGTATCGTCCAGAAGCTTTATATAGACTTAATCAGAGACTTCGATATAGTTTTCGCGATAGGTCCTGCGGGAACAGGCAAGACATACCTTGCGATGGCAATGGCTGTATCCTCGCTGCTAGATAAAAAGGTCAACCGCATTGTTCTGGCAAGACCCGCCGTTGAAGCCGGAGAAAAACTGGGGTTTTTACCGGGTGATCTGGCAGAGAAGGTTAATCCGTATCTTAGACCATTATACGATGCCCTCTTCGATATGATCGACTTTGATCAGGCATCGGCTTTAATTCATAAAGGAGTTATTGAAGTTGCGCCTCTTGCTTTTATGCGTGGAAGGACTCTGAATGATTCTTTTGTAATTCTTGATGAAGCACAAAACACCACCTCGGAACAGATGAAAATGTTTCTAACGAGACTCGGATTCGGATCAAAGGCTGTTATCACAGGGGATATAACCCAGATAGATCTCCCACATGACAAAATATCGGGTCTTATAGAAGCAGAAATAATTTTGAAGAAAGTAGAAGGTATTAAGTCCCTCCGTTTTTCAGAGATTGATGTAGTCAGACATCCCCTTGTCCAAGATGTGATACGGGCATACAATCACATTGATCGTGCAAAGAAGAGAATTAAAAAATAATGTTTTATGATGCCAGATAATCTTAATTTAACCAAAGTTTCCAAACATTTTAAAAAAGTATTAAACCCAAAAAAAATAATACCTGAGTTTGCGCGTAAAACAGCATTTCAAAGATGGGCGATCGCTATTTTTCTCAGTGCTATCCTGTCTTTATTATTAACACCTCAAGTTTACTTCTCTTACCCTGAGTATAAAGTCGGCTCAATAGCTACAAGAGATGTAAGAGCTGATCATGATTTTTTAGTCGAAGATAAAGCAGATACAGAACAGAAGAAAGCGGAAGTAATCAAGGACGTCCAATCTGTTTATGATTACGACGGCGATATTGCTTCCCAGATAAAGTTGACAGTAGCAAAGGGTTTCTCATTTGCGGAACAATTATTAATCGTAAACAGCAATGAACCCGTGCCCACACAGACATCCCTGAATAAGGGTCGAAACGATTTTGAAAAGTTATTAGGTATTGCCCTGTCGAATGATGAACTAAACATCTTACAAAAATACAAATTTTCCAATTTGATATCAGAATCAATTTCTAAAATTATTGCGGGTATCTATAAAGCGGAATTAATAACCAATACTACTTTTACAAAGCAGGACACTGAGAATGGGATCATTATCAGGGATATAAGGACTCAGAAGGTAAAAATCGAAAGAAAGCTTAACACCATCAAATATGTCAAAAACATAGATACAATTATTTCGAAGAAGGCAAACGATATTCTCAAAGATAACAATGAAGATTTGAGAAAAACTGTTATTTCTATTTCCAAGAAGCTCATCCAGCCGAATCTGAAATTTAATAAGAATGCCTCGGAAAGACAGAAACAGACTCTGTTAGCGGATTTTAAACCTGTTTTTTTCCAGGTTCTTAAAGATGAAATGATTATTCGAGAAGGTCAGAAGATCTCTCCTTCTGATCTGGATAAGTTGAATGCTTTCTTTAAGATCAAGGGTGAAAAAAATATTTCAAATATCTACATTCTTTTGGGCACTTTTTTTCTTATTTTATCCCTGTCGATAGTACTATTTCAGTTATCCAAAATGTGGATTCAGTCTGACGAGAATATTTCTGACATAATTTTTATGGGCATTACCACCCTCTTTCAAATCCTGTTAATAAAATCAGGGATTTTTATGTCTGAGGCTGTCAACAGGGCATTTCCATTTTTCTCTACCGAGGCTTGTTATTTTGCTATTCCTTTTGCTACCGGTGCTATGCTTGTCGGTATTTTTATTAATAGAAGTGTGGCTTTGATATTTTCTATTTATTCGTCATTTCTTGCAACTTTTTTGTTTGAAGGCGAAATATCAATGATGCTTTTTGCTTTCATCGGAAGTGTGGTCGCTTCTTATCATGTCTCTCATTGTAAACAACGATCAGCATTTTTCAAGATCGGCCTTCTGTTGGGTTTATTAAACGGTGCCACTATCTTATCCCTTTGTCTCTTTTCTCCATCTACCAGTATTATCTCATCTAGCACTATCACAAAGCTCAGCATGGGGATTGTGGGCGGCATTGTGTCAGGAATCCTTGTAGCGGCAATTACCCCTATCTTTGAAGCGCTTTTTAATTATACAACCGACATAAAATTATTAGAACTTGCCAACCTGAATCATCCCATCTTCCAGCGGATGATTATGGAAGCGCCCGGTACTTATCACCATAGTATTATCGTAGCGTCACTTGTTGAAGCCGCTGCGGAGGCTATAGGCGCAAATCCCCTTCTCGCCAAAGTTAGTGCATATTATCATGATATCGGTAAAATAAAGAAACCACAGTATTTCATTGAAAACCAACAAAACGGAGAAAATAAGCACGTTAAACTATCACCAAAAATGAGTAGCCTTATTATTACTACTCATGTCAAAGAAGGCTGTGAGCTTGCAAGCAAAGCCAAACTCGGTACAAGAATCACGAACATTATAAGAGAGCACCATGGGACCAGTCTTGTCAGTTACTTTTATGAGAAGTCTAAAAAGGATAGGGATCCGTCTATCAGATCTTTACTTGAAAGCGATTTTCGTTATGCCGGGCCAAAACCTCAAAGCAAGGAAGCTGGTCTTGTGCTTCTTGGTGATGTTATAGAGGCCTCATCAAGGACATTATCAAACCCAACTCCAGCAAGAATCAAGAACCTGGTCAGAGAAAGAATTGAGCGTGTATTTATGGATGGTCAACTCGATGACTGCGAACTTACACTTCATGATTTGAACAAAATCGCCGAGAATTTTATGAGAATTCTCAATGGCATCTTTCATCAAAGAATTGATTATCCGGATTTGGTCATCCGAGAATTTAACGGTAACAAAAAAGGAAATAATGTCGATACTTATAGAAAACAGGCAGAAAAAAATAAACATTGATCTTCTGCATGTTAAACGGGTACTTAGTAAAATTATGAATTATCTCGATTGTAAAGATAAAGAAATTAGTCTGTTATTTGTTAATGATAATGAAATTAGGAAAATAAACAAACGTTATTTAAATCGGGGTTATTCTACAAATGTTTTGACATTTTCTCTTTCGGAAGGAGAATTTGGGAATATTAATCCTAAAATTCTCGGAGATATTGTTATTTCTGTGGAGACAGCCTTGAAAGACGCACAAGAAGCCGGTACAAAATTAAATGATGAGCTGGAATTTCTCATGGTACATGGTATGCTCCATCTACTTAATTACGACCATGAAAACGTTAGCGAAGATGAGGTTAAAAAGATGGAGATGAAGGAACAGGAAGTCTTAAGTGCTTTGAAAAAGTGAGTGAAAATTATATTACTTCACAATTATAACCTGTCCAGGATGTATATTATCTTCTCGTGCTAATTTATTGATTTCAAGGATTTTATCCAGACTGACCCCGTTTTTTTTCGCAATTTTATCCAGGCTATCTCCCTTTCGTACAGTATATGTTTTTAAATTGGCACTAGCTGCTGTATCTTTGCTTTTTTTATTCCTCACCTTGGGAGTTTCTTTATCCGAACTGTTGGCCTGTTGTTTTTCTCCGTTTTTAGAGTTAATTATGATAATCTGACCCGATTTAAGTGTTTTACGTTTGATTCTATTCAATCTTTTAATTTCCTCGATCGACGTATCAAATTGTTTCGCGATAGATGCTAAAGTTTCACCTTTTTTTACTTTGTATTTAATTACATCCTCATTTGCCTCGCTTTTATCGTTATCCGATTTCGGATGAGAATTACTTTTATAGTTAGCTTTATTAACAGGTATGATTAAACGTTGGCCCGTTTTGATCCTTTTCCCAGATATATCATTATAAGCCATGATTGCACTGACAGATGTTCTATATTTTCTGGCAATTGAAGGAATGGATTCTCCCCGCTTTGCCCTATAATGAACAAACACCTGGCGAGGTTTTTCATATTTGGGAATTTCATCTACAATCTTGGTAAATTTTTCAGCTAATTCTAAAGGGACCTTGAAGTTATATTCTTTATCAGGCGTCATAGTTTGCCTTAGTTCCGAATTTAATGTTACAAGTAAATCCTCTGATGTCCCTAGATGGAAAGCTATATCTTTTAATCGCATGGATTTATCTATTTTAACTACTTCGTAAGTATAAGGTCGTTGTTTTTCAAAACCTTCACTAAGATCGATTCCATATTTTTTATGATCCTTAATAATTTGCAGAGTTGCTAAAAAGCGCGGTACATAACGCGCTGTTTCATAAGGAAGCTGGTGATAAAGGTCCCAGAACCGATCGAAATAATTGATGTGTTGCCTCGATATTACTTTAAGGACTCTCCCTTCTCCACAATTATAAGCAGCCAGAACCGTAAGCCAATCACCAAACATACTGTGGAGTTCCTTCAAATATTCTATGGCAGCTCTCGTTGATTTTTCGACATCCAGTCTTTCATCAATCCATTCATCACGATTTAGGCCATATTTATAACCTGTTGAAGGAATAAACTGCCAGAGACCCAATGCACGAGCCCTAGATAATGCATGCAGCTTAAATCCGCTTTCCACAAGGGGAAGCCAAGATAATTCCTCAGGCAACCCAGCTTTTTTCAGCTCTTTTAAAATGATGGGACGGTAAAGATTCGAACGCCCATAAGACTGTATAAAATAATCCTTTTCTGTTGTTTGAAACAGCTTGATTTCTTTCTCAACATCGGAATTGATGATATGAGGTATTTCACTTCTCTTACCGATTGTAGATGTATGCATCGACGAGTAAATAGCAAGTATCTGCTTTGATATCAGTAAACGTATGTCATCTTTCTGACGAGCCGTATCTGGATCACCGTTAGTATCCAATAAGAGTGCATAGGCCTGATCAAGTAAATCCAAGGCATTTTCCAGATCACCCTTGATCCAATAATCCCGGGATTCATCTAACAAGTCAATAGCTTCTTCCATTATATCCCGGCCCTGTTCCTTTTCCTTTTCCAGTTCTTTCGGCCCCCCATTTGAAGAAGACATGCTTTTCAGTTCTGAAGTTACACCCTTATTGGGTTGTTCTTTTTCTTTGGAACCCGCGATTTCATATGGCTTTTCAGAAACAGCTAATTTCTCTGAAGTGGATAAAATATGGAAAGGTTCATTTATATCTGCAGTTTGGCAATAGGCATTATTTGCAAAACTATCAAAATAGAGGAGAAAGAGTAAGAATATAACAAATAGGAGAAAAATGCTTTCTCTCGACATTTCAATTAACCCCTTCATGTTGTTTCCTGTATTCTTATCAGATTTTCCAGTTGAACAGCCAATTGCAGCCATCTATATCACACTTCGTGAAATCATAATACTTTTTTAATTCAACAAATATGCCTCAATTAGATCATCAATATCACCATCCAATACCCTATTCACATTACCAATCTCCTTATTTGTCCGGTGATCTTTAACTAATTTATAAGGATGAAGAATATATGATCGAATCTGACTTCCCCAAGCAATATCTTTTTTTGTTTTGTTTAATTCATCTATTTTTTTCTTTTGTTCCTGAAGCTCCATCTCATAAAGCCGGGACTTTAAGAATTTCATTGCCATGGCTTTATTCTTGTGCTGAGAACGTTCATTCTGACATTGCACGACTATTCCCGTTGGCAAATGAGTTATTCTTACTGCCGAATCCGTCTTATTAACATGCTGTCCCCCTGCGCCTGTAGATCTGTAGGTATCTATGCGAAGATCATTTTCGTCAATGTCTATAACTATTTCATCATCCACTTCAGGATAAACAAAGACTGAAGCAAATGAGGTATGCCTGCGCGCACCCGAATCAAAGGGGGATATTCTCACAAGCCTGTGAATGCCAATTTCCGCTTTGGCGTAACCGTATGCATATTCTCCTTCAATAGTTATAGATACACTCTTTACCCCGGCTTCATCTCCAGGTTGGTAATCAATAATACTGGTAACAAAGCCTTTTCTCTCCGCCCACCTCAAATACATCCGCAGAAGCATTTCCGCCCAATCCTGAGCTTCGGTTCCTCCTGCACCTGCATGAATAGTCATTATTGCATCCATCGGATCTTGTTCAGACCCAAGCATCAGCTTGAGCTCTTCACTTCTCACAGAAGACTGAAGTTTATCTATGTCCCTTCCTATTTCTTCAATCGTTTTTTCATCATTTTCTTCACTTGCGAGATTAAAGAATATTTCGACATCATCTATGGAATTCTTAAGCTTTCTCCAACCATCGACGATCATTTCCAGCTTATTTTTATTTTTTAAAGTATCCCGTGCTTTTTCTTGTTCATTCCAGAAATTTTCACTCAGCGACATTTTTTCCAATTCTTTTATCTTACTTTCTTTTTGAGTGACGTCAAAGACACTCTCCCAGATGGTCGATTCTTCTTTTTAAATCGCTAATGGTTTCATTTAATTCTGCAAGCATATGCGTATTTCCTCCTCAAACAAAATAAAAAGCAGCAAATTAATGATAACAGACAAATTATAACAAAGATATCCCCATGGGTCGCATAAAACGTCTTATAATTAATAAATTTTATACTATCTCGTAGTCTTGATTTTGTAAATAATTCTGTTGTGGTAATGATCCTTCCCGCCGGGTCGATCACGGAGCTTATACCAGTATTCGCTGACCTTATAACATATAAGTGATTTTCCACAGCCCTGAATACAGTCATAGAGAAGTGCTGATACGGTGCGGATGTCCTTTCAAACCACGCGTCGTTCGTAATATTCACAAGAAGATTAGCACCCATATTTTTATATGTCCTGCTTGCTTCAGGAAATATCCCTTCATAGCAAATCAACACACCCAACTTCTTGTCATTTATAGTCAGAGGGTTATAACCATTACCTGAACGAAAATCTCCCACTCCGACTGCCAATTTGCCAATAAAGGGAAATAGATTTTTTAGAGGTACATATTCACCGTACGGTACCAGATGTACTTTATCATATCGATTAATTGTTTCCCCCTGTGGTGAGAGCAGAAATGCACTGTTCAAGTAAGATATGCAGTTTTCACTGCCGGCACACTCTTTGAGATAACTCGGGCCCCCGAATAGAAGCCATTCTCCAGATAGTTGGGCAATATTAACTATTTTATTGTGTAATTCATTAAAATCCTGGAAATAAAAGGGTACCGCTGTTTCAGGCCATACTATCAACCCTGGACGCGATGATTTTGCTTGCAAGGACAAATCAGCATAAGCATCTATGGTTTCCATCTGATAGCTAGGGTCCCACTTGATATGTTGATCAATGTTTCCTTGAATAAGGGTAACATCCATGGATTCTGCATCTTTTAGTCTTTCGTCTATCATGTTTACTCGTAAATACCCATAATTGAGGATTATTAGCATCAAAACGCAACCTAAAACCACTTCTGCCATCAATCTCATCCCTTTAAACTTCTGATTGAGAATATCAAAAATAATTACATTGACCAAAACGATAATGAATGAGACTCCATATATTCCTGTTATGTCAACGACCTGAATTAATGTAGTGTTGAGGTATTGTGAATATGCGAGATTCTCCCAAGGGAAGCCTGTGAACAGATGTGATTTCCCATATTCAAAGCATGTCCATAAAACCGGTGCTACAACAATTTTGGGTATACCTTTACCTGCAAGGTATACTATACCCGCGGCAAAAAGTGCTAGGTAGATGCTTAAATACGAAGACAAGAGCAGCATTATGGAAATGCCAGCATAATAAGGAAGATGCCCATAGTTTACGATAACAAATACAATCCAGTAAAAGATACCTGTATAAAATGCAATACCGGCAATAAAGCCAGCTATTAGCCCGATTCTAAAACTTGTTATATGCTTGAGGGCAAAAAACAAAGGAACCAGAGCTACCCAAGCAATAAAACCAAAACCATATTTTGGAAAAGAAAGAAAAAGAAGAATCCCGGAAGTGAAACTTAATACAAATGTATCTTTAGTAACATTCAGGCTCTGCATTCTCAACTTTTGATGATTCCCCCGCCTGCTAGAGATTCATCCATCTTTTTTATTTTAACTTTCCTAATGCTTCGCTCGTCGGCAGATTCAATGATCATTTCAAGATTGTCAACATTAACGATTTCTCCAGCTACCGGGATCTTCTTAATAACACTCAGAATAAAACCACCGAGGGTTTCAAACTTACCTTCCTTAAATTTCGTCTTCAAGTAATCTTCAAGCACCTCAATTTCTACCCTGCCATCAACAAGAATATAGCCATCAGCCAACTCAACTATATCTGCCTTTTTTGCATCGTGCTCATCATGAATTTCTCCAACGATTTCCTCTATCAGGTCTTCAAGGGTGACAAGCCCTGATGTACCGCCATACTCATCTATAACAATCGCCATATGATACTTCTTCTGTTTCAGTTCGTGGAGAAGATGATGTGAATTTTTTGTTTCCGGGATATAATACGGCTTTCGCAAGCTTGAGAGAATATCATTTTCCTTTATAGGTTTTGACCAGAATTTAAGAAGATCTTTTACATTTAAGATACCAACTATATTATCAACACTATCGGCATATACCGGCATCCTTGTATGGCCATGTTTTATGGTTAGTTCGAGAATTTCATCGACTGTTGCGTCACTCCTAATGGCAATCATTTCCGTTCGCGGGATCATCACTTCCCTGACGACTGTATCACGGAATTCAAGGATACTCTGAATCATTTCTCCCGACTGGGGATCTATCAGCCCTTTCTCCTCTCCCGCATCTATAATAGACTGTAGCTCCTCCTCCAGACGTGACTGTTCATCTACCGAAAAGAACTTCTTTATTTTCGCAAAAATATTTTTTCCTAAAATATTTTACTCCTTTCTTTAGAGCCCTCGCAAATACTCCGGTCTGAGACGTTTTATGTCGCGGTCATTAATTACGCTATTAATCATTTTGACAACCTTGCTCTTTTCAGACGGCAGACTTGCCTTAACGGGAAAATAATTTGAGGCATGGTTTGACGTAAAATAGCAGTTTGTGAAATTTGAATTTTCAATGATAATTTCAAGTTCTTTTAGCAATCCAAGCTTATCAGGAAGGATAAAATTACCAGACATATAATCTGAATACAATGGGGTTCCTGGTACAATCATGAGTGTTAAGGCACTTGCAAAGTCAGGGTCTATCTCATTGAGGATTCTTGCCGTATCAAATGCATGTTCAATACTCTTCTCTATCCTCCCTAAACCCAGGATGATAGTTGCCGACAGTACAATGCCCGCTTCTTTTACCCGGCGGCCTGCCTGGATCATCTCCTCATTCGTAACCCCTTTTTCTATTTTCTTTAGCAATTCATCGTTCCCTGTCTCCACACCTAGATACGCTATCCTCAGGCCGTGTTCTCTTAATTGAAATAATTCATCGACTGTTTTTCTCAGTATGCTTTTCGCATTTGCATACGTTCCCACCCTTTTTACACTCTTAATATGTGTTTTTATCATGTTTAAAATTTGAACGAGCCGTTCCTGAGGAATAATGAGCGCATCGCCATCGCATAGAAATATTTTTTCAATGGACCTATATTGCGAGGCTTCTAATATATCCTCCTGGACTTCACCGATAGACTTAATCTTGAATTTCTTACTCTTATAAGCAGGACAAAAGGTACATTTGTTGTGGGAACAACCAACCGTAACTTGAATTAATAAACTGTTAGCCTCACTGGGTGGTCTTATTATGTCGCCTTCGTATTTCATTCTAAAATTCTTCTTATTGACTTTAATTCTCTACAGTTAATAAATGTAACTATTTTAATTATGGGTCTAGACTAGCTGAGGGGATTATTTCTCAGCAGTTTAAGGACCACCTGATAGATATTTTGGTTCCGATAGTTGAATCGGAACTCACACTCTTTGAGATGAATATAAAAGGTTGATCTTGGTATACCATGGAACTTCATCAGTCTCCGTTTTGAGTAGGACCAGAAAGATTCAATGCCGTTAATATGTCGCTTGCCATTCGCAAACTGGTCCTTTCCATGATGGATACGATAATGCTTTTTGTATCCCAAGTCAACCAGGCCACCATAACCGCGCCAGGCATCAGAGTGAA
>Ga0187771_10001842_pt1 | contig 14552 bp, 11 predicted proteins | sample 0116_SJ02_MP15_1_FD_133139 | JGI IMG/M metagenome (GOLD analysis project Ga0187771, IMG submission 133139) | Tropical peat soil microbial communities from peatlands in Department of Meta, Colombia - 0116_SJ02_MP15_10_MG | ecosystem: Environmental > Terrestrial > Soil > Wetlands > Peat | place...
CCTGTTACCTGGAGGCCCAGGTCGACCTCGAGCCGCGACGTCGCGAGGGTCTGTTTTCCGGACCACACGACGCCGATGGAGACCAGGAGCGCGTCGTTGGCGATCCCCTGATCGATCAGAAACACCGTGTAGGTACGGCTCGGGTCGTTCGTGCCGCCGGGCAGCTGAACGTACGGCTGGTTGTAAAAGATGACCCCCGTCGTGCCGGCCGCGAGCGTGTTCACGAGCGAAAGGTCGGAAACGTTCCGGAAATAGTTCGGTTGGCCGGGCTCATTGATGCCCGTCGGAGTCTGGAGGCAATAGGCGCTCAAACCGGTCCAGGCGTCCGACGCGAGGTTATTCTCGATCTGGATCCGGGCCGCTTCGAAACCCGCCTCGGCCGCGTTGAAAGCCTCTTCCTGGTTGCGGACGCTTCCCGAGACCTTGGGGGTCATGCCCGTCGTCATGAGCAGGGCGACGCCCACGGCCAGCATGAAGGCGATGATGATGACCACGACGATGAGCGATGAGCCCCGCTCTCGGCGTTCCTGTTTCGTCTTCACCGTTGATCCTCGTTATAAAGATTCAGGGACATGTTCCTGATGTTGGACGTCGATTGCAGCAGGAAACGGCGGTGCATGTCGTTCGTGGTCGCGGCCGGGGAGTTCGCCATGGCCGGCCGCATGTACGCGGCGATCGTGCCCGGCGGCGTCCCCGAAACGCTGACGAACGCGTTCGCGGTCCTCCCGAGGAGGAAGACCTTCACCTGGCGGATGGCGGCCACCTGCTCCACCGTCCAGATCTCTGAAGAACCGTTCGGCGCCTGGTCCCAGTTGCAGAACCCGTTGAGCTGTCCCGAGCCGTCGAAGTCGCCGTTGAACTGGACCTGGAAGTTCTCGATGTTCTGGGCGACGGGGATGTTGACGCCGTTCTTCGTCACATAGAAGACGCCAGGGATCCCGAGGTATCCGTTGGTCCCCGGCGTCAGTCCCGTGTAGCTCCCCGTGACGTCCAGCCAGTACTCGTCGATATTCACCAGCATGACGAGGCCGCCGGTGTAGTTGCTGGAGTCCGCGCAGGTCCCCGAGAGGCCCCCTGGGGGGGTGACGTTCGGCGCCAGGCCTGGGGAAAAGTTCAGCATTTCGCCCGTCCCCCCGGCGGGATGAGTGACCGTGGAGACGATCCGGACCTCTCCGGCCACGCAGCCCGCGGACGGGTTGGGGATGACGAGGACGTACATATTCTGGTAGAAGCTGTCGGGGTAGGGATATTGCTCGAAACTGTAGTCGGCCAGCGTCACGTTCGTCGCCCCGCCCTGGTAGCTCTGGATGGTGAGAATGAGAGGGTACTCGATGTTGCCCATGATCTTCAGCCGGTCGGGCTGGACGAGGGCCGCCGTTCCCTGGTTTTCGTTATCGACGGCCGAGATCGAGTACATCTGGTACTGCACCGGGAGGCCGGCGCCGGCCATCCTTGTGTCCCTCATGATCATGTACATCGCCGAGCGGACGTCGTTCTGAATCTCCGAGTACTGCTGCTGGTCCACCGAGATCTGGCTGCTCTTACTGTACACCATCAGGGCGGCGACGACGACGATGAGCATGATGGCGCTGCCGATGAGCAGTTCGAGGAGCGTGAACCCTTTCGGCTTCGAGCCGGAGGCGTTTTTTGTCTGGGATCGGCTCATGTCATCACCTCGATATGACCGTGTTCAGCTGGGCCATGACTCCGTAGCCGAGAGGGTTCCCGATGAGAGTGGCGCTTTCGGTGCCGAACTGCGACGGGGGAAAGACGAGGACCTCGACGTTGTAGGTCGGGCTCAGGTTCGTCAGGACGGTAATGACCCTGTAGTCCGGGACTCCGTCCAGGTCGACGTCGATGAGGGCGTCGCTTGACTCGCCGCGCGACGCATCGGGGAAGGTCGAGAGCTCGGGGCTCGTCAGAGTCCGCAGATAGTCGATCTGCTGCTGGGCCAAGAACACGGCGTTGGCGATCTGGCTGGCGCGGCGCGTGTTCCAGATCCCCAGCATGTAGACCTCGGCCAGCCCCAGCACGGCGACGGCCACGAGAAACACGCCGATGAGGACCTCGATCAGGGAAAACCCTTTGCGAGGTCTGGAAGGACTCGTTATTCGCTTCACCATAACCTGTCCCTCTTTCATGAGCCCGACCCTTAACTCGAGGACTTCTGGAAGCTGATCGAGCCGCCCTGGAAGACCGTCAGGATCCTCAGGTCGGGCTGTCCGTATCCCTGGAGCTTCATGCTCTGCAGGGTCAGGGTGTTGTGGGACGCTTCGTAATTGTCGACGATGCCGACGGGCGAGAATTCAACGGACTGGTCCGACGGGAGGTTGAGCAGGAGGAGGTACCTCGGGGGAAGGACGAGCTCCACGAAGTACGTGGCGGCGACCCAGGTGCCCGGGGCGCTCTCCATCTCGAGATAAACCTGCCAGAGGCCGTTCACCTGGGCGAACCGGACCCGGTAATCAGTTTTCTCGTTGACTGCCCGGAACCGGGCCTGCTGAAAGGCCGTTTGGATCTGGCGGGCCGTGTTGTCCAGGCCCCGCGTCTCCAGGGAGTTCATGATGCTGGGATACATGGTGAGCGTCAAGACGCCCATAATGCCCACGACGATCAGAATCTCGAGGAATGTGAAGCCGCGTTCCATCTTCCGGCTGTTCATTATTCTCCTCCCCGATCCTCCGAGAATTCCGCTTTCTCCTTTCGCCTTCTCTGAATTCCGCCCGCCTGATGCAATCGTTTTCTCCGCGTTCTCTCCCTGTCTGCCGGGAGGATATTGCCGCATCCATGATCGCAGGGGCCTTACCCGGGCGGAATCCCCCCGCGGGGTGATTCCCCGGAGCAATTTTCCGTCCGGACCCTCACCGCCGGCGGCTAGCCACTGGGACGGAGGCCGTTTGACCGTCCTTTTTCTCCTGTGCTATAAATAACAAGAGAAACCATGGTCCGAGTCCGCTTCGCCCCGAGCCCGACGGGCTTCCTCCACATCGGAAGCGCCCGGACGGCCATCTTCAACTGGCTCTATGCCCGGCATACGGGCGGGAGGTTCCTCCTCCGTGTCGAGGACACCGATCTGAAGCGGTCCGAAGCCCGGTTCCTGGACGAGATCCTCGGGGACCTGAAGTGGCTCGGGCTCGACTGGGACGAGGAGCTTCTCTTCCAGAGCCGCCGCTTCGGCGTGTACCGGGATAAAGCCGAGGAGCTCGTGGCCCGAGGCCGGGCCCACCGCGACGGCGACGCCGTCGTCTTCAAGGTGGAGCCGGGCCGCACGGTCGCCTACGACGACTCGATCCACGGCCGGATCACCATCGAGACCGCCGACATCAACGACCAGGTCCTGATCAAGTCCGACGGCTCGCCGACCTACAACTTCTCCTGCGTCATCGACGACGCCCACATGGGGATCACCCACATCCTGAGGGGCGACGACCATATCAGCAACACCCCGAAACAGATCCTGCTCTACGAGGCTTTCGGCCTCCAGCCCCCGCGCTTCGGCCACATGCCCCTGATCCTGGGGCCCGACGGCTCGAAGCTCTCGAAACGCCACGGCGGCGTCTCCGTCGAGGATTACAGGAGGGACGGCTTCCTGCCGGACGCGCTGGCCAACTACCTCGTCCTCCTCGGGTGGACGCCGGAGGACGGCCGCGAGGTCATGTCCCTCGCCGAGGCCATCGGCCTTTTTGATGTCTCCCGCATGAGCCATGTCCAGGCCAAGTTCGACCTCCAAAAGCTGCGCTGGCTCGACGGCGAATACATCATGAAGAAGCCCGACGCCGAGCTCCTGCCGCTCGTCCGGCAACGGCTCACGGCCGCGGGGATCGACGCCACACGCACGGATGACGCCTATCTTTCGAAAGTTCTCGACTTGTACCGGGTCCGGATCAAGACGCTCGCCGAGTTCCCTGGCATGACGGACTTCTTCTTCCGCGACGATTTCGTCCCGGATGAGGAGGGGCGAGAAGCCTTGGAGGACGTCGAGAGCGCGGGTTATCTTGTCGAACTCGCCGGCCGTCTCGAGAAGGTCGAGCCCTTCGGCCACGAGGCGATCGAGAAGGTCTTCCGGGATTTCGCCGGGGAGCGGGGCCTCAAGGCCGGCCGGATCATCCATCCGGCCCGCATGGCCGTCAGCGGGAAGACCAAGGGCGCCGGGCTCTTCGAGATGATGGAGGTTATGGGCCGCGACCGGACGGTCGGGCGCATGAGGAGGGCCGCTCATGGATGAGGCCAGGGCGAAATCGAATTTCATCCGCGAGATCATCGACGAGCACCTGCGGAACGGCCGTTTCACTCGGGTCCGCACGCGGTTCCCGCCCGAGCCCAACGGCTATCTCCACATCGGCCACGCCAAGTCCATCTGCCTGAACTTCGGCCTCGCCCGGGACTACGGCGGGCTCTGCAACCTCCGCATGGACGACACGAACCCGGAGACCGAGACAATCGAGTACGTCAACTCCATCAAGGAGGACATCCGCTGGCTCGGCTTCGATTGGGAGGACCGCGAGTTCTACGCCTCCGACTACTACGAGAAGCTCTACGATTGGGCGGTCGAGCTCATCAAGAAAGGGAAGGCCTACGTTTGCGACCTGAGCATCGACCAGGTCCGAGAGCACAGGGGGACCATCACGCGGCCGGGCCAGGACAGCCCCTGGCGGAGCCGGACGGTCGAGGAGAACCTCGACCTCTTCGCCCGGATGCGGGCCGGGGAGTTCCCCGACGGCTCCAAAACCCTCCGGGCCAAGATCGATATGGCCCACCCGAACATGCTCCTCCGCGACCCCTTGATGTTCCGCATTCGCCGAGAGCATCACTACCGCCGCGGCGACGCCTGGTGCATCTATCCCACGTACGACTGGGCCCACGGCCAGAGCGATTCGATCGAGGGCATCACGCATTCGATCTGCACGCTGGAATTCGAGGTCCACCGGCCGCTCTACGACTGGTTCCTTGACGAGCTCGGCGTCCACCATCCCCAGCAGATCGAGTTCGCCCGCCTCAACCTGGGCCACACCGTCCTTAGCAAGCGTCGGCTCCTCGAGCTCGTGGACGGCGGCCTCGTCGGCGGCTGGGATGATCCGCGGATGCCGACGATCTCCGGCCTGCGGCGCCGCGGCTACACACCCGAATCCATCCGCAGCTTTGCCGACCTCATCGGCGTCGCCAAGGACAACAGCATCGTCGATATGGCCCTCCTCGAGATGTGCGTCCGCGAGCACCTCAACCGGACGGCGCCTCGGAGGATGGCCGTACTCCGGCCGCTCAAGGTCATTCTCACGAACTATCCCGAGGGGAAGGACGAGGAATTCGAGGCCGTCAACAACCCCGAGGATCCCGCCGCCGGGACGCGGAAGGTTCCGTTCGGGCGCGAGCTCTGGGTCGAGCGTGAGGATTTCATGGAGGATCCGCCGCCGAAATTCTACCGCCTGGCGCTCGGGCGGGAGGTCCGCCTCCGCTATGCTTATTTCATCAAGTGCGAGGCCGTCGTCAAGGATGCCGGCGGGAACGTCGTCGAGCTGCGGTGCACCTACGACCCGGCGACGAGGGGAGGGGAGTCGCCGCCCGACGGGCGGAAGGTCAAGACCACCCTGCACTGGGTTTCGGCCCGGGACGCGGTCGACGCCGAGGTCCGGCTCTACGACACTCTGTTCACCGTCCGCGACCCGGGGAGCGTGCCCGAAGGCGCGGACTGGAAGTCGGCCCTCAACCCCGCCTCGCTCGAGGTCCTGAAGGGCGCGAAGCTCGAGCCGACGCTGAAGGACGCAGCGCCGGAGAGCCGTTGGCAGTTCGAGCGCCTGGGCTACTTCGTCGCCGACCGCCGCGACTCGAAGCCCGGCGCGCCGGTCTTCAACCGGACGGTGACCCTGCGCGACGAGTGGGCCAAGATCGTCAAAGCGGGGAGGGGCGCGGTGTAACGCGGGCCTACTTCTTCATGTACTTCTCGAACCAGCCGACGACGCGGTTGAGGACGTCGATCCTGTGCTTCTCTTCGCGCAGTCCGTGGCCCTCGCGCGGATAGACGACGAACTCCGTGTCCACGCCGTATCGCATCAGGCCGCGGTGGAACTCGTAGCTCGGCCCGACTGGGTCGGCCGCGGCGTTCTCCCTGCAGAGAATGAGCGTCGGCGTCTTGACTTTCCGGACGGAGGTCATCGGCGACCGCGCCGTGAACAGCGGCAGGTTCTCGGAGGGGCAGGATCTGGAACTCTGGACTTTCGGATGTTAAGATACTATAAGGGTTGTTGAAACGAGACTGAAGGGGAGGCTCGTCATGCCAAGCCTGACGGACGTCGGATTGCTGATCCTTCGCCTTCTGCTCGGGGGCACCCTCGCGGCGCACGGGTCCCAGAAGCTCCTCGGCTGGTTCGGAGGCGACGGGCTTTCCGGACAAACGGCGGCCATGGAAGGGATGGGGATCCGGCCGGCCCGGCTGTTCGCCCTGATCAGCACGGCCGGTGAGTTTTTCGGCGGATTGGGAACGGCCCTCGGCCTTCTCGCGCCTTTCGCCGCGGCGGGCATCCTCGGATCGATGGCCGTCGCCGTGGTGAAGGTCCACTGGCGGAACGGATTCTGGAACCGCAAGGGAGGGGTCGAATATCCGCTGACCTTGGGGATCGTGGCCTTCGTCATCGGGCTCGTCGGGCCCGGCCGCTACTCCCTCGACGCTGCCCTGCGCCTGCGTTTGCCCCAACCCGTGACCGGGATCGCCGTCCTCGCCGCGACGCTCGCCGTGGCCCTCTATGTGGTGACAAGGCCCGCCCCGTCGAAGCCGGAATAATCCCTTTTCCCGGAGCGCCAGGCTCCGCGGGCCGCTGTTGGAGCCCCGGCGGAAAACCGCTATAATGGGAAGAGCTTTCGATCCGGAAACATTAATCCTCCGACGGGTTGAGCGGCTTCTCCCTATCGCCCGGAAGGGACCGGAAAGGAAGAACGCAAACATGAGGGAAGCACCGGAAGGAAAATCCGGGACCGGGGGCGGACCAGCCGGCGCCGGAGAGATCGTCCACGGGCCGAGCCTCTTCAACGAAAACGACATCTACCTTTTTAAAGAGGGCAGCCATTTCCGGCTCTACCAGAAACTCGGGGCGCATCCCATGACCGCGCTCGGGAAGACCGGCACGTTCTTCGCGGTCTGGGCGCCGAACGCGGAGCGGGTCTCGGTCATCGGCGACTTCAACGGCTGGGACCCCGTAAGGCATCCTCTTGGGCTCCGGTGGGACAGTTCGGGTATCTGGGAGGGCTTCATCCCCGGCCTCGGACGGGGTGCGGTCTACAAGTATTCCGTGCGCTCGAAACTCAACGGGTTCCAGGCGGAAAAGGGCGACCCCTACGCTTTTTTCTGGGAAACGCCGCCGCGCTCGGCCTCTATCGTTTGGGACCTCGACTACCGCTGGGGCGATGCGGAGTGGATGGACGGCCGGGCCCGGCGCAACCGGCTCGGCGGCCCCATCTCCATCTACGAGGTCCATCTCGGCTCGTGGCGGCGGGTGCCGGAGGAGGGCAACCGGTTCCTCACCTACCGGGAGATCGCCCCGCGTCTCGCCGAGTACGTCAAGGAAATGGGCTTCACGCACGTTGAGATCCTGCCGGTCATGGAGCATCCGTTCTACGGCTCCTGGGGATACCAGACGGTCGGCTACTTCGCCCCCACGAGCCGTTACGGTTCGCCCCAGGATTTTATGTTTCTCGTCGACCACCTCCACCAGAACGGCATCGGGGTCATCCTCGACTGGGTACCGTCGCACTTCGCCGTCGACGGGCACGGGCTGAGCATGTTCGACGGCACGCACCTCTACGAGCACATGGACCCGAAGAAGGGCTTCCACCCCGACTGGAAAAGCTCGATCTTCAACTACGGCCGGAACGAGGTCCGCGAGTTCCTCATCAGCAGCGCTTTCTTCTGGCTCGACCGCTGCCACGCCGAAGGACTCCGGATCGACGGCGTCGCCTCCATGCTCTACCTCGACTATTCGCGCCAGGAAGGGGAGTGGGTCCCGAACGCCTTCGGGGGCCGTGAGAATCTCGAGGCTTTGTCCTTCCTCAAGCGCTTCAACGAGGCCGTCTACGGCGCCTTCCCCGCGGTCCAGACCTTCGCCGAGGAATCGACGGCCTGGCCCATGGTCACCCGCCCCGTCTACGTCGGCGGCCTGGGCTTCGGCCTGAAGTGGAACATGGGCTGGATGCACGACATCCTCGAGTACTTCAGCAAGGACCCGATCTTCCGCAAGTTCCGGCACAACGCTCTGACCTTCAGCATGTGGTACGCCTACACCGAGAACTTTGTCCTGCCGCTGTCGCACGACGAAGTCGTCCACGGGAAGGGTTCCCTCGTCGGGAAGATGCCCGGCTTCGAGTCGGACAAGTACGCCAACCTCCGGAGCCTCTTCGGGCTGATGTTTACGTTCCCGGGAAAGAAGCTCCTGTTCATGGGCGGCGAGTTCGCTCAGTGGCGGGAGTGGGTCCACGACGAGAGCCTGGAGTGGCACGCGCTCGAGTACGAGCCGCACCGCGGCGTTCAGCGCTGGGTCCGCGACCTCAACGACCTCTACCGGCGCGAGCCGGCCCTCCATGAGCTCGATTTCGAGCCGGCCGGCTTCGAGTGGGTCGATTTCACGGATGTCGACCAGAGCGTCATCGGCTACCTCCGGAAGGGGAACTCGAGCCGCGACCTCCTTCTCTTCGTGGGCAACTTTACGCCCGTGCCGCGCGAGGGCTACCGGGTGGGCGTCCCCGCAGCGGGCTTCTGGCGGGAGGTCCTCAACAGCGACGCCCGGGAATACGGGGGCGGCGGTTGGGGCAACTTCGGCGGCGTCGAGACCGAGCCGTACGCGATCCACGGCCGCGGCCAGTCGCTTCGGCTGACGCTGCCGCCGCTCGGCGTCCTGATCTTCAAGAAGGAGATGGGGGAAGAGGGATGACGGACGGGGAGGGGGAGGCCGCGGGATGAACCGGCACATCTGCATCCACGGGCACTTCTACCAGCCGCCCCGCGAGAACGCCTGGCTCGAGGAGGTCGAGGTCCAGGACTCGGCCAGTCCCTACCACGACTGGAACGAGCGGGTGACGGCCGAGAGCTACGCACCCAACTCCGCCTCGCGGATCCTGGACGACCGGGACCAGATCATCGACATCGTCAACAACTACGCCTCGATCAGCTTTGACGCCGGGCCGACGCTCCTCGGCTGGCTCGAAAAATCCAATCCTGCCGTCTATCGGGCGGTCATCGACGCCGACCGGGAGAGCCGGGCGAAGTTCCGCGGCCACGGCGGCGCGATGGCCCAGGCCTACAACCACATGATCATGCCCCTGGCCGGAAGCCGCGACAAGCGGACGCAGGTCCTCTGGGGCATCCGGGATTTCGAGTCCCGCTTCGGCCGGAGGCCGGAGGGCATGTGGCTGCCCGAGACCGCGGTCGACCTCGAATCGCTCGACATCATGGCCGGGCAGGGCATCCTGTTCACGATCCTTTCGCCCTACCAGGCGGCCCGCGTCCGGGAGATCAAGGGCGGCGGATGGACGGACGCGAGCCATGGCCGGATCGACCCGAAGATGCCGTATGTTTGTCGGCTGCCGTCGGGCCGGGACATCGCCCTCTTTTTCTACGACGGGCCGATCTCCCACGACGTCGCTTTCGGCGACCTTCTCCGCAACGGCCAGGGCTTCGCCGGGAGACTGCTGAAAGCCTTCACCGACGGCGGGAGCCGGGACGAGCTCGTGCACATCGCGACCGACGGCGAGACCTACGGGCACCACCACCGCTTCGGCGACATGGCCCTGGCCTACTGCCTGGACTATCTGGAGACGAACAAGCTGGCCAAGATCACCGTCTACGGCGATTACTTGGAGAGGTTCCCGCCGACGCACGAGGTCGAGATCGCCGAGAGGACGGCCTGGAGCTGCGGCCACGGCGTCGAGCGCTGGCGGAGCGACTGCGGCGACAGCACGGGCGCGCACCCCGGCTGGAACCAGAAGTGGCGGACGCCGCTTCGGGAGGCGATGGACTGGCTCGCGGGCCGGGCGGCGGCCGTCTACGAGAAGGAGATGGCGGGCTTTGCGGGCGACCCCTGGACCGTCCGGGACGATTACATCCGGGTCATTCTCAACCGCTCGCCGGACAAAGTGGAGGCCTTCGTTGCCGGCCATGCGGGCCGCAAGCTGGAGCCTGCGGAGAAGACGAAGTTTCTCAAGCTCCTCGAGATCGAACGGCACGCCATGCTGATCTACACGAGCGACGGCTGGTTCTTCGACGACATCTCCAACATCGAAACCGTCCAGGTCATGCAGTACGCGTCGCGGACCCTGCAGCTTCTCCGGGACGTCGGCGGCGACGACCTCGAGCCGGAGTATGTCCGGCGGCTGGCGAAGGCGGCGAGCAACGTGCGCGAGCTCCGGGACGGGGCGCGGGTCTACGACCAGCTCGTGCGGCCCGCATTCGTCGACTTCCTCCGGCTCGGCGCCCACTACGCCGTCTCTTCGCTCTTCGAGGACTATCCCGCGGCGGCGAGGATCGGCCCCTATTCGGCGAATGCCGAGGTGTACGACCGGGAGGAAGTCGGGAAGCGGAAGCTCGCCATCGGCCGGGTGACGCTCAAATCGGCGATCACGCTGGAGGAGCGGGCGGTGGACTACGCCGTCATCCACCTGGGAGACCAGAACCTGGCCGCGGGGGTGCGGGACGACGACGCAGACGGCCGGCTGCGGGAGCTCGGCGGCGAGGTCCGCGAGGCCTTCCGGCGGGGCGACGTGACTTCGGCCGTCCGTCTGATCAGGCACGGTTTCGGGACCCGCAGCTATTCCCTGTGGCACCTCTTCAAGGACGAGAAGCGGAAGGTCCTGAACGAGATCCTCGACGACACTCTGCGCGGCCTCGAGGACACGTTCCGGCGGACCCTCCGGGAGAACTATGCGGTCATGCAGGCCATCCGGGAGATGCAGATCCCGCTTCCCGAAGCGCTGGCCGCCCCCGCCGTTTTCGCCCTCAACGCCGACTTCCGCCGTCTTGTCGAGCGGGACGTGACGGACGTCGACGAGCTCGAGAGGATCGCGTCCGAGTACCGGGCCTGGTCTTTCGAGCCGGACAAGATCGGCCTGGGTTTCGCCGTCAGCCGGAAGATCGGCCTGATGATGCAGAAGTTCGCCGCGGACCCCGACGATCTCGACGGGCTCCGGTCTCTCGTGCGGATCTTCGAGATCCTGAAGCCTCTGGCGCTCGACCTCGACCTCTGGACGAGCCAGAACATATACTTTTCGCTCAGCCGGACGCTCTACCGGAACGCCTGCCAGAGGGGTGCCCGGGGGAATGCGGCGGCGAAGGAGTGGCTCGCGAAGTTCGAAACGCTCGGGGAGTCCCTGCGCGTCAACCCCGCCGAAGTCCGAAGGCGGTGAGCGGCGCGGCCCGGACTCCGGCTTGCCTTTCATCAAATTAGAAGTTATTTCAATGAATATTGAAGTATGCCAAAATTTACGTAAATATGCCCGGTTTGATCACAATTTGGTCACAGTTTATGTTAAGCCCCGGTTGCCAAGAGGTTAAATTACGGGATTGAGCGACGGGAGCATAAGGGGAGCTGGTAAGCCTCCTTTAAAATAATCAAACTGCCAATGCTGCATATCCCGATCAGGATATGCCCCACCGACCTGAGGTCTTCAATCCTTTGTGGACCTTTCCGCTGATTATGTCATTATTGGGGATAGACGTGGCTTGACAAAAGCCATTATTCTTACTTAGACTTCGATCAAGAGCAGGGAAAGGGGAGTGGTTCCCCCTTTCCTAATTCATTGAAGGAGGACGCGATGAAGCGTAAAAAAGCGTGGTTGCGATGCGTATTTCTGGCCCTTATTTTTGTGTTATTCGCGGCGATCGGCCCCTATTCAAGTTCGGGTTCAACCGTCAACCTAGATGACCTTAAGAAAACGAATGTCGCCCTCGAGTTCACCGGCTTCGCCTTCGGCTCCGGACTTCAGAAGGATGCCAACGGCACGCCAGACTGCAACGGCCTCGAACTCGTGCAGGCGAAATGGGCCGGGAGCGGCTTCATCGTCAACAGGGACGGAACGTTCATCACAAATTATCATGTGGCTCGCCGAGCCTCGGCCGGACAAGCGAAATTCCCTGACCAATCCTCCTTTGATATCGCCGCGATTAAAGTCTATGATTCTGTCAATGATCTGGCCGTCATGCAGATCAAAGCCCAAAAGACTTTTTCGACGGTCAAGCTCGGGAATTCTGATACTGTGAACGTCATGGACCAGGTTGTCGCCGTTGGGAATGCTTTTGACCAAGGGCTGGCGGTCACCGAAGGTATCATCAATCAGGTCTTCGTCGACAGCAGCAATGCTCGATACCAATTCCGCCACTCCGCCACCATCGCCCCCGGCAACAGCGGCGGACCCCTCTACAAAGGAAACGAGGTCATCGCCGTCAACGTTTCTATAGTCCCGGGGTATTCAATCTATTATTCCATCCCCATCAATTTGGCTCGACCGCTACTGGACCCCAAGTTCGCGACCGGGGTTCTTCTTTCCCAAGCGTTCCCCGCCAATGTGGATGCCATTTCCCAGAAGGCGCAGCAGCTCTGGACACAGAGCGGGCAAGTACCCGCGGCCGCGTCGGCCTCCTCGCCGGGCACTCAAGGCTACACGATGGACGTCTCTCCCCTGGACGATATTCTCTTCGAGCTCAAGTGTCCGGGTCGAGATTTGGCGCTCATGGCGGTCGATCAGGAGACAAATACTATAATAGGTTTAGGAGATTTGCGGCAGGCGGATAGCGATTATCTTTTGCTCACCCCGCCAGATGGGACATCCAAGATCGCCATCTACGTGGTAAACTCTGATCAAACTCCGGCCAACTTCGCCCTGGTGGCCTACCGGATCCAGTGGTAAGAGATCTGAGAGCCTGCCTTGTTTCGCGCAGTAATAGGCTGGAAAATTGACTTTATCGAAGTGCACTGATAAAGACCTTGAAGGAGGATGACATGTTCAGATGTTTTGGAAATAAAGCGGTTTTGGGGACTCTCGTCGTCGTCCTGGTAATTGCCCTGGCCTTAACGGCCCAAGAAAAGAAACGTATTTGGCCAAAAGTCGGCACACTATCGGCTCAACCCATATTCGATTCGACGCGGTTCCAGTCCCGCATAAACGGTCCCAGAGGGGTTGCGGGGCTCATTGATGACCTCTCCCTCTACGGGAAGGGCCGAAAGCCGGTGGACCTCGCCGCAAAGCCCGAAAATGCCAAAATGTTCCTCATCGGCTCGTTCTATTCCGAAAGCATCGCCTACTCCCGCGCAGGCAAGGCAGCTCCGGCCCTCGACCGGTTGAAGGTGATCGATAAGGAATTCATCATCATGGGGGTGCCCAACTCTATCTACCGCTTCATCCACAAGATCGAAAACGGCATCACCACGAAAAAATACGAGCCAGCCGTTCTCCTTGATTTCTTCTCCCTATTTGAGTCAGTTTACGAGGACTTTCTCAAGTCCAAGGGCCGTGACCAGCTTGTTCTCTTCCAGGCAGGCGCGTGGCTAATGGATATGGCTTTAGCGGCGGGCGCTCAGGACATTGTCCTGCTCAAGCAACGCCATGTCCTGAACTATTTCGTTGCTGAGATGAAGCGGATGAATGCACCTAAGGATGCCCAGGACGCGCTCGCGGAGATGTCCACAATCTCCCTCAAGAAGGAGATCTCCCCAAGCGACGCCGACCAGGTCCTGAAACTCATTAAGCGGGTTCAGAGCGCCATCGATTAAACGTGCTTCGACCTCAGCTTATCGGAGGGGCGAGGCATGCCGATGGACGTCCTGGTGTTCTTCTGCTCGTTTCCCCTGGGCCCTTGGCCATTATGGGTTGAAAATCTCACTCTAGAATTAGTATCGTGAGGAGCGGCTGCCAGTTTGGCTAGTGTATGGTGATGTTCGCAACTTGGCATAGGAGGTAGGCCATCGTAAACTCTCTTCGAACGCCAATCCGAAAGAGAGGAGAAGTTTTACTACGATGGCCCAGCAGCATTATAAGACAGCCTTCAAGAAGGCGCTATTGCAGTTCATCACGGAGCCGGACCCCTTCCTGGCTATGCTCAAGTGGGTGATGACGGAGATGATGAGGATCGAGGCGGAAGCCAAGGTCGGAGCGGCCAAGGGAAAGCACGCCAAGGAGCGCACAACCTACTTCTCCGGGGCGCGGGCCCGGAGAGTGGATACCCGGATGGGGACGGTTTATCTGTTGGTGCCCAAGGTCCGCAAGGGCGGCTATGTGCCGTTCTTCATCTCGGAACGAAGGAGATCGGAACAAGCCCTGATCGCGGTCGTCCAGGAGGCCTTCATCAACGGGGTCTCGACCCGGAAGATCGAGCGGCTGGCCCAGGCCATGGGCATCGAGAACATCTCCGCCTCCCAGGTCTCGGAGTTCAACAAGGAGCTCGACTCGCAGGTCGAGGACTTTAAGGCGCGCCCCTTGGCCGAGGAGTACCCCTTCCTCTGGATCGATGCTCTTTATCAGAAGGTCCGGGTGGAGGGGCGAGTGGTCTCGGTGGCCGTGATGATCGCCTGTGGGGTCAA
>Ga0187771_10001843_pt1 | contig 14548 bp, 12 predicted proteins | sample 0116_SJ02_MP15_1_FD_133139 | JGI IMG/M metagenome (GOLD analysis project Ga0187771, IMG submission 133139) | Tropical peat soil microbial communities from peatlands in Department of Meta, Colombia - 0116_SJ02_MP15_10_MG | ecosystem: Environmental > Terrestrial > Soil > Wetlands > Peat | place...
CGGGGAAACTCGCCGGCCTCGTCCCACTCGGTGGCGAACGGCTCGATCTCCTTGGCCACGAAGCGCCGCACGGTCTCGCGGAAGGCATCGTGCTCCGCACCGTAGAACGGGCTCTTGGCTGGGTTCGGGGAGGGGCAGTCGGGCATGGCATTTCTCCTGTCGCCACGTTGCCCGCCGTCGCGGATTTGCGCTTGCGTCGAGGCGCTGGATCGCGAGCAAGATCCAGCTGGGCCCCTCGACGGGTGCCAGCGTAGCGCCTCGACACAAGACAGCCCGCGCGCCAGGCGGCTCAATGGGCGAAAAAGCCGAACAAAAACAACCTGTCAACTGCCTCCGCCCGCTGGACCGGTGGAGGCAGTCTGTTGTTATGATGCGCAAAAATCGGACCACGCGGTTCATGCGCGGCCGGGGAGGAAGACCAATGCCGGTTCGCCATTACGACTGGATCGCACACCATGCCCGGCGCACGCCGGCCAAGACCGCGGCCATCGATCTCGCGAGCGAGCGGCGCTTTACCTATGAAGCCTTCGACGATCGCATTGCCCGCCTGGCGCAGTTCTTGCGCGGCAGCGCGCGGGTCGGACGCGGCGATCGGGTCGCTGTGCTGGCGCTCAACACCACCGACACGCTCGAGGTGCAGTTCGCCTGCGGTCGGCTCGGCGCGGCCTTCGTGCCACTGAACACGCGCCTTACGGTCCCCGAACTTGAATACATCGTCGGCGACGCCGCCCCCAAGGTGCTGGTCCACGACGCCGACCTCGGCGAGATCGCCAGCGCGGTGGCGGCGCGCTGCAAGGTCGGCGTCGTGCTGCAGACCGGGCAGGGCGCCTCCTATGAGGCCGCGATCGGCGCGGCGGATCGGCTCGATCGACCCGAGGCCGTCACCCTCGATGACATGTCGATGATCATGTACACCTCGGGAACGACCGGCCGGCCCAAGGGCGCCGTCATCACCCACGGCATGACGTTCTGGAATTGCGTCAATCTCGGCGGGCCGGCCTATATCACGCCGTCCTCGGTCCTGCTCACGGTGCTGCCCCTGTTCCACACCGGCGGGCTCAACTGCTACACCAACCCGGTGCTGCACGCCGGCGGCACCGTGCTGATCATGCGCGCGTTCGACCCCGGCCTCGCGCTGAAATTGATCAGCGATGCCGCCCGCGGCATCAACGTCTTCTTCGGCGTGCCGTCGATCTACCAGTTCATGGCCCAGCATCCGGAATTCGCCGCCGCGGATTTCAGCCGGCTGATCATCGGCGGCGTCGGCGGCGCGCCGATGCCGGTCCCGCTTCTCAAGATCTGGGAGGGCCGAGGGGTCGCGCTGCAGCAGGGCTACGGCATGACCGAGACCAGCCCTGCCGTGCTGGCGCTCGACCGCGACGACGCGGCGCGCAAGGCCGGTTCCGCGGGTAAGCCGGTGCTGCACACCGAGGTGCGCATCGTGCGCCCCGACGGCACCGACGCGCCGGCGGGTGAACTCGGCGAATTGTGGGTCAAGGGCCCCAACATCACGCCGGGCTACTGGAACAAGCCGGAAGCCAACGCGGCGTCGTTCACCGACGGCTGGCTGCACACCGGCGACGCGGCGCGGGTCGACGATGAAGGCTTCTACTACATCGTCGATCGCTGGAAGGACATGTACATCTCGGGCGGCGAAAACGTCTACCCGGCAGAGGTGGAGAACGTGCTCTACCAGCTCGACTCCGTAGCCGAAGCCGCCGTGATCGGCGTCCCCGATGAACGCTGGGGCGAGGTCGGGGTCGCGATCGTCGCGGTCAAACCTGGCCGCAGCCTCGGCGAGGCCGAGGTCCGCGCGCACTGCGCGGCCAACCTCGCGCGCTTCAAGTGCCCGAACGTCGTTCATTTCGTCGAGGCCCTGCCGCGCAACGCCACCGGCAAGGTGCACAAACCCACGCTGCGCGAGTGCTTCGGCGTGTCGAGCCTAGTGTCCCGAATTCGAAGTTCGCTCGATCCCGCCGCGCTCTCTTGAGCGAACTTCGGATTCGAAAGGACACTAGAAAACTAAGATTCTAGTGTGGTTTGGTTCAGAAATTCGCTTGGAGAGTGCGCGGCGGGAATGAAGCGAATTTCTGAACCACCACACTAGTCGACCGCGCCCGCATCGCTTCCTGACGGGGCCTTCCGCCGGCTCCGATTTCTGTTAGGCTACAAACAAGGTTGCGCCACCGGTCAAGCAAAGCAAAAGCAACCGCCACTGAAGAGGAAATCGTCGATGTTGAAGGGTTTTCCGTCCGTCCGTGCGGCACTGTTCTCGACCACCGCCTGTCTCGCGATGAGCGTACTGGCGTCGCAGGGGGCTCTCGCCGAGAAGGTCTACGACCCCGGCGCCTCCGATACCGAGATCAAGATCGGCAATATCGAGGCCTATAGCGGCCCGGCGTCTGCCTACGGCGTCATCGGCAAGACCGAGGAAGCCTACTTCAAGATGATCAACGACCAGGGTGGCATCAACGGTCGCAAGATCAACTTCATCTCCTACGACGACGGCTACAGCCCGCCCAAGACGGTCGAGCAGGCGCGCAAGCTGATCGAAAGCGACGAGGTGCTCCTGATCTTCAATGCGCTGGGAACGCCGCCCAACAGCGCGATCCAGAAATATCAGAACGCCAAGAAGGTGCCGCAGCTGTTCGTCGCCACCGGCGCCAGCAAGTGGGACGATCCGAAGAACTTCCCGTGGACCATGGGCTTCCAGCCGAGCTACCGCGCCGAGGCGCGCATCTTCGCCAAGTTCATCCAGAAGAACAAGCCGGACGGCAAGGTCGCGGTGCTGTACCAGAACGACGACTTCGGCAAGGACTATCTGGCCGGGCTCAAGGACGTCTTCGGCGAGACCGCGTCCAAGTTCATCGTCGCCGAGGAAAGCTACGAGGTCTCGGAGCCGACCATCGACTCCCACATCGTCAAGCTGAAGGCGACCGGCGCCGACGTCTTCGTCGATATCGCGACGCCCAAATTCGCGGCCCAGGCGATCAAGAAGCTGTCCGAGATCGAGTGGAAGCCGATGCATCTGTTGACCGACGTCAGCATCTCGATCGGCGCGGTCATGAAGCCCGCCGGGCTCGATATTTCCGAGGGCATTCTGTCGGCCGGCTACCTCAAGGATGCGTCCGACCCGCAGTGGGCCAACGATCCCGGCGAGAAGAAGTTCTTCGAATTCCTCGACAAGTATATGCAGGGCGCCAACCGCGCCGACGCCAATCTCGTCTACGGCTATGCCGCGGCCCAGACCATGGCCTATGTCCTGCAGCAGTGCGGCGACAATCTCACCCGCGAAAACGTCATGAAGCAGGCGGCGAACATCAAGGACTTCGCCCCGGACACCACGATTCCGGGCGTGAAGATCAACACCAGCCCCACCGATTTCGCCCCCATCGAGCAGCTGCAGATGATGCGCTTCAAGGGCGGCAGGTGGGAACTGTTCGGCGAGGTGATCAGCGCTGAAACCAGCCGCTGACCGGTCGGCACGCTTAAGTCAGCCAAGAAATTGCCCGCGCTCGCCGCGGGCATTTTCGTCGCTGCGGCGCGGCGTGTTCGAATCCCCGATCGTCCGCCGGACGCGCCGAACGCGCTGCTCGGCTGCGCTACGGCCCCGCGAATTGATTTGCGTCATGTCGGCCCTGGAGGCGGGGCTGCAATCTTGCGGGCGCGCCGTCGACCGCGGCGGCGCCGCGAGGAGGCTACGCCATGTTCAAGACCAATGTCGGCACCGTCGACCGGATCGTCAGGATCGTCGTCGGTATCGCGCTGCTCAGCCTGTTCTTCATCTATCCCAACGCGTCGTGGCGCTACTGGGCCCTGATCGGGCTCGTTCCGCTGTTGACCGGCATCATGTCGACCTGCCCGCTCTACTCGGCGCTGGGACTGTCGACCCGTCCGACGCAAGAGAAGGCGTGAAGACGATCAGCCGGCGCGGCTCCAAAGCGCGGCGCGCCGGCTGCTGGCCGCCTGGTCGGGATCCCTTCCTGGTCGAGGTCCCAGGTCAGGAAAACGCGTTGCCGCTATGCAGCCCGAGCTTGCGGAACACGATGGCCGCAGGGCAGAAGCCGGTGAACGACGCCTGCAGCATGTTGAGTCCGGCGAAGGCCGTCAGCAGGAACCAGTAGGGGCTGACGAGCCAGCCCAGGGCCAGGCTGATCAGGACCACGCATCCTGCGAAGGCCAGGACCGCTTTGTCGATATTCATGGTGAACTCCTCAAGTTGCGGATGATGCAAATCGTCATGCGGCGCGCAGCTGCGTCGTGGTCCAGGCCACGATGCGCTGGGCATCCATCGCTCCCGCGCTACGCGCGATTTCGCGGCCGCCGCGGATCAGCAGCAGGGTGGGGATCGCGCTGATGCGGAAACGCGCCGATGCGGTTGGGGCGTTGTCGGAATTGAGCTTCAAGAGGCGGATCTGCGGCTCGAGCTCGCGCGCGGCGCGCTCGAACATCGGGGCCATGGCGCGGCAGGGACCGCACCACGGCGCCCAGACGTCGACCAGCAGAGGCACGTCGCTGTTGGCGACGTGACGCTCGAATCCGGCCTCGTCGACCTCGATGGGATGGCCGTCGAACAGCGGCTGGTGGCAGGCGCCGCAGCGCGCGTTGCCGGCGGCGCGCGCCGCCGGCAGGCGGTTGATCTGGCCGCAGCGGCCGCACACCAGTTGGCGGGCGTCGGTCATGACGACGTCGTCACCTCCTTGATCTTGGCGATGTTGAGCTTGTCGAGCAGGAAGCGCTCGTAGAACGGCTCGCTCTCGCCGCGCCGCATCTTACGCAGGAAATACTTCTCGAAGGCCACCTTGGCGTAGTGCACCCACTCGCCCTTCGACGACCAGTTGACGTTGCGCGGCGGGATTTGCGGCTGGGCCAGGAAGGCGACGCCGGAATCGCCGAAATCGGCGAGGCAGATCGCATTCCAGGTCGGCTGCGCCTTCGCCGGCTGGCCCTTCAAGAGGGCGCCGATGTTGAGCGCGGTGGCGGTGACCATGGATTCGATCATGAAGCCGGTCTTCGGCACGCCGACCGGCACCGGGGTTGGGCCCACCGGCGGGATCGCGACGCAGACGCCGACGCTGAAGACGTTGGTGAAGGTGGGATTGCGCTGGTGGTTGTCGACCAGCACGAAGCCGCGCGGATTGGTCAGCTTGTCGATGCCGCGCACGGCTTCGACGCCGCGGAACGCCGGCAGCATCATGGAGTAGCGGAACGGCAGGTCATGGGTCTTGCGCACGCTGCCGTCCTCGGCGACCTCCTCGACCGCCATGGTGTCGGGGCCGATCGACTTGACGCGGGCATTGGTGATCCACTTGACGTGCTTCTCCCGCATCTCGCTCTCGAGCAGGCCCTTGGTGTCGCCGACGCCGTCGAGACCGAGGTGGCCGATATAGGGCTCGGAGGTGACGAAGGTCATCGGCACGCGGTCGCGCAGGCGGCGCCGGCGCAGCTCGGTTTCCAGGATGAACAGGAATTCGTAGGCCGGGCCGAAGCAGGAGGCACCCTGCACCGCGCCGATCACCACCGGGCCGGGATTGGCGGCGAGGCGCTCGAACGCCTCCTGGGCCTTCGCCGCGTGGTCGACGTGGCAGACCGACTGGGTGTTGCCGTTCGGTCCGAGCCCCGGGATCTCGTCGAAGGCGAGCTCGGGGCCGGTAGCGATGACGAGATAGTCGTAGGCGACCGAGCTGCCGTCGCACATGTCGATCCGGTTTTCCTGCGGGTGGACGCGTTGCGCGCCCGCGGTCAAGAGCCGGATGCCCTTGCGCTTCATGACGTCGGTCAGATCGACCTCGATCTCGCTGCGCTTGCGCCAGCCGACCGCGACCCAGGGGTTGGAGGGGACGAAGTGGTAGACCGGACCCTGCGAGATCACGGTCAGACGATCTCCTTGCCGCAGCTGCGGCAGCAATTCATAGGCCATCAGCGTTCCGCTCAGGCCAGCTCCAAGTACGACGACTTCCGCCATGAGTGCCTCTCCGTTTGGGTTTCCAGCGGGCCTGTTGCGCACAGGCTTCTTGGATGTTCGGGTTGACTATATATTCAGATATTCATATATTCGCAAGTATGAATATAGATAGCTCCATGATGGAAGTTGCGGCGGATCAGGCGAGCGACCTCTTGAAGGCGCTGTCCAACCGCCATCGCCTGCTCATCATCTGTCAGCTCATCGAGGGCGAGCGCTCGGTAGGCGATCTCGCCGCGTTCCTCGGCCTTCGCGATTCCACCGTGTCGCAGCATCTTGCGCTGTTGCGCAAGGACGGGCTGGTCACGGCGCGCCGTGACGCGCAGACCATGTACTACTCGATCGCGAGCGAGCCGGCGCGCGCCGTGCTCGCCACGCTCTACAACGTCTATTGCGCTCCGGCGCCGACGAAGAAGGCCGGGGCGAAATCTAAGGGCGACCCGCGAGGATGCGCTTGAGGTAGGTCAATGAAGTCATCAACGAGATCATGCACCCCGCGCAAGATCGCCGCGGACGCCGGACGCGGCCGTGGCCGTGGCTTGGCAGGAGCGACAATGCTTGAGCGAATGGGACAGGCGGCGCTTGTGCTGGCCGTGGCTTGCGCCGCGGCGCCGGCCGTGGCCGAGACGTTTGCCGTGGCGTCGCGGCCAGTCGCCGATGAAAAGGCGGTGTTCGCGACGGTCGAAAGCCGGAGCGTGGTTCCGGCGCGGAGCAGGATCGGCGGAACGGTCGCCCAGCTCAACGTCAGGGAGGGGGACAGCGTGACGCGAGGCCAGGTCGTCGCCGTCGTCGCGGACGAGAAGCTCACGCTGCAGATGAAGTCGCTCGACGCCCAGATCGCTGCCCTGCAGGCGCAGTACGATCAGGCCAACATCGATTTCACCCGAACCGAGGGACTGGTCGACCGCGGAATCCTGCCGCGCACCAAGCTCGACGAGACCCGAACCGCGCTCAACGTCGCCGAGAACGCGCTGCGCGCGCGCAAGGCTGAACGCGACGTGGTGCAGCAGCAGTTCAACGAGGGGCAGGTGCTGGCGCCGACCGATGGCCGGATTCTCCGGCGCATGGTCTCGGTAGGTTCGGTGATGCTGCCCGGCGATACCGTCGAGATGGTCGCCCAGCAGGATTACAAGCTGCGCCTGCGGATTCCCGAGCGGCACGCCCGCTTCCTCAAGGTTGGCGACAGCGTGCGAATCGACAGCGCCGAGATTGGCGAGCGAACCTCGCAGCTCGGCACCGTCGACCTGGTCTATCCGCAGATCGAGGATGGGCGCGTCGTCGCGGACGCCAAGGTCGATGGGCTCGGCGAATACTTCGTCGGCGACCGGCTGCGGGTGTGGATCTCCGGCGGCGCGCGTCCGGCGTATATCATTCCGGCGAGCTATATCACCACGCGATTCGGGATCGACTACGTGTCCGTGCAATCCGGTACTGGCGCCGTCAGCGTGCCGGTACAGCGCGGCCGGCCGATGCCGTCGCCGGAACTTGCGGACGGGATCGAGATCCTGTCCGGCGTGCAATCCGGTGACGCCCTGGTGCGGCCGTGAAGCTCGGACTGTCAGGTCGCCTGACGCAGGCGACGATCCGCTCGCCGCTGACCCCGCTGTTCCTGTTCGCCGCGCTGGTGATGGGACTGATCGCGATGCTGGCGATTCCACGCGAGGAGGAGCCGCAGATCAGCGTCCCCATGGTGGACATCCGCATCAACGCCGACGGACTGAAGGCGCCCGACGCGGTCGAGCTGGTCACCAAGCCGCTCGAGGCGATCGTCAAGGGCATCAACGGCGCCGAGCACGTCTACAGCCAGACCGAGGACGACCGCGTCATGGTCACAGTGCGGTTTCTGGTCGGCACCAGTGCGGACGACGCCATTCTGCGGGTGCACGAGAAGATCAGGGCCAATCTCGACCGGATCCCGGTCGGGATCCCCGAGCCGCTGATCGTGGGCCGCGGCATCAACGACGTCGCGGTGAGCGTGCTGACCCTGTCGCCGAAGCGGGAGGCGGCCGAGCGCTGGACCGATGCCTCGCTATACGAGCTCGCCGATAAGATGCGGTCGGAGCTGACCAAGGTCGACAATATCGGCCTCACATACATTTCCGGCGGATCGGCGCCGCAGATCCGGGTCGAGCCCGACCCCGAGAAGCTGTCGCTGTTCGGCGTCACGCTGCAGCAGCTGATGGCGAAGGTGAAGGACGCCAATCGATCGTTCCTCGCCGGCCAGGTCCGCGACGCCGGCATCGTCCGCAGCGTCGCCGCCGGCCAGACCCTGTCCGGCGTGCCCGACATCGGGCTGCTCCTGATCACGACGCGCGACGGGCGGCCGGTCTACGTCCGCGACGTGGCGAACGTCGTGGTTGGCCCGAGTCAGACCGAGCACCGGGTGTGGGACGACGCCCGCGATGCACAAGGCGGCTGGCATCGCGTTCCCGCGGTCAGCCTCGCGCTCGCCAAGCGCGCCGGCGCCAACGCGGTGGTGGTGTCCGAGGATATCGCCAAGCGGCTGGAGTCGCTGAAAGCGCGGCTCGTGCCCGAGGACGTCGAGGTCAAGGTGACCCGCGACTACGGCGAGACCGCCAACGAGAAAGCCAACGAGTTGTTGTTTCACCTCGGGCTGGCGACGATTTCGATCGTCGTCCTGATCGCGGTCGCGATCGGCTGGCGCGAGGCGCTGGTCACCCTCGTGGTGATCCCGACCACGATCCTGCTGACGTTGTTCGCCGCCAACCTGATGGGCTACACCATCAACCGGGTCAGCCTGTTCGCGCTGATCTTCTCAATTGGTATCCTGGTCGACGACGCCATCGTCGTGGTCGAAAACATCGCCCGGCACTGGGGCATGCGCGACGGGCGGCCGCGCCTGCAGGCGACCATCGAGGCGGTCGCCGAGGTCGGCAATCCGACCGTGGTCGCGACCCTTACCGTGATCGCCGCGCTGCTGCCGATGCTGTTCGTGTCGGGATTGATGGGGCCCTACATGGCGCCGATCCCGGCCAACGCCTCGGCGGCCATGCTGTTCTCGTTCTTCGTCGCCATGGTGATCGCGCCCTGGCTGATGCTGCGGCTGGCGCCGCGCGAGGGCGCGGTCGTCGCCGGCCACGGCGCCCACGAGGAAGGCGTGCTCGGCCGGCTGTACCGGCGCATCGCCACACCCATCGTGCGCGACCGCCGCTCCGCCTGGCGCTTCCTGCTGGTGGTCGGCGTCGCCACGCTCGCCTCGATGCTGCTGTTCGTCACCAAGTCGGTGACCGTGAAGCTCTTGCCGTTCGACAACAAGTCGGAAATCGCGGTGATGGTCGACCTGCCCGAGGGCGCCAGCCTCGAGGACACCGAACGCACGCTGTTCGCGGCGGCCGATATCGCGCGCGGGCTGCCCGAGATCTCCTCGGTGCAGGCCTATGCCGGCACGCCCGCGCCGTTCAACTTCAACGGTCTCGTCCGCCACTATTACCTGCGCGAACGCCCCGAGCTCGGCGAGCTCCAGGTCAATCTCGCGTCGCGCGGCGCGCGCAAGCGCGCGAGCCACGACATCGCGCTCGACTTGCGCCAGCGCCTCAAGGCGCTGACGATCCGGGAGGGCACCAGCATCAAGGTGGTGGAGGTGCCGCCCGGGCCACCGGTGCTGGCGACGCTGCTGGCCGAGATCTACGGCCCCGACGCCGCGACGCGGCGGGCGGTGATGAACGAGGTCAAGAAGGTGTTCGCCGAGGTGCCGTTCATCGTCGATATCGACGACTCGGTGGGGGCGCCGCGGCCGCGGCTGCGGCTGTCGATCGATCAGGACCGGCTGGAATTCTTCGGGGTCGAACAGCGCGACGTCTACGACACCATTCAGATGCTGTTCGGCGGCGTCCCGATCGGCTATTCCCACCGTGGCGAGGACCGCAATCCGATCGAGATCTCGGTGCGCCTGCCCAAGCGCGACCTCGCCTGGACCGAGGCGCTGGCGTCGACGCCGGTCCCGGCCAACACGCTGCCGGGCAGCAAGACCGTGGTCGAGCTCGGCCAGGTGGTGAAGGCTACCACCGAAGCCGGTTCGCCGATGATCTTCCGCCGCGACGGTCGCTTCGCCGACATGGTGATGGCGGAACTGGCGGGGCGCTTCGAGGCGCCGCTCTACGGCATGCTGGCGGTCGCCGACCGGATCGACGCCCACGATTGGGGCACGCTGCCGAAGCCGGTGATCGGCCTGCACGGCCAGCCGGCCGACGAAAGCCATCCCACGCTGCTGTGGGACGGCGAGTGGGAAATCACCTACGTCACTTTCCGCGACATGGGTGCCGCGTTCGGCGCGGCCATCGTCGGCATCTATGTGCTCGTGGTCGCCCAGTTTGGCAGCTTCCGGCTGCCGCTGGTCGTGCTGACTCCGATCCCGCTGACCCTGATCGGCATCCTGCTCGGCCACTGGCTGCTCGGCGCGCCGTTTACGGCGACCTCGATGATCGGATTCATCGCGCTTGCTGGTATCATCGTGCGAAACTCGATTCTGCTGGTCGATTTCATTCGCCACACCGGAGGCGCGGGCGCACCATTGCGCGACGTGGTGCTGGAGGCCGGCGCCGTGCGCTTCAAGCCGATCCTGCTCACCGCGCTCGCGGCGATGATCGGGGCGGCCACCATCCTGCTCGACCCGATCTTCCAAGGCCTTGCGATCTCGCTGCTATTCGGGCTCGCATCATCGACGCTGCTGACGGTGCTGGTAATTCCGGCGATCTACGTCGCCCTGCGCGGCAAGGCGCAGGCATGATCCGGGTCAAAATGGCCAAGGCCACGATGGGATAGACAATTCACGCCGCGCGCCGCACGGCGGCGCCGGCCTGCAGGCGGAGGACGAGACAATGGCTGGCGAGACCATCATCGAGGGCCCGCTCTACGCGGCGCGCAAGAAGGTCTATCCGCAGGCGGTCCACGGCCGTTTCCGCCGCATCAAATGGGCGCTCCTCCTGGTGACGCTCGGGGTCTACTACCTGCTGCCGTTCGTGCGCTGGGATCGCGGGCCGGGCCTGCCCGACCAGGCGGTGCTGGTCGATTTCCCGCACCGGCGCTTCTATTTCTTCTTCATCGAGCTATGGCCGCAGGAGGTCTACTATTTCACCGGTCTCTTGATCATCGCGGCGATGGCCCTGTTCCTGATGAACGCGGTGGCGGGGCGAATCTGGTGCGGCTATCTGTGCCCGCAGACGGTGTGGACCGATCTGTTCTACGCGGTCGAGCGCCTGGTGGAAGGCGATCGGCGCGAGCGCATGCTCGGCGACAAGCATCCCTGGACCTTCGGCCATATCCGTCGCGTCGCTACCAAGCACTTCCTGTGGCTGATGATCGCGTGGTGGACCGGCGGCGCCTGGGTGCTCTATTTCGCCGATGCGCCGACCCTGGTGAAGGAACTCGCGACCTTCCAGGCGCCGCTCCTGGCCTATACCTGGATCGGGATCCTGACCGCGACCACCTACACCTTCGCCGGCCATGCCCGCGAGCAGGTCTGCGTCTACATGTGCCCGTGGCCCCGCATCCAGGCGGCGCTGACCGACGAGTGGGCGCTCAACGTCACCTATCGCCGCGACCGCGGCGAGCCGCGCATGTCGGTGAAGAAGGCCGAACAGGCGCGCGCCCATGCCGAGCTTGCCGGCGACTGCATCGACTGCCACCAGTGCGTCAACGTCTGCCCGACCGGGGTCGACATCCGCAACGGCATCCAGCTCGGCTGCATCCAGTGCGGTCTGTGCATCGATGCGTGCGACGCCATCATGGAGCAGGTCGACCGGCCGACCGGCCTGATCGGCTACGACACCGACATCAACGGCCAGCGCCGCAAGGATGGCCTGCCGCCGATCTACCGCATCATCCGTCCGCGCACGGTGCTCTACGCCGCGATCATCGTCGTGGTGGGCGGCATCATGGCCTATGCGCTCGCCACCCGCAGCGCGATCCAGATCAGCGCGCTGCACGACCGCAATCCGCTCGCGGTGCAGTTGGCCGACGGCGGCGTCCGCAACGCCTACACCGTGCGCCTGCTCAACAAGAGCGGCGTGGAGAAGTCGTTCGCGATCGAGGTCAGCGGCGTGGCCGGCGCGACCCTCCAGGCCGCCGGCATCGAGCCGGACGCCAAGGGCCGGCTCGTCGCCGATGTCGGCCAGGACCAGACCCGCGAGATCCGCCTTCTGGTCAAGGCCGACAAGTCGGCGCTGCCGAAGAACGACGCCGTCATCACGCTGACAGCGACCGATACCGCGACCGGGCAGGTGGCCCGCACCACGGATCACTTCATGCTGCCGGAGTAGGGTGGCGCGACATGATCACGGCGACAGGTCTTATCTTCCGTCATGGCCGAGCTTGTCCCGGCCATCCACGTCTTACATCGCCGAGCTGCCGTTAAGACGGGATGCCCGCGACAAGCGCGGGCATGACGAGGGAAGCGGTTAGGCCCAACATCTTGTGCAGGGGCCGAGTTGGGACGCCGAGTCCAAGCAGCCCCGCTCACTTCGCCGGAAAGGTGACCGCCTCGATCTTGTTGCCGTCGAGATCGAAGATGAAGGCACCGAAATAGTCGGTCATTGCCGCCTGGCGCGGGCCGGGATCGCCGGCGCTGGTGCAGCCATCCTCCAGCGCCAGCCGGTGAAAGTCGCGCACCGCGGCTTCAGTGGGGGCGCGCAGGCAGACATGGACGCCGGTATCCTCCGGCACCCGCGGCAGGTTGGTCCGCAGGTTGAGCCAGAATTCAGGATAGCGCTTGCCGAACCCCACGGCGGCCTCCCGCGTCACCAGCCTGGTGAGCTCGAGCGGCGCCAGGATCCTGTCGTAGAGCGAGGTGCTGGCGGCGATGTCGCGGATGGCGATGGAAACATGGTCGATCATTGGGTGTCCCTCATGATCGCAGACGCGTCACTCCGGCTCGTAGAGCAGCCTGGCGCGGATGGTGCCGGGCACGGCGCGCATCTCCGCGAGAATCCCTTCCGCGTCCCCGACGGCGCCATCGGTCTCGAGCACGACGTAGCCGATGCCGCCGCCGGTCTGCAGATACTGGGCGGCAATGTTGATGTCGTGGGCCGAGACGATGTCGTTGAGCTTGCGCATCACTCCGGGCACGTCGCCGTGGACATGGATGAAACGGGTGCCGCTAGGCCGGGGTGGCAGCTGGACCTGCGGGAAGTTGACCGCGCCCGTGGTCGAGCCGACGTCGGAATATTCGATCAGCTTGCGGGCGACCTCGATGCCGATGCGGTCCTGGGCCTCCTCGGTCGAACCGCCAATGTGCGGGGTGAGGATGACGTTGGGAATCCCCTGGAGCGGCGATACCAGCCGGTCGACGTTGGATTCAGGCTCGACCGGGAAGACATCCACGGCCGCGCCCGAAAGATGTCCGGCCTTCAGCGCGGCCGCGAGGGCCTCGAGGTCGACGACGGTGCCGCGGCTGTTGTTGATGAGGCAGGCGTCGCGCTTCATCAGGGCGATCTCGCGGGCGCCGATCATGCCCTGGGTGAGGGGCGTTTCCGGCACGTGCAGCGAGACGATGTCGCTGACGGCGAGCAGCTCGTCGAGGCTCGCGGTGGGTTCGGTATTGCCGTGGCGGAGCTTGTCGGTCAGGTCGAAGAACACCACCCGCATGCCCATGGACTCCGCGAGGTTGGAGAGCTGCGAGCCGATGTTGCCGTAGCCGACGATGCCGAGCGTCTTGCCGCGCACCTCGCGGCTGCCGGCGGCGGACTTGTCCCATCCGCCGGCGTGGGCCGAGACCGAGCGCGGGAAGATCCGCCGCAGCAGCATCACGATCTCGCCGATGACGAGCTCGGCGACGCTGCGGGTATTGGCGTAGGGCGCGTTGAACACCGGGATGCCACGGCGCCGCGCCGCGTCGAGGTCGATCTGGTTGGTGCCCACCGAAAAGCAGCCGACCGCGAGCAGACGGTCGGCGGCGTCGAGGATCTCCTCCGTCACCTGGCTGCGGGAGCGGATACCGAGCAGGTGCACGCCCTTGACCGCTTCCTTGAGTGCATCCGCGTCGAGCGCCTTCGTCAACCGTTCGACCGAGGAGTAGCCGTTGTCGCCGAACAGGCTGACCGCGCTCACGTTGATCCCTTCGAGGAGGAGGACGCGGATCTTGTGCTTCGGGAGGGAGAGGCGGGCCATCAGACAATCCTGACTTAAGATGATCGTGGATGCCCTATCTGCTCTCGCGGCCGCGGATTGGCAAGCGCAGCCAGGGACACCCGCGGAATCAATCCTCGGGCGAGACGATGGCGTTGGTCGGGGTCGGCCGCTCGGTGATCTGCTGGCCGAACAGGCTGCCGATCAGCTCCACCGCCGTGCGGGCGGTGCGGCCCCGGTCGTCGAGAAAGGGGTTGAGCTCGACCACGTCGACGGAGGCCACCAGGGCGGAATCGTGCAGCATCTCCATCACCAGATGCGCTTCCCGGTAGGTGACGCCGCCCGGGACCGTCGTGCCGACGCCGGGGGCAGCCTCCGGATCGAGCACGTCGAGGTCGAAGGAGAGATGCAGCACGTCGTTTCGCGCCCGGACCGTCTCGAGGATCTTCTGGATCGCCTCCACCACGCCGAAGCGATCGATCCGCCGCATGTCGACGACATTGA
>Ga0187771_10001846_pt1 | contig 14536 bp, 13 predicted proteins | sample 0116_SJ02_MP15_1_FD_133139 | JGI IMG/M metagenome (GOLD analysis project Ga0187771, IMG submission 133139) | Tropical peat soil microbial communities from peatlands in Department of Meta, Colombia - 0116_SJ02_MP15_10_MG | ecosystem: Environmental > Terrestrial > Soil > Wetlands > Peat | place...
CCGCCGTGCAGCACGGCGACCACCGGCACCTTGCCGAACTGGATCTTGTCGAAGGCGCGGTGCCACATGGCGGAGTGCGGCATCGCCTCCTTGACGTCGCGCTCCTGCAATTCGCTCAGGTCGAGGCCGGCGGAGAAATGCTCGCCCTCGCCGGTCAGCAGCACGGCGCCGATGTCCGGCGGCAGCGCGGAGAAGAAGGCGTCGATGCCGAGGATGGTGGCATCGTCCAGCGCATTGCGCTTGTGCGGGCGGTTGAGCCGCAGGATGGCGACCGCGTTCTTGCGCTCGGCGGCGAGCGAGGCGGGCAGACTCGGGAAATCTTGCAGGGCAGCCACGCGCGGTCTCTTGCCTGTCACAAACCGAGTTTGTTGGAGGCCAAACTTTCGCCTTCCGGCCCATTTGACCCTGCCGGGGTGCCGCCGTAAATACGGGTCCTGCAACCGGGAAGCAATCTCGCATGGCGCGTATTTCGTCGCTCGCCGAAGCCATCCGATCCGCCGTCCGCGACGGCGACACGGTGGCGCTGGAAGGCTTTACCCATCTCATCCCGCATGCCGCCGGCCATGAGATCATCCGCCAGGGCCGCAAGCACCTGACGCTGATCCGCATGACGCCGGATCTGATCTACGACCAGCTCATCGGCATGGGCTGCGTCGACAAGCTCATCTTCTCCTGGGGCGGCAATCCGGGCGTCGGCTCGCTGCACCGTTTCCGCGATGCGGTGGAGAACGGCTGGCCGCAGCCCCTGCAGATCGAGGAACATTCGCACGCCGCCATGGCCAATGCCTATGAGGCGGGCGCGGCCGGGCTGCCCTGCGCGATCTTCCGCGGCTATTTCGGCAGCGACCTGCCCAAGGTGAACGATAAGATCAAGCGCATCACCTGCCCGTTCACGGGCGAGGAACTGGCGGCGATCCCGGCGCACCGGCCGGACGTGGCGGTGATCCACGCGCAGCGCGCCGACAAGCAAGGCAACGTCATGATCGAGGGCGTGCTCGGCGTGCAGAAGGAAGCGGTGCTCGCCTCCAAGCGCTCGCTCGTGACGGTGGAGGAGATCGTCGACGAACTGCCGGCCGAGCGCAGCCTCAATGCGGTGGTGCTGCCGCATTGGACCGTCGGCTACGTGGCCGAAGTGCCGGGCGGCGCGTTTCCCTCCTATGCGCAGGGCTATTACAAGCGCAACAACGCCTACTACAAGCAGTGGGACGACATCGCGCGCGAGCGCGACACGTTCCTCGCCTGGATGGGGGCGAACGTGCTGGAGAAGGGCCCCGAGGCCTTTGCCCAATACGCGCGCAAGCAGCGCGCGGCGGCGGAGTAAGAGATGCCCGATTATAAACCGAACGAGATGATGACCATCGCGGCGGCGCGCGCGCTGAAGAACGATGACATCTGCTTCGTCGGCATCGGCCAGCCTTCCGCGGCGTGCAATCTGGCGAGGCTGACACACGCGCCCGGCATCACGCTGATCTACGAATCCGGCACGCTCGCCACCAAGCCGAACGTGTTGCCGCTGTCGATCGGCGACGGTGAATTGTGTGAGACCGCGCTCACCACGGTATCGGTGCCCGAGATGTTTCGCTACTGGCTGCAAGGCGGCCGCATCAACATCGGTTTCCTCGGTGGCGCGCAGATCGACAACTACGCCAATCTCAACACCACGGTGGTCGGCCCCTATGACAAGCCGAAGGTGCGGCTGCCCGGCGGCGGCGGCGCGCCGGAGATTGCGACGAGCTGCGGTGAGATTTTTATCATCATGGCACAGGGCAAGCGCAGCTTCGTGGAAAAGATCGACTTCGTCACCTCGATCGGCCATGTGAGCGGCGGCGACAGCCGCGCCAAGCTCGGCGTGAAGACCAAGGGCCCGACCAAGCTGATTACCAATCTCGCGCTGTTCGAGCCAGACCCGGAGACGAAAGAGATGATCGTCGTCTCCATCCATCCCGGCGTCACGCGCGAACAGATCCAGGAGAACGCCGGCTGGAAGATTCGTTTCGCGGCGCAGGTGGCGGAGACGCCGCCGCCGACGCCGCGCGAGCTTGAGGTGCTGCGCGACCTGCAGGCCCGCACCAACCGCGCGCATGCGGAGGCGGCGTAATGGCAACCCATGAGGCATTCATCTGCGACGCGGTGCGCACGCCGATCGGCCGCTATGGCGGCGCGCTCGCCAAGGTGCGCACCGACGATCTTGCCGCCGTGCCGCTCAAGGCGCTGAAGGCGCGCCATCCCAAGATCGATTGGGAGAAGCTCGACGAAGTTTATTTCGGCTGTGCCAATCAAGCGGGCGAGGACAACCGCAACGTGGCGCGCATGGCGCTGTTGCTTGCCGGTCTGCCGGTGAGCGTGCCGGGCGTGACGATCAACCGGCTGTGCGCCTCCGGCATGGAGGCGGTCGGCACCGCGGCGCGCGCCATCCGCGCCGGCGAGATGGATTTCGCCATCGCCGGCGGCGTCGAATCGATGACGCGGGCGCCCTTCGTGCAGGGCAAGGCGGAGGAAGCCTTTTCGCGCAAGGCGGAGATTTTCGATACCACTATCGGCTGGCGCTTCATCAATCCGCTGATGAAGCAGCAATACGGCGTCGATTCCATGCCGGAGACCGGCGAGAACGTGGCGGAAGAATTCCAGGTCAGTCGCGCCGATCAGGACGCCTTCGCGCTGCGCTCGCAGCAGCGCGCCGGCGAGGCAATCGGCCGCGGCTATTTCATGAGCGAGATTGCCCCGGTCGAAGTGCCCGGCGGCAAGGCCGGGCCGGTGCTGGTCGACCGCGACGAGCATCCACGGCCGGATACTTCGATCGAACAGCTCGCCAAGCTGAAGGCGCCGTTCCGCAAGGACGGCACGGTGACCGCCGGCAATGCCTCCGGCGTCAATGACGGCGCTGCCGCCATCATCGTCGCCTCGGCGAAGGCGGTGAAGGAGCATGGGTTCACGCCGCGCGCGTGTATTCTCGGCATGGCGTCGGCGGCGGTGCCGCCGCGCATCATGGGCATCGGCCCGGTGCCGTCGACGCGCAAGCTGATGGAACGCCTCGGCCACAAGATCGGCGACTACGATCTGATCGAGCTCAACGAGGCCTTCGCCTCCCAGTCGCTTGCCTGCCTGCGCCAACTCGGGCTGCCGGACGATGCCGAGCAGGTCAACCCGCATGGTGGGGCAATCGCGCTCGGCCATCCGCTCGGCATGTCGGGCGCCCGCCTGGTGCTGACCGCGACGCATGGTCTGCATGAGCGGGACGGCAAGCTGGCGCTCGCCACCATGTGCGTCGGCGTCGGCCAGGGCGTGTCGATCGCGCTCGAACGCATTACGTGAAGCAAAACGACTAACTAAGGAAAACAATAATGTCGCTTATCTACCCCAAGGAAAGCCTCAGCGTTTATCCCAAGCATCTGTCGCCCGAATACCGCTCGACGGTGAAGCGCTCGCCGTCGCGGCCGCTGGTCATCGTGCCGCATACGCTGTCCGAATTGACCGGACCGGTCTATGGCCACGATGCGATCCAGGTGGGCGACAACGATCTCACCAAGCAGCACAAGGGCGAGCCCCTGGGCGAGCGCATCATCGTGCACGGCCACGTGTACGATGAAGACAAGCGGCCGGTGCCGGAGACGCTGGTGGAGATCTGGCAGGCCAATGCCTGTGGCCGCTACGTGCACAATGTCGACCAGCATCCGGCGCCGCTCGATCCGAATTTCACCGGCGCTGGCCGCACCGTCACCGACAAGAACGGCTATTACCGCTTCATCACCGTGAAGCCGGGCGCCTATCCGTGGGGCAATCACCACAATGCCTGGCGGCCGAATCACATCCATTTCTCCGTGTTCGGCCACTCGTTCCTGTCGCGGCTGGTCACGCAGATGTACTTCCCCGGCGACCCGCTGTTCCCGTTCGACCCGATCTTCAATTCGGTGAGCGACGAAAAGGCGCGCCTGCGCATGGTGTCGACATTCGATCTGGAGAACACCATTCCCGATTGGGCGCTTTGCTTCCGCTTCGACATCGTGCTGCGCGGCCGCGAAGCGACGCCGCAGGACACCGACAAGCACTAACGCGAACGAGCCACGCCAATGTCTGACATTACCCCCTCGCAAACCGTCGGTCCGTACTTCGCCTATGGCCTGGCGCCGCACAGCCGCTGCAATTGGGCGCCGAGCACGAACTACGACTGGAAGGAAACCATCGGTGCCAACCTGATCACGCCGGACGCCACCGGGCAGAAGATCCGCATCGAGGGCCGTATCCTCGACGGCGACGGCTTGCCGATCAACGATGCGATGATCGAGATCTGGCAGGCCGACGCGCAAGGCCGCTACACGCATGCGCGCGGCGAGACGCCGCGGCCGAACGCGAAGTTCACCGGCTTCGGACGGTCGGCGACCGACAAGGATGGCATGTACGTGTTCGACACGATCAAGCCGGGGTCGGTGCCGGGCCCGGGCGGCAAGCCGCAGGCGCCGCACATCGTGGTCTGCCTCTACTCGCGCGGCATGCTGCGGCAGGTCTATACGCGGCTCTATTTCTCCGACGAGGCGGCCAACGCCGCCGATCCGATCCTGGCGCTGGTGCCCGCCGACAGGCGCGGCACGCTCATTGCCCACAAACAGCCGGCTAGCGGTGCGGCGGTCTATCGTTTCGACATCCGCGTGCAGGGCGAGAACGAGACGGTTTTCTTCGATATCTGAGGACGTTAGCGCAAAAACGTTTTGCCCACGCTGCTGCCTGCTCTGGTGCAAAAGGTGGGATATATCCCAATATTCAGACGTCGCAGAAATCCTTTCTGCGCTAAGTTGAAGGAAGCAGCCTCAAAACGTTGGTGGGCACGGCCCACCAACTTTGCCCACCTTTTTAGTACCTTGACGAGCCATCGTGCACTTGGTTCCCTGGGCGCACGAGCCGGCCGCCGAGAGCCGGCCGCCAGGAAGCGCCATGAACGATCAAATCCTCCAAGAGATCAGCGAATTCTGCCGCCAGCGGGGGCTCGCCGAATCGACTTTCGGCCGCAGGGCGGTGAACGACGGAAAGCTCGCCATCCGGCTGCGCAATGGCGGCCGCATCACCACCGATACGCTCGAACGCATCCGCAGCTTCATGGCGCGCAATTCCGATGCCGCGCCGACGCGTCGCCGCGTGCTGTTCGAGCCGAGCGCTCCGACGCCGCTGCCGGTGATCCAACCGCCGGCGCCGCCGGTTGCGTCCGGGCAGGCCGCCAATGACCCGCAGCGCAATTTCCGCTTCTTCGACAACCGGCAGAAATACCTGCTGTTCGTCAACACCTGCTCGGAGAAATGGGAGATCGCCAATCGCGTCGGCATGGAACTCGCCAATATCCATCCGCGCCCGCCCGCGGTACGCGTGTTCGACGCCGGCGTCGGCGACGGCACCGTGCTCGGGCGCGTCATGCGCACCATGCACGACCGTTTCCCCACCATGCCGTTCTACATCGTCGGCAAGGAAATCAGCCTGGAGGACATCCGCCTCGCCCTGCACAAGATGGCCGACCGGTTCGTCGAGCATCCCTCGACCGTGCTGGTGCTCACCAATCTCGCCTATGCCGAAGCGCCCTGGCTTGCGGTGAAGTCGCTCTCCGCCGCCACCAGCCTGGTGTGGAAAGAGCTGGCGATGGAGGGCAACACCGCGCATTCGTTCGAGCAGCAGATCACCGCGCTCGAGCCGTTCCTTGCCGAGAACTGGAAGGCGCGCGTGTCGGCCAAAAGCGGCAACCCGGTCTTTGAGCGCCCGGTCATCCTGGTCATCTACCGAAACGACCACAAATTCCTGCTCGACCAGATCGTGCCCAAGCCCGGCGGCGCCGTCGCCGACTACGACCTGGTCATCGCCTCGCAGCCCTATCGCGCGCGTGCCTCGCTCGAGTTCAAGGCCAAGCGCGTGCTGGCGCCGCTTGCCCGCGCGCTCGGCCCCCGCGGCCGCTTGATCGCCATCCATTCCTACGGGCGCGATCCCGGCATGGAGATCATCCACAAGGTCTGGCCGAACGATAATCCGTTCGTGCACAGCCGGCACGATCTGCTCAAGGAGGTGAAGCATGAATTGGGCTCGGTCGGGCGCGATCTCAATTTCAACGCCTATTCCGATCAGCGCTCGCTGTTCCGTTACGATATGCATACGCTGCCATCGGAAATTTCTTCCTCGATCGGCACCTCGACGCTGCTCGCCGCCTGGAACGCGGCGATCTATGTAGCGCAGATCGAGGACGATCGCCTGGCCGACGTCAACAGCGACCGCCGCTATATCGACGCGACGCGCGAGGTGCTGCAGCAGCAGGGCGGGCTGTGGTTCTACGACGAATCCTTCGTGATCTCGCACCGGCGCGAATAGGCGCGGGCCATGCCGGACAATTTCGCGCAGCGTTTTTCGCTTGAGGTGACGCGGCCGAACGCGCGTGAAACGACCGCATTGGCCGAACTGCTGCCGCGCGGAACGCCGGTTTATTTCTCCGCGGTGCCGACGATCACGTTACCAGAATTGATCGGCGGGGCGGCCTTGCTGCGCAAATTGGGGTTGGAGCCGGTCATCCATGTCGCGGCGCGGCGCCTGCGCGCGGCCGTCGATTTGCAGAACTTGCTCGCCGGCCTGCGCGGCGAGGCCGATGTGCGGCGATTGCTGGTGATTGGCGGCGACGTCGAGCCGGTAGGGCCGTTCCCCGACGCGCTTTCCGTGATCCAGAAGGGCCGCCTGCGCGAGGCCGGCATCGAGGAGGTCGGCATCGGCGCCTACCCGGAGGGCCACGCCCGCATTCCGGCCGGGCGGCTGGAAGCCGCGCTCGACGAGAAGATCGCCGCCGCCGCCGCGCATGGCTTGCGCGTGCATATCGTCAGCCAGTTCTCGTTCTCGCCCGAGCGCATCCTGGCCTGGCTCGCGAAGCTGCGTGCCTGCGGCATCGCCAAACCGGTAAAGGTCGGCATGGCTGGTCCGACCAGCATGCCGGCGCTGCTGCGCTATGCCAAACGCTGCGGCGTCAATGCCTCGCTGCGCGGGCTGATGTCGGGCGCGGCGAGCGGCCTGATCGGCCATGTCGGGCCGGACCGCATCATCGAGACGCTGAGCCAGGCCACCGATCTGGGCGATGCCGCGCCGCATTATTTCTCGTTCGGCGGCGCCGTCGAAACCGCTCGGTACGCTTGCACAACATCAAGACACGCCGTCGCCGGACGTGCTATGGCCCAGCCGAACTGACGGCCAATCAAGACCCGCAGCCGCACGGCCTTACGGGCGCCTATCGGAGGAACCCATGACACAACGGACGAAACCGCCTTTCCGCGCCGACATGGTCGGCAGCCTCTTGCGCACCGCGCCGATCAAGGAAGCGCGTGCCAAGCGCGAAAAGGGCGAGATCAGCGCGGCGCAGCTGAACGAGGTCGAGGACCGCGAGATCGAGAAGATTATCAAGAAGCAGGAAGAGGTCGGTCTCAAGCTCGCGACCGATGGCGAGTTCCGCCGCGCCTGGTGGCATTTCGATTTCTTTTCGATGCTCGACGGCGTCGAGCTCTACGAGCTCGACCACGGTATCCAGTTCCAGGGCGTGCAGACCAAGATGCAGAGCATCCGGGTGAAGGGGAAGATCGGCTTCTCCAACCACCCGATGATCGAGCACTTCAAGTTCCTCAAAGCGCACACCAAGGTGACGCCGAAGATGTGCATCCCGGCGCCGAGTCAAATGCATTTCCGGCTGGAGCCCGGCGCGGTGAACAAAGATGTCTATGCCAGCCGCGACGCCATCTTCGACGACCTCGCCGCAGCCTATGGCAAGGCGATCAAAGCGTTCTACGATGCCGGCTGCCGTTATCTGCAGTTCGACGACTGCTCCTGGGCCTATCTCTGCTCGCAGGTCGAGCTGCAGAAGGCGAGGGACCGCGGCCTCGACGTCGATCACCTGCAAGAGACCTATGCGGCGTGTATCAACAAGGCGCTCGCCGCCAAACCTGCCGACATGGTGATCACTACCCATGTCTGCCGCGGCAATTTCCGCTCCACCTTCATCTCCTCCGGCGGCTATGAGCCGGTGGCGCAGACTCTGCTCGCCAAGTGCGATTACGACGGCTACTTCCTCGAATACGACACCGACCGCGCCGGCGGCTTCGAGCCGCTGCGGTTCCTGCCCAAGGGCAACAAAATCGTCGTGCTCGGCCTCGTCACCTCAAAGTCGGGGCGGCTCGAGCCGCGCGCCGACGTCAAGAAACGCATCGAGGAGGCGACCAAATACGTCGCGCTCGACCAACTTTGCCTGTCGCCCCAATGCGGCTTCGCCTCGACCGAGGAGGGCAACATCCTCGCCGAGGAGGAGCAGTGGGCGAAGCTGCGCATGATCGTCGAATTGACCGACGAGGTTTGGGGGAAGTAGCCCCGTGTCCCGGGCGCAGTGCAGCACGAAGTGATGCGCTGCAGACCCGGGACCATTACAAACTCGGCATCTGAAAAGGTCCCGGATCAGCGGTGCATCGCTTTGCGCTGCGCCGCATCCGGGACAAGAGGAGGCAATTCCATGTCCCAACGCACCACGCCGCCGTTCCGCGCCGACATGGTCGGCAGCCTGCTGCGCACCGCACCGCTCAAGCAGGCGCGCGCGAAATTCTCCATGGGCGAGATCGACGCCGCCGCGCTGAAGGAGGTCGAAGACCGCGAGATCGAGAAGGTCATCAAGAAGCAGGCCGAGGTCGGGCTGAAGCTCGCGACCGACGGCGAATTCCGCCGCTCCTGGTGGCATTTCGATTTCTTCCGCGGGCTCAAAGGCGTCACGCCCTTCGTCACCGAAAGCGGCATCAAGTTCCACGGCGTCGAAACCAAGCACGAGGGCATCAAGATCACCGGCAAGGTCGATTTCGCCGGCCACCCGATGCTCGAGCACTTCAAGTTCCTCAAGGCGCACTGCACGGTGACGCCGAAGATGACGATTCCCGCGCCGAGCACCTTCCATTTCCGGCGAGGGCGCATCTCGATCAGCCAGGACGTCTATCCCGATCTCGACGGCTTGTTCGACGACCTCGGCAAGACCTGGCGCAAGGCGATCCGTGCCTTCTACGACGCCGGCTGCCGCTACCTGCAGCTCGACGACACCGCCTGGGCGATGATCTGCGATCCGAGCGAGCGCGCGGCCTCGAAGGCGCGCGGCGACGATCCCGACAAGTTGCCGGCGATCTACGCACGCGTCACCAACGCGGCGCTCGAAGGCAAGCCGGCTGACATGGCGATCACCATGCATTCCTGCCGCGGCAATTTCCGTTCGACCTGGATCGCGCAGGGCGGCTATGAATTCGTCGCTGAGCATCTGCTCGGCAATACCAATTTCGACGGTTACTTTCTCGAATACGACACCGACCGCGCCGGCGGCTTCGAGCCGCTGCGCTATTTCCCCAAGGGTAACAAGCAACTGGTGCTCGGGCTCGTCACCTCGAAGTCGGGGCGGCTCGAGTCGCGCGACGACATCAAGCGGCGCATCGGGGAGGCAAACAAATACGTCGCGCTCGACCAGTTGTGCTTGTCGCCGCAATGCGGCTTCGCCTCGACCGAGGAGGGCAACGTGCTGGCCGAGAAGGAGCAGTGGGCGAAGCTCAGGATGATCGTGGAGATCGCCGACGAGGTTTGGGGCTAGTTCCCTCTCCCCGCACGCGCGGAGAGGTGACGTGCCGCAACGTGAAAGAGAAACCAAATGCAACGCACCACGCCGCCCTTTCGCGCCGACCATGTCGGTTCTCTGCTGCGCCCAGCCGCACTGAAAGCCGCGCGCGAGCAATACGCCAAAGGTGCGATCGACGCCGCCGCGCTCAAGGCGGTGGAGGACCGCGAGATCGAGCGCGTCATCAAGAAGCAGGAGGAGGTAGGCCTGCAGTCGGTCACCGACGGCGAATTCCGCCGCTCCTGGTGGCACCTCGATTTCCTCTGGGGCCTCGACGGCGTCGAGAAATACGTGATGAATTCGGGCGTCGCTTTCGCCGCGGTGACCACGCGCAACGAGGGCCTGAAGGTGACCGGCAAGATCGGCTTTTCCAGCCACCCCATGCTCGAGCATTTCAAGTTTGTCGCCGCCCACACGAAGCGCACGCCGAAGATCACCATTCCGGCACCGTCGGCACTCTATGGGCGGCCGGCGAAGCCGCCGATCGACGAGCGCGTTTATCCCAAGCTCGAAGCGATGTTCGACAATCTCGGTCAGGCTTATCGCAAGGCGGTGCGCGCCTTCGCCGATGCCGGCTGCCGCTATTTGCAGCTCGACGAAGTGTTCATCGCCATGCTGTGCGATCCGAATTACCGCCAGGCGATGACCGCGCGCGGCGACGAGCCGCAGCGGCTTGGCGCGCTCTATGGCGATCTCATCAATACGGCGATGTCGGATATTCCGCCCGATATGCGGATCACCATGCATCTGTGCCGCGGCAATTATAAGTCGACCTTCATGGGATCGGGCGGCTACGAGGCCGAGCAGGAGATCCTGTTCAACCGCATCAAGGTGCACGGCTACTTCATGGAATACGACTCGGACCGCGCCGGCGGCTTTGAGCCGCTCAAGCTGGTGCCGAAAGACCGCCAGGTCGTGCTCGGCCTCGTCACCAGCAAGAGCGGCCGCCTCGAAAGCAAGGACTCGATCAAGCGTCGCATCGACGAGGCGGCGAAATATATTTCGCTCGACCAGCTCTGCCTGTCGCCGCAATGCGGCTTCGCCTCGACCGAGGAGGGCAATACGCTCTCCGAGGACGAGCAATGGGCGAAGCTCCGGATGATCGTCAAGGTAGCGGAAGAGGTGTGGGGGTAGACTTTGTCATGGCTGGGCTTGTCCCGGCCATCCCGCTTAGGTAGGCACAATATTGCCTTCCTAAGCGGGATCACCGGGTCACGCCGCTTCGCGGCGGCCGGTGATGACAGGTTAGAATATGCCGCTCAACCCCGACGCACTGCTGGCGCTGCAAATCCCCGACGTCGAGCACACATACGGCCCGCGCGACTGCATCCTCTATGCGCTCGGCCTTGGGCTCGGGCAGGATCCGCTCGACCGCGACCAGCTCGCCTTCGTTTACGAGAAAAATCTGAAGGTGCTGCCGACCTTCGCGGTGATGCTGGGCTACGCCGCCTATTGGCTGCGCCGGCCCGAGCTCGGCGTCACCTGGGAAAAGGTGGTGCATGGCGAGCAGGGCTTCAGGCTTTATGAGCCGGTCCCGCCGCAGGGTACGGTGATCGGTCGCACACGCATCCTCGACGTGGTCGACAAGGGCGAGGGCAAGGGCGCGCTGGTCTATTCGCAGCGGGAGATTATCGACAAGGCGAGCGGGCGCCGGCTCGCCACTTTGACGCAGACCACCTTCTGCCGCGGCGACGGCGGCTTCGGCGGGCCGAAGCGCGAGACGCCGGCGCCGCATGCGATCCCGAGCCGCGTGCCGGATGGCGTGTGCGATCTGACGACGCGGCCGGAGATGGCGCTGATCTATCGCCTCTCCGGCGACGTCAACGCGCTGCATGCCGATCCCGACTTCGCCAAAGCCGCCGGCTTCCCCCGGCCGATCCTGCATGGCTTGGCGACCTTCGGCGTTGCCGGCCACGCGCTGCTCAAAGCGGTATGCGGCTACGATCCGGCGCGGCTTACCGCGATGGCCGGCCGCTTCTCCGCGCCGCTCTATCCGGGCGAGACCATCCGCACCGAGTTCTGGCGTGACGCCGGCGTGGTAAGCTTCCGCGCGCAGGTGGTCGAGCGCGACGTGATCGCGATCGAGCACGGCCGGGCCGAGGTTAAGTGATGAGCAAACGCAGCAATACGGACGAATTCGCCGATATCCGCGCCTCGGTGCGCGCGCTATGCGCCAAGTTTCCCGGCGAGTACTGGCGCGCGCTCGACCGCGAGCGCGCCTATCCGACCGAGTTTGTCAAGGCGCTGACCGAAGGCGGCTATCTCGCCGCGCTCATCCCGGAGGAATTCGGCGGCAGCGGGCTCGGCATCAGCGCGGCCGCCGCCATCCTCGAGGAGATCCACGCTTCCGGCAGCAATGGTGCCGCTTGCCACGCGCAGATGTACACCATGGGCACTATTTTGCGGCACGGCAATGCCGCGCAAAAGGCAGCCTATCTGCCGAAGATCGCCAGCGGCGAATTGCGCCTGCAGGCGTTCGGCGTCACCGAGCCGACTTCGGGCACCGATACGCTATCCTTGCGCACCACGGCGCGGCGCGAGGGCGATCACTACGTCATCAACGGGCAGAAGATCTGGACCTCGCGCGCCGAGCATTCCGATCTGATGCTGCTGCTCGCGCGCACCACGCCGCGCGATCAGGTCGGGCAGCGCACCGACGGCCTGTCGGTGTTCCTGGTCGACATGCGGCTTGCGCAATCGACCAGCATCACCATCAATCCGATCCGCACCATGATGAACCACGCCACCACGCAGGTGTTCTTCGACGACTTGCGCGTGCCGGCGGATAACCTGATCGGCGAGGAAGGACAGGGGTTCCGCTATATTCTGTCCGGCATGAACGCCGAGCGCATCCTGATCGCGTCCGAATGCATCGGCGACGCCAAATGGTTCATCGCCAAGGCGACTGCCTATGCGCAGGAGCGCGTGCTGTTCGGCCGGCCGATCGGGCAGAACCAGGGCGTGCAGTTCCCCATTGCGCGCGCCTATGCGCAGATGCGCGCCGCCGAGCTAATGGTGCACGAGGCTGCGCGCAAGTACGAGGAAGGCCGCGACATCGGGCCGGAGGCCAATATGGCTAAACTGCTCGCAGCCGACGCCTCCTGGGCTGCCGCCGACATATGCGTGCAGACGCACGGCGGCTTCGGCTTCGCCGAGGAATATGACGTCGAGCGCAAATTCCGCGAAACGCGACTCTACCAGGTGGCGCCGATCTCCACCAACATGATCCTGTCCTATCTCGCCGAGCACGTGCTTGGCCTGCCGCGGTCGTATTGATGGACCGTTACGAACTCGGCACCCGGGAGAAGTGAGAAACCGGAATGTCCCTCCCCCTCGAAGGCCTCCTGGTCGTTTCGGTCGAGCAAGCGGTGGCGGCGCCGCATTGCACCTGCCATCTGGCCGATGCCGGCGCGCGCGTGATCAAGGTGGAGCGGCCGGAAGGCGATTTCGCGCGCGAGTACGACCACATCGTGCACGGCGAGAGCGCGCATTTCGTCTGGCTCAACCGCGGCAAGCAATCGGTGGTGCTCGATCTCGGCAAGGCGGACGACAAGGCGCTGCTTGAAGCCATGCTCGGCAAGGCCGACGTGTTCGTGCAGAACCTGAAACCCGGCGCGCTGGCCAAGCTCGGCTTTGCGGTGTCACGTCTGCGCAAGGACTATCCGCGGCTGATCTGCTGCTCGATCTCCGGCTATGGCGAGAGCGGCCCTTACGCGCAGCGCAAGGCCTATGACCTGCTGATCCAGGCCGAATCCGGCCTCGCTTCGGTGACCGGCGGGCCGGAAGCGCCGGCGCGCGTCGGCGTGTCGGTGGTCGACATCGCCGCCGGCCTCAACGCCTACGAAGCGATCCTGGAAGCGCTGATCAAGCGTGGGCGCACCGGCGAGGGGACGGAGATTTCTGTTTCCATGTTCGACGCCATGGCCGAGTGGATGACGGTACCGCTGCTCAATCAGGAGGCCGGCAATCCGTTCAAGCGCATTGGCTTGGCGCATCCGACCATCGCGCCTTACGGCGTGTTCAAGACGCGCGACGGCGCCGACATCCTCATCTCTATCCAGAACGACCGCGAGTGGCGCGTGCTCGCCGACAAGGTGCTGGGCGAGGCCTCACTCGGCACCGATCCGCGTTTTGCCACCAATCCGCAGCGCTTCGCCAATCGTCCATTGACCGACGGCAAAGTCGCCGCAGTATTTGCGCAATATGACGTCGAGCCGCTGATCGAGAAGCTCGCCGCCGCCGACATCGCCTTCGCCCGCGTCAACGATCCGGCGCTGCTGCTGAAGCATCCGCACCTGCGCCGGATCACGGTCGATGCGCCGACCGGTCCGGTGAGCATGTCTGCGCCAGCCCCGCAGCGTGTCGAAGAGCCGCGCCGCTACGGCGCGGTGCCCGCGCTCGGCGAGCACACGGAGATGATCAGGAAGGAGTTTGGGCCCTTGACGGTCGTCCTCGCGAAAGCGGGGACCCAGTAACCCCTGCGCGTGCACACCATCGCTACTGGGAGTTATTGGGTCCCGGGTCTCGCTGCGCTCGCCCAAGACGACAGTGGAAAACTAATCGATTACCGCTTCTTCCGCCTTGGGCGGGGCGGCGCCCGTGCGGACGGCGCGGATGATCAGCACCATCGGGATCATCGCAAGGGTCAGCACCATCAGCAGCTTGAAGTCGTTGAGATAGGCGATCATCGCCGCCTGCTGGGTGACAATCTCGTCGAGAATGGCGAGGCCGAGCTGGCTGTGCAGGTTGAGTATCGCGCTGACGTCCTGCATCTGCAGCGCGTCGTTGAACGGCGTCACGTTCTCCACCAGGCGCGCGTGCATTTCCGTGGTCTTGCTGGTCAGATTGGCGATCACCATGGAAATGCCGACCGAGGAGCCGATGTTGCGCACCAGCGTCAGGATC
>Ga0187771_10001847_pt1 | contig 14534 bp, 16 predicted proteins | sample 0116_SJ02_MP15_1_FD_133139 | JGI IMG/M metagenome (GOLD analysis project Ga0187771, IMG submission 133139) | Tropical peat soil microbial communities from peatlands in Department of Meta, Colombia - 0116_SJ02_MP15_10_MG | ecosystem: Environmental > Terrestrial > Soil > Wetlands > Peat | place...
AGCTAGTCACGAACTGCTCTGGGAATTCGGAAAACAGATTGCAGACAAGTACTCTCTCATCCACACAGCAGCGAAACGTAAGGCACCCATTTTCTGTCCAGGCATCTTTGATTCAATGCTCGGCTTGAACCTCTGGACCTACAGTCGGCTGAAACCGCTCTTCATCAACCCGTTCAAAGACTTCTCGAAGCTAGTCGACTTAACCTACGAAAGAAAAAGAGTTGGAGCTGTGATCCTCGGCGGAGGCATGCCAAAACACCACCTCTTAATCTCAAACACGTACAGGGGAGGAGTTGACTCGGCGATTCAAATAACACTCGACCGGCCCGACGCAGGAGGGGCAAGTGGGGCACCGTTGGAAGAGGCAATTAGTTGGGGCAAGATCAAAAGTCCCAAGAAACTTGTCACACTCGTTGGAGATGCAACTGTGCTGTTCCCGTTGCTCACCCTAGCTGCCCTTGGGAGAATTAGTGAATAGAATCATCTTAATCGCGGAATATGGAGCTTCAGCACTCCACCTTTGAACTTCGAAATAATCTTCTTCTCGTCGACTTTGTAGGGAATCTGGATTAGGGCACGGTAGCAGGTGAACTCTCCATGCCTGTGCTTAGCCCCCAGGTCTTTGAAGGTAATCTTCCTATTGGTTTCAGCGTATACTTCCACTGAATCCTCCGTGGGACACCGCACCTTCACCTCTTTCTGGTTCACATATGGCAGATCCACAGTAAGCACCACTTCGGCAGGTCCCACGACCATATTGTAGAGGGGGTGGATGGATGCGGCGTGTGCGTTCCATCCGGTCACATGTAACTGAGAGAATCTTATGTCTGGTTCAGAGGCCAGGATGGCTCACCCGTAGAGTGCAGGTAGGTCGTCTTCGTGAGACTTGTTCATTTTTTGCATTTCTTCGTGAGTTCTATGCATCAAATCCTTGCTCCTCAAACGTATCTCCTCACCATTCTTTAGAAGTTCGGAGACACTCACATTCAAGTCGAGAATTTTGTTTACGGCCGTGAGTGTGGCTGCGGCTGCCACCGGGTCCGGGTGATTATAATATGATTGCGTTAGCAGGGTAATGGCTGGGATTGATGCCTGAGCGCACATTCGGAGAATCAGCGCATAAGCACCAATAATGTATCCTTCCTCCAAAACCTCGGCAGTCCCACGCAAATTTTCCTCAACATCTTTGCTTGATAGGGCGGCGAAAACCTTGGGGGCGTCAATGTCCTGTCGGTTTGAAACAGCCATTCCCCCCAAAGACAGAACTAGCCTCGCAGCTTTACTCTTGGCCAAATCAACGACAGTAGACGCGAGGGGCCTAATGAGCGGGACCGGGACCGTGGTTTCCGATATCAGAACAACCAACGAGTTGTTCGCGAAGAACCGAATAGGCGATTTCGGAAGCCCGCCATGCAGTACTATCATCGGTGGAAGTAGATCAGATTCGATTCCGCCGACCTCCTTCAATTTCAGCTCCCTGATAATATGCGAGGCCGCGAGCAAGCCTACAAGCCCAACGTCTGGAAGACCGTTGACCAAAGCTGCGCTCTTTGGTATCGGCTCGGTCTCCAATATGCGCAACGGGTTATTCACAGTCAAGCTGTCAGGCACCTCGGTACCTTCCCGTAGGGGTTCACTGGCAGACTGGCGAATTAAACGGTTCGTAGATAAGCCGAGAGGACTTTTAGGGTGCGCTAACCATCGCATCTGGCCCACTGTGAAGCAATTTGAGCGCGCTTGAAGGCCTCGGCAGCTCGCTGAGGGATGCAATTAAGAAGCTAATGCGGTTGGCGGTGGTTGATGAGAAAGCTGTCAAGGAGCTTGTCCGCGACCTTCAACGTGCCCTTCTCCAATCCGACGTTAACGTTAACCTCGTCATGCAAATCTCTCAAGCCGTCGAGAAACGGTCGCTGGAAGAGAAGCTACCGCCCGGAATATCACGCCGCGAACATGTGATCAAGGTTCTGTATGAGGAGTTGACAAGGTTCCTCGGTGAAGAACCACCGAAAATTACATTGGAACCTGGTAAGACTCAGACTGTCATGTTGGTTGGCATTCAGGGGACCGGGAAGACCACAGCGGCGGCGAAACTTGCACGCTTCTACCAGAAGCGAGGTCTACGCCCAGCAATAATCTGCGCAGACACCTATCGTCCGGGGGCATTCGAGCAACTGAAACAGCTCGCCGACAGAATCACCGTCCCAGTCTATGGTGAACCAAGTTCCAAAGATGTATTGAAGATAGTTCGAAAGGGTATGGAACACTTCTCAGGGCAGAAACACGACTTAATCCTAGTCGACACTGCAGGCCGCCACAAAGACGAAGCCGAACTAATGTCCGAAATGCGTGACCTAGCGCATCAAATTCAACCGGACGAAATAGTCCTCGCAATCGATGGCTCAATCGGCCAAGCCGCAATGTCGCAGGCGCAAGCATTCAACGAGAGCACGAAGATCGGATCCATCCTCGTTACGAAACTCGACGGTACGGCGAAAGGCGGAGGCGCCCTCTCAGCTGTCGCAGCAACCCATGCGAAGATAAAATTCGTGGGCACCGGCGAAAAAATCGACGACATCGAACAATTCATCCCCTCCAGCTTCGTTGGACGCCTACTCGGAATGGGCGACGTCAAATCCCTCGTGGAGCGCGTTCGCGAAGCGGAAATCGTCGTCCCAGAAAAGAAGGCCAAAGCCTTCCTAGAAGGTAAGTTCACGCTCAAGGACATGTACGACCAAATGGTCGCGGTCCGCAAAATGGGCCCCCTCAAAAAACTCGTAGGCATGGTGCCTGGTGGAATGAACATTCCCGACGACGCTATGGAAACGGCCGAAAAAAAGTTGGACGCTTGGCGAGTCATCATCCAATCTATGACCAAGAAGGAAATCGAAGACCCGAAACTCGTAGACTCATCAAGGGCGAGAAGAATTGCTCGTGGTTCTGGCCGGTCGGACAAGGATGTGAAGGAGATGGTCAACCAGTACTTCATGATGAAAAAGATGATGAAAAGCATGAAACGCCGCGGAGGAGCCTTCGGCAGGGGAGGCAAACTACCCTTCACGACAAGGCCGCAGAGATAGATGTCATCACGATTGCAAACTAGAGTATGACTGCTAGAGATTTCAGGGCGAAATGCTTAAAATACCGCAGGAATGTTTTGGCGTTTTCAATTCACGGAGTCAAGGATCGATGATTGACGTTGGCGCGTCTTCTTGCCTTTGTAAACATTTTTGTCGAGTCGCCCAAGTTGGACGACGTCGTACAGGCCCTTTCTAAGTTAGCTAACGTCGAAGAACTTTACGAAGTAACCGGGGAATTCGACATTGTTACGCTCGTTTCAGCGGCCGACATAGAGGAATTCAGAGACTTCGTAAAGAACAAACTTCTGAAGATAGAGGGCGTAAAGAGTACAGTTACCTCGATCGTACTAAACGCACCAAAGGGCCCCAGGGGCAAGAACGGACAACAATAGCGAACGCCCCCTTCTACCATGCGGTTGAACCCTGTAATCCATAGTGTTGAGAAGAAACCTGGAAGAACTTAATGGTGCTGAACCCAATTGATAGACGCGTTCCAAGCATCTGCAGTAATCCTAATTCTAGCATTCGTCGTGGTCCTTAGTCGTTTTCTCGCACCATACGTTAGCCGAGTCTTTTCGCGTGCGCCAAGCCGACTTGACAGAATCTTGGATCCAGTCGAGAAATGGATCTACAGACTCAGCGGAGTCGACCCCACGCACACGATGAATTGGAAAGAGTACACAATAGCCTTAGCATTGCTCAACACCTTCCAAATGGCACTCGCTTTTCTGATTTTCTCATTCCAGGACAAGTTGCCGCTCAACCCTCAAGGTTTTCCAGGCCTAACATGGGACCTAGCTTTCATGCAAGTCATCTCATTTGCAACTAACACAAATCTCCAGCATTACGCCGGTGAAAGTGCGCTTTCCTACCTGAGCCAAATGAGCGCCGTTCAATTCCTACAATTCACTTCCGCCTCCTCTGGAATTTGCGCTGCGGTAGCTTTTGTGAGAGGGTTTACGACCGGCTCCAAAGATATGGGAAACTTCTATGTCGATTTCGTGAGATCCTTAACCAGAATTCTATTTCCAATATGTTTCCTCGCGTCCTTGTTGCTCGTCGCCTTTGGGGTCCCCCAGACTCTTAACGGATATGCAGTTATGAAAACAGTTGAAGGGGCAACCCAAACGATTCTCGTGGGCCCCGTCGCATCCTTAGTCTCCATCATGCAAGTTGGCACGAATGGAGGCGGATACTATGGAGCAAATTCAGCCTATCCGTTCGAGAACCCGAATCCGGCGTCTGACATACTCCAAATCATCCTAATGCTGCTGATGCCAACTGTCATGTGTTTCGTATATGGAGAAATGCTTGGCAAGAGGAAGGAAACCAGGCCGATACTGTGGGGATCCTACGGACTATTCGCAATTGACTTAGCTATCTCGTTCATTCCAAATCAAGTCCTCGGCCAAGGTATGGAAGTTAGGTTTGGTGGATTTTTCTCAAACTTCTGGACAGTCGTCACAACTGCCGTGACGACAGGTTCTGTCAATGCTTCACTGTACGGCATCCATCCGCTGGTCCTAGTTTCAGCGTTCATGGGGATGCTGATTCAAGCAACCCCTGGAGGCAAGGGTGTCGGATTGATGTACATGGTCATGTTCGTTGTAATCACAGTTTTCGTAGTAGGCCTAATGTCAGGACGCACACCGGAATATCTCGGAATGAAGATTAACGGACGAGACGTCGCACTCGTCATGATCACGTTCCTACTCCACCCAATCATCATACTAATCCCTACCGTCGTCGCTTACGCTTCAGGAGCAGCAAACGCAATTGGGGTCGGCGGCAACTCTCTTGGCTTCACACAAATCCTTTACGAATTCACTTCCGCTGCTGCCAATAACGGGTCAGACTTCCTTGGCACCTCAGCGAACACCCCCTTCTTCAACATTTCAACCGCCCTCGTGATGCTCGCAGGACGCTACGCTCCGATTGCCCTGTTGCTTGCACTTTCAGGGTCGATGATTGGAAGAAAGAGAAGCCCCGAGATAGGCTTGAAAACCACTAGCGTAGTCTTCTCTATTGTCCTAATCGGGAGCACAATCGTGCTAGTTGCATTAACCTTCTTTCCGTTCCTCGCGCTTGGCCCAATCTTGGCGTTCTTCCAGGGGCACGTGAACGGATTCGGATAGGTCGAGGAAGGCGAAGAAAGATGGCAACCAAAACCCAATCAACAAGCCTCTCGTCGGGCGCAATGTCAGGCAAAACCCTGATCGACTCAGTAGTGAGGCTCAACCCTATCTCGCTGCTATCAAACCCGGTCATGTTCATTGTTGAGATCACATTTTTCATCGTGGCGGGCATGGCGGTTGACCCTCAAGCCTTTCTCCCTGTCGCAAGCCCAAACGACCGAATATTCTACATCGAGGTTGCGGTAATTCTCCTCATAACAGTGTGGTTCAGCACACTTTCAGACGCCCTTGCTGAAACACAAGCAAGAAACACCGCGAAGAGTCTGCGAAGACTCGAAACTGAAGCGATAACGAAAAAGATCGTTTCAGCGGACAGGGAAGAAAGAAGAACCATCCCCGTAGGTTCCCCGGAACTGCGCAAGGGAGACTTGATTCTGATTGAGAAAGGGAACCTAATTCCGATAGATGCGGAAGTGGTTGAGGGAATTGCAATGGTTGACGAATCACTTCTCACAGGCGAATCTACACCGGTCAGAAAAGCGCCCAGCGACCCACTAATCGGAGGCTCAAAGCTCCTAAGCGATACGCTAGTAGCAAGAGTCACCGTGAATCCTGAAGACAGCTACATCAATCAAATGATACGATTGGTGGAATCGTCGAAAAGGCCCAAGACACCAAACGAACAGGCAGTCGTAATAGTTCTGATAGGCCTAACGGCAATTTTCACGATAATCATTTTCGCGCTTTTGGGACTGTCAGTTGTACTCAGCCTCGGTGCCGACCTTTCGGTTCTAATCGCATTGTACGTTTGTCTTCTTCCAACAACCATCGGGGCACTTCTACCAGCAATCGGCCTCTCCGGCATGTCAAGATTGTATGCGAGAAAGATTGTCGCGAAATCCGGAAAGGCAATCGAGACTGCAGGTGACACGGATACAATCCTTCTCGACAAGACTGGTACGATAACTGTGGGAAGCCGACAGGCAATTGAGTTCATGCCATTTCAAGGCCATACGGAGGAAGAAGTCGGTGAGGCAGCATTCCTTTCATCTTGGCATGATGATACTCCGGAAGGCCGCAGCATAATCAGGTTGGCCTATAGTCAGGGCCGAATACCGAAAGAAATCAACGACCTAGCCCTTTCAGAAGACTATGAGTTCTCCGCGACTACCAGAACAAGCGGCGTAAAGTTCACACGCGGGACTGGCTTCATGCTGCCGAAATCGGGGAAGGGGGAGTCAAGATTCCGCCGAAAAAGCACGGATTCTCTAAACGGCGTAATCGGTGCCGGGGAAATTGAAATCATCAAAGGGGCTCCCGATGCTGTAAAGAAAATTGCAAAATCTATTCCCTCGGACTTTGACGCATTCGTTGAGAACATTTCAAATGCAGGTGACAGCCCTGTCGCGATCGCACAGAACCGTGAGATTATTGGAATGATCCGGCTGCGCGACATTCTGAAGGAAGGAATCAAGGAGAAAATCAAAGCTGTCAGGACGATGGGCATACGTCCTATAATGATAACTGGGGACCACCCGCTCACTGCGAAGAGTATCGCGTCAGAGGTTGGAATAGACGAATATGTTCCTCAGGCCAAGCCAGAGGACAAACATGGAATAGTCCTAAAGGAACAGGCAAACAACAGAATTGTCGCTATGATAGGCGACGGAACAAACGACGCGCCCGCTTTAGCGGCTGCCGATGTTGGCCTCGCTATGAACTCCGGGACACAGGCGGCTAAAGAAGCGGCCAACATGGTAGACCTTGAGTCGAACCCGGCTAAGATCATCGAAGTCGTAATGCTGGGGAAGCAGTTGCTCATGACTCGTGGGGCAGTAACCACGTTCAGTATAGCAAATGACGTTGCGAAATATTTCGCGATAGTTCCTGTCCTCTTCGCCGTCGTGCCGGAATTGCAAGCCCTGAACATACTAGGCCTTGGACTCCATACCGCTGTACTCTCAGCCCTGATATTCAACGCCGTAATAATCCCGCTACTAATCCCGCTCGCCATGAAAGGGGTCACATTCAAGCCCTCGGACACCATGACCATATTTTTGAAGAATACAATGATCTACGGAGTAGGCGGCGTTATAATTCCATTCGTTGGAATCAAACTCATCGACATCGCCATCCTAGCTTTAGGAGCTTAAAGACTTGAACAAAACGACAAAGAACAAGCAAGATTACGGGCCTACAATAAGACTCGCCATCATCTCGTTTGCATTATGCGGGTTATTGTTCCCCTTGTTTGTGACAGGTGTCGCCCAACTCCTGTTACCCTATCAAGCAAACGGTGAAATAATCCAATTCCACGGACAAAACATAGGTTCCCTGATAGTTGCTCAGAACTTCAACTCATCGATGCTGTTCCATCCCAGAAATGCAACTGATTCGGCATCAGGAGTGGATCCCGACATTACCTTACAGGATGCTTATTCACAGATACCGAGAATACACAACTCCACAGGAATCCCCACGAACATACTAACCCAAATCGTTAATGCAAACGTTGAGAGAACAATGTGGGTTGTCGGAGACCCCTACGTGAACGTACTAAACCTCAACCTCATACTAATCAACGATTACCCATCAATCTACAAATCGTTCGGATAAATCGCGAACTAGAAGTTTGCACTACGCAACCAATTCCGGAAAAATGTGTATACAGCGACTGAAAGTTAATTAGAGCGCCCCCGCGTCTGCTATCAAAATTCCAGGTTAGGTTTCATGAGACGCTCCAAGGGTTACCGTTCGAGGACACGGGCTCTATTTCGGAAGCATCCTCGGGATCGCGGAAAGATCGGTCTCAGTAGGATTCTTAGGCCATATGCGCCCGGGGAGAAGGTAACGATTCTAATTGAATCGTCCATTCACAAAGGTATGCCTCACAGGCGATATCACGGAAGGGTCGGAATAATTCACGCCAAACGCGGCAAGTCATACGTAGTGTATGTTACAATGGGGGCTCAAACAAAACAGATTATCGCCCGGCCAGAACACCTAATCCCAGCGCGCTGAGTGGAATCTTTGCCAAGAAAAATCGTCGATTCAAAGCCTACAACCACCGCTGAAGCCAAACGCACTCTAGAACGAGCAAAAGAAGACGAACTGGGCGAGTTCCAAAGGCGGACGCTCGATTACGCATCCAAGTTCTCAAAGATACCCCCCGCCAAAGCTGAGAAACTTGTTCGAGAGCTATTCGAGAAGCATCAGCTAGATCGAAAAGATGCAATCCAGATTGCTAACACAATGCCCCGTTACGTCGAGGAGCTACGCACCATCCTGACAGTCAAAGGCCGAATAATCAGCGGCACCCAGCTAGAAGACATCCTGAAACTTGTAAACAACTATCGAGAAGACTAACCATCCCAAACCTGCGATAGGAAGACTTTTTTCCCTCCGAAACCAACTTTTAGTTGGATATGCTGAACTTTGCAAGATTTAGGCCCGTCTGCCCCACTTAATGTAATCAGAAAGGCAAACAGGCCAAACTCCTACCTCCTCTAACCCGAGGCACACGAGCCACTATTTCTGGGAGAACTGAAGATGAGTATCCAAAACCCAAATGATGTAAGGAGCCCGCGCTCAACTGGCTTCAGGCCGACTACCGGGACCGCGATGGAAAGCGGCGTTCCTCAGCGCCTCTACGAAGAGTACGCATACGTACTAGACTACCTTCAGTACGGCCGCCCTGCCACAGACAAACCCCGGCACTTAGCGCTTCCAACGGTTCAGGTAATAGGCGAAACATACTTCACCCTGCTCGAGGCCGAAATCCGTTCTGGAACGCAAGTTAGCCTTCATGAACGAGTGTACATCGGGAAGGACAGGCGCGAAAAAATCAACAGAATCATCGGAAGAATCGGTTATAATGACCTAACTGCAAATGCCAAGGCCGAACTTCTCCCAGTACTGGAAGACCTAATCGCAAACCAGGAGCAACGATTTGTTTCATTCTTCAATAATTCCCAGGCAATTACGCCACGCATGCACGCGCTGGAATTACTTCCCGGTATTGGCAAGAAGTCGATGTGGCAAATAATCAACGCCCGGGAGAGGAAACCGTTCACGTCATTCAAAGATATTCAGGAGCGAACGAGCATAGGTGACCCAATCAAGGTCGTCGCCAAACGCATTCTGGAAGAATTGACCGGGGGAGAGAAATACCGGGTCTTCTCCAGAGCATTCTAAACACTGTGAACCTTCGTCGAAGGAAACGATTTGCCCAACAGGGTAATCATGCACGTAGACCTCGACTATTTCTACGCGCAATGCGAAGAAAACCGAAATCCCGACATACGCGGAAAACCCGTCGTTGTTTGTGTATATTCGGGTAGAACCGAGGAAAGCGGCGTAGTCAGCACGGCCAATTACCCAGCAAGGAAATACGGAGTCAAGGCCGGGATACCCATCACTCGAGCCAAGAAGCTTCTAGAGTCGGTCAACACCACGTTCCTGCCTATGAACCGTCCACTATACGAGCAAGTATCGGACCGAATCATGGAAATTCTTAGGAGTTATGCAGATTCATTCGAAAAAATGGGCATTGACGAAGGCTACTTAGATATCTCAACGAAGACCAGCGGTGATTTCAAACGGGCCGAGACGCTGGCGGTTGATGTGAAACAGGACATCCTTGCCAAAGAGCAAATTACGTGCTCAATTGGCATTGCCCCCAATAAGTTGGTTGCCAAAATCGCGTCCGATGTGAGAAAACCAAATGGACTTACCATAGTAAGGCCAGAGCATGTCGGTAGCTTCTTGGAACAAATGCCCGTCTCAAAGATTCCAGGCGTGGGTAGGAAAGCCGAAGACAAATTGACACAGATCCACGTTGAAACAATTCTCCAACTTTTGACAGTCAATCCATCAATCTTGGTTGAAACATTCGGAAAGAGCCTTGGAACCTACCTAGTCAGAGCCGCCCGAGGAGAAGATGACGATCCGGTAAAGGAAAGAGACCAGCCAACACAACTCAGCAGAATCGCCACCCTAAAGCAGAACACCCGAGAACATCCTGATATTCAACCCGTCCTAGACGAACTGACAAAATCGGTTACCAACAAGTTGAAAGAAAAGAACATGAAGTGTAAATCGATAGCAATAATCGCGATATTGACTGACCTGTCAACTCACACGAAATCGAAAACGCTGGAGGCACCCACATCGGATGCAACAGTTCTGAAACAAAACGCGAATGAGCTGATGGCCCAATTTCTAGAATCGTCGCCCTCTGCTATTATTCGTAGGGCCGGTGTCAGACTCTCCGACCTATCCATGCCGGCTGGCCAAACAGACATCTCCAAGTTCCTTACCGCCTAGTTCTGAATCCTTTTCCTCGTCGTTTGAGGCGCATGTAATGGCATGGGTTAGGCGCGAACTTGACTCGATAGGAATCCCCCCACTCAAGAGGTTTGGTCAACATTTCCTAATTGACAGAAGCGTTCGCGAACGCCTCATCGAGCTCGCTGATCTAACGGCTGCTGACACTGTACTTGAGGTAGGGCCCGGCCTAGGATTCTTGACCTCGGAGTTGGTACGCAAAGCTGGACGCATCATAGCCATTGAGAAAGACCGCGCTCTAGCCAAGTATCTGACCGCGAAATTCTCCAACCAAAAGAGCTTAACAGTTATTCAGGGCGACGCTCTTACTACGAAGATTCCTGACGGCGCCAAAATAGTTTCCAGCCCACCGTACAATATCTCGTCAAAGCTTGTACTCCTGATAATGAACAGTCGCTTTCAACTTGCAGCTTTGTTGATGCAAGAGGAATTTGTCAGACGGTTAACCGCACCGAGCGGCTCCCGCGACTACGGTAGGATAAGCGCGATGCTACAGAGCCGTGCCCAGGCCGAACTTGATCGGCGAGTTTCTCCAGACGCGTTCTACCCGAAACCACGGATAAGCTCGGCACTCGTCACAATCAGACCGAGCAAGCAGAGCCTATCTGTCAAGAGTGAGGAGCTATTCCTCGAGATGGTACGGACGCTATTCACACAACGCCGGCGAAAACTAAGAGGAGTCCTGACGAGATATCTCAAAGACCGGTGCCCCAACGAAAGCTCGGCGATTCTTCAAAGGATTCCGATCGTTGACAAGCGGGTTTACGAACTTGGCCCGAATGAGTTAGTGGTTTTATCTAATCATATCGCTGATGCAATTCGGGAATTGAGGCCTGATTGATTTGGTCGTGAGAGTGATTCTCTTGGAACCTGAGACGGGCGGAAACATTGGTGCAGTCGCACGTTCGATGAGGAATTTTGGTTTAAGCAAACTTTGGATTGTCAACCCGAAAACACCGATCGATAGTGAGGCAAGGGCGTTCGCGATGAGGGGTCTTAGTATACTAGGTTCGGCGAAAATCGTTAAGAAGTTGGAGAGGGCGCTAGACGGGGTGGATTTGGTGGTAGGAACTAGCTCTGTCACAGCAACAAGTCGCTCAAATCTATCTAGAGTCTCCATTACGCCAGCGGAACTTGCCGAGAGAGTTCGTGGAACGAGAGGAGTCGTGGGCATTATCTTCGGCAGAGAGAGCTCTGGTTTGAGCAATCAGGAGGTCGCAGCATGCGACTTGATGGTAACAATACCCGCTAGCCCTGCATACAATGTTCTAAACTTGGCAACAGCAGCGTCGATAGTCTTCTATGAATTGTTTCCTCAGAAAGCTAATCCCAAAAGTTTAGACTTGGCCTCCAAGGAAGCAACACAACGTCTGCTGTTTCAATTCGATCACATGGTGAAAAGATGCACAATTCCATCCCATAGGCATGAACTTTCAATGCGCGCCTTCCGCAACATTATATCGCGCTCATTCATTACCAAACGTGAGGCTTCTCTCCTACTCGGCGTGTTCAGGAAAGCGAACACAAAGCTAACGTGAAACATTGTGGGCATCCCAGTTCTTCGGTTTAGTCGAATGAAATGGCTCATGGCACTGGCGATTATCCTGATCGCCTTGGCAGAGACTACACCAGGGACACGTGCTGCTGATTATGGTACCGGATCGGTCGTTCTTCAGATTCAAGGCTATGGAACTGTTCACGGTCAACTGAAGAATGCGACGATTCAAGGAAACAATAGCGTATCAATGCTCTTGATTGTGAATGACACACTCCAGACGCCACAGGGCTCCTTCCCGTTGGAGGCCAGTGGCATTTTCAATTGGGTACGAAGCAATTCCACTCTATCGGGCACGATTAACGACATTCAAGGAAAAATCAATGTGTGCGTGCTCGTATGCAACAATGTGTTCTTCAATGGTCAAGGAAACTGGACGGGGCTCCTTGATGCCTCCTTAACAGGAGCGGGTAACCTTACAGGAGTTGTAACCGTTACAAACTCACCCTACTCACAAATCCCGCAGGGCCGATCAATTCCCACTGACGGCTCGTGGAATGCGAATTTCGCATCCCCGGTTCCCGAGTTCAACTCGAATGCGGGGATCCTATCTATCACCATCATATCCGCGTCACTATTAGTTGCATGGAAACTTAAGAGGAAATAGACCTAGCTGGATCATCCGACCCTCCCAAAAGGCTTAGTTGACCCAGTCTGCAGAGAATCAAACCATGTTGCTTAAGTAACACTGGTTGCAATTTCGCCCACCCCGAGTGAATTCGAAATGAAGGGAAGGAACTACCGACAAATCAAGGGACAACCTTACACGAGGTTGAAGTACATCCACGGCACCCCTCCGCCGAAGATATCGAAGTTCACAATGGGCGACACGAAAAGCACATTCGAATATAGAATCTCCTTAGTCGCACAAAGCCCCGTGCAGATCAGGCATAACGCGCTCGAGGCTGCAAGAGTTGCCGCCAACAAAGTCTTGTTTGACGCATTAGGCGAAACAGGGTACATGATTCAGCTTCGCGTCTACCCTCACGTTATCCTACGAGAAAACCGTATGATCGCAACGGCAGGGGCTGACAGGCTTCAAGAAGGAATGCGCAGGGCGTTCGGCAAACCGACAGGTAGAGCAGCCCGAGTCAAATATGGACAGCCGATCTTGGACATCTACGTTAACAGTAATGCTGTTGACGCTGCAAAGAAGGGGATGCACGTTGCCCAAACGAAACTCTCGGTTGCCTGCATCGTCGTCCAAGAGGCATTAGCCACGCCTCAAGTTATAGCAAAATAAACCTCTTTACGACTACAGTTTTTGTCGCTTTTCAAGCACCTATTTAACTGGTTTCCGATTTAGAGGTCTTCAGGCCTCAGAGTCTTCCTGCCATTCGCCTTGGCTCTCGCAACTGCCTTTGCCAATTCATCAGCAAGATGCTTGTCCAAAGCTTTGAAGAAATCACCAGAAGCCCTCATACCTTTCAAACGCGTACGAACTGCCGACTTAACGACTAAGGCCATTTCATTCGACACTTCCAATGTTATGAAAGATAGTCAGAAAAGATCGTATAAAAGGCTATCTTGATTTGTTAACTCAAACCTCTTTAGAGCTGCATGTACGGAGTCAGCTCTGGAACTCTCTTGAAGAATAGTAGCACGTGGCAAGATTTTGTCAGGTTGATGCATCTACCCCTTCCACTCTTCGTGCTTGCGTTCGCTACGATAGGCGCCGCCCAAGCGGACCATGTTCACCTTGACAGGCTCGCACTAACTTACCTAGGACTCATTCCTGCGCTCTGCCTAGGAGCGTATAGTCTGGATGAGTTGCACGGGAGACCCTACCATACTCGCTTCAACGCAAGAGCGCTGTGGCTCGCAGCGAGCGTTGGGCTTGTGGGCGCGGCCCTCGTCGCGATTTACCTTGCGATCCTTGTGAGCATATACATTCTAGTTCTCGCAGGGCTCGCATGCTTCTTCATATTGGCCTATAATCTCGAACTATTCGGCGGACGGTTCCACAATGCTGCCTGGTTCGGAATCAGTTGGGGAGGGTTGAGCACCTACGGTGGATATTTCGTTCAAGATCCTAACTTTAGCCTTTCTTCACTCCTAGTATCTGCGATGGCGTCACTGTTTAGCGTAGGCATTCTATATCTAACACACAAATTTCGGACAGTGGAATTTTCCAAGAATATGGACAAGAGCAGTCCGTTAACCGACCTGCGAGTCTACACACGCGAAGCTCGCAGGCTGGCGTGGAGCATAGTGAGGATTGAATGCATTTCGATGGTTTTGCTCGCCCTGGGCCTCATTATTCCGAAAATTAGGTGACATACTCTTTTGACCGCCAACCAAGGCAACAACCCCAAGCGTCATCCTCTCGAGGAATGTGCCCCGAAAGCCAACGCCAGATAGTGTCTGACAAATCTCATCCGGCGATGAGGATTTCAATATCGTATTCGCAAGATAAGTTAG
>Ga0187771_10001848_pt1 | contig 14532 bp, 12 predicted proteins | sample 0116_SJ02_MP15_1_FD_133139 | JGI IMG/M metagenome (GOLD analysis project Ga0187771, IMG submission 133139) | Tropical peat soil microbial communities from peatlands in Department of Meta, Colombia - 0116_SJ02_MP15_10_MG | ecosystem: Environmental > Terrestrial > Soil > Wetlands > Peat | place...
GATGGAGCGATTACATGCCGGCGTTCCCCTACCAGAAAGCCCTCATTGACATCTGGCTCGAGGTCTTCAAGCGCACCCCGCTCCTGATGAACTTCGATCAGGAACAGGCGCTCGCCTACGGGACTCAGCAGGGGGCCGGCTGGCGACTGGACTGCTGGGGCGACATGCGGGGCACGACCGGCGGCCACTGGTGCCACATGTTCGACCTCTATCCAGAGCAGATTGTGCGGGCAGGCGCTCAAGACGCTTGGCAACGGAGTCCCGTCTCCTTGGAGACTTGCTGGGTCCCCGGGTACTGGAAGCAGAAGGGGTGGGATGTGGATTACATTCTCGCGCAGGCCCTGCGCTGGCACGTCTCCTCGGTCAATATCAAATCGTCGGCGATCCCGCCTGAGTGGAAAACCCGGTTCGACGATTTTCAAAAGAAAATGGGCTACCGCTTCGTTCTCCGGCGGCTGGAGTACGCGCGCCGCGCCAAAGCCGGCGCCATGGCGCCGCTGCACATGTGGTGGCTCAACGCCGGCGTAGCACCTGTATACCGGCCCTATGAGCTTGCACTCCAGATTCAGTCGTCAAGTGGAGCGGCGATTATCAAACTGCCCGTGGACGTGCGCAAATGGCTCCCCGGGGACGCGGTTTACGATGGCACTGTCTACGTTCTGGCCACGCTGAAACCCGGCGACTATCGGCTTCGTGTGGCACTGCTCGACCCAAGAACCCAACAGCCGGCAATCCGCCTCGCCATCGAGGGCCGCCAACCCGATGGCTGGTATGACGTAGGCGCGGTCAGCATTGAGTGAGCTCCAATGGACGGCCAACATGAAGCGGCTGATCGTTAATGCGGATGACCTCGGCTTGACGGCAAAGATTAACCAAGCCATCATGGAGGCGCACGATGGCGGGCTGATCACCAGTGCAAGCCTATTGGCCAACGGCGAAGCCTTCGCCTCCGCGGTGGCCTTGTCGCGCCAGGCCCCACGCTTGGGAGTTGGCGTCCATTTGAATCTTACAGAAGGCAAACCGGTCGCCCCAGCTTCCAGTATTCCTAGCCTCATAAACGGCCAGGGCGCCTTCGCGAAAAAGGCCGCGAGTCTTTGGCGTGCGATGACCTTGGGGCGAGTTAGCACGGCTCATATCGAGAAGGAATTGTGCGCCCAGATCGAAAAGGTCCTGGCCGCAGGCATCGTGCCGACGCATCTGGACAGCCACAAGCATGTGCACGCTCTGCCAGTGCTCGGAAGCATGAGCATCAGGCTTGCCAGCAATTATGGTATCCGGGCGATTCGATGTGTTGCGGATGGCTGGTCTGCGGTGGGGTGCTTGCTGGAACGCTTTCCCCGCGCCAAGCGGACTATCTTGCGGCAGCGCCTTAACAGCTTTGCCCTTGCTGCTCTTTCCCGCGGATGGCGCCGCCAACTTCGGCGCGCGGGTGTCGTATGCACTGAGCATTTTTATGGCGTCACCCCCACGGGCTTCCTGGATGAGGAGCTTCTGCGCGAAATCCTCCGCCATCTCCCGGAGGGGACGAGCGAATTGATGTGTCACCCGGGTTTCGTAGATGACGCGCTAAGGCAAACGCCCACGCGCCTGCTCGAGCAACGCGAAGTAGAATACCAAGCCCTGAGTCAGCCAGGGATCAAGCTTTTGGCCATGGAACTCGGCATCGAGCTTGTGAATTATGGGGAGTTGTAGGGGCATTCCGTCGGCTGACGGATTGCCCGCCCTGCGGCCCAAAGCCTTCGGGCGGCGGGCCGGGGGCGGCCACAAGGGCCGCCCCTTCCTTATATCATGGCAGATCATCTATGATGGATTCTCAGTCGCGCCCGACCATCTCTGTTGTCGTTCCTCTGTACAACGAGCAGGAGAATGTTCGACCCCTCTACGCACGGCTCACCGAGGTATTGAATCGGCTAAGGCAGCCTTACGAACTCGTCTTCGTAGACGATGGGAGCCGGGATCGGACACCCGAAATCCTGGATCGAATCTTTGAGATGGACAGCCACGTGTGCGTGGTTCGACTGAGGCGGAATTTCGGCCAAGCGGCAGCTCTCCAGGCCGGATTTGACTTTGTACAAGGCGACATCATCATCTCTATGGACGGGGATCTGCAACACGATCCGGAAGACATTCCGGAGTTCCTTGCCCAAATGGCGAAAGGGTACGACGTCGTTAGCGGCTGGCGAGTTGAGAGGAAGGATGCGTGGCTCACGCGGCGCCTGCCCAGCCGCATCGCCAACTGGTTGATGGCAAAGCTGTCCGGCATGCCGCTGCACGACTTTGGCACGACCTTCAAAGCCTACCGGCGTGAAGTTCTCGGGAACGTCCATTTGTATGGCGAATTGCATCGCTTCATTCCGGTCCTGGCGAGTTGGTCAGGGGCAACGACCACGGAAATCCCGATCAGAAATACGGTCCGTGAAAAGGGCAAGTCGCACTATGGCCTTTCCAGAACCATTCGAGTTTTGCTCGACCTAATCGGCATTAAGTTTCTGCTCGACTATTCCACTCGGCCTCTGCACTTTTTCGGGCTTTGGAGCCTGCTCGGCGTGGGCGCCGGCACGGGCATCGGGGTCTTCCTGTTGTACGATAAGCTGGTGCTCCATAGGTCGATCATGCTTGAGCACGGACCTCTCCTGTTTGTCGCCATGCTTCTGTTTCTGACCGGCATTCAGTTTCTTTCTGTAGGCCTCATCGGGGAGATGCTTTCACGCACGTATTACGAATCCCAAAAGAAACCCATTTATACGCTGCGCGAAATAAAGCGGCGAGGGGCTACGGAGAAATGTATGTGAACGCTGTCATTCCGAGCCCTTCGCTGTCATCCTGAGCGCAGCGAAGGATCTCGCTCTGGGTTCTAGGGGTAAAGTCCGCGAGGAATCTCGCCCTGATTTTTGTTCCGCGGCCCCCCCGGCGCAGAGCAAGATTCCTCGCTCCGCTCGGAATGACAGCGTGCAGGGCTTTTCCGCAACCTATTTGGCACCGGCTTCCCGTCACTGGTGAGGAATCACGGCTAAAAGTATGATCGGCGCTTCCAAATGACGACTGCGATTATCCTGCGCTATGCTGTACTTGCGATAGCCACCTTCCCCTTCGTCTATTATTTGCTCGTCCTTTACAGCTCCTGGCGGTTTTTCCGCCGGCCCCTCACGCCGTCCGCACCCAAACTGGGCAGTTTCACCCCTCCCGTCAGCAACCTTAAGCCTGTTCGCGGCCTCGATCCGGAGGCTTACGAAAACTTTGCCAGCTTCTGCCGCCAGGACTATCCCGATTACGAGCTGATTTTTTGCGTGGAACATAAGGATGTCCCGGTCGTTCCCGTACTCGAGAAGCTGGCGCGTGATTTTCCCGAGAGGCGAATTCGCATTCTATTTGGCGGCGATGGTCACGCCATCAACGACAAGGTGGGAAAACTCGCCCGCTTGGTAAGCGAGGCCCAGCACGAGACCCTGGTGATCAGCGACAGCGACGTGCGCGTGCGGCCCGATTACCTGCGCACCTTGGTCGCACCTTTGGCCGATCCCAAGGTGGGTGCGGTCACCTGCTTCTATATCCCGATCGCGGCGAGGACACTGGCGCAAAGCCTACAGACGATTGGGATGGTTTCCGATTTCTATGCCGGGATTCTGGCTGCCTGGCAACTCGACGGAGTGAAGTTCGCGCTTGGGCCCACCATCGCCACCACGCGTACCCGTCTCGCGGGCATCGGAGGTTATCAAGCGCTCGCGAACCGGCCGGCCGACGATCTTCTGGTGGGCCGAATGATCGCGGAGCGTGGGTACGAAGTGCGCCTGCTGCCCTACACCATCCAGACCGTACCTGACTACGGATCGATGCAGGAGTTGGTCCACAAGCGCCTGCGCTGGCTTGCCGTCATGCGCCACATGCGCCCCTGGGGACACGTGGGACTCGTGTTCACGCAAGGGTTGCCCTGGTCCCTGGCCGCCCTCGCGGTTCATCCCACCCTGGGTGTAGCTCTCGGCTACCTCGCGACCTATCTTGGACTCAGGTTGGCAATGACTTGGCTTATCGGCGCCAGAGGACTTCGGGACCAGACGCTGCGGGGGAAGATGTGGCTGGTCCCAGTGTGGGATGCCATGGCATTCCTTATCTGGCTCGTCAGCTTCGGACGCAACACCTTCCTCTGGCGCGGTGGTGTGTATCGCCTCCGCCACGGCCGGCTTGTGCCGGACAGTGCGGATACGGCAGAGAAGACCGGCTAGAAGCGGACTGCCAGGTTTGGGGTCCGCGGCTTTTTCTCAGGCCTTGGACAAGCCGCCGATCTCAGAAAGGGAGGTCCGCGCTACCTGCTCCTACCTGTCGCCGCGGGCTGTGGTTCTGACGCAGACGAACAAGCACTTGCACTCACCTGCTGGCGACGCGTATTACGCGCCTCGCGCCAATTCACCTGAGGCATCATTTTCGTGGTATCTATGCGATCGCGATAGCGGAGGGAGATGTTCATTAACGAGTCGAGCAAAGAATCGGAAAGGAGATGAGGCTTTAGCCCCAATTCGATCAGCTTGGAATGTTTGGCGTTGTAATAGTGTTCCTCAGCTTCCACCCGCGGGTCAGGGATGTGATCTACTTGGACTTCGAGGCCTAGCTTTTTTCCCGCCGTTTGCACCATGCGCGCCAGTTCCAGAACCGAAAACTGCTCTGTGAACTGGTTGAACACGCGGAATTCACCACGCGCCGCGGGATTCAGTAAGGCAATCTCAACACAGCGGACGGTATCTCGGAGATCCAGGAAGCCGCGTGTTTGTCCGCCCTTGCCATACACGGTAAGCGGGGTGCCCACGGCAGCCTCCACGCAATAACGGTTCAAGACCGTGCCGAACACCTCATCGTAATCGAAGCGGTTGATCAAGGCTTCATCCAGTGCGGTCTCGTCCGTCATCGTGCCGTAAACCACCCCCTGGTTCAGGTCGGTGGCGCGCAATCCCCAAATCTTGCAGCAGAACATGATATTGTGGCTGTCATGCACCTTGGAGAGGTGATAGAAGGAACCCGCCTGCTTGGGATACGGAAGGACGTCTTTGCGCCCGTTGTGTTCGATGGTGATGTAGCCTTCTTCGATGTCGATATTGGGCGTGCCGTACTCACCCATGGTCCCCAACTTAACCAGGTGACAATCGGGCTGAAACTCTCGCAAAGCGTACAGGAGATTCAGCGTGCCGACGACATTATTCACTTGAGTGAAGACGGCATGCTTGCGGTCGATCATGGAGTAAGGAGCGGCGCGTTGCTCGGCAAAGTGCACGACCCCCTCCGGCCCAAAAGCCTTCATGGTGGAAGAGAGAAAGTCGTAATCCGTCACGTCCCCTACGAAAAGTTCGATCTGATTACCGGTGAGCTCCTGCCAAACCTTAAGACGATCGGAAAGAGGGCGAATCGGCGTCAGGGTTTGCACCCCGAGCTCGTAGTCCCATTGCCGGCGGATGAAGTTGTCGACAATCGCGATCGAATGCCCCTGCTTCGACAGATAAAGAGCAGTGGCCCATCCACAGTACCCGTCCCCTCCCAGCACCGCAACTCGCATATGCGCCTCTCGACTCCGATCCCTCGGCTGGGGATACAATCGGCCCAGTTGCATTGGTGAGGAATGGAATGCGCAACGAACCCATTACCCCTTCCTCACCTGTGGACCCTCTGGTGGCTCCCCTCGCATGACGCGAGGAATGCTCTCTGTGCTCTCAGTGCCCAGAAAAGACCAACAAATAGATCACGGAGTGGCTCCGTGCGCTCTGTGTTTAAGCTTTTGGGCACAGAGAGCACCGAGAATGCCCGTTGGCTAGAGCCTCCAAGTCTCGTTACGATCTAACGTCGCCCATATTACTTTACCACAGGCTCATGGTTCGTCAGAAGGACCTTCCCTCCGCTCGTCGCCACCACATTCAGTTGCGCGCTTCCCACCAAGTTTTCCAGCCGAGGCAAGGCTGACTGCCTGGCAACAATATAAGATCGCTCCGGCCTGAGCCACAGTTCCTTGAATCGTGAGTCGTCGATAAAGACGTTCGGTGCTCCGGGGGCATAAGAGCCGTATTCCAGGTTCATGAAGCGGCCATTCAGCAATAGCGCGGAACGATTGGTATAGAAAAAAATCGACGAGAACCAATAGTAATGATGGTCGACGATCAGAGTCCCTTTCGGCGACTTCATGAGCGCCTCGGCCAGCGGCCGGGAAGACAGATAAGGATCGAAGGCCACCATGGCCAGGTGTGCCGCGTGGAAGAAGAGGACCATCATCAGGGCAGCCGCCATGACAGCGCGCTGGGTGTTGGCTTTGAAAGCGCCGATGCTGCCCACCAGGAAAGCAACTACCGCCAGGGCGAGCGGAAGGCGCAGGTAGGCGAACGACGCAAGGGTCAGGTCCTCGATGTGCCCGAGGGATAGTTTGTACGCGTTGGGGTGCTGGCTCAAGGCGGAGGAGATGTCGCCGGGTGCGGCCGTGCCACGGCTTACGGCCAGGATAACGATCGCTGCAACCGCAGCGCACCCCGCGATGAGCGAGAGCACGGATGTGCCCCGCCGTATCCACCTGCCGCCCGCTGCTATCGCCGAACCCAGCAGCAGCGCGAGCGCAGGATAGCAAGGCATCGAGTAGTATTCCTGGGTGGTCGAGAAGGTGAAGAAAACGAGAATAAAGCCCACCCAGCACAAGGTGAGTAGGCGGGTGCGGCCGGCGCGGTTTTCCGGCTTAAAGGAGAGTTTGGCGATGGCTGGAAAGTAGACACTCCAAGGAAAAAGCCAGAACAGGTGAAAAAGCCAGAAGTAGAGGCGTGGTACAGTATCGTAATCCCGCGGATAGCGCAGATTCAGGAACCGCAAGAGCTGTTCATTGATGAAGAAAAACCAAAAAAAACCATGATACTGGCCCGGGCCGCTGTGAAGCGTGAAGTCGAAGTATGGTGGATTGCGCAAAGTGGCCAATACATGCCAAGGCGCGGCGACCAGGAGTACGATGATCGCCCCACTGAAGGGCCGGAGCCGCTTCCAGGCGACAGTGGAGAAAAGTTGCCGAGTTAATAACATGTATATCAGGCCGGCGGCAATGGGGAAGACGACGCCAATGAGGCTCTTGAGCAGCAGTCCCAGACCAAGGTTGATCGCCAGGACCGCTGCCCATAAGCGGGGATGAGGCTCCTCTTCATCCAGGGCGCGGAGGAACGCCCACATCGCCAAGGCCACGGTGAAGGTGAGCATCACGTCAGGAAACAAGACGCGGGTGAAGAGAAACAGGCCAGCACAAGTGGCCATGCTCAGGCCCGCGTAGAAGCCCGCGCGCTCGCCGAAAGCCCAAGCGCCCATGGCCGCCGTAAGCCAGGAAAGAGCCACGGCCGCGAGAGCAACGGGGATGCGCGCCGCCCAATCGTGAACGCCGAAGGCTTTGTAAGAGAGCGCGATGGCCCAGTAGATGAGCGGCGCTTTCTCCAGATACGGAACGCCATCGAGACGGGCAGTCACCCAGTCGCCGGACTCGAGCATGTTGCGAGCGATTTGCGCCTGCACCGCATCGACGTCGTCCACGAGCGAGGGAGGAGATACGATGCAGCCGAAGAAGATCGCAGCTGCGAATAGGATGACAATGAATTGGCTGCGGAAGCTCAGACCGCCGCCGAGAAGCTGACGGCTCGCTTCCCCGCCGACTCCGGCTCTGGCAGGGTCTGAACGTTCCACCGTTTGATCCATAGGAATAGAATCAGCAAGCCCCAAAGGTGATATCCGAGATTGTCGCGCCGCTCGAGGTGCCTCTGGAGCACCGACTGCACCGCGCGCCAGCGAAAAATCCGCGTCTCCTTCACCCCCCGCTCGGTCAGCGTATCCAGCAACAGCGGTTTCAGGACACCGCGAAACCAGTCGTGGGCGGGAATGTCGAATCCTTCTTTTTTCCGGCGCAGAATCGCAGGTGGCAGTTTGTCCTTCATCAGCTCTTTGAGCAGGAACTTCATTCGGGATCCCCGCAGCTTAAGGTTTTCCGGGAGCGAGGCGGCAAACTCCACCAGACGGTGATCGAGAAAGGGCGGCCGTACCTCGAGTGAGTGTGCCATCCCCATGCGGTCCGACTTGTAAAGAATATCGTCCGGCAAATAGTACTTCTGATCGAAAGAGAGAAAGCGATTGAGCCCATCTCCCGGCGGCATATGCGCGAGAACCCTTAACATGGGGCCTGGGTCCGCTCCGTCCAGCAATTCAGCCTTTTCCTCCTCAGAAAACGTGCCATTCCAGAAAACGTGCGCTTCGTCCGCGGGCAGCAAAGACCCTCGCAAGAAGCGCTTGAGCTTGTATTCAAAGCTGATCTTCTCGTCCGATGCCGGCCAATAGCGAAGGGCGGCGATCGCCATTTTTCTCAACACCGGAGGCAGCAGCCGTGCTCTTCGCGCATAACGGTTGGCGATGTAGGTCACATAGCCGCCCAGCAATTCGTCAGCCCCTTCGCCGCTAAGAGCCACCGTTACTTGCTGAGCGCTCATCTTGGCCAAAAACCATACCGGCAGGCAGCCGGCGTCTGCGCAGGGCTCGTCGGAATAATAAGCGAATTCCTGAAGAGCGCCTGGGAGGTCGGTATCGGGATTCAGGTCAGCCTCAGTGTGGTCCGTTCCGTAGCGCTCAGCCACCCTGCGGATATAAGCGCCTTCATCGAAGCTACGCCCCTTAAAAGTGATCGAAAACGTCTTCAGCGGCTTGCTCGATACTCCCGAGGCATAGTGAAGAATGGTTGAAGAATCCAGTCCTCCACTAGCCCAGAGTCCCACCGGCACATCGGCAATCATGTGCTCCTTGACGGATTCCTGGAGCAGAGCATTCAATTGCTCTTTGGCGGCGCCGAGGCTCCAAGCCTTCTGTGCCGGGAAGGCGCTCGGGAGACGCCAGAAGGGCTCCATCTTCGTAGTGCCGCGCTGCCAGGTGAGGATGTGTCCCGGAAGCAGCTTCTTGATTCCCTGCACTAGGGTAAATGGCGCGGGAACATAATTTACGCGCAAGTAGCAATTCAGCCCCTCCAAGTCCAGCGTGCGGTCGACGTCCCCGTGGTGCAGAATTCCCTTCAGCTCCGAGCTGAAGTAGATGTCGTGTCCTTTGCGGAAAAAATATAGCGGCTTGATGCCCACGCGGTCGCGCGCCAAAACCAGGCGACGGCGTGACTCGCACCAGAACGCCAAGCCGAACATACCTCGCAGCCGGCGGAAACTCTCCGTGTCCCACTCCAGAAAGGCGTGCAGCACTACTTCCGTATCACTGCGGGTGAAAAAGCGATGTCCGAGCGCCTCGAGTTCGGCACGCAACTCGGCATGGTTGTACACCTCCCCGTTGTAAACCAGGACCGTATCGCCATCCTCGCTGCGCATGGGCTGCTCGCCCGACACGAGGTCGATGATCGTAAGCCTCACCGCACCCAAAGAAATGTGTGGGGATTCATAAACACCCTGCTGGTCAGGTCCGCGATGAACGAGACAGGAAGTGGCCCCTCGAATGAGGTCAGGCTGGACCGGGCGGTCTTCGTGTGTGAATCCGGCAATCCCGCACATGTAGTCAAATCCTATATCGAAACTCTAAATTCGAAAACCGAAATCACCGCGCCGCGCAGACCAGCGCCACCCCGGCTGCGACCAGCAGCATACCGGCCCAGCGCGCCTTGCTTACCCGCTCCTTGAGCAGGAACTTCGCGCCGATGCCGCCGACAATATAATTTGCGGCTGTTGCGGGGACTACAAAGCTGACCTGCGCCCAAGAAAGCAAAGCCAGCAAGGCGACAAAAGCCAGTATCATCAACCCGAAGCCTAGCCACGCCCATCCCGACCGCGAGACCTGCCGGAAGACCCCGAGCAAGGCTCGAGGGGAAAAGTTTTTCACTTCCCCGTTGCGCTTCATAGCGTGGGTCAACGCTATATCTCCGCCCGTCCCGGAGAGCACGACAATGGCAAGGAATAAAAAGGTGCGCATGGTCAACCTCGCCCCGTCGTGCTGGGTGGTGTACGACCGACCACGGCGACGCCCAGAAAGATGAACACCGCTCCCACCCACCGCGAGCTGGGGACTATCTCACCGAGCAAAAGGTGGGCGAGCAATGGCGCCAGCACGTACCCTACGGCTGTAACGGGCATGACATAGCTGTAGTCAGCCCAGGAAAGTACAAGCAGATAGATGACGAGAAAGAGCAAAAGCGAGCCCATGCCAAACCAGACCCAGACATTGGATAGAACCTTAAATAGATAAATCACCAGGGTGGATACTGAAGGGTGCCGAATCTGACCCATGCCCCTCATCCCTTTGCCGAGCAGCACGTTGCCCAGCGAGCCGAAAATCGGCACCATGATCAGAAACGGAATGGTTTTTGCGAGCAGGTTTCTCGGTGGGGTCATGCCGTGCCAGGTCCTCTGCCCCCAGAACTCCGCGCGTACCTCCAACGCTCCGCGCGCAGGCGAAGAAACTCCACCGCCTCGTGATAAAGGCGCTTGCGTTCGTTGCTATCCCACAGCGCCTTCTTCACGATGCGCCACATCACGCGCCGCCGGAAATAATAGGTGTCGTAAAAACGGTTAACCGACGCCATCATTTCTTCGAGGCTCAGCCCGGGGTATTCGAGGTGCGGAAGCTGATGCCCCGCCGCGTCAGCCCTCGCTTCAGCAGCTAAGAAGTTGTGCTGCGCTGCGTAATCGTAGAACTCGGTCCCAGGATAAGCGTGAGCGATTGAAACCTGAATCGTTTCCGTGTCGAGTTCCTTAGCAAAGTCGATGGTGCGCTGGATGGACTCCTTGGTTTCCCCCGGAAGGCCGATGATGTAGTCGCCGTGGATGGCGATGCCGAGCTTCTTGCAATTCTTCACGAAACGGCGGGCCATTTCCACGGTCGCGCCTTTCTTGATGTTTTTCAAGATCGCGGGATCGCCGGACTCGAATCCTACAATCAACAAGCGGGCGCCCGCGTCGGCCATGGCCTTCAGGGTCTCATAATCGCTGTGTACACGCGCGGTGCAGGACCAACGGAACCCCAGGGGTTTGAACTTCGTGCAAAGTTCCAGCACTCGCTCCTTGCGAATGTTAAAGGTGTCGTCGTCGAAGAAAAACTCTTTCGCCTGGGGAAACATCTCCACCGCTTGACGCATTTCCTGGGCGACATTGTCGGCGGAGCGGACACGCCAAGGGTGCCCGGAAAGCGTCTGCGGCCAGAGGCAAAACGTGCATAGGGCCGGGCACCCGCGGCTGGTGTAAAGAGCGACGAAGGGGTGGAGCAGGAACGGTACGTTATAATTCTCAATCACCAAATCCCGCTTGTAAACTTCCGTGGCGAAAGGGAGCCGGTCCAGTTCCTCTGTAGCCAGGGCCGGCCGCGCCGGGTTGTGGATTACCTGGCCGTTTTTCCGATAACTGACGCCGCTGATCTCGTGCAGAGGCTTTCCTTGGGCAAACTCTACTACCGCGTTATCGAACTCGCCACGGACTACGAAATTGATGTCCGGGCTGGCCATGAGACTTTCTACGGGCTGCACCTGCACGGGAGGGCCCACGAAGGCTACCTTGAGATCGGGCTTGGCCTCTTTCATTTGCCGAGTAAGACGCAGATCGCTATCAAATCCCACTGTGGAGGTGAAAAGCACGACGAAGTCATAGCTGCGGGCAGTCTGGATGGTCTCAGCCGCCGTGATCTTATGCGGAGGGGCATCAAGGAGCTTGCTGCCGGGCAGCATTCCCGCTGGATAAGTGAGCCAGACTGGATACCAAAAGGAGTCGATCTCACGCGTCGCCGGCCACCGCGAGCCGGCTCCTCCGTCGAAATTCTCGAAGCTCGGAGGATTCAAGAAGAGCGTTTTGAGCTCAGACCCCATAGATCTCCCTTCGCATCCGGCCAAACCGATTATCTGCAAGCCTGCCCAACCCCAGAGAATTATATAGTAACGGCAGGCTTCCGCGCAAAAACTGCGTGGAGCGCGGGCATCCTGCCCGCAGCAGCGCAGGCGTTTCGCCCGCCGGAGGGCGGCCATCCTGGCGGCGCTACAACGCCCCACCCCTTGCTCCCCTCCCCAACCGGGGGTGGGGAATAAGGGGTGGGGGGAGAGCGGCGCTCAGACCTTCACGCTCTGCCCGCTTTCCGCTGACTTGTAAATGGCTTCGACAACTTCGAGTGCTTTCAGCCCGTCTTGTCCTGTGATGGCCGGCGGCTTGCCTACGCGAATCGATTCCACCAAATCGGACAGGTAGCGTAGGCCCATGATGCCTCCGTAGCCGGCCTGTAACGGGAGTTCGAAGTCCGGGTGCTGGTGAGCCGGCTGCGAGTACTCGCCCGAATCGCTGCACACGAACAAGCGTTCTTTGGATCCCTCGAACGACGGGCTCCAAGAGAGCACGCCCTTGGCACCGCGCAGTGCAAGGTAGAGGTCACGTCCAAAAGGATAAGAATCCGGCACGGTATAGCTGATGTCGAGGGCGAGGACCGTGCCTCGGGAGAAGGTTAGAAGTGCAAAGGAATTGTCTTCGATGTCGTACTGCGGGTTGACACGCACGGTCTTGCCAATCACTTCCACGACCTCGTCGGCCAGCATCCAGCGGTAAAGGTCGATCCAGTGAACTCCCAGGTTGCACATGGGACCGCCGCCGCTGCGCGCTTTCTCGAGCATCCAGCCGGCGTTGCCTTCGATGTAGCGTGAGAGGCGGCCCGCAGCGCAACGCCCCTCGCAGCCCACGATGCGGCCCGTGACGCCCCCGTCAACCAGCCGCTTCATTTCCTTGGCAACGGGGTGGTATCGCCAAACATAAGGCGTGGAGAGGATCACCCCGGCCCTCTCCGCGGCGACGACCATGCGGCGCACACCCGCAGCGCCGGCAGCCATAGGCTTTTCCACGACCACGTCCACGCCACGCGCAACGCAGGCCTCGGCGGCTTCGGGACAATCGGCGTGGGGTAGGAAGATCAGCGCCAAATCCAGCCGCTCTTTCTCGATCAATTCACGCCAGTCCGCGTAACCGCGCACCGGAAAGTCCTTGACGAAGCCTTCCAGCACTTGGAGGTTAGCCTCCGCGGCTGCAATCACCGCCGTCTCCGGAATGGCTTGGAACAAAGTCATGTAGCCACGCGGATGAAGATGGCTCAGGCCCAGAATCCCCACGGACAGTTGTTGATGTTCAGCCATTACTCTCCTGTGGCACTACTTTGCGCCAGTGCGATCTACCGCGAATACTCCTCTGTGTTCTCTGTGGGCGGAACAGATTTGAAACACAGAGGTCACTGAGGCCTTCCGTGATCTCTGTGTCGAGCTTTTTGAGGCGCGGAGAACACGGAGAAAACACGCCACTACCCTCAGTGAGGAGGGGGTAGGAAGTGTTTGTTAGCTTCAGAACTTTCCATCCCGCGTCTCGAAATGAGTGGGCTTGCCGAGGTTCGTACCTCCTATTTTGATCCAATGCGCTGTCCACTCAATCATTTGGTCTATCGTCACGGAGGGATAACTGAAAAGGCGGAAACAACGCGCGGCATTGCTGAGCAGAGCCGTAGGCCCTTCCTGACCTTCCAAAATTGGCTCTTTGCCGAATATCCCCCCAAAGCGTTCGGCCACCGCTCGAATTGAAAGCGTCTCCGGCCCGGTCAGGTTCAAGATGAAGGGCGGAGATTGGCAGTGGGCAAGGCATCGTAGCGTGACGGAATTGACGTCGCCCTGCCAGATTACGTTCGCGGCGCCCGCGGTGACGTCAACGGGCCGGCCCTCGAAAACCTTGCTGCCGATATCGACCAGCACGCCGTAACGAAGATCGATGGCATAATTCAAGCGCAGCAGCGTGACTGGCGTCCCATACCGCGCGGAGAAATACTCGAACATCCGCTCGCGCCCCAGCACCGATTGGGCATACTCGCCGAGGGGCGCGGGAGTTGTTTCCTCTGTGGCTCCGCCTGTAATGACAGGCATGAACGGATAGATGTTGCCGCTTGAGAAGGCGACGATTCGGGAGTGGCGGTAGCGTTCGGCGACCAGCGCGGGCACGTGAACGTTAAGCGCCCACGTCAGGCTCTCGCTCCCGGTCGAGCCGAATTTCCGCCCCGCCATGAAGATTACATTCGGCGCGTCAGGCAAGGTGGCAAAATCCAAGGGCTCCAGCAGATTCACGCACAGAATCTCGACCCCGACCTCCTCTAAGAGATCGGCGTCCAAATCCTCGCAATGGACGTCCGTCCCGTAGATCCGTATCTTCGCACCGGCGGCTTGGGCCGCGCGCCCGGCCCGCCGAGCTAGGCACGGACCAATCTTGCCACCCACACCCAGGATGATAAGGTCCCCCTCTATTTTGCGAAAGAATGCGACGTCCTCTGGGCTGGGGCAACTAAGGAGATCCTCTAGCTCTGCTTCCGATTGAATCAAATCTGGCATGTGCTGAAATCTAGAACATGCGTCCTTGGCAAGTCAAGGGAAGGATTTCTTTGCGCGTGAGCACTTGGCCGGGTTACGGGAAGAGGAGTATTCTGACCCGATAAGATTTGAATCTGTGGAAGGTCGAAAAAGAGTTGCTTAATCAGACCACCCCTCACCTTCGGACGATGACCGCAGCC
>Ga0187771_10001849_pt1 | contig 14529 bp, 14 predicted proteins | sample 0116_SJ02_MP15_1_FD_133139 | JGI IMG/M metagenome (GOLD analysis project Ga0187771, IMG submission 133139) | Tropical peat soil microbial communities from peatlands in Department of Meta, Colombia - 0116_SJ02_MP15_10_MG | ecosystem: Environmental > Terrestrial > Soil > Wetlands > Peat | place...
AAGCCTGGACAGGCTGGAGCAGCTTGACGGACAAGCATTTTGCGCATAAGTGCACCATTGTTTTGCGGAGTGTCGGGACTTATACTACGAGGTCAGCCCAACATGAAAAATTCCAGTTCAACATACACGCATTCAAGCGCGGGTTCAAAGGAGACTTGCGCGACCCGCCAATCGGTCGGAACAGGTACCAGCCATGCATAGGGACTTATAAAGAGGGCTAAAAAACCCTGAGAAACCCTCGCGTCGGACCGCGAAGCATCAAACAAGCCAAACTGCTTAAGACGTTAATGGAGGAAATTCAGAACGAACACGCGCGCTCATAGGGCCATTCCTGTCTAGCGTTAGTCCAAACCTACGCATGTTCCGTTCTTTGGATCTTAAGCCTAGTTTAAATGCCGTTTTCGTATTTCGCTAGGGCAGCTACTTCGACGGGCACTACTTTTCTGTAGACGCACTGTGGTCTTCTTGGCGTTCCATCAACTCTCAGAAGGTCTTCAACCCCTATGCCGAATGTTTTTTCGTTCTCTATCAGCAGTGATGAGATTCTTCTCCAGTCTTCCCCGGAGATGCTGCTGATCTCGCTGCCGTTCAGCTGGTCTTCACCGACCGTTTCTCTGGGGTCTCTTAAGTATACGACGCTTGCCGCAGCGAGGGGAAACAGGTTTCCACCCTGGTAGGGGGTTTCTTGTTCATTGATTTTTCCGTGGTCGTCGAACGTGATTCCGTTTATGATCGTAAATCCCCTGGCTGCCATACATGATTCGCCCAGGTAGTCCTTGCAGGAACCGTTGATCACGGCTGTAGCGCTTCCGACGGCGTTTATCAGCGGTCTGTCTATTAGGTTTCCCAAGACGAAAGCCACCCCACCCTTCGCTCCGTACTCGAACGCTTTTCCAGCGTCTCCGAAGATGACAAGTTTTCCGGATTTGAAGCAGTAGGCCACGGAGTCCTGAGTGGTTTCATGCACGTAGAACTCTGGCCCGTCTGCGAAGGCGGCGAGGCAATCGCCGACTCTGCCGTACACGTCGATTCTAACCTTGTCTCTTGCGACCAGGCCGGCTCCGAAATCTCTCTGTCCCTTGAAGTTGTAAGCGATGAAGCTCTTCCAGCCCATTCCGTAGGCTCCGTCGAGGAACCGGCACGTTCCTAATTCTCCCTCAGGATAGAATTCGGAAGCGTCTATTACCAGTGTCTGACCCGAGCGCACGGGACTTCTGAGGCTGTTTCTTTTTTCGAAGTTGATTAAGCAATAATCGCCGTTCGCTTCGTTTTCTATGGAAGATACCGAGCTGAAGACCTCGAAGAGTGCTCCTTCAAAAAGGGAGAAAATGTCGCTTCTTCTGATACTGCCGGTATCATATCTCCTGTCCATTAGCAGGGTGAGTGCTTCTATAGTGACCGACTTCTCTCTATCGCCCCTTTCAGCGTATTTTTTCATGGTCTCCGCAAACGAGGACGCGTCATCAAAACTCCAGTCCGTGATGTTTTGTGCAACGTATGTGAACAGGTCGAGAGGTCCCAACCTTCTTCTTAGTTTTTCATCGACAGCGAATGACCCAGAGCGATGGTGGCTGCTCGTTTTCCGATAATGCTGTTGGTGTTTTGGGGCTGAGATGGGTTTTCTGAACTTGTCGGTGCACGAGAGGTTCCTTGATTTGTCGATCGTGAAGGCGAAGGCTCCGCCGTCGGTGTAGCTTCCTCCTCGGGCGTACCAGTATAGGTCGCATGTTGGATAGAATCTTGAATCGTCCTTTGACAGGTCCTGCATCATCGAGTCTATCGCTTGTTTCTCGGAGGCTATGAAGCCTATCTTGACCTCTCCTTCTTGAAGCGCAAAGACCTGCGGTCTCAGCATAGAAGTGTCTGTTATGCCGATTAGCTGGAACTCGCTCCTGTGTGGATTGTTTCTGGCGATGATGAAGAACCATGGTCCGTCGGGAGAGCTGTGGAGGTGCGTCGCCTGAATGTCCTTGTAGACTTTCTTCTTGTCCTCAGGCAACATGGCGAAATCCCTTTCAGTCGTCGGAGCGATGGATTCGATCGCGTACTCCAACGGATATCCGTAGATCCTCGTCAAGAGGTCCCAATAAAGTGCAGCAACCTCAGTGTCGGTGAGAAACAGCGGAAAGATGTTCCTCTGCCTCAGATATTCTGTTATCGAATAGTAATTCGCAAAATCGCCGTTGTGAACCAGCGCGTCATGCATGCCAATGAACGGGTGGGAGCCGCCGGGATGCCAGATCTTTCCCTTCGTGGGGTATCTCTGATGCCCGATCCAAACGTGGGCTTCCAGGTCTTCGAGCTGATAGTAGCGTAAAACCTGCTCTGCGTATCCTACGATCTTGAAGACTATGATGTTCTTGCCGTGAGAAACGACAAAGGCCTTCTTGTCGCCCAAGGAAGCATAGTATTTCTTGTTAAGCGCAAAACTGTTTCTGTAGATGAACTCGTCCTCTGCTCTTCCAGGGTCGAGCTCTTTCAAACCGTTCTCTTCAACGAATTCCTTGAGCTTGTCTTTCCTTGCTCGAACGAAATATCTCCAGACTTCTGGAGGCTTGACTTCTAAACCTACGGCCCTGTAGTCCTCGACCACCGGGACTTTTTGTACGTGCTCAACGTTGAGCTGGGCGTTTATGAATTGAGATTCAACTTCGACTCTCACGTTCGGGTCGATGTAGGCCACTTGCATCAAGTAGTCTTCCTCCAGCATTTTCTCCGAGACGCCCAGTTGTTTCGCAGACAAGCCGACTGCCGCTATGCCGCCGCCCTTGCCGTTTCCTCTGTTATGCATCTGTACGAGCGGCCGCAGTAGGTGTCTTCCTTTTATTGGAATGGAGCTGGCCACTCCGAGTACTCCGCAGCCGCCTTCCGCCGCGTCTTCACGAGTGAGGTTCCTAGCATGGTTGGGAGCACGTCCTTTGTATGGGACTATGGGATTCCGAGTATCCATATTCATAACTGTTACCTCATGTGGTCGAGATGTACGACGTGATTAAATTGGCCTTTTCGGAATTTGACTTCGCCGTTAGGTCGAAGTTCTCGAATGCTTTCTAAGCCGAGTTTCTTGAGTATGTAGCTCCACTGTGCCTTCCATGAAGTGTAAAGGTTGATTATTCTTTGAGAGCCCCAGTCTATGTCTATGAAAAACTTGAGCGCCGGATCGGTTGTGGCTATGCCTGCTGGACAGCCTTTTCCTCTTTCACAGTTTTCACACCTTTTGCATCCTAGCGCGACAAGTTCGGCGGTTCCGATTACGGCTCCATCAGCGCCCATTGCTATGGCCTTGGCCACGTCAAAGGCGGTCCTTATCCCACCACTGCCCATTATCGTTATTTCGTCTCTCACTCCTTCTCTTACGAGGTAATTGTGAACGATCGGAATTGCGTATTCGATTGGCATGGCGATGTTTTTTTTGGCTATGTCGGGGGCTGCCCCTGTGCCACCGAAGCCGCCGTCTATCTGCAGGATGTGGGCTCCCGCGTAGTAGCTACCGATCGCTACCATGTCAACGTCCGTCGGAGTTGAGACTTTGACGGAGATCAGTGCCTCAGGGTTTATGTCCTGCATGAGTTGAACGTGTCTGTAGTGGTCTTCAACAGAATAGACGTTGTGAAACGGGAATGGAGAGAATAGGCTTATACAAGGAATGACCTCGCGTATCTTTGCAACATCAGGAGTGACCTTGTCAGCGAGCAGGTGGCCGCCTAACCCTGGTTTCGCGCCTTGTGCGTACTTTAAGACGACGATTCTTGCTCTCTTGATGGTTTCAGCGTTCACTCCAAAGTGTCCAGTGGCGACCTGCGTTATTACATGATCCTTGTATCGGATTAACTCCTCAGGGTAGCCGCCTTCACCGGTGCTCGTGAAGGTGTTCCAGGCTTCGGCGGCTTGGGCTCTCGCGAGCATCACGTTCAGGCTTACCGACCCGAACGACATGTCAGCCCCGTAGACTGGGATGGGAATCTCGATCTTCGGCCTTCCATCGTTCCTCTTGTTCAGAATTATGGAAGTGTCAGCGTCTTCATGTAGACTCGCCTCCATTTCACAAGGCTCTTTGTTTTCCAACTCGAAATCAAATCGAAGCTTGTCGAAGCCTCCGCCTGAAGCGCCAACCCTGTGTTCATATTTCTTTGTAGTCCTAGCGGTTTCAGCCTGTTCCCAAGTTGACAGTATCAGGTCGGCCGTCCATCGGACGTCGCCGAGTGCAACGTACTGCTGGCTGAGTCTGACTGACAGTGCGTTATTTGGACACTTGCTCACGCATCGTTTGCAGTTGACACCCTCACATGAAATCTTGGGAACGGCGAGGCGCAGGTGACCGGTCGGTTTCTGGTAGGTTTCGTAGTCGATCTGCGAAGCACCTATACATGAGGGACAGACTTCCGCGCAGATTCCACACATCGAACACTTGGACCTTTCTATGATTACTTCATACTTTTCTATTGAGCTCGGATGCTGAGAGGACGCCGGTTTTATCTCTGGCGTTTTAGAAAGTAGGGCCTTCTGCATCATCTTCCATCACCGAAGACTCTTGCTTCAAGATCCTCGTAGAACATCGCTCTGCCAACCTCGCCTGTTTGCCTCCTCACTTCTCGTAGTCCCATTCCTCCCAGCACTTCGAGCAGTTGATCTCTCCACGAGCCTATCAGGTTCGTGATTCTTTGAGCTGCCAGTTCAACATCCTCATCTTTGACGCTTATCGGGCAGTTCTGGCCGTGGGTATTTCCATAGCAGACTTTGCATCCGAGAGCGATTTGGTACGCCATTCCGACGGCGACGGCGTTGGCGCCGAGGATTATGGACTTGGGCACATGAGCCGCTTCGGCTATTCCTCCGCTGGATATCAGAGTAATCTTGTCTCTGTTGCGCTCGTCAGCGAGATGCGAGTGAACCGACCAGATTGCGTCCTTTATTAGTTCAGGATTTTGTTCGACGGCCTCGTCTTCAACGTAGAAGTGAACGATATCGCCGCCTATCCTCGCGATCGTGTCAGCCTTTTCAGGAGTATTCTCGTCATATCGAAGGTGGAAGGATACCAACGCGACGGGGTTGATGGCTTTGACTCTGTTCAGGTGATCTTCAAAGTCGTCGTTCTGAGCTTCAACCTCGATGATTTGTGATCTTTTTATCAAAGCTTCAAATTCCTCTATCCTCTCTGGCTTAATTCTGGGTACTAGACTGGTCTCGTAACTGGCAAGATCAAGCGAGTATTTTTCCGCGTCTACTATTGCGAAAGTTTCGAGTTTTGCGGCAGCTTTAGCTAAGGCTAGTCGAAGGTTTTTGCCTGTCGTACAGTCGAGTGGAGCGTCAAGGATCATGGGTATGGGTATCTCCACGGTTCTTGGAACGTTTGAGATAAGCTTCTCGTTCTGATCAAATTCGAGGAATTGAAGTCTTCTTCCTAGGTCCACAGAAGTCGAAATGTATTCTCTGCCATGGATTCCGTCCCTTGTCGGCCTTACTATCTCTGAAAAGTCAAACCATATGCCGTCGAAACCCTCTCCTGCGAATGGTCCGCTGTATCCTGCACCCGAAACAGGAACTCTGCCGGTTTCTGCCTCGAAATATATCGTCTTTAGTCTCTTCGGAGAGAAGTACGAGTTGCCAAGCTTTTCAAACTCAGGGTTGATCGAGATCGATATGGCTCCTTTCGGGCATTTCAGGACGCACATGAAACACCCTCTGCACAGGTCTTGGTTAGGCTCCGCAATCTGACCGTCCTCGCGCGTCTCATGAACCCCGTATATGCAAGCCTGAGTACACTCTTGAGCGTTGGTGCAGTTGTTGTACCGGGTGACAATAAACTCTGAAGGCAACTTGATTTTGGGAGGCGCCTCGACCACTGGTACATGATATCGTTCGTACACTCTCTTTAGACCACTTTTCGGAATCGAGCCAGATGTGGCACCTGCCATGCTTTTTACCTTGATGTGCAAATTAATAGTATACTTACGTCTGGATGTGCATATAAAAGCATTATTGCCAAATCAAAGGTCAAACGTTAAACTATCTTTTCAAATAACCGACAAATGTCCAATATCATCTTTTGAGCCTACGTAGGCATAAGACAGATGTCAAGATCATCTTATCAGTCACGCCGCTTCTGTCTCCCCACTTCCTCACTGAATGGCCCAGCTGAACGCTCCTGAAGAGCGTTGTTGTAAAACTTCAAATATGCGCACGTATTGGAACATTCAAACAATCTGACATAGTGGGGCTGCCCGGATTTGAACCGGGGTCTTTCCCGCGCAAAGCGCGTGACTGTGCGCTTAGAGAGCCCAAGTCTCCAAGCCTAGACCAAGCTAGCCGACAGCCCCTTTGAGAGCCCCGCATGATACAGTTTGGGAAGGCACATTTAAGACATTCTGCGGGGTCAAAGGGGCTGAAGGCTGTTGATTCGGTCATTTAGCTGCGCTTAACGCTGCACTGTAGCACTTTGGGGCAGATTAAGCATTCTTCTGGAAGAGGACTGTCGCTCAGCGTCGAGTCGAGGAGGCTGGCGTAGTGAGCGCACTTTGCAGGTGAATCGAAGACCTTTGGATACTCCAGGGCTTTCACGTTCACGACTCGTAGTCCTCGAATCGTCAGTTCTATCTTGGACATACAGAACGGGCAGGCATAGCTAGACTTCCTCGGAAAACAGGATGAATCGGTTAGAACGGCAGGCCTCTCGAAAGACTTCTCACAGCCTTTGTAGGGGCACTTGAGCTTTCCCAGATGATGGAGGTGCAAATTGCTCACCCAGTTTATGTTTCTATAGTATGCCTGCAATCTATATCAGTAATCTTAATATTTAATAAACTTACCTGTCTACAAGTACAACACAAATACAGAAAAATATACCAGAAAAGCCTCGGCGGGGCTTCGACCCCCGGACCTGCTGCTTACGAGGCAGCCGCTCTACCAGGCTGAGCTACCGAGGCACAACACCAAAATCCCTAAACGACTATTTAAGCAGACTCAAGCCGAGCTCAGCCCAAACCAGGCAGTACGACGATTGAAGCAAAGGGAACCTGCGGTCTGAGCAGCGCCCCCAACTATGTTCTACCAAGCTCATAATCGATAGCAAAGTATGTATCTGAGTTTTGATTTCCAGCTTTCTTATTTCTTAGCTTCTGTTCGAGTTCCTTTCTAACTAGGGCGATCTGGCCGTTCTTTTTCTTTATTCTGAAACCGATTCTTAGGAAGAATTCTAGGGGACCTGTGTACCAATCAGGAATATTATCGGACGGACTGTCAGAAGTTCGGGCAAAAGCTTCAACAGCCTTGTAGCCCCGATTCCGTAAATCAGAAGCAACTTTTTCAAATAACTGTTTTCCGATCCCTCTTCCGCGCAACTCTCTTTCAGGAATATACAGGCAGGCTAAGAAGACTGCATCTCCTGAAAGAATCAGGCTGCCATATTTCGAGGTGGAAGGAAAAAATCCCGCTGGTGCATACTGTGCAAAACCGACAGGCTTGTCACCTACGTAGGCGATGAAGCCGCAGTTTCCGAAGCGTTCACCTACCTCCACAAACCATTTCCTCTTGGTTTCTTCCGCTTTTTCTCTAGGAGTGTGGTCATCAAAATCCATCTGTTCCCAGAAGGTACAATTGATACAGCTGTAAGGAAAAAGTCGAAAGCGAGGCAAATCCTTGAAATTCTCCATTCTCAGCGGCTGAACTTCAACGATCAATGGCCATTCATCCAAGATGTCTGTCAATTGTGGTTTTGGGTCTTGTTAACCCTTCGGTGCTCTCTCAAAGTGACTCGACTGCTTCGGTTTTGCAAACCCGACCCACTAGCTCTCGGGGCAGAACATCTTTGAAATCCAACATCGCCACTGCTATTCTTGAGTACATAGCTATCAAAGCGGTGCATCCCTGGTCTAACTCCGGCCGGGTATCTGAAGATGTGATTTCCCCGTCATCTGAGTTTGTTCAGTCGGTCATAATTCCAGAACGGGGAGAGTCTCCAACTTGACGTTTGTCTTTTCCGTATCTGCAAGCTTCTTGACATCGTGTGCACATTAGGTGTGAGTTTTTCGAAAGGGATGGTTCATACTTCCTCCATAAATCGTGGTATTCCGGCCTGTCCTCTGTCAGGTGTATTCCCAGCATGCATTTTCGGTCGTCGACCTTGTATGGAGTAAGGGCGCCTACTGGACAGGCTCTTAAGCAGTCTTCGCAGTCTCGGCAGATGTCTTGGTCAAACGGTCTGTCAGCGGTCAATTCTGCGTCTGTCAGGATCGCGGCTATTCTTATCCAAGGTCCGAAAACAGGGTTGACTATCAACGAGTTTTTTCCGTAGTTGCCGAACCCTGCCAGCTGTGCCAGGCGTTTATGTGGGATTGAGCTTGCGTAGCTGGTCTTGTAGCCTTTTTTCTGCATGTAATGGCTTATCTGAAGCGTTATAACGTCGAGCTGAAGATATCCTGGGTAGACCCATTCTTGGTCCTTTCTTATTGCCAATTCAAGCATGGTGTCCCAAACGTGATATCCCACCACCACAATTGACTTGGCTTCAGGCATTACGTCAGTCGTTTTCTTGGTATGCTCTTGAATAGTCCAGCCGACCCAGATGGCGGGGAAAGCATCGATGCTGCTCGATTTGACGATTCCGACCAGGCTGGCACCATGTTTGAATGCGAGTTCTTTGACCTCTGTGGTGATCTTGTCTGTTTTGCGAGTCGCCATCAAACTCTACTTCGCCTAATCGTTTAGGAGCAGATTGCCTAATAAGAATCACGTGATCACCAAACCAAGGTCGATGTCTCTCCACGTTTAGTTCGAGGGCAAGGGGATTCTTATTGATGGTGATTTGTCGTCGTTAAACTCTATTGGCATTGCTGAAATTCGCTAGGAAGGGTTTTTTCAACGTGCACAAACGTCAGACTGAAAGAACTCGACGATGACAAGCCATTAATGTCGGTTCGCGGAAGGTTGTTGAAAGAGGGCTAGGAGTGATTTCATGGAGAAGGAGCTCTCAGGACTCGAAGTCTGTTTCGCAGGAGCAGCCCGAGACGAGTTCGAGAAGGCTATAAAGAACTATGTTGTTACCCACAGCGGAGTCACTCTTGTTGACATCGTGAAATTCCTGTACCAATCAGTTTTGGGCACTCATCACATACTTGACCACATGGACGACGGGCAGATTGAAAATTGGATCAAAGAGCAACTAGAATCAGCCAAACCCGCAGACAGGCCACTCGCTGAACCATTGTTCGGCAAAAGGTGGGTCAGGCTTGATCTGGGAGCCTTCAGACTCCAGCATGGAAACGATTACAGGCTTGCCGCCCAAATGTTCCTAAGCGGCAGATGCAAGGAAAAAGGAAGCGACAAGGAGTTCTCACGTACAATAGAAAGACTAAGCAAGCTGTTGCAGAATCAAAAGGTCAGGCCGATACGCTCACAATTTGAACTATCGACTGCGTTTTGCCTGTTCATCAAAACGTACAAACAAATGAGCTTCCCTCCACTTCACCACTCAACATCGTTCATGAAGCAGAATCCTCCGTATATTGTCGTACCTTCAGAGTCCTGCGCAACGGGAGATGCGGGGGCAGACCTTGGCATCTGACAGAAGGCGCCTTTGGGCAATTCAGCTTGTTCAGAGTAAATGACAACGATCACAGAACAGCCAAAATGGCGAGAAAACAAGAGATTTAAATGAAATCATTGCTTCTCACCGAAGCCTTAGAGCTGGGAAGAGAGGAAAAAGAAGGGAAAGGGACTAAGGTCGCTTTAGTATTCTCCTTTCTTTAACAAGACCCTTATGTTCTAAAGAATAGAATTAAAAGCCACAGTTACAATCAATTATATAAGAGGAAATATGAGGAAAAGGACTCTTCTAGTTGCTATGGCAATTCTGGCACTTGGACTTATTGGACTGAGCCTTTCAGCCCAATATCAGCAGCCGAATGAACTGATTTTGAAACCACTTTGGACCGTTAAGACATCGTATGGCTTTCCACTTAGCTGGTATGGATATTCAGAGCAGATTGTCTCTCTTGATGGCAAAAGCATCTACTGGTATTCAGTGGAATCTCTTCTGATTGACAGTGTAGTCTGGTTTGCTATCAGTTTCTTCGTATGCGTTGCTACGTTCAAATCAGTCAATATATCACAGAGGACAAGAGCTTCAAGAAACCTTTCTGCAATTAATATGTAAGACTAGAAACAAGGGAGTATCATTTCATCCCACGACAGTTAACAAGAACTTAAATCCCACAAGGAGTTAACAGAGCCAAAAAGAAAAAGACTTTTAGGGTTGGATGTCTAGAGCCCCAATACGGGCGCTTGCCCCGTTTAGACCATCCTCGTTTTTCCAGCGTCGGGCCACCGAAGTTCCTTTCTCTTCGGAATGGTGATGGCGAGCAGTCCGTTCTTGTACTCCCAAGAGATGTTTTCGGCTTTGACATGCGATTCTGGTAACCTCAGGATTTTGTGGAAGTGATCAGCTCTGATCTCTAATCTATCATCCTCGACCGTTAGGCGCACGTTGTCCTTCTCCACCCCAGGCAGTTCAACATAGACCCTCAAAGCATCCTCTTCTTCGAAGATGTCAGTTAACGGCTCGCGGGCGTCGTCAGCCGAACTGGGGAGCTCGAAGGGGTACTCAGGAAGTGGTCGCCGCTTCCTCGGCCTGATAGGCTCCAGAGGCTCAAGCGTCTCATCTGAGCCGAAACTTCCATGTACGAAGAAGCCCTTGACGCCGGGCTCATCGAGCCGTTCGACTTTCCACGTTCCCTTCAGGTTTCCGCTCCTGACGTCTTCAATCAACCTGTCTAAGCGTGACTGCAGTCTGCGCAGGAACTTGGTGTCGAAAAAGTCGGAAACTCCGAAGAACTCGTCGTAATCATCGTCAACCATGACTTTCACCTCCTTCAAACGTTCTCCATCTGCTCCAGAGACTCCATCAAATGACGCAGTGCGAGGCTCATCATCATGAACGCTGTTTGACCAAACTCTGAAACGCTGTACTTTCCTCTGCCTGTCTTCTCGAGAAGTCCGCCCTCTTCCAGCTTCTTTGAGTTTTCCCACACGATCTTTGGGTTCAAGTCTAGGTCCTTCATGAAGTCGGCAAAGCTCATCGTGTGATTCTCTTCTTCTAAGGCACATCTGATCATCCTAAGCCTTGTTTCGTGAGACAGCGCATCGAAAACCCTGGAAAACCTTTCAAAATCGCCCTCAGCAGCGTCCAACTCGTTTTCAAGCTTTTCTCTCGGCCAATCAACCGGGAAGAGCGGCATCTCAAACACTATCTTGCCATCTTGAACAAGTTGAAGCCTCAACTTCACGGGAGCCACCCTCTATTACCTTCAAGTAATTACTTTAAAGTAATATATAAGCTTACCTATAGGTAATACAGAGATCGCAACGAACACGAACCATCAATCCAACGAGAACGCTAACTACGAGTTAATGTCTTTTCCGCCGTGCACTACGCCTCAAAGCGGCGCCCTGAGCCCCTGCTAACCTGCGCTTCTCATCATGCCTCAAAGCCTTCAACCTCCGTTCCCTTCTCATGGCTTCAGACCGCGAACAGAATTCTTCAGTGTACACCAGCTTGCTGGGCTTGTGAATCCTCGTGTACCTAGCTCCCTTCCCGATCACATGAAGCCTCATCCTCGAAGCGACGCTCTTCGTGTACCCGGTGTAAAAGCTACCATCATCACACAGAATCATGTAAACGTAGTACGGCATGAGTCACCACAGCAAACTTAACTCGCTGAAACTCAAGATAAGAATGAGCAAGGCATTATAAGGTACTTCCCAGGCATGGTTAGTCCTGCGTGGAATTTTCTGCAAGGTGGCTAGCAAGTCTTAATTTACCGCAGTATTCCTAGGTTGTTGGAGATGTTAAATTGGCTAAATATCTGCTTGTCTACAAGCATTATCTGAAAAAGTATGCAGATGCAATAGATTACATGTGCCAATTTCTAAGAGAAAGCGCTCCCAAGAAACCGCTTGACTTGCATCCGTGGAGCCTTCCGGAATACCGAATAAGTCACACCTTGCTCGTTTTGAAGAATTCTCTTCGGCTGGCCAGAAATAGGAAGGTCAACTTGGATGTGGTCGCGCTTTCAGCCATTCTTCATGACATAGCCACGTTTTCATCTGAGAGAAAAGAGCACGCTGAAGAGGGGGCGAAGATCGCACAACAATATCTTCAGAAGCACGGATACCGTGAAGATCTTATTCAGGAAGTTGTTCATTCCATAAGAGTACACGCGGGACCATTAGTTTTCAGTCCGAGAACAGATGAAGCCAAGATTCTCCAGGACGCTGACACCCTCGACAAGGTTGGCCCCATGAGCATCACTACTCTGCTCTTGCATTACGGTAGCAAGAAAATGCTGCCAGAACAGGCTTTGACCGAATTAAAAAAAGACATGCCAAAGCGATTGAGATGGTGCTACAGAACAATGAATTTCCCAGAGGGGAAGAAAATGGTTGGTGAAGGGTGCGCCTACGTCAGAGAATTCATCCGCAAACTGGAAAAAGACACAGAGAGTCCTGTTCTATAACAGGAAACCTCATTCATCTAGATGGTGTCTGTGCGCCCGCTTCTATCTCACTGAGTTCCCCGCGGCTTTCGGTGCGAGTATGAATCGGTATTTTCTGCTTTGACACTGCATCTGTGTGAGGAAAACTGCAGTAAAGTTGCGATCAAAATTCTCGAATTTAGACAAGACCAGCTCGAAAAGATTATTAAACCATCACGGCAGAAATAACCAAAACAGTAAGACGTGCTTGGGAACAACCATGGGAAAGCTCGAAGAAGTCGTGATCTCCGCTTTGAAAGACTCCGGCAAGGCTCTGACATTGGCGGAAATAGCTGAGAAGATAAGTCAACCTGAAAAGAAAGTCTTCAAAGAACTGCGGAGCCTATTCGAGAAGGGTCTGATAGACACTGAAAACAGACGCTACCGACTCATCAGCCATTAGCTCACCGAATAGACTGACCACGCGCTCGCGACTACTCAACAAACAGTAACTGGCTATTTTTCGAAGTCAGCACTCATACTGCGAGGTTCAGCGACGTGGAAAATTCCGCCGCCTCGACATAAAGCATATGAACAATGGTTCGGCGCGGACTTGTTTCACCAAAGAAATGGCCAAAATGGGGCCGAACAAAGTAATGCCAGTCATCCTAGCACATTAGGAGAAACCCATTGAAAGTGTTTTTAGTCTACATGAATCGGGGCAAAGACCGCAGCCACTCAGTTCAGACGGCCTCTTGCGCAGTGCGTCAGGAGCCACGAACCGTCACACGGTGCAGTGTTTAGAAAGCTCAGGTCGTCGCGGCAGGTTCCAAACCTTATGCCGTTCTTCTTCGCCAAGGAACTCACCCTCCTTAACAACTCAAGTCTCAATTCCTTGGGCAGATAGAATTGGCGGCCGGTTCTTTCGCCCTTTTCGAAGTAAAGCGGCCTGAGCATTTCCGCAACCTCGGGAACGGCGCTGCTTATGGCTTTCCAGTTTCTCGAAGTGATCTTGAGAGTCGAGCTGGTCACGTGTCTGACGCCAAGGGAAGCAACCGTTCTGATGAGGCTCTCTGGCTCATCGTTCAAGAAGGGAATCACGGGGTCTATTCTCACGGATGTCGGTATTCCCGCGTCGACCAGGAAGGCCGCCGCTTTCAAACGCTCGGATGGCGGAGGCGCGTGAGGCTCAATGAGCCGAGCGGCGATATCGTCACCCGCCGTAATAGTCAAGGAAACCATACAGCGGAAACTGCCGATCAAGTCCGTATCCCGAGTAACGAGAGCCGACTTCGTGACGATCTGAACCCTGCAGTCGTTTTGCGAAAGAACCTCTAGACAGCTCCTTGTCAAGCGAGCCTCTGCCTCAAGAGCTGGGTAGGGATCTGAAGAATTCGCTATCGACACAGTCTCACCCCTTAATTTCGAAGCTTCTCTCTTCAGCCTCGCAACCAAGTCCCTCTTCGGTCGAACCTCAGAGAACCGTGGAACATAAGTCGAAGCGTAACAGTAGACGCAGCCATACGCGCATCCAGTATAGGGATTAAGAGTCAACTTAGGCGGACAAGTGCAGAGCCGCGAACCCCAGGGGTCAAACTTTGAAAGCACGCTCACGGCGAAACCTCGACATGAACAAGAACACGAAAGAGCACCGTACAAACCATAGACTCGCATGTTTGCCATGCACGGGTTACAGTTTCACGGAAGCCCACCGATGAATATCGTCCAGACACTGCCTCGAAAGCTCAATACCTTGGGCGGTTGGAGGCTGCAGGCTGAGCTGGTCGGTCGAAACCTTCCAGCTTACACCCCAGCTCCATTAAACCCATCTTTTATGGGAGCCCTCGTCCCCCTAAAGGGGAATGGCTGCCTATTTTCAGGAGAGGCTTCGGGCTTAGATGCTTTCAGCCCTTATCCTCAGCGGCGTGGCTGCCCGGCGTTTGCCCTGTCGGACAACCGGTTAACTAGAGGCCACAGCGTCCCGTTCCTCTCGTACTGGGGACCCTTTCCCCTCAGGCAGCCAGCACTCCCAGCAGATAAAGTCCGACCTGTCTCACGACGG
>Ga0187771_10001850_pt1 | contig 14527 bp, 11 predicted proteins | sample 0116_SJ02_MP15_1_FD_133139 | JGI IMG/M metagenome (GOLD analysis project Ga0187771, IMG submission 133139) | Tropical peat soil microbial communities from peatlands in Department of Meta, Colombia - 0116_SJ02_MP15_10_MG | ecosystem: Environmental > Terrestrial > Soil > Wetlands > Peat | place...
CCAACGCTCCCAGTCGGCCAGGAGGGATTGCAGCGTGTCCAGACCATGGGGCCCGCTGTGCCGCCGCAGGAGTTCACCTGCCGAGGGAGGCGACCCGGCGCGGGAGTCGAGGAGCGAGATGCCCACTTCGCGGCGCGAGAAGCATTGATAGATGACTGGCATGTAGCCGATCAGCAGAGCGAGGAAGGCGAAGCCCACGCCCGCTTCGGCTACCGTGAGCACGCGGCCTTGGACGGAGCGGGGCACAACGTCGCCCAGGCCCAGGGTGAAGAAGGTCGAACCACTGAGGTACAGATCGGTGGCAAAGCCCGCGGGCATCCCGCTCACATGTAATGCCGAACCGGCCCCGTAATGCAGCAGGGCAAAACCTACAATCATTCCGGCCGCCCACACGCCCATCAGCAGGAGCAGCGAAAGGGGACCATAGAAACTCAGCAGGGCCTCGCGGCGTTTCTTGGATCGAAAGGCGCGAACCAGCCAGGCGGAAAATTTCCATGTGGCGCGGTAGTAAAGGCGCGTAAGGCGGAAGCGCCGGGTGACCCGGCGAGGCAACACCACAGCTTCAAACGCATCCAGGGCAACCACTAGCAGAAGAGCTATGCCCGCTGCGCCTGCGATCCAGTGGCTCATCATCCGGCCGTCGCCCCGTGAACATTCGATTCGGCACTGTGGAAAAAGGGTATCGCGGGGCGGCTAGCAGGATTGACTCGCCTCCGGGTGAGGGCGATACTACGCGGCCAAGCGCGGTGCGGCGCGCTCCCGCGCGCAGACTGGCTTTCCTCCGCCGAGGTTGCGGGGCGTATAGATGCCCGCGGATCGCGCGCAAACTCGTAGTACGCCGGGACTATTGGCTTTTGGGCGGCTCCTCGGAAATGCTAGTGTGGGTCAGCAAGACAGATGTTGCGTGAATTACTCAAGAAAATCGGCCGGAACTCGCTGATCTATAGCCTTGGCGGGGTATTGCAGCGGATTATCGGCTTGCTGCTGGTGCCCGTTTATACGTACTACCTTTCGCCCACGGACTACGGAACGATCGAATTGCTGGACCTCACGAGTTACGTGGTGGCCATGTTCGTGGGGTTTGGGCTGGGGTCGGCCGTGGTGCGCTTCTACTACGATTGCGAGGAGCGCGCCGAGCGCAACGAGGTCATCAGCACGGCCATTCTCTTTACCGTGCCAGCCAACGCGGCCATGGTGGTCGTCCTGCATGCCTTGGGCGCGCCGATCTCGCGGCTGGTCTTCGGCACAACAGGAAACGCTCACTTTTTCAATCTGGTGTTTCTCTCGCTGGCCTTCAGCATTCTGAACGGGGTGTTGCTGTCTTACGTGCGGGCCAAGCAGCAGAGCGCGCTGTTCGTAGCCGTTTCGGTGTTCCAATTGGTTCTGGGATTGGGGCTAAACGTCTACCTGATCGCCGGGCGCCGCCTGGGGGTTCTGGGGGCGCTGTACAGCGGGGTAGTGACACAGGCGATCATCGCAGCAGTCTTGCTGTGGATGACGTTGCGGGAAGTAGGGCTGCGAATTTCCGGCCGGAAGCTGAAGGGTATGCTGCGATTCGGGGCGCCGCTGATTCCCGCGGGCGTGGGCATGTTCGTGCTGAACTTCGCCGACCGTTTTTTTCTGCGCCGATACTCGAGCCTGGCGGTTGTGGGGACGTATGCCCTGGGGTACAAGATCGGGATGTCGCTCAACGCCCTGCTGCTAACCCCGTTTTACCTGTTTTGGTCCGCTTACATGTACGAGGTGGCGCAGAAGGAGAACGCCAAGGAATTGTTCGCCCGCGTATTTGAATACCTGACGTTCGTATTGCTCGCCGGGGCGCTGGGTCTTTCGCTGCTCGGCCGGGACGCGGTGAGCGTGCTGGCGCCAGCGGGCTACGGGGCCGCGTCACAAATCGTGCCCATCATCGCGCTGGCCTACGTATTTAGCGGGCTGTACTACTACTTTCAGATGGCCATGGCCTTTTCCAAGCAAACGGAATTCCGGGCTTATGCCGTGGGCGCCAGCGCCGCGCTGAACATCCTGCTGAACTTCCTGCTGATACCCAGGTACGGGGCCGCCGGCGCGGCCTGGGCCACGCTGATCTCCTTCGCGGCCTTGGCCGGGCTTTGCCTTTACCTCTCGCAACGGCTTTACCCGATTGCCTATCGTTTTGGAAGGGCTGCGAAGGCGATGCTGGCCGGAGGGGCCATCTTCTCCTGCTCGAGGTTGTTGCGACCTCATTCCCTGCCCTTGGGCATAGTGTGGCATGCCGCACTGCTTTGTTGCTTCCCGCTTGTGTTGTGGGGGGCCAACCTATACAGTCGGGGGGAGAAAGCGGTCATCAGGAAGGCGCTCCTGTCCGTCGCCGGAAGGCTGGGGTTCGCCGCCCGGGAAACCGCGGAAGTCCCAACCGCACGGTCGTAGCCGGGCGGAGGGGCGCGCGAGATTGCCAGGTCTCAAGCCGTGCTCAATCTCCTAGCTGTTCAAGCGGAGTTCAACGAGTTTCTGCGACGGACTCCGGAACTATCCGCACAGGAACAACAGTTCATTGCCGGGAGGCTGCTGGACGCGCAGGGAGGCGTATGGAAATACTTGGTGCCGTTGAAGGAGGGCGGCAGGGCGTTGATCGCCGGAGCAGGCTGGCACAACAGCTTTTTGTTTCTGGCCGAACATTTTCCGGAGATGGTCGTATGGGATGCGGACCCGCTGCGGGTTTCCATTCTCGAGCGCCTGGCTCATCTTTTGGGACTGAAGCCCCGGTTTGAGAGCGGAGAAATCGAGGCGCTGCTCAAGGAGTTGCCCGAGCAGGATTTGATCGTTTTCGAGGACAGCCTGAGCTGGATACCGGGCCATCCAGCGGGGCGTCCCTATAGCGCGCAAGCGGACATGATGCAGAAGGCGTCGCGGCTGCTGAGCGAGCGAGGCGCGTGCCTGGTGGCCGTGCCAAACCGCCTGGCCCTCGATCGCCTGCTGCGCCGGCAGCGCGACGCGAAGGTTCAGGCCGAGCGGGCGGGGATGCCGGAGGCGAACCTGCGGATGCTTCCGCAAGGGAACGACGGCAACGGAAGCGGCGGGCCAGGCTGCTGGGTTCCCAGCCTGCTCCGGGCTTTCGAGGGCGCGGGGCTTCGACACCAGCGGCTGTATTTTCTGTATCCCTCGCGGGAATCTCCGGAGCAGATCCTGGGCTGGGGAAACAACGAACCATCGGGAGAACAGCACCCGCTGGTGAGGGTGTTGAACCATGCGGGCATGGGAAAATACTTTTTCGATTCTCCGGTTTTTGTGGCGGGCCGGGGCTCGCTCGAGCCAAGCTTTCTGGAGGAGTTGCTGGCGCGGATAGGAGAGCGGCTGGGTCTGCGCAAGCCGCCGAGAATCCGCAGGAACCTACTCTCGAACGAAAGCACCCTCGTGTTCTTTCTGGAGCTGGAGGACAACGAGCAGGCGGTGCTGAAACTCCCGGTCAGCGCGGCCGGCGCGAGCCGGGTGGAGTCCGACCGGAGAATGCTGGAGAAGGCGCGGGAGATCAGTCCGGATAAGGTACGCGGGCTGGTGCCCCAGGTGAAGCGCTATGAGAGCCTGCGGGGCCAGCCGTTTCTGGTGCGCAGCTACGTGCCCGGTGTGGACGCCTGCATGCTGGTTCGTTCGCGAGAAGAATACTCACGGGTGGTGGCGGAGGCGGCCCAGGTTTTGCTGGAGTGGCACCAGGCTTCGCACCGCGTGACGCGAGTGACGCCGGGGGTTTGCGAGACGCACTTGCTGAGATATTTCCGCCAGGCCGGCGATTATTTGCCCGAGCAGCGCGGTCTGCTGGAGGAGTTGGAGGACTTTGTGCGGAAGACCTCGGCGGACCAGGCGCTGCCGCTGGGCTTCGTACACGGCGATTTTCATCTGCACAACGTGATGATTGATCCATCCACGTGGCAGCTTTCGGGAATCTTGGACTGGGACATGGGAGAGGCAGAAGGTTTACAGGCGCTGGACCTGTTTCATTTGCTGACGTCGAAGGAGCGTGCGCTGCGGGGCTGCGGCATCGGAGAAGTCTTTGACGCGGTTGTGCTGCCCGGAGCTTTCGACGACGCGGAGCGGAGGCTGGTGGAGGAGTTCCGAGGCGCGCTGGGCCTCAGCGAGGGAATGCTGCTGTGCTTGAAGATCGCTTACTGGGCGCGGCATTGCCTGGGCAATCTGGTCCAGGCCGGCGGGTTGAAGCCGGCGGAATGGATGCGGGAAAACGTGTTCAACGTGCTGGACACGTTGCACGGCACTGTGCTCGGCGGCGGCCCGGGCTCAGGCGGAGCCGCGAAGTGATTTTCGTAGAGACAGCGTATTCCCACATTTCCCTTCGCAGTCGGTATCAATGGTCGCATGATCGAACCCACGCCGCCGGTTTATCAGCCGGGGATTCTTGTCCGCATACAGCGATAGGAGGGACTGGGAATGCCTAGGATATTGCTTAAGGGGGCGACATACATTGTCGCGTTTCTGATTTGGCCCGCTGTTTCTGCTCGATGTGAAGCACGCCCTTGCGATGTAGCCATACGGATTGGGGTAGAGAATCTCGCAGCCCGAGTTTCGGACTTTGGCATGTATCAACCGGCCCTTGCAGGATACGAAGACCGTATTGAACGCGGGTTTCAGGAGTTAGCGGCTTTAAACCAACGGTGCAAGCTGGTTAAATTCGCTGAAGGCACCGAAGAATGCGAATATATAGGCAATGGAGTTCAGAAACTCCACCATCTCAGCCAGGAATTCGGGGAATTATTCGAAGAGATCAGTGGGTGCAAACTCCCACGCGCGGGAAATGAGACGAAGGCGGGCCCCCTCCGCGTTAACGAGCTGATTCTGCAAACCCTAAGTGAGCAACAGGATAGCGACGGCGAGTCTGTCTATTGGATTGCCAACGATCTCCTTGCGCTGAGCCTGATTTATCCGGAGGAGGTCATAGCTGCTGTTCTTGCGCATCCCCCATTTCGCGACCGCTTCATTTTGGACCTCGGCAACAAAGCTTTCGAAGACCTAGATGATACGCGGGGATCCAAACACGAAGTCTTACGTGGGAAAATGCTGGCTTTCTCGCAAGTTCTGAACGGCCTGCCGAAGGAATATCGAGAGCAGCCAGAATATGCCCGTCTCATTGCACAAATGTGGACAGTCTGTGGATGTACGCGGACGGGTCAGCCGAGTCATCAGACAGAAGAATCCTGGGCTACGCGTGAGCGCCGATAGTTCCGGCCGACGGGTGACCAGGCCTCGACCTGGGAAATGAAACCTGGCTGTCCCACATCTGGAGTAAGAGTTATGCCAGATAGGGGCACGGCAGAACCGTTCAGGGATCGCCAGAAGCGACCTGCGAGCGCGTTTCCGCAGGCGCGGGGCGGCGCGCCGCAGGTTCCTGCCAGTTGTGGAACATGAAAAAGGCCGCCAAGACAATGCAGGCGAAGCCCGCGAAATAGTTCCAGTGGACGTTCTCTTTCAGGTAGAGCACGGAAAAGAAGACGAAAACAGTCAGGGTGATGATTTCCTGAATGGTCTTGAGCTGGGCGGTGGAAAACTCGTAAGAGCCGATGCGGTTCGCCGGCACCTGGAAGCAGTACTCGAAAAAGGCAATGCCCCAGCTCACGAACATCGCCTTCCACAGGGGCGAGCTGCGGTATTTCAAGTGGCCGTACCAGGCAAAGGTCATGAAGACGTTGGAAATGGTCAGCAGAAGAATAGTTCGCATAGGCTCGTTTTGCCTTAGAACCTCCTGATCCCATTCGATTCCCTTTCCCTGCACGTGGGTTGTGGCGCTCGCGAGGGTTACTTGAAGAGCAGAGAATCGCCCGATCCGGAAGTGCGTCGTCTAGGCGCGAGGGGGCAGGGTGCGCGCCGGAGCAGCCCGCCGACTAGACGTTCAAGGTGAAAGTGACGGCGGGGCGCGGGGAAGCGGGGGCGGGAGCGGGAAACATCTTGGAGCGGTCCACGGGGCGGTAGAGGGTGTCGCGCTCGACAGGGACGCGGCCGGCGGCGCGGATCAGGCGCTCGAGCTCGGCGCGCGGAGTGAACTCGGCAGTCTTGGCCCCGGCGTCGTGGTAAATCTTCTCCTCCACGACTGTGCCGTCCAAGTCGTCGGCGCCCCAGCGCAGGGCGATTTGCGCGACCGGGTGCGTCAGCATTATCCAGTAAGCCTTGATGTGGTCGAAGTTATCGAGCAGAAGCCGGGCCACGGCCATGTTCTTCAAGTCCGTGTAGCCGGTGGTCTGGGGCAAATGAGCGAGGGCGGTGTTCTGCGGATGAAAGGCCAGGGGAATGAAGGCCACGAAGCCGCGAGTCTCTTCCTGCAGCTCGCGCAAGAGCAGGAGGTGTTCGACGCGCTCCTCTTCGGTTTCCACGTGGCCGTAAAGCATGGTGGCGTTCGAGGGGAGGCCGATCTCGTGCGCCGTGCGCGCGATATTGAGCCATTGCCGGCCGCTGACTTTGTGGTCGCAAATGAGCTTGCGCACGCGAGGATTGAAAATTTCCGCGCCGCCGCCGGGGAGGGAATCCACGCCCGCTTCCTTGAGCTTGAGCAGCGTATCGCGGATGGACAACTTGGTGATGCGGGCGAAGTAGCCGACCTCAACCATGGTGAAGGCCTTCAGATGCACGCCCGGGCAACGCTGCTTGAGTCCGCGGATGAGTTCGAGGAAATAATCGAAGGGCAGGCTGGGATGCAGTCCGCCCACGATGTGAAATTCCGTGGCGCCTTCGCGCATGCCCTGCTCCGCGCGCTGATAAATCTCTTCCAGGGCAAACGTGTAGGCTCCGGGCGCGTTCGGGTCGCGCCCAAAAGCGCACAGGCGGCAGTGGGCCACGCAGACGTTGGAAGGATTGATGTGCCGGTTGACGTTGTAATAGCAGACGTTGCCGTGGCGCTTTTCGCGCACGTGGTTGGCCAGCCAGCCGACAGAGAGCAAGTCGGGCGAGCGGTAGAGGGCGAGGCCGTCTTCGGCGGAGAGGCGCTCGCCAGCGAGGACTTTTTCGGCCACGGGCTTAAGCCGCGCATCATCAAGGATGAGGTCGGTCATGGGGAGCAGACCCTCGAGCCTCCATTGAGGCTCGCAAAATACAGCGGAACTCCTATCGGACCAAAAAGCCACAAGCCTGAAGGCCTGAACTACGGCGGCGTTCCAAGGCCGCAGTTCACGGCGGCGCGCTAGGGTTTCCAAATCGCCGCAGCGGCGCCCCAGAACAACAGGAACAACAAACTAATATAGCCGTTCACGGTGAAAAAGGCAGCGCTGAGCCGGGACAAATCGTCCGGGCCGACCAGCGAGTGCTCATAGGCCAACAAAGCGCCCACGACGATGATTCCCAGCCAGGCTGGCCAGGGCAGCATGAAGCTGGCCGCTAGCCAGGCGAGCAGGGCCAGCATGGTCACATGCATGGCGCGGGAAACCAGCAAGGCTCTCGTGACTCCGAAGCGCAGGGGAAGGGAATGCAGGCCGGCGCGGCGGTCGAAGTCCAAGTCCTGGCATGCGTAGAGGACGTCGAATCCCCCGACCCAAAGCGTGACCGCGGCGCACAAAATGAGCAAGCGCCAATCCAGGTTGCCGGCCACCGCTATCCAAGCCGCCGCGGGCGACATGCCTAGGCAGAAGCCCAGGACCAGGTGCGACCATGCGGTGAACCGCTTGGTGTAGGAATACAGAAAGAGCACGGCCAGGGCCGCGGGCGCCAGTTCCAAGGCCAGGCGATTGAGTTGCCAGGCGGCAAGGAGCAAAACCGCAGCGGCGGCGAGGGCGAAGGTCCAGGCAAAGGAAAGAGACAGCTTGCCGGTGACCAGAGCGCGGCCGCGGGTGCGCGGGTTCTCGCGGTCATAGCGCAGGTCAATGATGCGGTTCAAGGTCATGGCCGTCGAGCGCGCCCCGGCCATGGCCACGATGATCCAGGCGAACTGACGGAGCGTGGGCCAGGCATGCATGGTCGAGCGGGCCGCGAGGAGCGCTCCGGTCAAGGCAAAGGGCAGGGCAAACACGGAGTGCTCGAACTTGATCATCTCCAGTACCAGGCGAATGCGGTTAGGGCTCATTTCAGAAAGGGCAAATGGATGCGGCGAACGTGCGCCGGCACATGTCAGGTGCGGCTGCCTGCCCAGCGGTACATACGTTCCTGGGGCAAGTCCGCGCGCGCCAGGACGCGGCAGACGTATTGGGTCACGAGATCATCAACGGTCTTCGGCTGATGATAGAAGGCCGGCACCGCGGGCATGATCACGGCCCCGGCCGCCTGCGCCCGCAGCATGTTCTCGAGATGGAGGCGGTTGAACGGGGTGTCCCGGAGGCAAAGGACGAGTTTGCGTCCCTCCTTCAGCATGACATCCGCGGCGCGGGCCAAGAGATCGTCGCTCGTGCCGTTGGCGACGGCCGCGAGCGCGCCCATGGAACAGGGAATCACAATCATGGCGTCCACGTGGAAGCTGCCGGAGGCGATTACCGCGCCCACGTCCTGATTGGGCAGAACCTCGGTTTTCGAGGAAGCCCGCCCCAGGATGCGCGCCGGGAGTTGCCGCAAATCGCCGGAGGCAATGCCCAATTCCTCGGCCAGCAGCCGCTGGCCTGATTCGGTGACAACGAGAAGCACGCGAGCGACGCGCCCGTCTTCTTCGAGCAGAGCGATGGCCTTTTGGGCGAGGACGGCCCCGCTCGCTCCGGTGACGCCGAGAGTGACGATTCTTCCTTGCAGTTGGTCGCGCCTTTCGTCAACAACGGTACACCATTGATGTGGACTTTTGCAGCAGCGATCTTCACCAGCCGGCATCCGCGCCTTCTGCGCAGGCCATGCGCCGGACACGCGGCATTTCAGCTACAATGTTTGGCTACGCTGGAGCTAAGGAGCGCCGGTGATTCATCGTCACGTCTTTCATAATGAGCAACTTGTTCCCCTGGAGAAGGTGCGTCTTTCCCCGGGACAAGCGGGGCTGTTCAACGGATGGGGCATCTTCACCACGCTGCGCATCACCCAAGGGGAGGCTTTCGCTTACGAGCGGCACTGGCGCCGGCTGGAAAAGGACGCTGCGCTATTGCGCCTGCCTATGCCGTATCCGGCGGCCAGGGTGCGCGTGCATCTTCAGGAAGTGGTGCGGGCCAACGAAGTGAGCGAAGGCTGCGGGCGCATTTATCTGATTCACAATCAGGCGGGAGTTTGGCGCAGCGGCGAGAACTTTCCCCCCGTGGACTTAATCATTTACACGGGCGGCCTGCCCTCACACCACGAGCCGGCCCGCTTGACCGTGCGGGAGAACGGGCGGCACGCCGGGTCGCCTCTGGCGGGCGCCAAGGTGACTTCCTGGCTCACCAACGTGTGGGCGCTCTCCGAGGCGCAAGGCGAAGGGTACGACGAGGCGCTGCTGCTGAACGAACGCGGAGAAGTGGCCGAATGTACGGCGGCGAACATCTTTTGCGTTCGCGCGGGCAAGGTGCTCACGCCACCGCTCAATTCCGGATGCCTGGAGGGGGTCACGCGGGGAATCTTGATGGAGATTGCCCCGGACGCGGGGCTTGCCGTGACGGAGCAGGCGCTTCGTCCGGAAGACCTGTATTCCGCCGACGAGGTTTTTATCTCTTCCACGAGCCGCAATCTGCTGGGAGTGGGCGAGATTGCCGGGCACGCCATTGCCAAAGCGCCGGGCCCGGTCACCCAGCGGCTCAACCAGGTGTTTGACGCCTACATCGCCGAGTACGTCTCCAGGCGTCTTTCCGGCACGCCTACGCACGCCTGACCCAAAGGACAGTAGTCCGCGGCTCCGCGGGCGCGGTAGTCTTGCGAACTGCAAGCTCAAGCGCTGAGGTTCGGAGGAAAGCGTTGTACTGCGAGCATTGTGGACAGCGATTCCTCCCCGGCGAATCCATGTGCACGCGTTGCCGGGTGATTCCCACGCGCCAGTGGCTGCAACTGGTGAGCCTGGTGGTGCTGAGCGTGGCTGTTGCCTGGAACGCGGTGATGTGCCTGGTCTTCCTGCCGCGCCTGACCGCAGGCGGGCATGCGCCGTTCTTCCACGCTTGGCTGCGGCTCAGCCGTTTGGCTTCGTCATACGGATGGGTGGCCGTGGCCCTGGCCGTGCTGCTGTGGAGTTTCTGGGCCCGCCATGGGTACGACTTGCAGAAAAAGGAGTGGGTCGCCAGGTTGCTGCTGATTTGTCTCTTGCTCGCGGGAATTCTCGCCACGCGCCTGCCCTTCGTGCCCGACCGGGTTGCCGCGCGCATCCCGGCGATCGTTCTTGGGCCGTTGAAGGACTACCCAGGCGCGGCTCCGGTCCTTGCCTGGGGCGCCATCATACTGGTGCTCGGAAGTTTGTCTATGGACGAGGAGACCCGCGAGGCCTTGCTGGGGCAAGGGCGAGCGCTCGGCTGGATCAGCCTCATCTCCCTGCTCCTGGTGCTTGTGCTTACGACCCTTGGCTGGTCGGCCAGCCTGCCCTAGCGCGCGTTCCTGGCCTGCCGATGCAGGCCAGGAACATTCACCGCAGATTCGCGGCGCAATCAGTGTTCGTCCACTTCGAGGGCTTGGTGCAGTTCGCGGAGGGCCTGGTCAATGTGCTTGACCGCTTCGGCCCGGTGACCCTGGAAATCACGAGCTGCGTCGTGTGCCAGGATGTCGCGGGTGTGTTCGAGTTCCCGGATCGCCTGGTGGATGGCGGGGTGCTTCTCGTCGGGCGGCGGGGCGGCGGATGCGTGTCGCGCCAGGCTGGAGAGGCCAAAAGCGAGGGCCACGAGCAACGCTGCTCCCAGCAGTACTCTGCGAATCACCATGTTGTCTTTCCTCCCTGCGGTTGGATTTTTGGCTGGGTTACAGATACGCACACGATTCTGCCATTCTTCGCGCCTCTCCTGAACAGCCACCGCGCTTCCCGCTCCCGAAAGGTAAACCCGATTTGGGCCGTCACAATGCGGTCCGCAACGCATGTTGCCCGCATCAGTTCGCAGTGAATGCGGCGTCGAGCGCGTCGCTCTCTCCGTCCGGATTAGTGACTACGATCTGCTGCGGGCCTGTGGCTAGGGGCGGAGTGGTCACTTGCAATGTGTCGGCATCCACGAACGTGACTTGCTTCGCCGCGGCCCCGCCCACCGTGACTGCGGAACCGCTCTGGAATCCGCTTCCACGAATGGTCAGAACCGTGCCACCGGCGGCCGGGCCGTTCGCCGGGCTGACCCAGCCAACCGCCAGAGGCACGCTAGCAAGCTGCACGACGGTCAGCCCGGACTGCGTCAGGGCGAAGAGGCTCTGGCCCCACTCGTCGGTGGCCAGAAAATCGCCATGCAGAGCGTCTGCGGCGGTCAGGAACAGCTCGGGCAGGAATACGCGCAGCTTCAAGGCGCCCGTCCGCGCATGGAAGACATCCACGCCGGCGCGGGTCGTTGGCATTCCCGGCGCGCCGGTGAAGAAGGGACGATAAAGCAGGGAGCCGCTGGGATGCAACGTCAGCCCCGGCACATAGGTGAGACCGGGAATGTTTTGTTTTTCAGACACGCTGGCGCGCAAGGCCAGGTGCAGACCGGGGTCCCAAAGTTGCGGGGCGGCTCCAGAGTCAAGGCTGCTGAGGGTGACGAGATTCGTGCCATCCGCAGCCACGCTAAGGTCCGCACCGGTGGCGTAACCCACGGTGGAGACAAATTGGTTTGTTGCCGCGCTCCAAGCTGTCACCGGACCTCCCGGCGACGCGCCCGAAACAACAAACACCTGGTCACCTTGCGCAGTACCCTCGAGGAGCGGCGCCCCGTCCAGCACCACTGGCCCGCCGGTTTGCAGAGAAAGGTCGGCTTGCGGGGCGACTTCCGCCTGTTGCGTGGTCAGGTCCAGTTGTCCAAGACACGGCGAGCATGTGTCGGTGCTTTCCCCAGTACCTACGAAAATCTTGCCGGTATTGGTGGCAGCCACGCGCGCTGGTCCCGAGTTCTGGAATCCCGGCACGCCGCCGACGTACATGGTTGTTCCCGTACCGGGCGAGTCCGGCGCGAGCAGATAGACGTTCGCGGCGCCGAAGTCGGCCACAACGAGCTGCAAACCGTCTGGGGTAAGCGCCATTCCGCGCAGAACAGCGCCCGGTGGTGCTCCGCCCGGGGGCGTCAGCGCTGGCAAGAACTGCGCTCCAGAAACGTCAAACACATCCACATGGTCGCGGGTGCTCAGATAAACGCGGTTTCTGAACTGGTCATAAGTGAGGAAGGCATATCCCCCGACAGGGTGCTGCTGGAAAACCTGGACGCTCTGAAGATACTGGAGCGCTCCAGAGGCCATTGACGTGCCGGCAGGAGCAGTGACTTGCAGAGTGGCCTTTCCCGGCGCGCCAGGCGGAGTCTGGATGGTGAGTCTCTCCAAAGGAAATGGATAGCTGGAGTCAAGCGCCAGAGAAGAGGCCAAGCCTGGCAGGTTTTCGGCCTGCAGCACAGTTGCGGCGTTCCCTCCCACAATTACGCTGACTTTGCTGGCATCGCTGCCGAAGCCGTATCCGAGGATTTGCACCTGGTCGCCGCCTTCCCCTGACACGGCGCTTGGAGAAACCTCCAGGATTTGGGGACCGTAGCTGAAGCCATCCGGGGCCACGGCCAGCCATCCGCCCGGGAAGTAGGCGGCAATGTTCACGGGGACGCTGGCCTGACTGGGAGGAGAGGTCACCTGTATCTGCGCCGGGCCGCTCACTTGCGCTGCGCTGGCCAACTGCGCGCCGAAGGCCACGACGGCCCCACTGCTAAAGCCCTGCCCACTGAGCATAGTGGTCGTGCCCCCCGCAGGCGGCCCCTCAGACGGGATGGCGCTCGGCGCTGCCGCGAGGACGGCTGGAGCGCCGGAAAGGGTCCCGGCGGAAGCTGCATCTATGAAGCCCAGGCCCCGATTGATGACGCCGAACAGCAGCCCCGTTTCATCCGCATCCTCGACCTCCGAGCGCAAGCCATTCACCAGCAGGTCCGAGGTCTGGGCTACGGGCGTCAATTGTTGTCCATTGAGCACGGTAATGACCGGCGGCGCGTCAACGGCTTCCGACAAGTACAAACGAGCGCCATCGCGCGAAAATGCCAGGCCATGCAAAGCCGAGAGCCCGTACGCATTAATCGAATTCAAAGCGTTGCCGGATAACCGAAGGAGGAACACCTGCGAATCTTGGCCGGCCTGCACAAATGCGGCAAAGAAGGCGCCTGACGGACTCGCCGCCAGCAGGGGAATCGCGCCGCCCGCGGAAGCCTGCCACTGTGCGACCACGGTCCCGGAGAGGTCAAACACGGCGACAGACCCGCTGGCATCATTCGCAGCGACCATGACCAGGCTGTGGTCACCCGAGCGGGCCATCACGCCTGCGCCGCTGGCGAAGAGCGTGGGGGCCCGGTTGGTCAGGTTGGTAAAGGCGTTGGTCGCGGGGTCCCACAAGGTCAGCATGGACATGGGCGCATCCGTTCTGCGCAAGCGCACCAGGAGCTTGCCATTGGCCAACGCGGCCACTTCGGTGGGGAGGCTATAGAGTTCATTCGCAATCAGGAAGCCGGCCACGGGGAACCGGGCCTTCACGGTGAGCGCCTGCGGGTCCACAGCCACGATTTGCTCGACTTCAGACCCAACCCAGAGGGTCGAGCCGTCCGCCGAAAGGTCCACGCTCGTTGCGGCCGGCACGGATACCTCCCCGACGAGGCTAAGAGTGCTCGAAGAAAACACCTCAATATGGTTCATGGCTCGGTTGGCGACGAAAACTCTCTTGTGGGTGGGATCGTAAACAATCCTTCTGCGCCGCGGCTCCCCAGGGGGATCATCGCTGGCAGGCACGGCGTCCGTACGCGCATAGGTGGTGCGGGGAAGCACAGGCACCGGCGCCGTGACCGTCAATTCGACGGACGCGGAATGAAACAGAGCGGCACTGGCAGCTTGGAGGGTAATGTTCGACGTGCCCGCAGCGGCCGACGATGCGGCGCTGAGGACCAACTGCTGGCTGTCCCCGGCGGCTATGGAGAACGGGCTGGCGGGATTTGAGGCTACTCCGGACGGAAGACCCTGGATGGAAACCTGCACGCTACCTGCAAATCCGTTTAGGGCCTGAACGGATACGGAAATAGGCGGCGCGGCGCTCCCTTGAGACACGCCGACCGTTGTGGGGAAGGCGCCAAGGGAAAAATCAGGGGTGGGCGGAGGAGGAGTTTGCGGCGGCGCAGGCTGTCCTCCTCCGGCACACCCGGAAAGAATCGTTGCGAGAGCAACGGCTGCCCATGGGACGCGCCCCGAACCGAGTCCCATTCCCAAACTCCACGCCCCCCGCTAATCCAGGCCCGAACTGGTGTGCGTACTTCAGCTCTATGGTCCGCTCCGAGAGGTGAGCAAAGGAATCTATAAACCTGTGAGGGTAAACTGTCAAGCCAATAAATACACGGGCGGGTAGATTACCCGCAAGGCAGAAGAGCGAATCACGCCCGTGCCGCCTAATCCCGAGGATTGCTACGCGGTTTTCTGGGCCGTGGCGACTTGGCCGGCCGGGGCGGCTGTGGCGCGCGCGGCGGCGGGTTTTTCCCGCTCCTTGCCCGCTTCGCCGCCCTTGTCTATTTCGATCGAG